>SXGT01669171.1_pt1 | contig 19248 bp, 13 predicted proteins | sample 3176221 | NCBI WGS metagenome assembly SXGT01 (sample SAMN11356862, study PRJNA531348) | freshwater metagenome | isolation source: freshwater sample F1-120 | place: China: Fuxian Lake, Yuxi | collected 2017-12-25
GCGCCGCCCGGCGCGGGCAAGACCACGGGGGTGCCGGGCGCGCTGCTCGACGCCGGGCTCGCCGGTCAGGGCGACGTGGTCGTGCTCGAGCCACGGCGTCTGGCGACGCGGCTGGCGGCGGCGCGGGTCTCCAGCGAGCGCGGCGCGCGGCTGGGCGACGAGGTCGGCTACGAGGTGCGCTTCGACCGTCGGGTCGGCGGCGCGACCCGGATCCGCTTCGTCACCGAGGGCATCCTGACCCGACGGCTGCTCGACGATCCGACGTTGCGGGGCACCGGCGTCGTCATCCTCGACGAGCTTCACGAGCGCCACCTGGCCGGCGACCTGGCGCTGGCCCTGTGCCAGCGGCTGCGACGTGGGCCTCGCCCGGACCTCAAGATCGTGGCGATGTCGGCGACCATCGATCCGGGACCGGTGGCGGGCTTCCTCGACGCGCCGGTCGTGGTGTCCGAAGGCCGGACATTTCCGGTCGACATCGAGTACGACGCCGCCCCCGACGACCGCCACCTCGGCAAGCAGGTGGCGAGCGCGGTGCGGCGGCTGGTGAGCGAGGGCCTCGACGGCGACGTGCTGGTGTTCCTGCCCGGGGGCGGCGAGATCCGCCGGGCCGCCGAGGACCTGGCCGAGCTGGCGGGGCGCTCCAACCTGCTGGTGTTGCCGCTGCACGGCGACCTGTCGGCCGACGAGCAGGACCGCGCGGTGGCCAGGGCCGACCGGCGCAAGATCATCCTGGCCACCAACGTCGCCGAGACCTCGGTGACCATCGACGGCGTGGTGGCGGTGATCGACACCGGCACCGCGCGCGTGGCGCGGCACTCGCCGTGGTCGGGGCTGCCCAGCCTGGTGATCGAGCCCATCTCGCGGGCCAGCGCCACCCAGCGGGCCGGACGCGCCGGACGCACCCGGCCGGGCCGGGCCTTGCGCCTGTACACCAGGCACGATCACGACACCCGGCGCGAGCGCGACGCGCCCGAGGTGGCGCGCGCCGATCTGGCCGAGGCAGCGCTCGAGCTCCACGCCGCCGGCTTCGCGCGCCTGGCGGACTTCCCCTGGTTCGAGGCGCCGCCGACCACCGCCACCGACGCCGCCGACGAGCTGCTGCGGCGGCTGGGTGCCGTCGACGGTACCGGCGCGGTGACGGCGACCGGCCGGCGCATGCTGCGCTTCCCCGCCCATCCGCGGCAAGCGCGCGTGCTGGTCGAGGCCGAGCGGCGCGGGGTGAGCCGCGAGGGCGTGGTGGTGGCGGCGTCGCTGGGCGCGCGCGAGCTGCGGGTGGAGCGTCGCGGCCCGGGCGCGGCCGCGCGCATCGCCGCCGACTCGGATCTGATCGAGGATCTCGACGCACTCCTCGACGCCCGCCACGACGGCATGCGACCGGCGCGGCTGCGCGACGCCGGGCTCGACGTGGCCACGGCGATGGCGGTCGATCGCGCGGCCAGGCAGCTCGAGCGCATCGCCAGGGACGAGGTCCGCGGACCCGACGGCGACGCCGCGGTCGACGAGGCGCTGCTGGTGTCGATCCTCGCCGGCTATCCCGACCGGCTGGGGCGACGGCGGGCCCGATCGGCCGAGGTCGTGTTCGCCGCCGGCGGCTCGGGCACGCTGGCGCCGTCGTCGGTGGTGATCGACGCCGAGCTGATGGTCGCGGTCGACGCCGGCGAGGTGGCGCGTGGCAAGGTCGGCATCCGGCGCGCCAGCCGGGTCGAGCCGTTGTGGCTGCTCGAGCTGTATCCCGAGCGCGTCGCCGAGACCGACGAGCTGGTGTGGAACCGCGAGGCCGGACGCGTGGAGCGGGCCCAGCGCACGACCTTCGACGGCCTCGCCATCGACGAGTCGCTCGATCCGGCGGCGGCGCGGCGCGATCCGCGCAGCGCGGCGGTCCTGGCCCGCGAGGCGCTGGCGGCCGGGATCGAGCGCTTCGTCGACGCCGAGCAGCTGGCGGGGTGGCGAGCGCGGATCGGGTTCGCGGCCGCGCACGTGCCCGGGTTGGTGCCGCCCGGCGACGACGCGCTGGCCGCGCTGCTCGCGCGCGCGTGCGAGGGCATGACCTCGTTCGCCGAGCTGAAGAAGGCGTCCCTGATGGACCTGCTCGAGGCCCAGACCGGCGAGCACCGCGCCGCGCTCGAGCGGATGGCGCCGACCCACGTCCAGCTCGCGCGGCGGCGCGTGGCGGTGCACTACGAGCTCGATCGACCGCCGTGGATCGCGTCCCGGCTCCAGGACTTCTTCGGGTTGCCGCGCGGACCGGCAGTGGCCGGCGGCCGCGTGCCGCTGGTACTGCACCTGCTGGCGCCCAACCAGCGGCCGGTGCAGGTCACCCAGGATCTGACCGGCTTCTGGCAGCGGCACTACCAGGAACTGCGTCGGCAGCTCATGCGCCGTTATCCCAAGCACGGCTGGCCCGAGGACCCGATGACGCTGATCGCCGACGACTGACGCCGGTCGCGGCTGCGCAGCGCGCGTACAGCCCTGCAGCCGGTGTCGGTGTGCGACCGTCGGCGCATGTGGGCGACGGTGAGGCCGCGCGGGCGCGGAGTCGCGTGGTTGCGGCGACCTGCGCAGGCGGTACGGCGGATGCAAGGTCACCGCCCAGCCGAGGAGGATCCATGCGTGTGCACTTCTTGCCGGCGGCGCTCGTCGCCGCTCTCGCTGCCTGCGGCAGCGATCTCGATCCGGGGTCCGGAGATGATCCGGGCACGGGTTCACAGACCCTGTTCGTCGACGCCGACATCGAGGCGTCACCCGTGGTCACCAACGCGTCCAGCGGCGTTGGCTTCCAGACCAGCTTCGACGTGCGGGTGCGGAAGAACGACGTCGACGTGACCCAGGGCGTCGTCACGATCACGTCGAACGGCGGAGAGACGACGCTGATCTTCGATGCCGCCGAGGCCCGCTGGCGCGGCACCCAGGCCAGCTATCACGAGGTCTACGTGCTCTCGGTCGACGGCGGTGACGACCACGTCGACGGGGTCCGGGTCGACGGCCCGGCCCTGCACCACTTCACGGCGCCGCTGCCGGGTGCGGTGGTCGACCCGACCGTGCCGTTGATGGTGCGGTGGGACCGCGACGAGGCCGCCGCCATCACCAGCTTCGACACCGATGAGATCAACGAGCTCGAGATCGCCGACACGGGCAGCTACTTGGTGCCAGTCGGCGGGCTCAAGACCAACGGCGGCGAGACCAGCGAGGAGCGCCTGCGGCTCGATCGCTCGAGCCGGGTGAGCCCGGCCGGCGCCATCGCCGGTTCGTCGGTGCGGGTCCGGATCCGCAACGAGATCGACATCCTGGTCGCCGCCACCGGGGGATGAGCGCGAGCCTCAGGCCGCGACGCGCAGGAAGACGCGACCGTCGTTCCTCTTCGAGATGACCGGAGGCGGTGCAGTCGCTGGATCGACGTCGTCGCGCTGCGAGCGGAAGCGATCGACCTTGCTCGCCATGTGCGCATACGCGACCGGGCAGCTCGACGCGCACGCCTTCCTGGTGTCGAACGCGCGGCGGATGTCGTCGAGACCGTAGTCGGCGAGCGGCTTGGTGTTGGCGCCGAAGCGCGGGCCGCACAGGTGGACCAGGCCGTTCTCGCACACGTGAAAGAAGCGGGCACCGGCGCGGCACTTCCACTCGACCTCGCCGTCGCGCAGGAGCTTGTCCTGGAAGTCCTCGCCGAGGAGGCCGAGCTTGCGGCCGTCCATGTTGGCGATCTCGTCGTAGACAGCGCGGGCGCGGGCGTCGAGCGGCACCATGGTGCCGTCGGGGTTGCGGGCCAGCGCGCACTTGGCGTCGAAGCCGAGCGCGATGGCGGCACGGGCGACCTCGAGCGCCTCCTCGGGCGGGGTCGAACCGAACACGCTGTTGATGCGCACGCGGAACCTGGCGTGTGCGGCGAGCATGCGCAGCTTGGGCAGCAGCGGCTTGAGGGTCTTCTTGGTGACCTTGTTGGGGGTGACGCCGTCGACCGAGACCTGAAGCGCGTAGAGACCTGCATCGTTGAGCTTGTGGATCATCGGCTCGCTGAGCAGGAAGGCGTTCGAGTTCATCGCCGGGGTCATGCCGCGCTGGCGCACGTAGGCAACCACCTCGGCGATCTGCGGGTGGAGCAGCGGCTCGCCGCCGGTGAGGGTGATGATCACGGCGCGAAGTGCGGCGAGCTGATCGATGCGCTGCTTGAGCGTCTCGAGCGGGACCGGCGGCGAGACCTTGTCGTACTCGGTGCAGTAGCCGCAGGAGAGGTTGCAGCGCCGGGTGACCACGAGGTTCACCATGAGCGGGCGGTCGGCATCGACGGCAGCGGCGACGAGGCCGCCGAGGAGGCGGGCACTGGAGGAAAGGGACATGAGCGAAGGCATGGCCGGGTCGTTCGCAAAGGCCGGACCATTTCTCAAACGCTTGAAGTTACTGGGGCATGGTGAGGGTTCACCGTTTGGCATCTGACAGCTGCTGCTCCACGTGCGCGGCGAACGTCAACCGCTCCCGCTCCGCCCACTGACGCACCACCTCGAGTGGCCGGTTCGCGGCGCCCGCGTTGGCGGGCCCCTTGAGCTGGACGATGGTCGCGCTCCTGGGCTCGACCTCGATCGTGAGCACCGACGCCGGCTCGTCATCGAGTGCGTGGCGGCGCAAGGACCAGATGGTGGAGAAGCCACGGGCACAGCGCGTCGCGTAGCTGGACACGCAGTGACGCATGGCCCGACCCTCGGCGGTGAGGGTGTCGCTGTCGTTGATCTCGACCAGACGCCACTCGACGCCTTCATCGCGGCGGGCGGCGATCAGGAGCTCGCGCCAGCGCGAGCGCGGCCAGGTGAGCTTCACCCGCTGCCAGCTGGGCGCGTTCCGGCGACCGAGCTCGACATGCCAAGCCGCGACGTCGCGCATCATGCGCGCGACGCCGAAGCGCAGCGGTGGCAGATGGCCGCGGCGCGCGAACATGTAGTCGACGATCGGGCCGCACTGGGCGAGGTCGAGGTCGTCCTCGACGCGCACGAACCACTCGATGGCGGTGCGCCAGTACGCGGCATCGTCGAAGCTGCGGCCCAGACGCGTGGCCTGGAGCGCATCGCCGAGCGCGGGGCTGCCGCCAAGCCCGAGGATCTCGGCGCGGCGCAGCGCGTGATCGATCGAGAGGTGATCGGGCGTGCCCAGGAAGAAATGCTCCATGCGGCGAGTCATGGCGACGGGCACGCCGGGCAGATCGCGGAAGCGCTTGCCGCGCGCGCACGCGATGAACCAGCGCCGACGCGCGAGTGCGGTCGGCGTGGCCTTGCCGAACCAGGCCGAGGCCAGGAAGCGCGGGACTCGATACGGACCGAAGAGGTGGCTGGCGAGCGCGTGGACGACCAAGAGCGGATGGCCGCGCGCGCCGGCCCAGGTCTCGGGGTCGGATGACCAGGCGTGCGCGCCGTGAGCGATGCCGCGGATGACATCGAGCTGAAGGACGTCACCGCTCGCGGACGGACGGGTGTCCATCAGGTCGCTGCGCGCGTGCGCGACCCACAAGAGACGCGAGAATTCCTCGCGCCGGTAGGGACGGTGGTGGATCTGGGCGAAGACGCGGCTGGTGGCCGCGTCGACGCACCGGCGGACGTGCCGGTGGAACGATTCGGTAGCCATGACACTCTCCCCGGACGAGGGGCGCAGGAGGTCGTCGACAGGCGATGACGGACCGGTGCCGGCGCGCAGCGTGCGCGCGGCAGAAGAGCGGTCGACGTCAGCCCGGACGGCGGAGCATGGCGACGCAAGAATGCGCGCTCGCGACCCGAGCGCAACCGGAAACTCGAGCGCTGTCGCAGCGCCTCCCGAAAAGCCTAGCGTCGGCGGTGCGTTACAACCTGGGAGCCTGGCCCTGGCGGAGGGTCGTCTCGGAGGCGAAGTAGAAGACGGTGCCGGCGTCGTCGCGGGCGAGGATGGCGAGGGCCTTGTCGACGGGTTGGCCGGTGACAGGATCCTGGGCGGTGCGGGCGGCGGCGTCGTTGGCGAGCTTGGCCTTGCAGGCTTCGCAGCAGCCGAAGTAGGTCTTGCCGTCGACGGGGACCGGGATCTGGGGTTTGCCCATCCACTGGTTGTTGATCATGCAGACCTCGCTCGGGTCGGTGATCACGTGGAGCGCTGGTTCGCTGACCGTGGGCGCGGGAGCGGGTGATGGGTCCTGACGGGAACAGGCGATCGACGTCGTCAGGGCGGCGACGACCACGACCAAGAGGACGCGGAGCGACATGCCAGGAGGATTTGCAAGGCGCGAACCGATCGTGAGGCCGACGTGGCGCGCGGTTGAAGGGGAGCCGAGTGCAGGCGGTGCGCCAGGGATTGCGCGGCCTGCAAACGGTGCGCGATCTGGGGCGGGATCCAGGGTAAGGGCCGGCACGGGCGTTGCCTTCAGGTGGGGTGTCCGCCCGGCGGACGACCATGCTGGCTACCGCCCTCGTCCTCGTCGCCATCGTCGCGCCGGCGCCGCTGCTGCTGCCCGAGGTGCTCGCCGAGGTGGCGGCACGGGCGCCGGTGGTGGAGGCCAGCGAGGCGCGGGTCGAGGCGACGCAGGCCGCGATCGGCGTCGCCGGCAGCTGGGAAGACGCACGGTTCTCGATCATGGCCGAGGGCCTGCCGCTGCCCGGCGGCGGGCACGAGGACCCGGTCATGATCGACTACCGACTGGCGCAGCCGCTGAACCTGTTCGGCCGGCGGCGCGCGGCCAGGCTCGGGGCCGCCGCCCGCGTCGATGGGGCGCGGGCTGGGTTGCGACGGGTGAGCTGGGACGCCCGGGCCGCGGCGGTCGCGCTGTTCTACGAGCTGTGGATGAACGGGGAGATGGACCGGGTGATGGGCGAACAGATCGCCCTGCTCGAGCGGATGCGCGAGACCGGGCTGGCCCGGGTGCGCGCCGGCATGGACATGGGGCACCACGACGTCTTGCGCGCCGAGGCCCAGGTCGCGGTGATGCAGGCCGAGCGCGCCTCGCTCGCCGACGAACGCCAGGCGATGTCGGCCATGCTCAACGTGCTGCGCGGTCGCCCACCCGATCAAGAGCTGGGCGCGCCGCTCCTGCCTGCGCTCGCGCCGCTGCCCGCGCTCGACCATCTCGATCGGCGAGCCGACGCGACGCCCGAGGTCGACCAGGCGCGCGCCATGGGCCGCGAGGCCGCGGCCGGCGTCGCGCTGGCCCGCCGCATGTACTGGCCGATGGTGATGGTCGAGGGCGCCTACCAGCAGAACCTCGACGGCATGCCCGACGCGCTCGGCGTGGGCGTCAGCATCAGCGTGCCGCTGGCGTGGCGGGATCGCCAGGACCGCGAGCTGGCCATGGCGCGGGCGATGGCCCGGGCCGCCGAACGCGAGGCGAGCGCCATGCGGACCATGGCCGGCGCCGAGCTACGCATGGCGTGGAGCCGAGCCCGGGCCGCCGAGCGCAAGGTCGACGCGCTGGAGCAGGTGGCCCTGCCTCGGCTGCGCGAGACCATCGTGTCCATCGAGTCGGCCTACATCGCCGGACGGAGCGACTTCCTGCCGCTGCTCGACGCGGTGATGCAACTCCAGGCGCTCGAGGGCGAGCGCATCGCGGCCACCGCGCAACGCGGCGTGGCGCGCTTCGAGCTCGATCGTATCGCCGGAGATGAGGTGTCGCCATGAGATGGACTCCGCTTGCCCTCGCGCTCGTCGCCACGGCCTCCTGCCGCGACGGCACCAGCGGCGATCCTCACGCTGGCCACGCCAAGCCGCCGCCCGCCGTCGATCCCCACGCTGGCCACGCCAAGCCGCCGCCCGCCGTCGATCCCCACGCCGGCCACGCCGGCCAAGGCGGGCACGGCGCCCACGCCGCGGTCCCCGACGGCCACGCCGAGATCGCGATCGCCGACGACCGCCAGCAGCGCATCGGCCTGCGGCTGGGGACGGCCGAACGTCTGGCGGTCGAGGGCAGCGTGCGCGCGTCGGCGATCATCCAGGCCGACGAGCAGCGCCAGGCCCACGTCCACTCGCGGCTCATGGGATACGTGCGCGAGCTCTACGTCAACAAGGTCGGACAGACGGTCAAGCGCGGCCAGCCGCTCTACACCATCTACTCGCAGGATCTGCTGGTGGCGCAGCAGGAGTATCTACGCGCCCGCACGTTCAGCCCCGACCTCGCCGCCGCGGCGCGCGAGCGCCTGCGCCTGTGGGACATCCCGGACGATCAGGTCGCCAGGATCGAGTCCTCGGGCAAGCCGCTCGAGACCGTGAGCGTGCGCTCGCCGATCGCCGGCACGGTGATCGAGAAGAGCATCGTCGCCGGCCACTTCGTCGAGCCCGACATGATGCTGTACCTGATCGCCGATCTGTCGCGGCTGTGGGTGCTGGCCGATGTCTACGAGTACGAGCTCGGCCGCATCGACCGCAAGGGCACCGCGACCGTGCACGTCGAGGGGCTCGACACGCCCGTGACCGCACCCATCGACTACATCTACCCGACCGTCGACACCGCCAGCCGCACCGTCAAGATCCGGCTGGTCCTCGACAACCCGCGCGGCGACCTGCGACCCGGCAACTTCGCCACCGTCGACCTGCCGGTGTCGGCGGCGCCGATGCTGTCGGTGCCCGAGGAGGCGGTGATCGACACCGGCCTTCGTCAGGTCGTCTACGTGGCGATCGGCGACGACCGCTTCCGGCCCGTCGAGGTCGAGATCGGCCGCCGCCTCGACGGCCGCGCCGAGATCCGCCGCGGCCTGGCCGACGGTGATCGGGTCGTGGTCAGCGCCCAGTTCCTGGTCGACAGCGAGAGCCGGCTCCGCGCCGGCGGCTCGGGCCCGGGGCACGGAGGGCACTGATGATCGAGCCACCAGAGGCGCGTCGATGATCGAGCGGCTGGTCACCTGGTGCGGCCACCGGGTCGGGCTGATGCTCGCCGCGGCCGCCGTGGTCGCCGGCCTCGGCCTCAACGCGCTGCGGTCGAGCCCGCTCGACGCCATCCCCGACCTCACCGACACGCAGGTGATCGTGTGGACCGAGTGGATGGGCCGCAGCCCTCAGCTGGTCGAGGACCAGATCACCTACCCGCTGGTGACCAGCTTCATCTCGGCGCCGCAGGTGAAGACCGTGCGCGGCTTCTCGATGTTCGGGATGAGCTTCGTCTACGTGATCTACCAGGACGGCACCGATCCGTACTGGGCTCGGTCGCGCACCGTCGAGTACCTGTCCAACGCCGCCGGGCGACTGCCCGCCGGCGTGACCCCGACCATCGGCCCGGACGCCACCGGCTCGGGCTGGGTGTTCCAGTACGTCCTCGTCGATCGCAGCGGCAAACACGATCTGCAGGAGCTCCGCGCCTTCCAGGACTTCACCCTGCGCTACGCGCTGGCCAGCGTACCGGGCGTGGCCGAGGTGGCGTCGATCGGCGGCTACGAGAAGCAGTACCAGATCGTCCTCGATCCACTGCGGCTGCGCTCGTTCGGCACCTCGGTCGCCGAGGTCATCGAAGCGGCCCGCGCCTCCAACGGTGACGTCGGTGGACGGGTCATCGAGTGGGCCGGACGCGAGTACGTGTTCCGCGGCCGCGGCTACATCGCCGACAAGGAGGAGCTCGCCGAGGCCGTGGTCCGGGTCGACGACGACGGCACGCCGGTGCGCATCCGCGACGTCGGCCGGGTCGACGTGGGGCCCGACATCCGGCGCGGCCTGCTCGAGTGGAACGGGGAGGGCGAAGCGGTGGGCGGCATCGTGGTCATGCGCAGCGGCGAGAACGCGCTGGCCGTGATCGACGCCGTCAAGCGCCGGCTGGCCGAGCTGCGCGACTCGATGCCCGAGGGCGTCGAGGTCGAGGTCGCGTACGACCGCTCCGATCTGATCCGGGCGTCGATCGACACGCTCGGCACCGCCCTGACCGAGGAGATGATCGTCGTCCTCCTGTTCATCGGGCTGTTCCTGCTGCACCTGCGCAGCGCCCTGGTCGCGATCGTGATCCTGCCGCTGGCCGTGCTGGCCTCGTTCATCGCCACCCGCGCCACCGGCGTCACCCTCAACATCATGTCGCTGGGCGGCATCATCATCGCGATCGGCGACATGGTGGACGCCACGGTGGTGATGGTCGAGAACGCCCACCGCAAGCTCGAGGACTCACCGCCGGCGCGCCGCACCGAGCTCATCCTCGAGGCCTGCCGCGAGCTGGCGCGACCGATCTTCTTCTCGCTGCTGGTGATCGCGGTGTCGTTCCTGCCGGTGTTCGCGCTCGAGGCCCAGGAGGGCCGGCTGTTCCAGCCCCTGGCCTACACCAAGACCTTCGCCATGACCGCGGCGGCGGTGCTCTCGGTCACCGTCGGGCCGGCCCTGATGGTGCTGTTCATCCGCGGCCGCATCCGCAGCGAGCGCGCCAACCCGATCAACCGGGCGGCGATCGCGCTCTACCGCCCGGTCCTGGGCTTCTGCCTGCGTCACCGCGTGGTCGTGCTGGGTCTGGCGGTGGCGCTGTTCGCGTCGACGGCGTGGCCAGCGCGTCGCCTCGGCTCGGAGTTCATGCCGCCGCTCGACGAGGGCTCCCTGCTCTACATGCCAGTGACCTACCCCAACATCGCCATCGAGCAGGCCAAGGACGTGCTCCAGCGCCAGGACCGGCTGGCCGCCGCGTTCCCCGAGGTCAAGAGCGTGATGGGCAAGGCCGGGCGGGCCGAGACCGCGACCGACCCGGCGCCGCTGTCGATGTTCGAGACCGTGATCGTGCTCCAGCCGAAGTCGAAGTGGCGGCCGGGCATGACCCGGAAACGGCTCGAGCGCGAGCTGCTCGAGGCCCTCGACATGCCCGGCATCCAGCCGGCGCTCACCATGCCGATCAAGGCCCGGGTCGACATGCTGACCACCGGCATCCGCACCCCGGTCGGCATCAAGGTCTTCGGCGACGACCTCGCCACCATCGAGCGCATCGGCCAGGAGCTGGAGCAGCGGCTCCGCGCCGTGCCGGGCACCCGCAGCGTCTACGCCGATCGCGAGACCCAGGGCACCTACATCGACTTCGAGCCCGACCGCCGCGCCATCGCTCGCTACGGGCTGCGCGTCGCCGACGTCCTGGCCCTGGTCGAGACCGCGATCGGCGGCATGGTCGTCGATCAGACCGTCGAGGGGCGCCAGCGCGTCACGGTCAACGTGCGCTACGCGCGCGATCTTCGCGGCAGCCTCGCCGCCCTCGAGCGCGTGCTGGTGCCGGTGCGCACCGGCCGCGGCGGCGGGGGCGGCATGGGCGGCATGGGTGGGACCAGCGGTGGGTCCGACGGCGCGAGCGCGGGCGCGGGCCAGGTGCCGCTGGCCCAGCTCGGCAAGCTCGTCACCCGGGCAGGACCGCCGATGATCAAGGACGAGAACGGCTCGCTGGTCGGCTACGTCTTCATCGACACCAGCGACGACGACCTCGGTGGCTACGTCCAGCGCGCCCGCCTGGCGGTGGCCGACCTGAAGCTGCCGACGGGCTACCGGCTGCAGTGGACTGGTCAGTACGAGCTGCTCGAACGGGTGCAGGCCCGCATGCGGATCCTCATCCCCATCACGCTGCTCCTGGTGCTCGCGCTGCTCTACTTCCAGTTCAGCAAGGTCGGGCTGTCACTCCTGGTCATGCTGTCGGTGCCGTTCTCGGTCGTCGGCAGCTTCTGGCTGCTCTATCTGCTCGCCTACAACACCAGCGTCGCGGTGTGGGTCGGCATGATCGCGCTCATCGGCGTGGCCGCCGAGACCGCGTCGGTGATGGTGGTGTACCTCGAGCAGGCCTACCAGCAACGGCGCACGGCCGGCACGCTGCGCACGAACCAGGACCTGATCGACTGCGCGCTCGACGGTGCCGTCCTGCGCATCCGGCCCATGCTGATGACCGTCGGCATGAACCTGGTCGGTCTGGCGCCGATCATGCTCTCCGACGGCGCCGGCGCCGACGTCACCAAGCGCATCGCCACGCCCATGATCGGCGGCCTCCTCACGCTCACGGTCATGACCCTGCTGATCGTGCCCGCCGCCTACGTCACCGCGCGCAGCGTCCAGCGCCGCCTGCACCCGCCGACCCCGTCGCTCTAGCAGGCGCGGCGAGACGCGGCGCCGCCGCGTGCTGGCAGCCTGCTACCGGTGATCGGGCCAGAGCAGGTGGTAGGCGCGGTGAGAGAGCACGAGCGCGGCGTGCTCCTCGAGATCGCCGCCGGCGTCGCGGAGGACCGAGAAGTTGAAGTCGACCAGCGACAGGCCGTCGGAGACGCAGGCGAGGAGCTCGTCGATGCGGGCCTGGTTGGTGCGATCGGTGGCGAGGGCCGACAGGCGAGCGCGGACCTCCTCGAAGTGTGGGCGCTGGCGTGCGTTGAGAGCGAGGATGCGGGCCGGGCGCAGCCAGGACAGGACCATCGAGGCCATGGCCCGGGTGTCGGACACCATCGCCTCCTGAGCAAGCGACGGCTCGACCAGCCCGATCATCGCCGGCTGGGCCATGCGGGTCTCGTTGGACGCCTTGAAGAGGAGCGCGCCGGGATGGATGTTGTTGTGCGCCATCCCGTTCTCGTGGAGCAGCGCGACCTGGCGGGTGATGAGGAAGCCAAGCGCCAGCGCACCGTCGACGTGGAGATCGACGTCGGCGAGCTGGCTGCCGAAGCGCGGGTCGTCGATGAACTCGCTGAACAGCAGCAGCGAGCCGGTGTTGGTGTCGAGGATGACCTTGTGCAGCGTGGTCATCATCCCGCGCCGCACCTTCTTGAGCGTGGGCCAGTAGACCTGGGTCCAGGCGTCGACCAGCGCGCGCGGGTCGGCGATCTGGTGCAGATCGATCATCGTCACCAGCTTGGGAAACGTGTTGGCGTCGGGGAACTGGCCGGCGGCGAGCAAGTCGACGCGCGGCGCCGCCACGTAGATGGGATGGGTCTTCACCTTGCCCAGGCACTTCTGGATCTCGTAGCCCCAGGTCGTGACCGCGGCCTCGGCCAGGTCGACCTGAGGCTTGGTGATGGTCTCGTCGCGGCGACGATTGAACACCGCCTGCAGGCGCTGGGCCCGGTCGACGATGGGCGCGCCCATCGTGGCCGAGAAGTAGAAGCGCGCGTCGGCGGCGCGATCATCGAGCTCGGGCAGGACCGCGCGCAGGTCGGCGATGATCGACGCCACCCGCGAATAACGCGCGGTGGGATCGCGCTCGAGGCAGCGCTCGATGATCGGGTAGAGCGGCCGCGGCACGCTCTCCGGGTAGTGCACGCTGCTCTTGCCGCCGATGACGATGCCGTCGCCGATGCGCATGAGCAGGCCCCACATGTCGTCGGCCTTGCCGTAGGGCATCTCGTCGGTGAACAGGGCGTGGAGCGCGCCGCCGACCGCGAAGATGTCGAGCGCGGTGGTCACCGGCAGCTCGGCCAGTCCGGGGTCGATGGTCTCGGGCGCGACCGAGTAACCCGGCGAGCCGAAGACGCGGCCGCGGTAGTGGGTGCCGTAGGTTCCGCCGACCACGTCATCGAGCGACAGCGCCAGATCGAAGTCGAACAGGTAGGCTACGGCGGCGCGATCGTCGACCAGCACGTTGCGCAGCGTGAAGTCGCGGTGCAGGAGCCGAGCCTCGTGCATCTCGCCGAGCGCGTCGAGCGCCTGCATGAGCAGCTGGGTGCGGCCGCGGGCGGTGACCTTGTGCTTGGTGGTCGCCTCGAGCAGCGTGCCGCCCATCTTGGGCGTGACGAAGAGGTAGTTGTCGGCGATGGGCGCGGCCACGAGCATCGGCAACAGGCCGGGGTGCGAGAGCGCGGCGATGCGAGCGACGGCGGCGAGGTTGATGTGGTGATCGCGGCGGGTGACGTCGTCGGAGCGGATCTGCTGCAGGTACGCGGTCTGGAAGGTCTTGCCTACGACGTCCTCGACCCCGCCGGAACCGTCGAGGCGCCGCTCCATGTTCGACACCGTGCCCATGCCGCCCGCGGCCAGGTGGGTGCCGCACGTCCGATACAGGTAGCGCCCGTAGCGGAATACGAGATCCGGCCGCTGCAGGTCATCCGCCCGCAACAACCCGATCTGCGTGTTCTCCGCCCAGGGTGGGGGCGTCATCGGCGGCGACGTGATGGTACGTCGGCTCGGCGTGCCTCGGCAAATGACCGGGGTGCAACTCCGCGTCCCGTATAAGGAACATGCCTCGCGGCGGCAATTTGTCGCAGCGACGCTGGATCGCGCAGGAGGCCGGTCGCCGGCGTGGTACCAGCTGCATCCAACCCCGCGTCATGCTCGAGCATCGTCACGCCAAGCTGGTCGCGCTGTTCACATTCCTGATGCTCGTCATCGGCGGCACGGTGAACATCAAGGGCGCGAGCCTTGCGTGCACCGAGCCGACGCTGCTCTGCCGCGGCGAGCTGTTCCCGGCCATGAAGGGCGGCGTGCTCTACGAGCACGGCCACCGCCTGTGGGGCATGGGCATCGGCGTCTTGCAGATCATCCTCACCACGCTCCTGGTCATGCGCCGCCGCGATCTGCGCGGCCTGGCCTGGTTGACCTTCGCCATGGTCTGCGCGCAGGGCCTGCTCGGCGCGCTCACCGTCGCCTTCAAGCTGCCCTGGTACGTGTCGACGGCGCACCTGCTGTTCGGGATGACGTACTTCGCGACGCTCTTGTGGATCGTCTACCTGACCCGACCCGCGATCGGGCCGCTCCCCGAGGAGCAGAACCGCCACCGCGCCCGCGTCGGGACGCTCGGATCCGGCCGCGGCTGGATCGCGCTCGCGCTCGGCGTGCTGCTGGTGCAGCTCGCGCTGGGCGCGCTGGTCCGCCACTTCGAGGCGACGCTGGCCTGCATCGGCATGCCCGAGTGCACCGCCGCTGGCGACTCCTGGTGGCCGGCGCTGTTCGAGCAGCGGCTGCACATGGTCCACCGCGGCTTCGGCGTGGTGACCGCGCTCGTCACCGTCGTCGCCGCCGTCCAGGTCTGGCGCCGGTCCCCGAGCTGGCCGGCGCTGCGGGCGCTGATGGTGGCCGCGCCCGTGGTCGCCTGCGCCCAGGTGGCGCTCGGCATCTTCACCGTGCTCACCCTGCGCAAGGACGTGGTGGCCGTCGGTCACTTCGCCGGCGCGATGCTCCTGTGGAGCGCGTGGATCGGCGCCTGGATCGTCAGCGGCTCGGGCCGGCGCTCGCTGGTCGGCGCCGTCGCCGAGCCGGCCCGCGGCCTGCGCGCCGGGGTGGTACCGTGAGCGCCGCCGTGAGCAGCGCCATCGCCAGCGCCGAGTCCCTGCCCCGCCGCGTCGCGGCTGCGGACATCCTCGCGCTGGTCAAGCCGCGCATCCTCCTGATGACGCTGGTGACCGCCACCGGCGGCATGAGCCTGGCGCCCGGCGGCCTCTCACTGGTGACGCTGGCGGTCCTGCTCGCCGGCACCGCCCTCATCGTCGGCGCCGCCAACACGCTCAACATGTACCTCGAGCGCGAGGTCGACTGCCTGATGGTCCGCACCAAGGACCGGCCGCTGCCGGCCGGCCGGCTCGAGCCACGGGTCGCGCTCGGCTTCGGCGTCGGGCTGGCGTTCCTGGCCGTGCCGTTGCTCACCTTCGGGCTCGGCCCCGCCGGCCCCATCACCGGCCTGTGCGCGGTGATCGCGTTCGTCTCGTACGTGATGGTCTACACACCGATGAAGCAGCGCTCGCACATCGCGACCTGGATCGGCGCCATCCCCGGCGCGATGCCGGCGCTGATGGGCTGGACCGCGGTCAGCGGGCGCGTCGACGCCGCCGGGCTGGCCGTGTTCTCGGTGCTCTTCGTCTGGCAGATCCCGCACTTCCACGCCATCACCCTCTACCGGCTGCGCGACTACCAGCGCGCCGGGCTGGCGACCCTGCCCGGCGCGCGCGGCGAGTCCGCCACCCGCGTCGAGATCGTGATGTACGCGCTGGTCCAGCTGGCGGTGAGCCTCACGCTCTACCCGCTCGGCGTGTGCGGCCCGATCTACCTGGTCATCGCCGCGGTCACCGGCCTGGCGTACGCCGGCTACGCGGCCAGCGGCCTGTTCCGCGGCGACGCCCGCTGGGCGCGTCGGCTGTTCCTGGCGTCGATCGTGTACCTGCCGCTGGTCTACGGCGCCATGGTCGTCGACGGCCGGCTATGAACACCGTGGACGCCGCGTCGACGGCGAGCACACCCGAGCCGCGCGGTCCGTCGCGTCGTCCACTCTTCGGACAACCGTTCGCGTGGCTGGTGCTCGCCATCGTGCTGGCCATGGTGCCGTTCATCGGCTGGCTGGCGCGCAGCGACTGGCCGTGGACCCGCATCCACCCGGCGGTCAACGCCCTGCTCAACGGCTCGGCGGCGGTGTTCCTCGTCGCCGGCGGGCTGGCCATTCGCCAGCGCAAGCTCGCCTTCCACCGCCTGTGCATGCTCGGTGCGTTCACCGCCTCGTCCGTGTTCCTGATCAGCTACCTCATCCGCTTCGCCACCACCGGCGCCCACCGCTATCCCGGCTCGGGCGGGGACAAGACCTTCTACCTGGTGTTGCTCGGCACCCACACCGTCATGGCCACCATCGCCGTGCCGCTCATCCTGCGCGCGCTCTTCCTCGCCCTCAAGGATCGCCGCGCCCAGCACCGCCGCATCGTCCGCTACGCCTACCCGATCTGGCTCTATGTCTCGGTCACCGGCGTCGCCGTGTACGGGATGCTCTACCACCTCGGCCCGTCGCTGGCGTAGCGGGCGGCTTCTTCGGTTTGGCGCGCGGACTGGGGCCGCCCGTAGCCTCCTGCACGAGGCGGTCGAACGACGTGGTCAGCGTCGAGTCGTCGATCATCGCACCGAGTTCGGAGACTCGCTGGCGGGCCACCTCGAGGGAGAGATCTCGCGGTCGAGCGCGCAGTAGGGCCGCCACGTCTTCGAGATCCTTCGGGCGACCAGCGAGCAACTTGAGCGCGATGAGATCGTCGGTCGCCACGAATGGCACCTTGGTGCCCCGGACCGTTCGCAAGATGGCGCGCGCCATCATCTCGTCCTCGAGACCTGGACCGGCGAGGACCACATCGACCGGGATCCCCGTTGCCGAATGCGTGACTGGAACGATGCGCGTCTGGGCGATGAACGTGGCCGTATCTCCGACGTCACGCATGGTGAATCCGCTGCGATCGAGGGCCGCGAGAAGGGCCGCGGTGCCGGTGCGAGGCATCTCGACCGTGACATCGATGTCGAGCGTGGTGCGAACGAATCCTGCGGCAATCACCGCTTGAGCGCCGAACACGTACCAGCGAACGCGAAGAGCGGCGAAGACACGGGCCAGATCAGCGAGGACGACGGGAACCAGGTCGGGCACGATCGAGTAGCCTCCTCATGCGCACAGCCGCCTCGAGATCGGCGCGTCGCTGCTCGGCCGACCAATCAGCGCCCATGGCCCGTGCGTGTTCGTTCAATGCCGCGGCCAGCCGAAACGCCTCGTCGGCGCCCAGGTCGGCGACCCGTGTGGCGACGTAACGATCCTTCTCGACACGCAGCCGGTGCCACGGCCGATCGAGAAAGGCACGAACCTGCGCTGCGGTGGCCACGAGGTCAGGATACCGCAGTCCGCCTCGACTCACTCGCCGTACTTGTACGCGTTCGAGACGCACGAGCCGCCCATGCAGGCCTCGGGGCAGGTGCGGCCGCAGGAGCTGCAGTTCTGGTTGTCCTGCATGAGATCGACGCAGCGGCCACCGCACTTGGTGCGTCCGCCGCTGCAGCCACCACCGCCACCACCACCGCCGCTGGTCGATTGCGTCGGCGGCTTGCGCGGCTTGATGTTCTTCAGCTTCTGCTTCGCGGCGCTGTAGCCGTCGTTGTACTTGATCTTGTAGGTGCCGTCGGCGTTCACCCCGGCGATCTTGCCCGGGTACCAGTAGCCGTCATCCCACTTGGAGGAGACCAGATCGCCGACCTTGTAACCTTCGGCGGCCGCGGCGGCATCGAGGGCCGCGCCGGCGTCGATCGCCGCGGCGGGATCGGCGCTGCCGCTGCCGACCGCGCTGCCACTGCCGCTGCCGACCGCGCTGCCGCTGCCGCTCGCCGATGCACTGCCGCTGCCGCTGCCGCTGCCAGCGGCGGCGTCCTTCGCCTGCTCGTCGCAGGCCACGAGCATCACCATGACGACGATCCCCATCCACCAGTTCTTGAGCATGACCCGGATGACAGCAACCGTCGTGCCGCCAGCCAGCCGCGAAGGTTCGCAGGGTTGGAGGGGCACCACGGTCCTGCATGGGCAGTTCGCCTGATCGCGAAGCCCAGGACCGGCCGCAAGGCCGGGTAAGGCGGCGGTCGGTTGCCTCCGGCCGGATTTCCCGCCATGTTCCGCCGCAAGGAGCAAACCATGGCCGACGTCTACATCTTCGACGCACTTCGTACGCCGCGCGGACGCGGCAAGGCCGGTAAGGGCGGCCTCTCGCACCTGCACCCGCAGGAGATCCTGGCCCAGACGCTCAACGCGATGGCCACACGGCTCGGGCTCGACAAGAGCCTGGTCGAGGACGTCGCCATGGGCTGCGTCTCGCAGGTCAAGGAGCAGGGCTCGTGCATCGCGCGCAACGCGCTGATCGCCGCCGACTGGCCCGAGGACGTCACCGGTTTCACGGTCAACCGCTTCTGCGGATCCGGCCTCGAGGCGCTCAACGGCATCGCCGCCAAGATCGGCGCCGGCTTCATCGACGCCGGGATCGGCGGCGGCGTCGAATCGATGTCGAGGGTCCCGCTTGGCTCCGACGGCGGCATGATCGACGGCCTCAACGAGAAGCTGCGCAAGCGCCTGTTCATGGTGCCGCAGGGCATCTCGGCCGATCTCATCGCCACCCGCGAGGGTTTCAGCCGCGCCGACGTCGATGGCTTCGCGCTCGAGAGCCAGCAGCGAGCCGCCCGCGCCATCGAGGAGAAGCGCTTCGAGAAGGGCCTGTTCGCGGTCAAGAACGACGACGGTTCGCTCGCCCTCGATCGCGACGAGCATCCGCGCCCCGACACCACGCTGGAATCGCTGGGCGGGCTGCAGCCGGCGTTCCTGCAGATGGGCGGCTCGCCGCTCGGCCCCGATGGCCAGACCCTCGACGCGATGGCGCTCAAGCGCTACCCCGACACCAAGGCGATCGAGCACGTCCACACCGCCGGCAACTCGAGCGGCATCGTCGACGGCGCCGCGACCGTGCTGATGGGCACCAGGGAGTGGGGAGAGAAGGCCGGGCTCAAGCCCCGCGCCCGCATCCGCTCCATGGCCACCGCCGGCGCCGAGCCGGTGATCATGTTGACCGCGCCCGCGCCCGCCTCGGCCAAGGCCCTGGCCCGGGCCGGCATGAAGGTCGCCGACATCGATGTCTGGGAGATCAA
>SXGT01721581.1_pt1 | contig 19242 bp, 14 predicted proteins | sample 3176221 | NCBI WGS metagenome assembly SXGT01 (sample SAMN11356862, study PRJNA531348) | freshwater metagenome | isolation source: freshwater sample F1-120 | place: China: Fuxian Lake, Yuxi | collected 2017-12-25
AAGAACGAGTCACCGCAGGTCGTGCTGCGCTGTCTGCAGGCGGTCGCAAAGCATCTGCTTCCGCAGTCCAAGCCGTACTTCGTGAGCGACAAGAAGTCCGTGTATCTGAAGGCGCTCGAGCTCGTCTTTCCGCAAGGCGTGTTCCACCGTCGCGTCGCTTCGGATGAGCCGCGCACCTGCGCCAACCCGCTTTTTCGCATCAACCACACGTTTGCGATGATGCGCGACAACATCTCGCGGCTTGTGCGGCGCAACTGGGGCCATTCGAAACTGGCGGCGCGCCAGGCCGATCACAACTGGATCTACACCGGCTATCGAAACTTCGTGCGGCCGATCACCAATCGCTGCGTGGATGAGACGCCGGCGAGTCGGCTGGGGCTGGTGCCGCGGCTGTACACGCTCGAGGAGGCGATCGCCTGGCGAGGGCGACTGGCGATCTGAGGCCCGCAAGTACGCTCCCTTTGAAGGAATGCGGATTGGGCGAGTCCCGGCAAAGGGAGCAGTATCCTAGCGTGACCCGACAAACGTGTGCCAGCGTCCGCGCGGGCGCTGCTCCTCCAGCTTCAGCCCCGATCCCCGAATCACCTGCATCGTCGCTTCGGCGTGATGAGCAGGACAACCGCTGAAGATGAACCATCCGCCGGGCAGCAGCACATCGCGAAGCGTCCCGATCTCCTCCTGCACGACATCGGAGTAGATGTTTGCGAACAGACCGTCGAACTGCCCGAGTGGTGGCACGCATTCGAAGCCCGCAGTGAGGAAGCGTGCCCGCGCGCTGACGCCGTTCACGGCCGCGAGCTTGGTGGCGTAGGGTTCCGCGTTCGGATCGATGTCGAAGCCGATGGCCTCGCGCGCGCCGAACAGGGCCGCGGCGACGGCCAGAATTCCGGAGCCTGAGCCTGCATCGAGGATGCGCTGGCCGGGTCGAATGCGTTCCTGGAGCACGCGCAGGCAGGTTCGCGTGGTGGCATGCCGACCGGAACCGAAGGCCGCGCCGGGTTCGATCTCGAGGCGCACATCGTCCACGCGGGGATGACTCTCCTTCCACGGCGAGACAACGGCCAGGCGACCGGCGCGGAAGGGCTTCCAGACCTTCATCCAGGAGCGGGCGTAGTCCTCGCGCGGCAGTTCCTTGAACTCGGGCGCGAGCCCCAGCAGCTCCTCCGCACCGGTGTTCTGCGCCAGCTGCCGCAGGGCGGCCGCGATCTCATTACGCAGTTGCGGTGTGTCCTCGCGCACATGCACGAAGGTCCGCACGCACTCTAAACCTTCCGGAAGCGGATCGCTGGCGAGCGACGAGCGGCCGAAGGCCACCGAGGTGCACGGACCCAGGGCTAGGCTCTCTGCGACGAGTTCCTGCCAGCCCTCGGGCACCAGCACGCGCACTTCCACCCATTCGTGATCGCTCATGGTTGTCTCGATCGGACAGGATGCTAGCTCTTGCCCTGAAATGTCCAGCCCAGTCCGCGGTTCTGCACTTCCTCGAGCCGGCCCATGTGCGTCAGCGCCTCGCGAATGCAGTGTTCCGTGTCGCCCCGCACGAGTCGCGCACGCGGTTCGCCCGTCTCCTCGCCCTTGAGCTGCGCGAGGGCGTTCTCGACCGGCAGCTCGCGCAGGAACACGCGGTGCTGCGCTTCCAGCACGCGTCCATCGAGGATGAAGACGCAGCCGCGGTCGCTCTCGCGCCGCATCAGACGCCCGAAGCCCTGGCGGAACTTGGCGAGCGCGCGCGGCATGTAGATCTGGTTGCGCTGTGCACCGGTGCCGATCGCCGCGCATTGCGCCTCGTGATAGCGATCCGGCACTCCGTAGGGCAGCTTGACGATCACGAGATACTCCAGCGTCTCGCCCGGGAAGTCCGCGCCGTACCAGAAGGTGTCAACACCGAGCAGAATCGAGTCGACGCGCGAGCGGAAGAGCTCCGAGAGCTCCTCCTTCACGGTGCCTTCCTGATTCTGGTACCACAATGGGATGCGGCGCGCGCGGAAGAAGCCGCGCAGCTCCTCGCCCACCTGCCGCGCATCGGCCGCGTTGGTGAACAGGACGAGCATGCGTCCGCGCGTGCGCTCGCCCAGATGCGCGATGAACTGGCGCACGTAGGCGAGAAAACGCTGCTTTTCGAAAGCCTTGGGACTCGGGGCATCGCGCGGGACGCAGACCATCACGCGGCTGTAGTCAAAGGGATCGGGCGCGCGCATGCTGCGCACGCGCACGGGCGGACGCTCTTCTTCTTCCGCCGGATGCGCGGCGCGCTCCAGACCCAGATAGGAGAGCGCGGAATCAAAGCCCCCGTGCAGCCACGTCGTGGCGGAGACGAAGGCCGCATTGCGCAACGTCGGGTAGTAGTTGCGCCCCAGGAACTCGTTGGGCAGCAGAACGCGCGAAACGAGCGACAGTTCCTGCCCGCGCGGGTCGCGCTCGACATCGTAGAAGATGCGCGGAAGGAAGTTGGGAGCACCCTCCTCCAGCGGCAGCCACGATTCCAGCGCATCGCGCGCATCGACCAGGTCCGTGCGCGAGAGTTCCAGTCCCCGCCTCACGATGTCGGCCTGACGCATCGGCATGGCGGCAAGGCGCGCCACCAGTTCCGCCAGATCAGCCTCCAGCTCGCACAGCTTGGCGCCGAGTTCCAGACGCGCCTGAATCAGCCCCAGACTGTCCTCGCGAGCCAGAAAGTTCGCCAGCAGGGCATGCGTTTCGGGCTTGTGGCTGCTGCGCTCCTCCTCTTCGCGCCAGGTGAGGAACAGTTCCGCCTCCGCGCGCAGGTACTCCACCGCCGAGCGCGTCGCCATCAGCGTGCTCTCGGCCTGCTCCAGCGAGTCGTGGCTTGGCGTGCCCTCGACGAGCAGCCGTCGCGCGCGATCGAGCGGGCCGCGGGCCCCGCTCTTCTCGGGCTGTCCGATGCGCGCCAGCTGATTCTTTAGGCTGGAGAGCCCCAGTGAGCGCGACCAGGCGCTGTGGGCCTGATCGTGAAGGTGCTCGCACTCGTCGAAGATCAGCGTGCGGAAGAACTCGGGCCGCGCCAGCGCGAAGGCCTGATTGATGATCACGACATGACTGCGCTCCGCGCGCAGGCGTGCCAGCTCCGCGCCGCAGGTGGCGCGATCCTCGACGTGCTTGCAGCAGGAGGTCTGTGCGCGCGCGCTGCGGCGCAGTTCGTGCGCCGCGTTCATCAGCCGGGTGGCGGACTCGGCCTGCAGAGGCATGCGCAGCGGCAGCCGGTCGAGATCCGCCTCGGTGTCGATCAGCGCGAACAGCGTCATCTGCGCCCAGGCCAGCCATGCGGGGCCGTCATCGCGCTCCTGCGGCAGCGCAAGCTTGAGCGCACGCCAGCAGCAGTAGTTCTCGCGCCCCTTGAGCAGTGCCACGCGCAGGCCGCTGCCCGCGCCCTCCTGCGACAGGGCCGCCAGCGCGCGCGGAACTTCGCGATCGAAGGCCTGTTCCTGCAGCGCCCGCGTGAAGGTGGCCACGGCCGTGCGCACCTCATGGCGCCTCGCCCACAGCAGCAGCGGAACCAGATACGCCAGCGTCTTGCCGGTGCCCGTGGGCGCGTGGACCAGCAGCAGTTCCTGCGAACCGAGCGTGCGCGCAACCTCGCGTGCCACCTGGTGCTGACCCGCGCGATAACCGCCGCCGGCGCCGTCGCGGGCGAAACCGCGCGCCAGATGCTGCTCAAAGATGCGGTCCAGCCGCTGCATGTCCTCCTCTGGGAAGGCCTGCTCCTCTTCTTCGCGCACGGGCTTCAGCGGCTCGATCTCGCGCCAGCGCTCGCCATCGAGCTCGCTGCGCGTGCGCGCACTCAGCAGCAGATCCTGCAGCAGCTCATGACGCTCGCCATGCGGCGATTTGAGACTCAGGATGCGCTCCAGCCCGAGCTCGAGCTGATCGGACTCGCGCAGCAGACGCAGCGCGGCCTCGATCTTGCGTGCCACGAGCGGCTCCTCATCGCGCAGCCCTTCCGCAGCCAGCCCCAGTGCCAGCTCGCCGATCGCGAGCGCTTCGGGATCCAGCGCGGCGATGCGGCGCAGCAGCTCCTTGAGTGCGAGGCCGAGGTGACCCGCTTCGTACCCGCGGGTGCCGCGTGCGCAGGGTTCCACGCAAAGGTTCGGGATCAGCTCCTCGGCGCGTGCGGTCCAGCGGCCCGGAAGAAACAGAGCGGCCAGCTCGCCCAGCGAGAGCACCTGACCATGCTCCGGCCCGCCGAAGTGCGCCCGCCAGGTCTCGAAGCTCTCCGAATCGGCGACGAGCACCTCCGCACCGAAGCAGAACTGCTCCAGCGCGCGCCAGGCCTCCTCCGGGCTGACGGCTTGCTCGAACTCAGCCTGCGTGAAGCCGTACTCATGCTCCACGCGCTCGCGGAAGCGTGCATCGGCCCACTCGGCCTTCGGGGGCCGCACGCTGAGGCTCAGGTGCTCACTGCCCGGCAATTCGCCCGCCTCCACGCGCAGCAGGCAGTCCTGGGCAGGATCCGGCCCGCTGGCATGCCAGCGCACAAGCACGCGGTGTCGGGCTTCTCTCGGTCGGGTCATGGTGCGGATCGCGGGGGCGGGCAGAGCCGCCATCATCTCCTTTCCCGGGCCCTTCCGGCCACCCGGGGTGCAAGGAAAGCCCCCGCATCTCGACGGACGGTGCCCGACCCCGTACACTGCTGCCCCTTTTCTGGAAAAACACCCACAGCCCCGCCCCCCAGGGTCGTTCTGAAGACAATTTTCTGAAGGCAAGTCGTACCGCGATGGAAATCACCACGCTTCAATGCCAAGGCTACGAGAAGGTCGTCCGCTGCCGTGATCAGGCATCGGGGCTGCACGCGCTGATCGCCGTCCACGACACCACCCTGGGACCGGCGCTCGGCGGCATGCGCATGCTGCCCTACACATCGGAAGACGAGGCGCTGTTCGACGTGCTGCGCCTGTCCGAAGGCATGACCTACAAGTCCGCCTGCGCGGAGACGGGCCTGGGTGGCGGCAAGTCGGTCATCATCGGCGACCCCAAGATGAAGACGCCCGAGCTGCTCAAGGCCATGGGTCGCTTCGTCGACAGCCTCGGCGGCAAGTACATCACGGCCGAGGACATGAACATCGGCATCTCCGACCTCGAGACGGTCAAGACCCAGACGCGCTGGGTCACGGGTCTCTCGCGCGAAGTCGGCTCCTCCGGCAACCCCAGCCCGTACACGGCACAAGGCGTGCTCGTCGGTCTGCGCGCGGTGCTCGAGGAGGGCTTCAAGACCAACTCCTTCGCCGGCAAGCATGTCCTGATTCAGGGCGTGGGCGCCGTCGGCGGACGCCTTGCCGTGCTGCTCAAGGAACAGGGCGCCAAGGTCACGATCTGCGACATCAACGAAGCGCGCGTCGATGAGCTCGCCGCGAAGCACGGTTTCGGCAAGATCGCCGATGCCCGCCACCTCGAAGTGGAGTGCGACATCTACGCACCGTGCGCGCGCGGTGCGACGCTCAACGACCAGACGCTGTCCAAGCTGCGCTGCAAGGCGATCGGCGGCGCGGCCAACAACCAGCTGCTCGAACTGCGCCACGGCGACGAGCTCAAGAAGCGCGGCATCCTCTACGCGCCCGATTTCGTGATCAACGCCGGCGGCATCATCAACGTTTCCGTCGAGCTGCTGCCCGGCGGCTACAACGAGGCCGTCTCGCTGAAGAAGATCGAGAACATCTACACCAACCTCAAGAAGGTGTTCGAGATCGCCCGCCGCGACAATGTCAGCACGCACGAGGCCGCACTGCGCCTCGCCCGCGAGCGTCTCGCCGCCGGCAAGAAGCGCGTCGGCGTCTGAGCGCCGCGAACCCGCATCCATGGCACACCGCCGACGCATCCTGCTTGCGTTGGCGGTGTTCTTTCTTTTTCCGGCGGTGCTGATGTTCTATGCGGTCAGCAGCGGCCCGCCGCCCGGGCTGGATGAGTCTGCGCGGCCAAAGGCGCGCCTCTTGCTGCACTGCACCCGCGCCGATGGCAGCGCCCCGGCCGGCGGCACCTACAGCATCGTCGGCCGTCCGCGGCAGGCGCTGCCGATCGGGTTCCTCGGCGAGGCGCTGCGCTGGGAGGGCAGTTTTGAGGGCGGCGAGCTCAGCGTCGATGCACTGCCGCCGATGCGCGCGGAGATCGTTGTGCGCTTCGAGAGCGGCGAGCGGATGGAGCTGGTGCAGGAGTTGGAAGAGGGACTCAACGAGCGCAACCTCAAGCCCTGAGTCGCGCATGAAAAAAGCAAGGCCGCGGAACGCGTCCGCGGCCTTCGCGCCCGCCAGCGGCGGGGCTGGGACCACTCGGGTCCTATTCCTTGCGGAGGAAGTCGACGAGATCGCGCTCCAGCTCGGCCAATCCGTACTCCTGGACGGTGAGGCAGCGGTAGACGATCTTCGCCAGCGGCTCCGGCGTGTTCGGGTTGAGGTCCTTCGGCGGGGGATAGGACAGGAAGTACGAGAGGCTCATGCGCTCGACTTCACCGCCCTGCTCGCGGCCGGCGTACTGCCAGGGAACCTCGTCGAAGGGCAGCACGCCCGTGAGGATCTCGTAGAGCATGACGCCGATCGCCATGACATCGGCCTTGCTGTCGCGCAGCAGCAGCGGGTTGTAATGGGGCGTGGTGGTGATCACGCCGCGCTCGTCCTGCCGCAGGGCCGGATCGATCATCACGACCGAGCCGGAAGGCTTGATGAGGATGTTCTCGGGCTTCAGGTCGCCGTGGTAGGCGAGCGTGTTGGAACGCTGCAGCTTCTGCAGCGTGCGCACGATCGTCAGGAACCAGTTGAGCCGGATGCCTTCCAGCGCGCGGATCTTCTCGCGCAGCGTCTTGCCACGGATGTACTCGTAGGCCACGACGGGGCGGCCTTCGTGAAGGAAGCTGTCCTTCACGCTGACGAGGTTGGGGCTCTTGATGCTCTTGAGCAGGTCCGCTTCGGCGCGCAGCAGATCATCGATCTCATGCACATCGAGGAAGTCGATGCGGACGCCGTCCTGACGGAAGAAGATCGCCTCGGCCGGGGTTTCGTCCGGGGAGATGCCCTCGGGTCGGCGCTGGTTGGTGATCTCGAGGAAGCGCGTCACATAGCGCCCGCCACCCGCGATGTCGCCGATCTTCAGCGCAACGCGGTCGCCGTTCTTGTCCTCGGCGAGGTAAATGAGAGAGAAGCCGCCGCGGGCGAGGAACTCGACCACGCGGTAGGCGCCGATGCGCTCGCCTGCTTCCAGCTTGATCATGACGACTGCGTTCTTGAGGTAGGGGACGGTCTTCTGTGAGGCTCAGGCCCCCTTGGCGGGGGCTCCGGCTTGGTTCTCATCGGGTCGGCCGCGGGGCGGGTTGAGGACTTCCTGCCCTGCGGCTCGCGTTATCCGAAGCTGCTCATCGGGACGGTTGCGTTTGGAGCGGGAAAAATCGTGTTGAACGCATGGATCCGAGCGTCCCGGCTTGGTTTCATCTCTGGGAATGAACCGGAAAGGCCCGAGACATGGGCCTTTCCAGCCAGACACCCATGCAAATCACCCCCCTGCTGCTTGCGTCCCTAACCCTCACCACCGATCCGGCCCTGCAGGAGCGCGCTCCCTTCAGCGTCGAGCGGTCATGGGAGATCCAGCGCGTTGGCGCGCCGACCATCGCGCCGGATGGGTCTTTCGCCGTCGTGGCGATCTCACGCACGGACATGGCGGCCGACAAGAGCGTCGCCGACCTGTGGCTGCTGCGCACCGACGGCAGCCAGACCCGTCAGCTCACCAGTCACCCGGCCAGTGAAGGCTCGCCTCTCATCAGCCCGGACGGCTCACGTCTCGTCTTCGTGGCGCAGCGCGAGGGCGACAAGGCCCCGCAGCTCTATCTCATGGAGCTTGCCGGCGGCGAAGCGCGCCGACTCACCAGTGTGCCCACAGGCGTTGCGCAGCCCAAGTGGTTCCCCGACGGACGGCGCATCGCGTTCCTCTCGCGCATCTGGATCGATCTCGAGACCTTCGAGGCTCAAGGCAAGCGCCTGCAGGAGCGCGAGGATGCCAAGAGCAAGGCGCAGGTCTTCGAGAACAACATCGTCACGGCCTGGGATGTCTTCGTCGACGATCGTCAGCTGCACATCTTCAACACGGATATCGAAGGCGCCACGCCGCAGCCGCTGACATCAGGCACGGGACTCGAGCTGCCGCGCCGTTCCGTGCCGCTGGAAAGCGCTCTCTACGACATCGCACCCGACGGCGGCGAAATCGCCTTCACCGCCGACTCCAATCCTGCCGCAAACGACACGAACATCGATGTCTATACGCTCGCCATCGGCTCCAAGGAGGCCCGCAACCGCACCGCTGACAACCCTGCTTCGGACACGCAGCCGCTCTACAGCCCGGATGGCCGCACTCTGGCTTACCTGCGGCAGAAGACGCTGCGCTTCTACGCCGACACGCGCAAGCTGACGCTGATCGATCGGGCAAGCGATGCGCGCACCACCGTTGCGCCGAACTGGGACCGCAGCGCCGACGGACTGGTCTGGGCCAATGACTCCCGCAGCCTGTTCGGCGCGATCGATGATGCCGGCACCGTGCGCATCTACCAGCTGCCCGTCGACGGCGCACCGCGCGCCGTCACGGGTGAGTCGAGCTTCTCCGGTCTGGCGCTCTCGAGCCGCAATGACACGCTCGTCGGCCTGCGCCAGAGCTTCCTGGAACCGCCGACACTCGTGCGCATCGACAGCCGCACGGGCGCCGCTACCCAGCTGAGCAAGGTCAACGATGCGCTGCTCGCGGGCAGCAGTCTTGGCACCTTCGAGAGCGTCACCTATCCCGGCGCCGGCGGCCGTCCGATCCAGATGTGGGTCAACTACCCGCCCGGCTTCGACAAGTCGAAGAAGCATCCGCTCTTCCTCCTGATCCATGGCGGTCCGCACAACGCGATCACCAACGGCATGCAGTTCCGCTGGAACGCGCAGGTCTTCGGCTCATGGGGCTTCGTCACGGGCTGGCCGAACTTCCACGGCTCCAGCGGATTCGGTCAGGAGTTCACCGACTCCATCAACCCGCAGCAGGACGAGTTGCCCTATCAGGATGTGCTCGGCGCGGCCAAGTGGTTCTCGCAGCAGCTCTGGATCGACAGCGAGCGCATGGCAGCGGGCGGAGGCAGCTACGGCGGTTATCTCACGACGATTCTGCTGGGTCGCGAGCATCCCTTCCGCGCGTTGATCGCGCACGCGGCGGTTTACAACTGGTACACCCAAGTCGGAGCCGACTACGCCACCGAAGTGGGCCGCTTCGGCGGTTTCTGGACCGAGAACCAGTCCAAGGTCATCGCCAAGGGCTCACCGCACTTCGGCGCGGCCAACTTCCGCACGCCCACGCTCGTGCTGCACGGACAGAAGGACTACCGCGTGCCGGTCAACCACGGACTGGAGCTGTACCACGCGCTGATCCAGCGCGGCGTGCCGACGCGCTTTGTGTACTTCCCCGACGAGAACCACTGGATCCTCAAGCCCAACAACTCGCTGCTGTGGTATCGCGAGGTCAAGAGCTGGCTGGATCGTTTCGTTCTGGAGCCCTCGCCCAAGGGCAAGTAGGGGCAAGTAGCCGCGCAGCGGGCCGCGCTCACCCCTTGACGCAGACGACCTGCTTGAGCGTGTGGACGACCTCGACGAGGTCGCGCTGCGCCGCCATCACGGCATCGATGTCCTTGTACGCGCGCGGTGTCTCGTCGAGCACCCCGGCGTCCTTTCTGCATTCAACGCCCGCGGTCGCTTCCGCGTGTTCCTCCACCGTGAAGCGCTGCTTGGCTTCGCCGCGGCTCATCACCCGGCCGGCACCGTGCGAGCAGGAGTGGAACGCCTCTGCGTTGCCCTTGCCGCGCACGATGAACGAGCGTGCGCCCATCGAACCGGGGATGATGCCCAGCTCGCCCGCGCCGGCGCGGACAGCGCCCTTGCGCGTCACGAGGATGCGCTCGCCGAAGTGCTCCTCGCGCGCCACGTAGTTGTGGTGACAGTTGACGGCCTGCGCGCCGAGCTCGAAGGGCGGCAGTCCGGCCTCCAAGGTCAGCACGCGCAGAATGCGCGCCATCATCAGCTCGCGGTTGAGCCGGGCGTAGTTCTGCGCCCAGTCGACGGCCTCGAAGTAGTCCTCGAAGTGCCCTGTTCCCTCGTTGAAGTACGCCAGATCGCGGTCGGGCAGGTTGATCTCGTGGCGCTGCATGTCCTCGCGCGCGAGCTGGATGAAGTACTGTCCGAGACGGTTGCCGACGCCGCGCGAGCCGGAGTGCAGCATGACCCACACCACCCCGCGTTCGTCGAGGCACAGTTCGATGAAGTGGTTGCCTCCCCCGAGAGTGCCGAGCTGCTGGAGCGGGCGCGTGCCGTTGAGCGCAGCGGCGTGCTTCTGTGCGATGCGATCGTGGACGGCGGCGAGTTGACGCCAGGCCTGCCGCGCGCGTTCATCGGGGTTCTTCCAGCCGCCCTTCTCGTGCCCGTGCCTGGGGCTGCCGAGATCGCCGTGCGGAACGGCCGCTTCGATCTGCAGTCGGATCGGCTTGAGATCATCGGGCAGCTGCTCGGCGCGCAGCGTCGTCTCCTGTGCCATCATGCCGCAGCCGATGTCGACGCCCACGGCAGCGGGAATGATCGCTCCCTTGGTGGGAATGACCGATCCGACCGTGGCGCCGATGCCGACATGGACATCAGGCATCAGCGCGATCCAGCGGTAGATGAAGGGCATGGCGGCGGCATTGCGCACCTGTCGATGCGCGAAGGCATCGAGCGGCACGCCGCGGATCCACGCGCGAATGCGCGGCTCTCCGCGCAGATCGTGCAGTGTCAGCGGACCGTGCCCGGGATCGGGAAGCTCTTCAGTCTCGGTTGTCATGGCGGGCTGGATGACAGGGTGTGTGACCGGCTGCATGACCGGCTGTGTGACAGGTTGGGGGCGGGAAAGGCGGTGAAGCCGCAGAGACCGCACACACCGAACGGAAACAAAGGAAAATGCGCGTCAGCGCGCGGCTTCGGAGAGCCCGACTTCGATCAGCTCCGCCGCGGCCTCGATTCCGAGGATGCGTCGCGCGCCTTCCAGCACCGTGCCGGTGCCGAGCCACTCCGCCTCCGCCTGGTGAGGACGATAGCGGTAGGCGCGGCCCTGGGCATCGATCAGGCCGATGGCCTGACCCAGTTCGTTGCGCACCGTGTAGAAGGAGCGTGCGGCCTTGCCCTGCTCCTCGTAGCGCACCAGCGAACCGCGCGCACGGCCGTCGACGCGCAGCTCGAAGGCCCGCACGGCAGCACTGGTCACGGGCTGGCTTTCGGCCACGCGGGCGCTTTCCCGCACGGTCTGCGTGCGGCAGGCACCCGCCAGCGCGCTCAGGCACGTTGCGACAAACAGTGGGGAGAAGTTCCGCAGCATGGATCCTTTGTCGGCTGGAAGTCTCTCCTTTATGCTCTTTCCCGTGGATCAACAAGCACTGGAAAGCTGGCGGAAGGCCGGGCGGATCGCCTCGGAGTGCCGCGAATGGGCCAAGACCAACATTCAACCGGGCGTGCGCATCCGCCATGTCCTCGAGACGGTCGAGTCCATGATCCGCGAGCGCGGCGGCCAACCGGGCTTCCCGGCCCAGTCCTCGCGCAACTCAGTCGCGGCGCACTACTGCTCCGCGCCGGAGGACGAGCAGACCTATCAGGAGGGTGATTGCGTCAAGGTCGACATCGGCGTGCACGTGGACGGCTATGTGGCCGACACGGCGGCGACGGTCGACCTGTCGAGCGATCGGCGCTGGACTCCGCTGATCGAGTCCGCGAAGAGCGCCCTGGCGGCGGCGATCGCGACGGTCGGCGAGGGCGTTCCGGTCGGCGATGTCGGCGGCGCGATCGAGCGCACGATCCTGAAGGCGGGTTTCCAGCCGGTCCGCAATCTCACCGGACACGGCCTGGGCCGCTGGAAGGTGCACTGCGCGCCGCAGATTCCCAACTACGCGGAACGCGGCGGCGGAACGCTCAAGCGCGGAATGGTGTTCGCCATCGAACCGTTCGCGAGCACGGGCAAGGGCTACATCCGCGAAGCGGGCAAGGCCGAGGTGTTCATGATGGTCCGCCCGCCGATGAAGGCCAAGGGTCTGGACCGCGATGTGCTCAAGGCCATCGAGGCCTGGCGCGGACTGCCGGTCGCTCGCCGGTACTTCACGCATCTGGACCGGGAGCTGGTGGAAGACACGATCACCAAGCTCGCGCGCCAGGGCAGCCTGATGCGTTATCCGCCGCTTGTGGAAGACGAGGGCGTGATGGTCGCGCAGTACGAGCACTCGCTGTATCTCGGCCCGGACGGGGTCGAGGTGTTGACGGCCTGAGAACGGCTCGAGACGCGCTTCAGCGCATCTGCTTCAGCTTGCGCAGCAGCAGCAGCGCCTCGATCGGCGTCGTGCGATCGATGTCCACCTTGGCGAGCTCCTTGGCGAGCCGCGATTCACTCGTCTCGAACAGGCCCAGCTGCTGCGGCTGCAGCAGGTCCTTGGGCTTGCCCTGATTGGCGATGCGCGGCGCGAGACCTTCCGAGCCTTCCTCGATGTCGGCGAGGATGCGCTTGGCGCGCTCGAGCAGCTCGCGCGGCACGCCCGCGAGGCGTGCGACATGGATGCCGTAGGAGCGATCCGTGCCGCCTTCGACCATCTTGTGGAGGAAGACGATCTCGTCGTTCCACTCGCGGACGGCGACATTCAGGTTGCACACGCCCTTGAGGCGCGTCTGAAGATCCGTCAGCTGGTGATAGTGCGTTGCGAAGAGCGTGCGGGCGCGGATGACTTCGTGCAGGTGCTCGACGATCGCCCAGGCCAGCGCCAGTCCGTCGAAGGTGCTCGTTCCGCGGCCGACCTCGTCCAGCACAACGAGCGAGCGGGCGCTGGCATTGTTGAGGATGTTCGCGATCTCGATCATCTCGACCATGAAGGTCGATGCGTTGCGACCGATGTCGTCGGCGGAGCCGCTGCGCGTGAAGATGCGGTCGACGAGGCCGATCTTGGCTTCGCCGGCGGGCACGAAGGAGCCGATCTGTGCCAGCAGCACGATCAGGGCCGTCTGGCGGATGTAGGTCGACTTGCCCGCCATGTTGGGACCCGTGATCACGGTGATCATGCGGTCCGTGCGATTGAGTCGGCTGTCGTTGGGAACGAAGGCCTCCGCGCGCGGATTGCGCTCGACCACGGGGTGGCGACCGTCGGTGATCTTGATCAGGTCGCCGTCATCGATTTCCGGCGCGACATAGCGGTTTTCGACGGCGCGCTGGGCCAGTCCGGACAGCGTGTCGAGCTGCGCGAGCGCCTGCGCGCTCTTCAGGATGCGCGGGATCTCGCGGGCGACGGAGTCGCGCAGCTTCGAGAAGAGTTCGTATTCGAGATCGTTGGCGCGCTCCTCGGAGTTGAGCACCTTGTTCTCGTATTCCTTGAGCTCCGGCGTGATGTAGCGCTCGGCGTTCTTGACGGTCTGCTTGCGGATGTACTCCGGCGGAACGCGTCCGGACTGCGAGTTGGGGATCTCGATGTAGTAGCCGAAGACGGAGTTGAAGCCGACCTTGAGCGTGGCGATGCCGGTGCGCTCGATCTCGGCCGCCTGCAGGCGCGCCATCCAGTCCTTGCCCATGCCGGCGGTGCCGCGCAGCTCATCGAGCTCCTGATGCACGCCTGCACGGATCAGGCCGCCCTCGCGCAGCGTCAGCGGGGGATCCTCGGCGAGCGTGTCGCGGATGGCGCCGACGACATCTTCCAGCGGATCGAGCTCTTCGCGCAGCTGTGCCAGACGCTCCGACCAGACGGAATCCAGCTTGGCGCGCACGGGCGCGATGATCTCGAGCGAGCGGCACAGGCCGATCAGATCGCGGGCGTGGGCCCGGCCGGTGGAGATCTTGGCGACGAGGCGTTCGATGTCGAGCACGCTGCCGAACAGCTCGCGCAGCTCCTCGCGCAGGAACGGCGCGTCGACCAGCTCGCGGATTGCCTGCTGGCGGGCGAGGATCGGCTCCTTCTCGCGCAGCGGCGAGGAAAGCCACTCATGCAGCATGCGTCCGCCCATCGGCGTCAGCGTGGCGTCGATCGTGTCGATCAGCGTGCCTTCGCGGCGTCCATCGCGCTGCGTGCGGAAGAGCTCGAGGCAGGAGCGCGTGGCGCGATCGAGCACGAGATGGCGAGCAGGGTCCACGCGCTCGATGCGCAGGATGTGCTCGCAGGCGCTGCGCTGCGTGGCCTCCACATAGTCCATCAGCGCGCCTGCGGCAGGCAGGGCCGTGGAATCGTCCTCGATGCCGAAGCCTTCCAGCGTCGAGACGCGGAAGTGCTTCTTGAGTGCGCGCAGGCTGGCATCGCGTTCGAAGCACCACGGATCGCGCGTGCTCAGGCGCGGTCCGAGCAGCGCGGTGATCTCCTTCCACACACCCGGCTCGCGTCCCTCGAGATCAAGCGAGCAGAGCAGCTCTGCGGGCGCAATGCGGGCGAGTTCCTCGCTGATGCGCTCCAGTTCGATCTCGCTGACCATCATGCGGCCCGTGGACAGATCCACCCAGGCCAGTCCGGCGCGGTTGCCGTGCGTGTGCAGGGCGACGAGATAGTTGTTCTCGCGCGCGTTGAGCACATCCTCCTCGGTGATCGTGCCCGCGGTGACGACGCGCACGATGCCGCGATCGACCATACCCTTGGTGTGACGCGGATCCTGCAGCTGCTCGCAGATGGCGACCTTGTGCCCCTTTTGCACGAGGCGCATCAGATAGCTCTCCATCGTGCGCACGGGTACGCCCGCCATGGGAATCGCGTCCTCGCCCTTGGAGCGCGCCGTCAGCGTGATGCCGAGCTCGCGCGAAGCCAGCTTGGCGTCGTCGTGGAACAGCTCATAGAAGTCGCCCATCCGGAAGAAGAGCAGCGCGTCCGGCTGTTCCTTCTTGGCGCGCCAGAACTGCTCCATCATGGGCGTCATCGCCGCACCGGAGGATTTGACGGTCGCGTCGCTGTCGGAGGCGCTTTTCTGCATGGGCGGGGTCGTGCAGTTTACCCGCTGGCACGGGTTTTGTTTGCTGCTTGCGCCCCGACCCGCTTCTGTCGAGCATATCCCCCCGCATGTCCGCCCTCCGCCCCCGGTCTAGAGCTCTCCGCGCGCTCTTGTTCGCCTGCATCTGCGTCGTGCTGGTGTTGCAGAGCAGCTGCCAGAGCTACCGCCAGAGGACAGAAGCCGCCTTCGCTGACTACGAGCGAGGACAGTTCGCCGTCGCCGAACGGCAGTACGCCGACCCCAAGACGACCGATTCTGATTTCCTGCGCGGTGCGGAAGCCGGCATGAGCGCCCTCTCGGGTGGCAACTTCGCTGCCGCGCGTCAGCACTTCGAGATCGCCGCCGAAGCGGTGCGTCAGATCGAGCGCACCGCACTCGCAGACCCCGAGAAGCTCGGCGAGCAGCTGCTCAGCTGGGCCGTCAACGACACCTGGCTCACCTACGAGGGCGAAGGCTACGAGCGGGCGCTGCTGCATTCCGCGCGCGCCATCGCGCACCTGATGAGCGGTGACCTGGATGGCGCGCGCGTCGAAGTTCGTCAGGCCAACGCGCTGCTGGAGAGCGAGGAGCGGCTCTACAAGAAGGAATACCGCGCCGGGGGACTGGGCCACTTCCTCTCCGGGCTGACCTACGAGCTCGCTGGCCGTCCGGACGACGCCTACATCGACTACAAGCGGCTGGAGAAGAAGGATCTCGGCCGCGATCTCTACGCACCCGCGCTGGCTCGATTGGCTCGCGAACTGGACAACGACGAGGATCTCGAGCTGTGGCGGCAACGCTACTCGGTCGAAGCGATAGACACCGAAGGGCTGGCAAGCATCGTTGTGCTCGCCGCCGTGGGCAGCGGTCCCTACAAGGTCGAGACCGGCATCACCATCCCGATTCCCGAGGGCGTCGTGCAGTGGACCGTACCGGCCTTCACGCGCCGCCCGCAGACGAGCGGACCCGTGCAGCTGCTCGTCGAGGGCGTCGAGACCCCGATCGAGACGGTGGTGCTCGAAGACGTGGCGCGCGTGGCGAAGGAGAATCTCGACGACCGTCTGGCCTGGCTGGCGACCAAGTCCGCCGTGCGCGCCATGCTGAAGTACCAGCTGACGCGCGAGCTCGGCCGCGATCACGGCACGCTGGGTACGATCGCGGGCGTCCTGTTCACCGTGATCACGGAGCGCGCGGACCTGCGCTGCTGGATGACGCTGCCGGACAGCTGGCAGGCCTCACGTCTGTTTCTGCCTGCGGGAGCGTGGCCGCTGAGCGTGCGGGCCGGCGCTCTGACGCAGCCGCTCGGCCGATTCGAGCTCGCGCCCGGCGAGACCATGTTTGTCTTCGTTCGTACACTCGGCAGTCAGATCCACGCCTACCATGTGGGCGGCCGGCCGAAGGAGGCCCTCAAACCGTGAAGTCGATTTTCCCTTTTCTGATCGCGTTCTTCCTGCTTCCGCTCGGTGCGTGCCGCTCCGCGGCGCGTCCGTCCGCTGACTCTGCGGACGCCGGCGCAGCCTCCGCGGCGCCCTCGGCCGCACCCGGCGGCGACCGCGAGGTCGAAGGCTGTCTCGCCATGACGGACACGCGCCTTGAGCGCAAGCCCGCCGGCACGCAGCTGGAGTTCCAGCTCTCCAACACTTGCTCCGGAAAGCTGGATGCCGAGGTCTGCGTGCAGTGCTTCGATGCCAGCGGCGCACCGCTCGCCGCCGGCCGCACCCAGTGGGTCGCGATCAGCCTTGCCGCCGGCGCCCGCCGCGCGCTGCGCTTCGAAGGTCTGCCGAAGCTCACCGAATCCTGGACCCTGATCGCGCGCAAGCGCTAGGGCCCGCGCTCTCCGACCATCCTCCAAGGACACCAACATGAAATCGATTCTGATTCCCGTGTGCCTCATCGGCGCTTTCCTCGCACCCTCGTGCAGTTCCACCCGCTACGGCGATGCCTCCGCCGAGGAGACCGTCAACATCGACTGGGGCTCCACCGACCTGCAGACCCTCTCGGGCAAGATGGTCAAGTCGCTGCTGCAGGCGCCGCAGCTCGCCTACCTTGCCGATGAGAAAAAGGGCCAGGACCAGCGCATTCGCCTCTACATGGGCGGCGTCCGGAACGAAACCAGCGAGCACATCGACACCGCCGCCATCACCGACCTTGTCCGCACGGATCTGTTCTCGAGCAACAAGTTCCGCTTCGTCGGCGATGCCCAGGCTCAGAAGGAGGTTTCCGATCAGGTGACCTTCCAGAACGAGTCCGGCAAGGTCGATCCTGCCATGATCAAGAAGTTCGGCAAGCAGCTGGGCGCCGATGTGGTGCTCTACGGCAGCCTGCGCTCGATCGAGAAGAAGAAGGGCCGCTCGCTCGAGACCGGCGGCATCAAGACCGAGGATGTCTACTACCTGCTGATCCTCAACTGCGTCAACGTCGAGACCAACGAGCTGATCTGGACCGAGAAGGGCGAGATCCGCAAGACCCAGAAGACCGGCGTTTTCGGCAGCTGAAAAAAGAGCCGTTTTTCTCCCCCGGACCCGTTCGGTCATCGGACTCTGGCGGCTCCTGATCCATGTCCTGCGGGCCTGAGAATCCGAGGACCCTGGAAGAACGAGAGAGCCTGAGAGAGAGAAACGAGAGTCTGAGAGCCACGAGCCTGCCCGGCACCCCCGAGCAGGCTCGCGGTGCTTTCCGGGGCCATACCGATGGCCCCGTTGCACAGAAAAAAGGCCTCCCCGCGTTCGCTGACCAAGTACCCGCCGGCTGACACCCCCGCAGCCTGAAGATGCTGCGCTGGGGACAAAACTCTTCTCGAAACCTTCAGCCCGGTCGCAATCCCCGGGCTGAAGGCTTTTTTGCGGCCAGCCTGCCCGAGGCCACACCCCCCGAGGCCACACCCCCCGAGCTCACGTCCGCAGACCCGGCCTCTTGAGCGCCACCCCCTGCGATTGCAGCATGGCCCCATGGCTCTCTACCTCGTGACCGGCGGCGCCGGCTTCATCGGTTCGCACCTGACCGAGGCGCTCGTGCGTCGCGGAGACCGGGTCCGGGTGGTCGACAATCTCGCCACGGGACGAAGGGAGAACATGGAGCACCTGCCGGTGGGGGCCCTGGGCTCGGGCCAGCCGGTGGAATTTCTGGAGGCCTCGATCCTCGATCGCGCGGCCCTGCGCACCGCGCTGCGCGGCGTCGAGGGAGTGTTTCACGAGGCGGCGCAGGTCTCGGTTCCCCGCAGCATCGAGGATCCGATCGCGAGCTACGAGGTCAATGTCACCGGAACCCTGACGGTGCTCGAGTGCGCGCGCGAGAACCGGGTCGGAAAGGTCGTTTTCGCCGCGAGTTCCGCGGCTTACGGCAATACCGAGACGCTGCCCAAGGAGGAGAGCATGCTGCCCCAGCCGCTCTCGCCCTACGCCTCGGGCAAGATCGCCGGTGAGCACCTGCTGCGCGTGTACTCGGAGTGCTACGGAATGCGCACCGTCGCGCTGCGCTACTTCAACATCTTCGGCCCGCGCCAGGCCGACGACAGTCCCTACACCGGCGTGATCGCGATCTTTGCTCGCGCGCTGCTGCAGGCGAAGGCGTCGCCGAAGATCTTCGGCGACGGCCTGCAGAGCCGCGACTTCACCTACATCGACAACGTGGTCTCGGCCAACCTGCTGGCGATGGAGCGCGCACCCGCGGGTCACTCGCTGTTCAACGTGGGGGCGGGACGGCAGGTGACGCTGCTCGAGCTCTACCGGGCCATGGCCGAGGATCTCGGCGTGCGCATGGAGCCCGAATTCCATCCGCCGCGGACCGGCGATGTGCTCCACAGCCTTGCCAGCCTCGAGCGCATCCGGGCGGGCCTGGGCTACGAGCCGCGCGTGGGCTGGCGCGAAGGCCTGCGGCAGACGGTCGCCTGGTATCGGGAGCGGCACCGACAGGGCGCCCCGGTAAATACAAATTCCTAAACAGGCCTCGGGCGCCCGCTTGCTTGCCCGGGTGGGGGCGCGGGGGCTATCCTCATCGCCTTCGACATTCGCCCTCAGGGTCCAGCGAGCCCCCCTTTCGGGGCCAGCGCACCGGCGGGGCACCCAAAGCCACCATGACGCTGACGATCGACTTCGCCAAGGACCTCGAGAAGCTCTTCGGGCTCACCTCGGTCAACTACAAGTACGGCCTCAACAAGGAACAGCTCTTCCACGAGGCCATCGCCAACGACCGCGGTCGGGTCAAGAAGGACGGTCCCTCCAACGCCCAGAAGGCCTTCCCGACCAAGCTCGGGACCAAGGGTCCGCTGGTCTACTACACCGACCCGGAC
>SXGT01817939.1_pt1 | contig 19240 bp, 19 predicted proteins | sample 3176221 | NCBI WGS metagenome assembly SXGT01 (sample SAMN11356862, study PRJNA531348) | freshwater metagenome | isolation source: freshwater sample F1-120 | place: China: Fuxian Lake, Yuxi | collected 2017-12-25
GAGCAGGATCGACTTGCCCGCCCCCGTCTCGCCCGTCAGCACGGCACGGCCGGGGCCGAAATCGAGGTCGAGCGCCTCGATCAGCACCACATCGCGGATCGACAGCGCGTTCAGCATGGGCGGGGCGTCGCGGCGGGCGTCAGGCGCCCACCGGGTCGATTTCCTTGGCCGGCTTTTCGGCCTGTTGCGGGGCGAGAACCGGATACTCGTTCACGAGCTTGTACGCGCGCTCGTACCAGTCGGTCCCGGGGTAATTCGCGCCGAGCACCGCGGCGGACTTCTGCGCCTCCATCGGAACGCCCAGCGCCAGATAGCCTTCGGTGAGCCGCATCAGCGCCTCGGGCGTGTGGGTCGTGGTCTGATATTGCTCGATCACCCGGCGATAGCGCAGGGTCGCCGCCAGCCACTGCCGCCGGGTCGCATAGAAGCGCCCGATCTCCATCTCCTTGCCCGCGAGATGGTCGTTGACCAGGTCGATCTTCAGCCGCGCGTCCGCCGCGTAGCGGGTGTTGGGATAGCGCCGCGTCAGCTCGCCGAGCGCGTCCAGCGCCTGGCGCGTGATCTTCTGGTCGCGCGTCACGTCGCTGATCTGCTCGTAATAGCCCAGCGCGATCAGGTAATAAGCGTAGGGCGCGTCGCGATTGCCCGGATGGACCGACAGGAAACGCTGCGCCGACTGGATCGACTCGGTGTAATCGCTGTTGAGGTAATAGGAGAAGGCGCTCATCAGCTGCGCGCGCCGCGCCCAGACCGAATAGGGATGCTGGCGCTCCACCTCGTCGAACAGGATCGCCGATTCCTTGTACCGGCGCTGGTCGAGCCGGGTCTTGGCCAGCGTGTAGAGCGTGCCGACGTCGCGCGCGACATAGGGGGTGTCGGTCTTGGCGCGGTTCTGCGCGCAGGCGGACAGGGCGGTCGCCGCGACGAGCGCGAGCATGGCGGACTTGGAGATACGCATCGGCGCGTCCCATAGCGCAAGGCTGCGGGCGCGAACAATAGCGCGCGTCGGTCGTTACGCCTACGACTCGTCCGCCATCATCCAAGAGGTTGAACCGAATGCCCGCGACCAAGCTCCACACCCACCGCGTCGAGAAGCCCTGGGGCCGCCGCGATCTCGGCTTCGGCTTCGCCGACGTCGAGGGCGGCGGCGATCCGGTCGGCGAAGTGTGGTTCCAGGAACCCGGCGACACCACGCCCGACATGCTGATCAAATATCTGTTCACCGGCGAACGCCTGTCGGTTCAGGTCCACCCCGACGACGAGCAGGCGCACGCCCGTGGCCTGCCGCGCGGCAAGGACGAATGCTGGACGATCCTGAAGGCGGACCCCGGCGCGACGATCGCGCTCGGCCCCAAATCGCCGATGACGCAGGATCAGCTGCGCGCCGCCGCGCGATCGGGGACGATCATCGACGACCTCGACTGGGTGCCGGTGAAGGCGGGCGACTTCCTTTATGCGCCGTCGGGCACGGTTCACGCGATCGGCGGCGGCCTGACCTTGATCGAGGTGCAGCAGAATTCGGAGACCACCTACCGGCTGTACGATTACGGCAGCGACCGCGAGCTGCACCTGAAGGACGGGGTGGAGGTCGCCCATCTCCAGCCCTACCGGCCGATTGTGTCGCCGGGCGCGGCGGGGGATGGCAGGACGATCCTGGTCGAGGGCCCCAAGTTCGTGCTCGAGCGGCTGCAGGGGGGCGAACGGCCGGTGGCGCTGCCCGAAGGCACGACGGCATGGCTCGTGCCGATCACCGGTTCGGGGAGCGTCGGGGGCGTCGACTGGACGGCCGGCGAATGCGTCACCGTGACTGGCAGCGAGACGATCCGGGCCAGCGCGGACGCGGACATGCTGCTCGCCTATCCGGGGACCCAGCGGATCGGGTAGCGCCGAACGCCCTTACAGCGGCCGCCCCGCCTGGCACCGCTCCAGCTCCACCGGATCGTGGGTGCAGGTCACTGTCACCTCGTCCTTCCGCTCGACCGACAGCGTGCGCAGCCGCGCCTGGTTCTCCAGGCGGCTGCGCGCGTCGACCTCCATCAGGCGCTGATAGGCGCGCAGGCCCGGCGTGCATTTGCGACGGGTGCCCCGCATCTCGCCGCGATAGAAATACGCATCGCCCGCGTGGAGCAGCCAGCGCCCGTCGTCCCGGCGGACCGCGACGCCTGCATGGCCCCAGGTGTGGCCGGGCAGCGGCACCAGGAGGATCTCGGGCGGAAGGCCCTCGAGGTCGCGGACCGCGTCGAAGCCGAACCACGGCTCGCCGCGCGCGCCGTAGCGACGCCATGAGGTGACGCCGTCGAGTTGCGGCGGACGCCAGCGATTGCTCGCGATCACGCCCCGCCTCGGGCCGGTCGCGTCGTCATATTCGCGGCTCATCACGTGAACGGTCGCGTTCGGGAAATCCTCAAGCCCGCCCGCATGATCGAAATCGAGATGCGTCGCGATGATGTGGCGGACGTCGCTCGCGCGGTGGCCGAGCGCCTCGATCTGCCGCACTGCGGTTTCGCGCTCGTGCAGGCGGATGTTGAGCATCAGCCGCCATGGCACCGGAATGCGCGGGGAGGGGCGCCGGTGCGGATGGTCGACGTCCTTCAGGCCGTAACCCGTGTCGACCAGCACCAGTCCGTGCGCGTCCGTCTCGATCAACAGGCAGTGGCACACGATCCGGCCGAGCGGACCGACGCTCTTGCCGTCGAACAGCGCGCCGCCGAGCGGGCAGTCGGTTCCGCAATTGAGGTGGTGAATGTGCATGCCGCGGCTCCCGTCGTATGTTGGGGAGCAACGCCTGAACGCGGCTGGTGGTGCTTAACCTGTGCGATGAGCCTGAGAAAAGTATGTGGGCGTCGCCTCAGGCGTCCAGCGGGTAGAGCGCCGCCGCAACCGCGCGGCCCTCTGCGCGCAGCACGCCCCAGGCGCGCGCCGCCGCGCGGCTGTCCATCGGCTCCAGGCCGATGTTCCGCGCCTCCAGCGCCTTCACCAGCGCCTGCGGCGGACGCACCAGCGCGCGACCGGTGCCCAGCACGATGAACTCGGGCGAGCCCGCCAGGATCGGGTCGAGCGCCGCCGCGTCCAGCGCCGCCAAGGGCGGCGGCGACCAGCGCGCGACGCCCTCATGGGTCATCAGCAAGGCCGGATACACCGCTTCGCTCAACCGGAAGCCCGTGCCGACCAGCCCGGTGATGATCGGGCCACCCGGCGTCGGGACGGGCTCCATCTTCACGCGCCCGATCTCACTTCCGGGGCGCTACCCGCTCGGCGCTCCCGGCCGCGTCGCGCGGCAGGAAGCTGTCCGGGCCGACGCCCAGCGGCACCAGCACGAACCGCGCGACATAGATCGACGAATAGGTGCCGACGATCACGCCGACCAGGATGCCGATCGTCAGCGAATAGATCGTGTCGGGGCCGAAGATCACCAGCGCCAGCACCGCCAGCAGCACCGCACCGTTGGTGGCGATGGTGCGGCTCAGCGTTTCGTTCACCGACAAATTGAGCAGCGGCTCGATCTCCATCTTGCGATAGCGGCGCAGGTTCTCGCGGATGCGGTCATAGACGACCACGGTGTCGTTCAACGAATAGCCGATCAGGGTCAGCAGCGCCGCGACGACGTTCAGCCCGACCTCGATCTGCGTCGCGGCGTAGAATCCGGTGACGATGGTCAGATCGTGGACAAGGCTGACGAGCGCGCCGACCCCGAACTGCCACTCGAAGCGGACCCAGATGTACGCCGCGATCCCGATCATCGCGAGCAGCAGCGCGAGGCTGCCGTCCCAGGCGAGCTCGTCCGAAACGCGGGCGGACACCGTCTCCACCGCGTCGAAGCGGACCTGCGGGTCGATGGCGCGCACCGCCTGTTGCACGCGCGTCGTCGCGGCGGCGACGTCGATCCCGGCGGGCGGGCGGGGCAGGCGAATCGCGACCTCGCGCGGCGTGCCGAACTGCTGGATCGAGGGCTCGCCGACGTCGAGCGCGCCGATCGCGTCGCGGAGCCGATCGATCTGCGGCGCCTGGCTGAACGTCGCCTGGAACTGCTGGCCGCCCGCGAAGTCGACGCCGAAGTTGAGGCCGCGGGTGGCGATCAGCGCGATCGAGCCGGCGACGAGCACGATCGACAGGACGATCGCGATCCAGCGTCCGCGCAAGAAGTCGATGTTCGTCGTGTCGGGGACGAACTTGATGAGGGGGCGAAGCATCAGCGGGTACTCACAGCGCGAGCTCGCGCGGACGGTTGCGGCGAAACCATTGCGCCACCATCAGCCGGACAACGGTGACGCTGGTGAAATAGGACGTCGCGATGCCGATCATCAGCACCACGGCGAAGCCGCGAATGGGCCCCGAGCCGAAGGTGAACATCAGCACGCCCGCGATCACGTTGGTGATGTTGGCGTCGAAGATCGCGGTGGACGCTTCGGAGAAGCCGTGGCTCAGCGCGTCGAGCAGCTTGCGGCCGCGACGCTGCTCCTCGCGGATGCGCTCGATGATGAGGACGTTGGCGTCGACCGCCGCGCCGATCGTCAGCACGAAGCCCGCCAGCCCGGGAAGCGTCAGCGTCGCATCGATCAGCGCCATGACGGCGATGATCGCGATCACGTTGAGCACGAGCGCGGCGGCGGCGAACAGCCCGAACCCGCCGTAAGTAACGACCATGAACCCGATCACGAGCAGGCCCGCCAGGGCGCATGCGATGACGCCCGCGCGGATCGAATCCGCGCCGAGATCCGGCCCGACGGTCCGCTCCTCGATCACCTTGAGCGCGACGGGCAGCTTGCCTGACCTGAGCGCGATCGCGAGCTCGTTGGCGGTCTGCACGGTGAAGCTGCCCGAGATCGACGCGCGGCCGCCGAGGATCGCCGACTGGATGTTGGGCGCGGAGATCACCTGGTTGTCGAGGATGATCGCGAACGGCTTGTTCACATTCTCCGTCGTCACCTTGGCGAATCGGCGACCGCCCGCGCTGTCAAAGGTGATGGAGACGTCGGGCTGGTTGTTCTGGTCGACGGTCTGCCGCGCGTCGATCAACTGGTCGCCGGTGATGATCGCGGAACGCTTGACCGCGATGAAGGGAACGCCCGACGGGTTGGTCGGGTATGGCAGCACCTGGCTCCCAGCGGGCGCACGGCCCTGCACGAGTTCCGCCGGGTTGGCGGTCTCGTCGACCAGCTTGAACTCCAGCCTGGCGGTCTTGCCGAGCAGGTCCTTGAGCGCCTGGGGGTTCTGCAACCCCGGCACCTGGACGACGATGCGGCTCGCGCCCTGGCGGATGATCGTCGGCTCGCGGGTGCCCAGCTCGTCGATGCGGCGGCGCACGACCTCGGTCGCGTCGACCATCGCGGTGTCGATCGCCTGGGTCAGGCCCGCCTGGGTCGGCTTCAGGACGAAACGGCTGGTGTCGACGACGCTGATGTCCCAGACGCGCTGCCCGGTCATCCCCGCGCCGCCGCCGGTGATCGTGAGCAGCCGTTCGCGCGCCGCATCGACCTGGGCCGCGTCGCGCACGAAGAAGGAGAGCTGCCCGTCGCGGGTCGAGATGTCGCCGATCGCGATCCGCGGGTCGCCGCGGCGCATCTCCGTCTGCACCTGGTCGCGCATCGTCTCCAGCCGCGACGCGGCGAGATCCTTGATGTCGGCCTCCAGCAGCAGATAGCTGCCGCCCGCGAGGTCCAGCCCCAGATTGATCCTTGGCGCGACCGGCCAGCCCGCGGTCACCCGCTCGGGCAGGAAGCTCGGGATCGCGAGCAGGCACAGCGCCGCGAGCAGGCCGGTGATCCAGGCGACCTTCCAGCGCGGGAAATCGAGCATGGGTGGCGGCTCAGTCGTTCGCGGGCTTGGGGTTGACGATCTCGGTCAGCGTCGCCTTGACGACGCGGACGCGGACGCCCGGCGCGATCTCGACCTCGACGAAGGCGTCCTCGACCTTGGTGACCTTGCCGACGATCCCGCCCGAGGTGACGACCTGGTCGCCCTTCTTGGTCGCCGCGATCGAGGCCTGCAGCGCCTTCATCCGCCGCTGCTGCGGCCGGATCATCAGAAAATAGAAGACGATGAAGACGAGGAGGAGGGGCAGGAAGCCAAGGAACGACGCGGCGCCCCCGGACGCTGCGGCGCCGTCGGCGGCCTGGGCATAAGCTGGTGTGATGAACATGCGTCCCGACACGGTTCAGGCGCGGCCGCTAGGGACCGGCGCTCAGGGTGAAGTCGGGGCCGCTACCACCGGTTGCGGGTGTGCGCAATCGTTCGCCGCGAGCCCCTTGCATCCCACGCCGCCCCCGCGTAAGTGCGCGCCCCTAGGGACCCGGCAAGGTAATGCTTTGCCGGGACCCCACGGTCGGGGCGGAGCGCAGCCTGGTAGCGCATCACACTGGGGGTGTGGGGGTCGCAGGTTCGACTCCTGTCGCCCCGACCAGAATATTCAATGACGGCAAGCAGTTGCTCCGCGTTCACACCGCGACCCACCGGTTGGGCATGATGCGGCGCTCGCCCCACCGCAGCCCTTCGGCGAAGGCGTCGGCATCAGCCTCGATCCGCACCGCGGCGAGACTGCCGTAGCCGCCCGCGCCGCGCGGGTTGATCCACCAGCCCGCCGAGCCGTCCCACAGCTTCACCGCATCCGCGCCGACCAGCACCGCATTGCCTTCGTGATAGATGGCGTCGCCGTCGATCCAATGATCCGACACGCGCTCCTTGGCCCAATTCTCGCGCCAGGACGCGGCGGCGTCGGCGCTGTAGCGCTGGATGAACTGGGCCCGAAACGCGGTCACCCCGCGCGCGGTGAACGCTTCATGCGCCAGCGCCGCATGGACGCCGCAGTCGACGGTCTTGGCGTCCACCGCTTCGCACCAATGGATCGGCCAGGGGGTCGGGCCCCAGGACGAATGCTCGCGCATCCAGCGCGGGCCGGACAGGACGTCGCCGCCGTTCAGTTGCGCGAAGTCGAACGCGATCAGCCATTCATGCGCGATGTCGCAGCATGGGGCGCCGTGGTGCGAGATATGGCTGTTGGGAAAATGCGCCCACTTGCCGCCCGGCCCGACCGTCGGCGCGGCGCCGTCGATCGTGTCGCCGTTCGCGGCCTGCGGGTCCGCGGGCTTAGCCTCGACCAAATACATAGGACATGCTCCTGTCATAACCGCCGGCGTCGCAGAAGATCAGAAGGTCGCCGGCGCGGGTCCCTTCGGGAAGGCGGACGCCCGACGCGATGATGTCATGCTCCATGCACAAGCGACCCATCAGATAGGTCTTGCCGCGGCCCAGCGGCTGCAGGGCCCCGGTCTCGGCGCATTGCCGGACCATGCGGTGCGGTTGCCAGAAGTGCATGGGGATTTCGGCGATCGACGCATCGACCACCGCCTCGACCATGTCGTTCTCATGCTCCTGGATCTCCAGGATCCGCATCGCCAGCGCCATCGACGGCTGCGCTAGCGCCTTGCCGGGTTCGGACGCGATCTGGCGGACATGGGGCAGCATCGCGCGGACCAGCTCTACCGCGTGCGCGATCTTGGAGGTCTCGTCGGCGTGCCAATCGTCCGGATACCAGCCGCCGCCCATGTCGAGCATCTCGATCCGGCGTCCGCTCAGCGTCTCGATCGATCGGCACCAGCGCAGCATCGATTCGAACAGATGCCACCATTGCGCGACGCCGACATGGCTGCTCGCCATGTGGAAATGGACCGCGAACGCGCTGTCGGTCGGCAGCCGCTTCACCGCGGCGATCAGCTTGCCGAAAGTGGTGGGGCTGTCGAGCGGGATGCCGAAGCGCGAGGTGATGTTGGGCGTGCGGATGCGGATGCCGACATGCTTGGCCGACATCTCCCCCGCCGCGACCGCAGCGACCACGCGGTCGAGGTCCGCGATGCTGTCGCAGAACACCGCGTGCATCCGCTCGCGCGGCATCAGCCCCGCGGGCCACCATTTGCCGGGGCCGTTCAGGATCACCTGGTCGGGACGAAAGCCCGCCTGAAGCGCCGCCTGCACCTCGCCCAGGCTGATCGCCTCGGCGTAGAAGCCGTTGTCCAGCGCCTGGCCGATCAGCCGCTTGTCGGGGTTGGTCTTGATCGAATAGCCGCTGATCACCTCGACGTCGTTGGTGCTCAGGCGATGCGCGCGATCGGCCGCCTGCTTGAACAGGCCCGCGGCGGTCGAATCCAGATAGATGTACTGCGGCGTCTCCATCGCGTCGAAATCCTGCGCCGCGATGTCGGCGACCATGCTGCCGGGAAGCTCGGCGACTCCGCTCGGCGGTTCGCCGCCTCGGCTGTCGAGCGCCACGTCCAGCATGTCCGGATCGATCTTGTGGAGCCGCGCGGCGAGCGCGGTGAGGCCCGACGGGTGTTTCATCGAATGGCCGACCGCGCCCGCGAACGGCTCAGGCAGCGGCGGAAGCGGATAGTCGGGGCGCACCGGCACTTCGAGCACGACGCGCGTGAATTCGGCCGAGAGCGCGGGCGCCGCTTCGGCGGGGACGCGGCTGGCCGCCTGCACCAGCAGCGCGGGCAGATTGTGGCCGGCGATCGTGGCGCCATGGACCCACGCCGGGAAGCGCGGGTTCATCTCGATCAGCCAGAGCTGGTCGGATGCGTCCCGCACCATCTCCAGCTCGCCGCCGCCGGTCCAGTTGGTGTCGCGCACCATGCGCCGCAGCGGCTCGAGGAAGGCGGGCGGCACTTCGGAGACGTCGCCCGCCCAGGTCTTGCCCTCGGGCGTGATGTCGCGCTTGCGCATGCTGACCGCGCCCAGCAGCTCGCCCTTGTAGGCGGACAGCATCACCGATTCCTCATACCCGCTGACATGCGCCTGCAGGAACAGCTTCTCCGTCGACCATACCTTGCTCAGCGCATTGCGGATCGCGGTGAAGGCGTCCCAGGTGGGAGTGCGCGACGCGTCGTAATAGGGGCCTTTCAGCCAGACGCGCCAATCATGCTTGCGGCAAAAGGCGTGAAGGTCCCAGTCGCTGTTCTCGGTCGACAGATATGGCGGAATGCGGACCGGCAGGCCGGACGCCGCCTCGACGACGGGCTTGGTGATCCGCTTGATCCCCGCCATCGGCGGGGCGAGCAGGTTGCGGTGCCCGTCGGGAAAGACGCTGCCCAGCCACATCGCCTCCAGGTCGCTGCCCGAGATCCACATGCCGCCGGCGTCCAGAACGTCGCGGACCCTCTCGCCATAGCTGTCGAGGTCGAGCTCGCCCCAGGGCCGCTGGATCCACAGGTCGTCGAGCTCGTCGAAATGGATGCCGGATACGCGGTTGGAATATTCCACCCCGACGATCGCGGCGTCGGGATAGCCTTGCCGCACCGATCGGACGATGCCCACGCCCGGCTGCGGATTGCCGCCGCCGTACAGCCCGCTCACATAGATTTTCATCGTGCTTCCCATGATAAGGGCGACCCGCCCTGCCGACTTCACATCAGAAAGGAAGCTGCCGGCTCGCAAAGACAAATAGCTGATCTCGAAATTAAAAAGCTTTTATATTAGCTACTCTAACACAGATCAGGATCACTGAATTATATAATTGATGCAGATCATTTGGCCGCCGGAGCTCAGTTCGTTAAGCGCTTGCCATGACACGCGCCCATTATCCCAGCTACAAGAACCTCGATCCCTTCATCGACGTCGCGCGCCTGACCGCGCTCGACGCGTTCATCACCGAACGGCTCGGGCGCAGGCTCGCCGCCTCGGCGGATCGGCGGTTCTACACCGGCCCCTTTCTGCTCGACGACAACGCCCCAGATCGGCCGGGGTCGCGCATGATCGAACTGACCCGCTCGCGCGAGCCGGAGAATTACTACGACCTCGACCGCACGGAGGTTTGGGAGCCGACCGAGGAGGCGCAGGAGTTCGCGCCGCTGATGGATTTCATCGCCACGCTGCCGTTCGCCGCGACGGGCCGGATGCTGATCATGTACGATGCGGTCGGGCGCGCGGTGTCGGCGCACAAGGATCATGACAGCACCGAACTCTGCCACGAATTTATCTGGTTCCGAACCAACCGCAGCAAGCCGTTCTACATGCTCGATCCCGACACGGGGGAGCGGGCCTATGTGGCCGGTTATTCCGCGTGGTTCGACACGGTGAACCAGTTCCACGGCGCGGACGCCAGCGGCGAATTGTCGTTCAGCATCCGGGTGGACGGCGTGTTCAGCGATGCGCTTCGCGACTGCATCCCGTTTCCGCAAGTCAATCGCGCGGCGGCTCCGAGCATCTGGGCGAACGCGTCATAGATGACCGGGCCGGGGTCAGAGGCGAGAAACCAGCCCCGCTACGTGTTCGGGCCGCAGCGGCTTGTCGAAGATGCGGACGTCGGCATAGCGTTCCGGGATCGCGCTGCGATCATAGCCGGTGACGAACGCGAACGGGATGCCGCGCTCCTTCAGCGCGTCCGCGATCTCGAACACCATCTCGCCGCGGAGATTGACGTCGAGCAGCGCGAAATCGATCACGGACTCCGCGCCGAGAAGGCCAGCGGCCTGTTCGACGCTGGGCACCGGCCCCAGCACCTCGGCCCCCGCATCGACCAGCGCCCCGCGAAGGTCGTCGGCGAGCAGGTATTCGTCCTCAGCGACCAGGATGCGCGTGCCGTGCAAGTCCGCCATGTCCATGCCCATCTCCACCTGCGATCCCGTCCTTCACCGCCGCATCTGCCCGGAGAAACGCAGCAGCAGGCGTATGGATCGCCCTTCATTAGCCAAATTGGATCGGATAGCCAAAAAGATGTGAGATTGCGCGGATATAGCCTGGGGCGGCCGCGTTGGGGAGTTAACCGGCTTCGTGATCCGGCGCGTGCCCCACTCAAGGACGTCATGGACAAGCCCAATTCTCCGGACGCGCAGGAGCAAGCCGACGCGCAACAGGAGGCCCTGGTTCAGCTCGCCTGGGAACTCGCCGAGATGCGGCGCGAGCGCGATGCGCTGGCGGAAGCGGTCCGGCTCGGACGCGCCCGCGAGACGGCGCTGGGCAACGAAGTCCAGCACCGGATCAGGAACATGCTGGCGGTGATCCGCTCGCTGCTCGGGCGAACGCTGGATGCGGGTTCGTCGCCGGAGGAGTTCGCCGATCATTTCAGGGGGCGGCTGGACGCGATCGCCCGCTACCAGGTCGGCGCAGGCGAAGGACAGCGGCGGACGGTCGACCTGGAGGACGTCATCCGCGACGAGCTCCTGCCGACCCGCTGCCTCGATACGCCGGCGTGCGTGATCGCGGGGCCCGCGATCGCGGTCGAAGGCGATGCGATCGAGCCGATCGCTTTGGCGGTGCACGAGCTGGCGACCAACGCCTTCAAGTTCGGGGCGCTGAGCGGCGACGGCGGCACGCTCGACATCGGCTGGTCGCTGGTCGACGACGCCGACGGGGCCGTCGTGCACTTCAGATGGTCGGAAAGCGGGGCGCCCGTCATCGCCGCCAAAGCCGACGCCTACGGCTTTGGACGTCAGTTCATCGAAGAGGCGCTGCCCTATCAGCTTGGCGCTTCGACCTCGTTCGACCTGCGGCCCGACGGGTTCGTCTGCACGATCGTTCTTCCCGTGCAACCGGGCGTTCCCGCTGGCCCGCACGCCTCCCCCAACCCCCGCATCCGGATTTCCCAACGGAGGGACGACAGATGATCACGCTTGCTGAACCTGCCCATGCCACGCGAGTTTCCGTCGTCCGGCGGCTGTCGGCGCTTGCGTCGCTGGGCGCGACCGAGATCGACCGGCTCCACGCCGCGGCGGGAATGACCCGCACCTTGCCGCCGCGCCGCGAGTTCGTGACCGAAGGCGAGCCCATCCGCGAGCCTCGCGCGGTGCTGAGCGGGTGGGCGTGCCGCACGCATGTGTTGCGCGACGGCCGCCGTCAGGTGTTGAGCTTCCTCCTGCCCGGCGACCTGTTCGGCGTGTGCAGTCAGTCGAACCCGGTCGCCTCCGCCTCCGTCCTGGCGCTCACCCCCGTCGTCACCTGTCCCGCCCCGACGCCGGGGCCGGGGGACGGCGGGCTTGCCGAAGCCTATGCGGTCAGCGCGGCGCTCGGCGAGCATTACCTCCTCCGCCAGATCACCCGGCTGGGACGGCTCAACGCCTATGAGCGGGTGGCCGACTGGCTGATGGAGATGCGCGAACGCCTCGCGCTCGCCGGCCTGGTGGAGGGCGACCGCTTCCCCATGCCCTTGACCCAGGAGCTGATCGCCGACGCGCTCGGCCTGACCAGCGTTCATGTGAACCGGACGATCCAGGCGTTGCGCAGCGACGGTCTGCTGGAGCTGCGCGGCGGTACGGCGACGCTTCGAGACGTCCCGCGGCTTCAGGCGCTGGTCGAACGGCGACCCGCCCGCGTCCACGCCTGAGCGAAACGGGTCGGGCGATTGATTCAGGCCCCGCGCTGACGCTACGATGCGGCATGAACGATAGCGAAGCGGGGGCGGGCGGGGGCGCGCAGCGGCTGAACGGCCGGTGCGTGCTGATCGTCGAGGACGAATATCTGCTGGCGAACGACCTTGAGCGGGGGTTCCAGCAGATCGGCATCACCATCGTCGGTCCCGTACCGTCGCTCGATAGGGCGATGGCGCTCGTCGCCGACAAGGCGATCGACCTGGCCGTGCTCGACATCCAGCTCGACGGCGACAAGGTGTACGACGTGGCGGACGCGCTGGTCGCGCGCGACGTGCCCGTCCTGTTCGTGTCGGGCTACGACCGCAGCGACATTCCCCGCCGCTATGCCGACGTGCCGCTGTGCCAGAAGCCGCTCGGGGCGGACGAGGTGATCGCGGCGCTAACCCGCATCGTCGGCGGCTAGGGCGCGCGCGATCACCGCCGCGTCGACCGGCTTTTCGTACCTGGCGATGTGCCGCCACGCCGGGGGAAGGTCCGCGGCGGAATAGCCGGTCGCGAAGACGAACGGGACGCGGCGCGCGGTCAGCGCCTCGGCGACCGGATACACGCTTTCGTCAAGCAGGCTCACGTCCAGGATCGCGCCGTCGACGGTTCCGCCGGCGAGCAGCGCAAGCGCATCCTTCACCGACGCCGCGGGCCCCAGGACGTGCGCGCCGACGTCCTCCAGCCCCCGCTGCATCGCGTCCGCGATGAAATACTCGTCCTCGACCAGCAGGATGCGGCGGCCCAGCAGCGACGCTTCATTCACCGCCCGGCGCTCCGTGGCTCGCCGATCGCGAAATCGGAACCGCGATGGTGCAACGCACGCCGTCGGGGCCGAGTTCGTAGCGCGTTTCCGCCCTGAGCTGGTACGGCAACGCGCGCTCGATCAGTTCGCGGCCATAGCTGCTTCCGCGCGGGGCCGCGCTCACATGGGGCATGACGACGCCGCTCTCCAGCCACTCGACGTGCAGGCGCGGCAGGTCGTCGCCCAACGCGGGCTCGACCCGCCAGCGCACCGACAGATGCCCGTCGGGGGCGGCGAAGGCGCCGTATTTGACCGCGGTGGTGGCGAGCTCGTGGAGCGCGAGCGCGAACGTTTGGACCGTGGCCGAGCGCAGCGGCACGTCCGCCGGTCCCTCCAGCGTCAGCCTGCCCGCGGGCCCGTTCGCCGCGCCGTGCGCGTCCAGCTCCGCGCACAACAGCTCCTTAAACGTCACCCGCGCCCCCGCCGCCAGGTGGGACAGCAGCCCCTGCACCCGCGACAGCGCGGCGAGCCGCGGCCGAAACCGCGTGCCGAAATCCTCCAGCGAGGATGCGGTGCCCAGCGTCCGGTCGGCCAGCGACCGCACCACCGCGATCAGGTTGCGGGTGCGGTGCTGCAGCTCGGCGACCAGCACCCCCTGGCGGTCGGCGGCTTCCTTGGCGTCGGTGATGTCGGCGCCCAGGCCCGCGATCCAGCGCACCGCGCCCGCCGCGTCGCGCAACGGGAAGTCGGTGTTGTGGACCCAGCGCAAGCGGCCGTCGACCGCGTGGCGGATCCGGAACTCGTGCTCCACCCGCTTGCCCGCGCGCACGCGCCGGAAGTTGGAAAGCACGGCCTTGCGGTTTTCCGGCTCGATCAGCCGGGCCCAGGTCCGCAGGCGTCCGTCGCCGCCGCGGTCTGGCCCGGGGATGCCGTAGATCCGGTCGAACGCCGGGCTGGCGAACAGCATCCGCAGCGTCTCCGCGTCCCTGATCCACAACACGCTGGTGGAGGCGTCGCTGAACTGGCGAAACCGCGCCTCGCTGTCGTGGAGCGCGGTTTCGACCTCCTTGCGAGCGGTGATGTCGCTCGCGATCCCCGCCGAACGCCTTGTCCCGCCCCCCCGCACGGGAAAGCAGCGGTCGTGGATCCAGCGGATTTCGCCGTCGGGCCGAATGATCCGATACTCGCTGGATGCAGGCTTTCCGAGCCTTTGCCGCGCAAGCCCGGCGGCGACGACAGCCTGATCGTCGGGGTGGATCGTGCGGGCGAAGCCGGAAAGATCGCGCAGCAGCTCGGCCGGGGGCAGGCCCCAGACCTGCTCGAACGACGGGCTGAGATAGAGCAGCGCTCCGCGATCGAGATCGGTCATGTAGAACACGTCCTCGATCGCTTCGGTGACGGTCCGGAACCGCGCTTCGCTGTCGCGCATCGCCTGTTCGGCGCGGGCGCGCTCCACCGCCGCCCAGGTGCGCTCGGCGACCTCGGCGACCAGCGCCTGCTCCTCGGGCGTCCAGCGCCTGGGCGTCATCTGCTGCACATAGAAGCTCGCGACCCAGCGCCCGTCCTTCACCAGCGGAACCGCGATGTTCGCGCGAACCCCGCCCAGCGCGTCATAGGCGTCCAGATGGCCGTCCATGCGCGGGTCGGCGTGGGTGTCGTCGATGACGAGCACCGCGCCTTTCCGGTACGCCCCCATCGCGGCCTCGCCATAGTCGCTGACCCGCAGCGTTCCCGCATGGCTCGCCATCACCCCGTCGGTCCAGTCGCGGTGCACCGTGAACAGCTCGCCGGTTTCGTCGAGCTCGCCATAGCCGCACCGCCCGACGCCCAGATGCCGGCCGAGCAGGGCGCTGGTCACGCCCATGATCTCCGCCAGGTCGACGAGCGGCCGCAGCGTGTCGCTGAGCGCCAGCAGAAACGTCTGCCGCTCCGCGTTGCGGCGCAGCGCCAGCTGCGCCTGCTTGCGGTCCGACACGTTGCTGAACAGCACGGCCGCCTGTCCGGGCGTCTGCGTCGGAAAGACCTCCGCCTCCATCCACAGGTCCAGCGCCGCGACATGCGCCTCCAGCCGCCTGTGTTCGCCGGTCCGGATCACCTCGCCGTACAGCGCCATGATGCTCGGCTCGGCCAGCGGCACCAGTTCGCGGATCGTCCGGCCGACGACGTCGCGCAATCCGGTATGACGCTCGAACGCAGGATTCGCGATCAGATAGCGGAAGTCGTCGGGCTCGCCGGGCGCGGTGTCGACCCGCTCGATGACGCAGAAGCCCTGCTCCATCCGCTCGAACAGCTCGCGGTGGCGGGTGTCGCTCTCCCGCCCGCTCACCCGCGCCGCCTCCAGCGCCAGCGCCATCCGGTGCGCGGCCGCGGCGAACCGCGCCAGGCTCTGCAGCAGCCGCGCGTCCTCCGCCTCGAACCGGCCCTCCGCATCGTGCTTGACGACCCACAGCGTTCCCGCGGGCGCGCCGCCGACGTCGAACGGGGCGAGCAGCGCTTCGCCGATGCCGGGATCGGCTTGCAGCAGCGCCGGAAAAGCGCGTTCCGGGTGATCGAGCAGCAGCACCGCCTCGCGCGCGATGACCTCGCCGCACGGGCTCTCCGCGCGCAGCATCGTGCCGTCGCGATAGGGGGCCCAGGCGCCTGCGGTCGCGACCCAGCGGAACGTGCCTTGCTCGCCGCCGGGCTCCAGCAGGCTGATCCCCGCGGATTCGGCGCGCGTCAGGTCCATCGCGGTTTCAGCCAGGCCTTGCAGCACCGCGGCCGGGTCGCCGCCCATCGCCTCGGCCAGCCGGGTGAGCGCGCGGTTCTCCGCCTCGTGATCGGGCGCTCGCGAGGGCCGGCGATCCAGATCGCCGGTGATGATGACGCTCTCGACGCCGCAGGTCGCGCTTTCTACCTTCACGTCTCGGGCAACGTTCCTGACCGGCAACGGATGCCATGCCGATGCTGCTCATTCGCGCGGGCCCGCGGAAACGATCGCTCCATCGTCCTCTCCCCCTTGTCGACCGCACGCTACGCCGCCGCGCGGCCCCTTGCGACAAACTGCGTTAGGGCGCGGCCGACGACGCGGTGATCATGCCAGCGTCCGCGCGGTGTTGATCACGTTCACCTCGTCGAACCGCGTCGTCGACGATCCGTGGCTCACCGCGGAGACCTGGCGCGGCTGGCCCTTGCCGTCGAAGAACGCACCGAACAGCCGGTACTCGCGCGCGTCGCAGGTCGCGGAACAGGCGTTCCAGAACTCGGGCGTGCGGATCTGGTAAGCGACATCGGCGAGCGGCCGGGTGACCTTTCCGTTCTTTATCTCGTAGAAGAGCTGCCCGCCGAACTGCGCGTTATCGCGCTGCTGGTCGATCGAATAGGAGCCGCGGCCGAGGATGTAGACGCCGTTTTCGACCCCGCCGATCATCTGCTGGAGGCTGAGCGGGCGCTTGCCGGGGCTGAGCGACACGTTGGGCATCCGCTGGAACTGCACCGCGCTCCAGGAGTCGGCGTAGGAGCAGCCGTCGGACTCGCTCTTGCCCAGGATATGCGCCTGATCGCGGGTCGCCTGATAGTCGACGAGCACGCCGTCGCGGATCAGGTCCCAACGCTTGGTCTTCACGCCCTCGTCGTCATAGCCGACCGCGCCGAGGCTCCCGGGCTCCAGCTTGTCGGCGGTGATCGTCACCGCGTCGCTGCCGTACCGGAAACCGGCCTTGCGCTTGTCGAGCGTCGCAAAGCTGGTCCCCGCGTAATTGGCCTCATAGCCGAGCACCCGGTCGAGCTCGAGCGGGTGGCCGATCGACTCGTGGATCGTCAGCCCCAGATGGCTGGGATCGAGCACCAGGTCGTATTTGCCCGGGGTCACCGATGCGGCGGTCAGCTTCTCGCGCGCGTGGCGCGCGGCGGCGACCGCGTCCTCCTTCATGTCGTACGACTTGCCGTAGACGACCACGCCCGCGGGCGTCGTCGTCTTGTCCGCGGCGTCGCCCGCCAGATATTCATAGCCGAGCCCCATCGGCGCGGACAGGCCGTCGCGGGTGCGGAACTTGCCCGATTGCTTGTCAATCGCGGTGACGGTGAACGGCGCCCAGATGCGGTGGACGTCCTGGTCGATGTACGATCCGTCGGTCGACGCGAAATATTTCGGCTCGTTGATCAGGAACATCGACGAATTGACGAAGTTCGCGCCCGCGCCAAGCGCCGCGGCGTTGACCGACAGCAGCAGCTCGACCTTCTCCTGCAGCGGCACGTCCATTGCGTTGCGACGCACCGGCGTCCGCCAGCGGACCTCGCCCACGCCCCGGGTCGGGGCGAGCCGCACCGGCGCGGCCTGGCTGGTCGCATTGGCGCGCGCGATTGCAACCGCGAGCCGTGCGGCTTCGGCGACGCTTTCGGGGGTCAGGGCGTTGGTGGCGGCGAAGCCCCATGCGCCGCCCGCGATCACGCGCACGCCGACCCCGGTCGACTCGGTGTTGACGACGTTCTCGACCCGGGTCTCGCGCGTCATCACGAATTGCCGGAGATACCGGCCGACCCGGACGTCGCAATAGCTCGCCCCGCCCACCTTCGCCGCCGACAGCGCAGCGTCGGCGAGCCGCCGCTTCAGCGCCGGATCGAGCGGCTCGACGAGCTGCTCGGCGGCGATCGCGCGGCCGGTGAAGCCCGGAAGCAGCACGCCGCCCGCGCCGACGCCGCAGGCCGATAGGAATTGCCGTCTGTCCAAGCGCTCTCTCCGATGCTCGTCTCCACCATCGCGGAGTGGATGCGCCCGGTCAAACGGCGACCCACAGCGCGCCGACGGCCTGATCTCCTTTCTCCGTCACCCCGGCCTTGTGACGGGGTCCAGGGCTCGGCAAGCGATGCGGCTTGAGGCTCGAATGCCTTCGCTCGACTGAACGCTGGACCCCGGCGCAAGCCTCTCCCAAGCGAAGTCGATGGGGCCGGGGTGACGAAGGTGCATCTTCGATCGCATTGGGTGTATCGAAAATCCCCTGTCCTACAACGAACCATTATGGTTCGCTCCCTCCCCTTCCAACAGGAGGACAGCATGAACGTCACCAACCTGATCGACGAAGTGATCGACCGAGAGGGCGGCTATTCGAACCACAAGGCGGACCGCGGCGGCGCGACGCGCTGGGGGATCACCGAAGCCGTCGCGCGCGCCGACGGATACGCGGGCGCGATGCACGAACTGCCCCGCGCGCGCGCCGTCGCGATCTACCGCCGGCTCTACTGGACCGCCCCTGGCTTCGACCGCGTCGCCCGGCGCGCGCCGCGGATCGCCGCCGAGCTGTTCGACACGGGCGTCAACATGGGTGTCGCGGTCGCCGCCGCGTTCCTTCAGCGGGCGCTCAACGCGCTCAACCGCGGCGCGTCGCACTATCCCGACCTGCTGCTCGACGGCCGCATCGGCGCGGGAACGCTGGCCGCGCTCGACGCCTTCCTTGATGGGCGCGGGGCGGGCGGGGAGGCGGTGCTGCTAAAGGCGTTGGAGGCGCTTCAGGGCGAGCGCTACGTCGCGCTGGCGGAGCGCAGGCCCGCCAACGAGGCGTTCCTCTACGGCTGGCTCGCGAACCGGATCGGCGCATGAGCGAGAGCGCGAATGTTTGCGATTTGCGGCAACTTCGACAACTTCGCGACGAGGGCGTCGACCCCTGGGTCGAGCGGGCGCGGCCCGCATTCCTGTACGTCATGTACGCGCTGCTGCTCTGGTCGCTGCCGATGGGGGCGATCGCGGCGGTCCGGCCCGACGTGGCGGCGGCGATGACCCGCGGCATGGCGGCGTACCTGCTCGCCATCCCCGAACCGCTCTACGCGCTCTTCGGCACCGGCTATCTCGGCTACACCGTGGCGCGGACCTGGGGCAAGGCGCGCGGCGTGGAGCGGTAGCGCGATAGCGTCAACTTGGTCTCAACTTCCGCATGCTGGAGCGCGCCGCCGTTGCGGACCGGCGGCGCCTTCCTACATCCGCGACAATGAGTGACACCACGCACGCCATGCCGGTCTGGCACGGCACCACCATCTGTTCGGTCCGCCGCGGCGGCAAGGTCGTCGTCGCGGGGGACGGGCAGGTTTCGATGGGGCAGACGGTGATGAAGCCGAACGCCCGCAAGGTCCGCCGATTGGGCGACGGGTCGGTCATCGGCGGCTTCGCGGGCGCGACCGCCGACGC
>SXGT01462362.1_pt1 | contig 19237 bp, 11 predicted proteins | sample 3176221 | NCBI WGS metagenome assembly SXGT01 (sample SAMN11356862, study PRJNA531348) | freshwater metagenome | isolation source: freshwater sample F1-120 | place: China: Fuxian Lake, Yuxi | collected 2017-12-25
ACGAAGGGCAGCCCCGGGCAATTGTTGGACAGCTCTTGAGCGCGCGTAGCGCGCGATTTGGGGGAGACCGACGCGCGTAGCGCGGCGAGTGGGGGCACCCCTTCTCTTGCGCTGGATCGCGCCTAACCGATCGGCATTGCCCCTGGCGCGCCGCGAGCGCCGCGAGCGCTATCGACCTCGCGCGCGCGGACGAGCTGGACGACTACCCGGCCCCGGCCTCCACGAACCGGGTCAGCGCCTCGATCGGCATCTCGATCACCGCGACGTACTTCCCCTTGCGCGGCTGCACGTCGATCCTGGCGCGGACCTTCCGCCGGCGCAGGATCGCGAGCGCCCGCCTCGCCGCGTCGTGGGCGGCCTCGCGTACGGGATCGTCCTTCGCCGCGCGCCGGTTGCGGCGAACGCGGAGCGCCTGCCGCTCGATCGCGGCGGCCGACAGCTCCGAGGCCTGGGTGGCCTTGCCGCCGACGATGACGCTCCCCTCGGCGAGCCCGCGCGGCGTATCGGCGGCCGCCGTCGCCCGCGCGAGGCGGACGAGGCTCATCGCCTTCTTCTGCCCGATCTCGATCGCCTCGCGCCGGGAGAACGCGTCGACCACGCCGATGAGGCGGAACGCGAACGCCTTGCTCATCACGGCGTGCGCGCGGAGCATCGCGTCGAAGCTCGAGTGCCCGAGCGCGACGTAGAGCTTCTTGCGCAAGAGCTCGCGGAGGGCGACGCCGATGTCATAGAACGCGCGCGTCACGTCCACCTTCCGCGCGGCGACGACGTCGAGCAGCGCCCTGGCGCGCCTCGCGTTCCGGGAGAGCGTGGGTGCAGCTGCGGGGACGAGCAGGGGGGCGTCACGGGCGGGCATCGTGCCGCGAGGGTAACACCGGACGGGCACGCCTGGGAACGCGCCGCGGCGGCGAGCGCGGAGAGGAGATTTTCGAGACCATCGAAACTTGGTTTGGCTGCGCGAACGCGGATCGGGCCGTTTTCAAGGCACGGCGCGCGCCGGAGGGGTCCGAGTATACCTGGTATACCTTTTGGTATACCCAGGTATACCCGGACGCGCGAACGCGAGCGCGCGGAACCCTCCCGGCGGTACCTCCCGGCTACGGCCTCGTCGTCGCCGACGCCACCGCCAGCACCGGCGCGCACGTCATCGGCTCCGCCGAGTACGCCGGCGCCTTCCCCGGCGCCGCCGGCGCCGTCGCGCGCACGAACCTCCACGCGGACCACGCGCCCTTCGCCTCCGGGTACAGGAACGCCGTCTGCGCCCCGCTCATCAGGTACGCCGCCGTGCACGGCTTCCCGCTGGCGGTGTCGTGGGACACGCGCGTCGTCGCGTTCAGGAGGACCGGCGCCTTGTCCTTCTCCGCGGGCAACGGATCGATCCTCATCTTCAGCCCGCCGCGCCGGTCGAACGGGATGTTGGCCGTGATGCGCCCGCGCGCCGCCTGCGCGTCGCACACAGTGTCCGACTGCGACGGCGTCGCCACCACGGGGGCCGGCGGATCGTCGGGGATCGCGCCGTCGAGCGGGAACAGCAGGGTCGGCATCCCCGGATGCGCCACGGTCATCGCGGGCTTCGTCCCGAGCAGCGTGAGCTGCATCGACCCGCCGTACTCGTCCAGGCCCCACGCGCGCTGGGTCCAGGTCGCGCCGTTGTCGTCCGACCACGTGAGGTTCGCGAGGCCCCTGTCCCACTCCGACAGGATCCAGCGCTTGCCCGCGCGGAGCGCCGTCCTCAGCGCGCCCGCCGACGGGAGCGCGAGCGTCTCGACCTTGCCATCCTCCTTGATGAAGTGCACCGGCTCGCCGTACGCCGTCTGGAAGAGCAGCCCTCCGTCCACGATCTGCGGCGTCCCGTTGAAGCCGTACCGCGACACCTTGAACGGCTTCATCTTCGCGAGGGTGTGCCTCGACACCTTGCCCGTGGCGGCCGACCACCACGCGAGCTCGACGTCCACGGGGTTGAACGTCCCGGTCGTCGACTTCGGTGCGAAGCTGTAGCGCGCCGCGACGATCCCCTCCGGCATCACCCGATCGCCGTGGCGATACTCGGGACCGTTCTTGACATCCTTCGGTTGCGGGCCGAGGAGCCCGAGCTCGCGCACGGCCGTCTTGCTGCCGACCACGATGGACACCTTGCCGTCGTCGCCTCGCTTGATGCTCCCCCAGCGCGCCTCCGGCACGCGGCCGTCGAGGAGCTCCGTCCCGGGGACCTGCGCGATCGGCGTGGCGGCACCCGCCGGCTTGCACACGAGCTCCATCCTGGGGGGCGGCGCGGGCGGGTCCGGCGTTCGCTGCGGGCTCGCCACGGGCACGAACTTCGGCGGCTCGGCCTGGGCGGTCGTCTTCTCCTGTCCCCGCATCACGGGGAGATCCCACCCCGCGCGCTGCGCGCCGCCGTTCACGCACCCGGCGTCGGTGCACGCGAGGTCGCTCGCCTGCCCGTTCTTCGCGACGCGGATCCACGACTCGCCGCCGTCGTCCGTCTCCCAGGCGCGATCGTGTGCGAAGAGGAGCCCGCGCGCGCCCGCGAACGCCATCGTCCCGCGATCCATGGACAGGTGGAGCTTCGGCAGCTCCTTGCCCTCGGCGTCACGGCGCTGGAGCACCCAGTGCGGGCCCACCTTCGGGCTGCTCTGCGCCAGGTACTGGAACACCCGGAGCGTGCCCTTGGCGTCCACCGTCATGGCGGTGGGCGTGCCATCGGAGACGTCGAGGACCTTGGTGCGCGTGAACTTGTTCCTCGAGAGGGGAGACTCGTACACGTGCTTCGTGTCGTCCTTGACGCCGAGCGCGTAGACCTTGTCGCGGGCCTCGTCGAACGCGAACTCCGCGGGTGCGAACTCCTCGGAGAAGACCATGTCCTCGAAGGCGGCGGCGCCCGCGGGGCGGATCTGTCTGTGGCCACACGAGCTCCCCGACGACGCGTCGTGCGGGCAGAGGCCCGTGACGTAGGCCCACCCCTTCGGGCCGGCCACGACGTGAGCCTCGCCGTCCTCGCGAGGGCGGACGCCGTCGAGCGTCGCGTCCTTCTTCCAGGTGGCGCCGTGATCGCGGCTGACGAACAGGGTCGTGGTCTTGGCGTCCTCGTCCTCGTCGCGGTCGAGGTCGAGGTCGCCCTTGTCACCCTTGTCACCCTTGTCGGCGTCCACCTCGACGTCCTTGCGGAGGTACAGGAGGTCGGCGCCGTGTCCCGCGACGAGCTCGGACATCGATCGGCTGGCGAGGTCGGGCGCGACGGCGCCCTTGTCCTTGTCGCCGAAGCGATCGCCCAGCTTGACCGAGCGCACCGTCAACTCGCCCACGCGCTTGCCCTCGGGCACGACGAGCGTCATCTCGACGAGGCGGTCGCCCGCGAGGCGGGACAAGATCTCGGTGCGCTCGTCGAAGGAGCGCGCGGTCTTCGTCGGCGGCTTGTACACGGGCTCGATCGGATCGGTCGAGAGTACGAGCTTGCCACCCTCGAGCTTCGCGCGCTTGTTGCTCGCCCCGTGGAGGAAGATCTTGCCCGCGCCGTCCTTGATCAGCCGCCGCGCGCCGATCCCGGGCGAGGTCACCGGCGTCCACGTGCCGCCGTCGTCGCTCGTCACGAACAGGCGCTGGGGGAAGTGGAGGAGGAGGCCGCCTCCCTTGCCGTCGAGCTGGACGGCCACCGGGCGACCGTAGGGCTTGCTCGGGCCCGCGTAGTCGACCGGCTTCCATGTCACGCCGAAGTCGGAGGTACGCCAGAGCTTCTGGTCTGCCGGGGAGATCCCCATGATCGCCACCTTGCCCGTCGTGGGCGATCCGAGGCGCTGAAGCACGGGCCCTTCTGGGAGCGGGCCCGGCCGCGCCTCGCCGAGATCGCCGAGCGGCTCCTTCGCCGTGAAGACGTCGCCGTCGCGGGCGACGAACACGAAGCGGCCCTTGTCGTCACGCACGACCCCGATGAGATCCTCGAGCGCGAGCGTGGGCGCGTCGACCATCGGTCCATCTCCCTTCACCAGCGCGCGGCGCCCGTTCCCGCCCACGTAGAGCGTGCCCGCGTCGCCCGCGTCGGCCTTCCCGACGAGCCCGTTCTCGGGGTACGAGAACACCCATCGCGCGCGCGTCGGTGGCGGAGGTGGAGGTGGCGCGACAGACGCGGCGGACGCCACGTTGATCGGCTTCGCGGGAGGGGGTGGGTTGCCGCCGCACGCGGCGAGGAGCGAGAGGCAAAGGAGCGATCCCGTGGCATGGACGCGGCGCATGCCGCGAGGATACACGAAACGGCCCGCGGACAGTGGACGCCCAGGATCTCACGGCAGCCCTCCCCGGACAGCCGCACGCGGACTCCGGACGCCGGACACGGGACCGCCCTGTGGTACCTTCGGCGCCGTGATCGCCCACGCGAGATCCGCCACCCGGACGGTCGCCACGGCGGTCATGCTCGCTCTGGGGCTCTCCGGCGTCGCGGCGTGTCCCCCGAAGGACAGACCCGCCGCCGCCGACGCGGGCGCTCCATCGGACACCCCGTTCGCGCTCACCCCCTGGGACGAGGCCGCGCGTGACGCCGCGATCGCCGCGGGCGCGGCCGTGCTGCGCAAGCACCAGTGCGCGCGCTGCCACACGGTGGACGCGATCGAGGCCCCGGCACGCCCGCTCCACTGCACGAGCTGCCACGTGTTCCTGAAGGGCCTCGATCCGCGCAAGGAGGAGTGGGCCAAGCTCGAGAAGAAGTACGGCAAGGGAATCCTCGAGCGTTACCAGCGCAACATCGAGCACCTGCGCGACGTGCCGAGCCTCACCCTGCTCGGCGCCCGCGTCCGCGGGGACTGGATCCTCGCGTTCCTGCGCGAACCGCACGACGTGCGGCCGCTCCTCGGTGAGAGCATGATCCGGCACGCGCTCACCGCAGACGAGATCACCACCCTCGGCCGCTACTTCGCGGCGATGGCGCGCGCTCCGGATCCGACCGCCGCCGGCTACGCCCCGCCGCGTTTGCCCCCGCGCCCGGACGCGGCCCGGCTCGAAGAGGGTCGCCGCGTGTTCTCGGCGAAGGGCTGTGCGGGCTGCCACACGTTCGGCAACGTGGATCTGGGGGTGCCCTTGGTGCAGCTCGAGTCGGCGCGCTCCGTGGCCGCGCTCGCGCCCAACCTGCGCCACGTCCGCGATCGAACGCGGCCCGAGATCCTCGTCGCCTGGATCATGGACCCGCGGAGCGTCGCGCCGTGGACGACCATGCCGAACGTGAGCGTGTCGCGGGGGGAGGCCGAGGCCCTCCGCGACTTCCTCCTGTTCGCGGATCCGGCGCTCGCCGCCGCGCCCCCCCCACCGTCGCTCGAACCGCCCGCGCTGCTCGCGCGCCCCGTACCCTACGAGGAGATGAAGGAGCGTGTGCTCGGGCGCGTGTGCGTCCACTGCCACATGAACGATCACGAGAAGGATCCCGGGCCCGGCAACCGGGGGGGGCTCGGCTTCCGCGGGCAGGAGCTACAGCTGCGCACGTACGAGGCGCTCGTGTCGGGCTACGTCGACGCGACCGGGAAGCGGGTGAGCGCGCTCGTCCCGCGACCGGGAGAGAGGGCGGCCCCGCTCGTGCTCGCGATGCTGAGGCGACGGCTGGAGGCGCGCAGGGATCAGATCGCCCCCTTCGCCGACCACGCGCTCCCGCCGTACCCGAAGGACGGGCTCCGCGGGATGCCGCTCGGACTGCCCACCATGCGCGACGAGGAGATCGCGCTCCTCGCGACGTGGATCGCGCAGGGCTGCAAGGGGCCCGCGAACGTGTCGGGCACGCCGGGCGTCTACGACGGGTACCTCGTGCCCGACGGGCCCATCGCGAGGAACGAGGGCTGCGAGCTCCGTGCGCCCGACAAGAAGCGCCCGGCGTGGGTCGTGGAGACGGAGAAGGCGGCGGCCGCCGCGAGCGCCTCCGCCACGCCGGCCGCGAGCGGCACCACGCCGCCCGCAGGCCCGAGCGCAGGGTCGCCGAAACGCCCGTGAGCACGCTGCTCGGGCTCGGCGAGGGAGAGGCGCGGCCCGCGCTCAGGCAGCTGGCGCTCGTGTTCGTGTCGTCCGCCGCGCTCGTCCTCCTCAAGGCGGCGCAGGGCGGGATCTTCCTCGCCGCGTACCCGAGGACCGCGATCCCCTGGGCGCTCGCGGTCTCGGCCCTCGCGCTCGCGTCGATGTCCGCCCTGACCGTGGCCGGCGCCGCGCGCCTCGGCCCGGTGCGGCTCGCCGGCGTGACGCTGATCCTGGCGCCGATCGCGTGCGTCGTCTGCCGGCTGATGATCGCAGCGCACCTCCATGCCGCCCCGTTCGCCACGTACGTGGTCGTGGAGACGACGGCGGGGCTCGTGCTCATCCAGACCTGGAGCGTGGTGTCGGGGACGGTCGACCCGCGATCGGCGCGACGGATCCTCCCCATCGCGGGCGTGGGCGCGGGCGTGGCGTGGACGCTCGGGGGCCTGCTCGTGCCGCACCTCGTGAAGCACGTGGGCGCGCCGGGGCTCCTCGTGCTCGGCCCCTTCCTCCTCCTCGGCGCCGCGGCGCTCGTGCGCATGATCGCGCGGATGGACCTCCCGGCGGCCTCGCTGCGCGCGGGCGCGCCGACCGGCCTCTTCGCGAGCTGGCGGGCCGGCCTCTCCCTCGTCGCCCGGGTGCGGCTGCTCCGGGTGTGCCTCGTCCTCTCGGTGCTCGCGCTGCTCGCCGAGCAGCTGATGGATGTGCAACTCCTCGCTGCCGCGCGCGAGCGCCTGACGACACAGGCGGAGATCACCACGTTCTTCGGGCATTTCTACGGCGTGACGAGCGCGATCGGGCTCGCGTTCCAGCTCCTCGTGTCGAGCCGCCTCCTCGCGCGGCTCGGCGCGGTGCGGAGCTTGCTCGTCACGCCCGCGATCACCGTCCTCGCGGCCGTCGTCGCGCTCCTCGCGCCGGGCTTCTGGGCCGTCGTGATCCTGCGCGGGAGCGATCGCACGCTGAAGGGCGCGCTGTTCTCGTCGGCGATGGAGCAGACCCAGACCCCCGTGCCCATCCTGCAGCGCGCGCAGGCACGCGCGCTGTCGCGAGGCGTCCTCGCGCCGCTCGCGTACGCGACGTGTGCCCTCGCCCTCGCGGCGCTTCCGGACGGCACGGATCTCCGCTGGCTCTCGGCGCTGACCCTGGTCCTCTCCGGCACGCTCCTGCTCGTGATCGCGCTCGGCCTCCGGCGCGCGTACGTGTCCGCGCTGCGCCGCGCGATCGACGACCGCCACCTTCACCTCGACGCACCGGTCGACGACGCGGCCGTGGGTGACCTCGACGCGCAGGCAGCGTTCCTCGTCGCGAAGGATCTCGCGAGCGAAGACGAGGGGCGCGCGCTCCTCGCCGCCGAGCTGCTCGTGAGCACGCACCGGCCCCTCGCCGTGCTCCTCCTGCCACGCGGGCTCGACCACGCCTCCTCGGCGGTGCGCGTCGCGACGGTGGAGGGGCTCGCGCGAATCGGGGCGACCGGGGCGGAGGGGGTGGCGACCCTGCTCACGGACGACCCCGCCCCCGACGTTCGCCGCGCCGCGGCGCGCGCGCTCGCGTCGGCCCGCAACCCGGGCGCGGAGGCGAGGGCGCGACTCGTCTCCGCGACCGACGACTCCGATCCGCGCGTCCGCGCCGAGGCGCGCGTGGCGCTGGCCAGGACGGAGGAGCCCGCGGGCATCGCGCGCGGCGCCGGGCTCGTGCCGTTCCTCCGCGATCCGGACCCGTTCGCGCGGCTTGCCGCGCTGGACGCGATCGGCCCCGGAACCGCCAGCGAGCCGTCCGTCCTCTCCGCGCTGCGCGATCTGCTGGCCGACGACGATCTCGCGATCCGGCTCGCGGCCCTCGAGACCGCGGGCCGGATCCGCGCGCGCGGCCTGCTGGCGGACGTCGGGCCGCTACTCGCCGACGCGAGGACCACCGAGGGCGCGATCGCGCACCTCGTGCGCTGGGGCCGCGGCGCCCTCGATCTCGCCGCCGCCAGCGTGCGATACGGGGAGCCCCGCGCCGACGGACGTGACGACGAGCCGCTCGCCCGCCTGCTCGCGCACGACGACGCGACCGTGCGAGAGCGCGCGACGGTGGCGCTCGCGCGCATGTCCGGCGCCGACGACGGGACCGTCCTCCCGCTCCGCGTGGTGGAGCCATTGCTGGAGCGCGAGGTGCGCGCCGGCTACCGCTGGCTCTCCCTCCTGGCCGGCGTCGCGCACGACGACGGGACGCCGGACTGGGAAATCGCGCCGACGTTCGCGTTCCTCGGCCGCGAGCTCGAGCTGCGCTTCCGAGCGTCGCGCGCGCGGGTGCTCGGACTCCTGTCCCTGTTCGCGAGCCGCCGGCTCACGAACAGCGTCGAGGCCGGAATGCGCCGCCCTGCGCCCGGACCCATGGAGGCGCAGGTCGCAGAGCTGCTCGAGACGGCGCTCCCCGCGAGGCTCGCCCGCACCGTCGTCCCGCTCTTCGATCGCCTGACCCTCAAGGAGCGCATCCGCGAGGCCCGCCGCGTCGAGCTCTTCGACCCGCACGCGATGGACGATCCCCTCGGCTGGATCGTCGCGCAGGGCGACCAGACGCTCCGCGTCTGTGCGATGCTGACCTACGGTGATCGCGCCAGGGAGCAGCACCCCGATATCCACGCCGAGGACGGACCCTTGATCCCGCTGTTCGAGCGAATGCGCTTCCTGCGCAGCGTGCCGCTGTTCGACGAGCTCCTCGGCGACGACCTCAGGAGCGTGGCCGAGATCGTCGAGATGGTCGAGCCACCGGCGGGAACCACGGTCTTCTCCAAGGGAGATCCGGGAGAGGACATGTACGTCATCGTGTCGGGCAAGATCGCCATCAAGGACGGCGCGGCCGAGATCGCCTCCCTCGGTCCGCGCGAGTTCTTCGGCGAGCTGTCCGTCATCGACCGGGAGGCGAGGTCCGCGTCGGCGATCGCGGTCGAGCCGACCCAGCTCCTCCGCCTTCGCGCGGCCGATCTCGGGGAGCTGATGGCGCGCAGACCGCACATCCAGGAGGAAATCCTCCTCGTGGTCGTCCGCCGGCTCCGCGCGCTGAACGCGCGCGTGGCCCAGTGACCCTCGGCGTCAGAGCCCCGACGGCCTCCCCCCCTGGGTATAGCCCGGTGCGTCGCCGCCAGCCACGACCACGTACGCGAGGGCCAGCCCCATGAGACCCCACACCATCACGAACCCCGCGGTGAGGCGCGACCCCGCGCCCCCCTCCTCGCCTGTGAAGTTCGACCCGAGCGAGGAGCGCATCCTCCCACCCCCTGCGGCGATATTGAGCAACCCGCTCGCGGCGAAGAGCGCTGCCTGCACGTCGCGAGCTCCGGCGCTGGGCACCCACTCCGTCACCACCGCGCCGACGCCCAGGGCGATCAGGCCCAGCGCGAAGGGCACCCAGAAGAAGAGCTGCTGAAAGAAGCGCCGCTTGGCGCTGTCATCGACCTCGTCGTTCACGTGCGGAGAGTGCATCCTCGACCTCGGGCATAGGTTTCCCGACATGGATCGGAAGCTCAGGACACAAGAACGGCCCCTCGCGGCCCCCGGCCACATCAGGTATTTCGATGGCGCATGCGGCGAGCCATGAGCCCAGCCGAGGAGTGTGTCACCGAACCTTAAGCAACAGTCAGGCCGTCAATTTCACTGGAAATTTATGGATCCCTGTCATTTCAGTCGCTTCATCTTGGAACAACTGTCTCGGTGTGAGACGCCTCAAAATGAGACGATACCCGTCGGGCGGCGTGGCTCAGCGCGCTCCGACGGCGTCCAGGAACGCGTCCGTATCCATCCCCTGGGCGCGGGCTCGCGCGAGGTGCTCACGGGATCGCCGCGCGTCCTTCCTCACCCCGTCCCCGAGGAGGTACATCGCGCCGAGCGTGGCCGAAGCCCGCGCGTTCCCCGCCGACGAGGATCGTCCGTACCACTTCACCGCAGCGCGTGCGTCCTTCTCGACCCCGTTCCCCGTCGCGTAGAAGGCACCCAGGTTGTAGGTGGCCCTCGGGTGGCCCCCCTCGGCGGCCTTCCAGAGCCACTCCCGCGCGCGTCGCTCGTTCTTTCGCACGCCCTGACCGGTCGAGAACAGGACGTACAGCTCGAACATGGCGTCCAGGTTCTCGCGCGCGGCCGCGGCCTTGTGGCGAGCGACGCTCTCGGAGAGGCTCGCCGGGCAGCCCCGTCCGTGGAACGCCATCAGCCCGAGGAGGTAGTGCACGCCTCCCGTCGGGTCGCCCCCCCCGAGGGCGAGGCACGCGTAGTGGTGCGCGGCCGGATATTCCTCGAAGACCCAGTAGAGGTTGTACGCGGCGGCGTACGCGCCCTCGACGGAGCCAAGCTCGGCGGACGTCGTGTACGCCTCGAGCGCGGCCTCGCGATCCTCGGGCACGCCCCAGCCGTTCCAGCGGCAGCGCCCGAGATCGAGCCACGCCGCGGCGTGCCCGCGGGCCGCCGCCGCCTCGAAGCCGCGGGCCATGAGGTGGAACGACGCCTCGGTCGGCCTCGCCGCGAAGGTGATCTCCTCGAAGAGCGCGAGCGCCAGCGTGTACACTTGGTCCGCGTTCTTCGTCGTGACACGCCCCGCGAGGAGGCGCGTCAGCTCGACCCTTGCGCTGGGCTTCTTCCGGGCTGCCACGGGCGGGAGTGTCGCGGCCTTCGCGCCGGAGGGCAAGCCCGTTCTTGGCGCGTCACCTCGCCACGTCGGAGAGCGCGATCCCGAGGACGGCGCGCGCGATCGCGTCGAGCGCCGGCTCCTCGCCCGTGAAGTGGAACGTCGCGTGGACGTGCTCGAGGGAGGCCCCCTTCGCGAGCTCGGCCGCGGGCGAGCTCGACTCGATCTCGTAGAATCCTCCGAGCGCGGGCTTCCCGGGCTCGGTCGGCCCGTCGTTGTAGCTGTTGATCGCGTCGCCGCCGTAGGGATCCTTCTGCTGCTCCCACATGCTGTTCACGTACCTGCCGCGGGGTGGGGCCGCCAGCTTCACGAGGGTGAGGAGCTTCTCGTGACGACTGTAGCTCCCGAGGACGGACCTCGCGCGCGCGGGCCCGAGCCCGATCTTGCTCCGGTGTTTGCCGTCGCACACGAAGTCGAGGAAGCCCTTGTCGAGCCGTACCGAGAGGCGATCGGCAGGGACCTTGCCGAAATAGCGATCGTTGACGATCTCTCCGGCGCCCTCCTTCTCGAACGGCACGAGGACGTGCATGTCGGGCGCCGGGTTGAACATGCCGAGGATCCAGATCGAAAGCAGCCCCGTCTCGGGCTTCCAGGCGGCCTCGCCGGCGTTGGTGATGCGGTTTCGCGTCTGGTAGGCGACGATGCGGACCTTCGCGAGGCCCTCCGGCTTGACGGCGAGCGACGCCGCGACGGCGGCCCCTGAGAGCACGGAGATCTCCCGCTCGACGTCGACGACGAACCGCGTGCCCGTCCAGTTGTCCACGGTCACGCGCTTCGCGAGCGTGATCGCGGACCCGGACTCCCGCGTCACGGGCCATGCGCCCTCCTGCATCTCGTGGGGCGTCTGCCACTCGGCGAAGGCGAACGGCTTCCCCTTCGGGAAGTAGAGTCCGAACTGCCCGCCCTCCGGGCCGAGCCAGAACCGATCCTCGCCTCCGTAGTTGTCGAATGGCGTGCCGGTCTTGCCCGCCTCGATGAAGCTCCGGTGGACGAACCCGAGGCCCGGCGCCGCCTCGTCGAAGGCGCTCGTCATCACGCGGCCCTGCCACCCCGGGGCCACCGCGACCTTGCCGCGCTCGGCCGGCGCCTCGAGCACGACGATCTTCCCGTACTTGCCGAGCCACGCGACGTCGCTGGCGAAGGATCCGGCCTTCGCGATCGCGGGCGGTCCGGCGGCGGACGAAGCCGGCGTCGCGGCGGGAGCACCCGGCGATCCGCAGGCGAGGACCGGAAGGGAAGCCAGGACGAGCGTGAGACCGGCTCTGCCGTGATTCATGATCGGCATCGTACCGGGTTCGGGTTAGTCTCGGCACCATGCGAATCGCCCTCCTGATCCCCCTCGCGCTTCTCCCGGGCTGCGGCGAGCGGAAGGCCCCCGAGACGGCACGCGCAGAGCCCACCGCGTCCGCCACGCCCGCCGGGTCGGGTGCGGCCGCGGCGACGGCGCACGCCACCCCGACCGCGACCGGGGTCTCCACGGCGGCGAAGCCCGCCACGGACGATCCCGTCCCCGACGATCCGAACGAGGCCGCGGTCGCAATCGAGATGAAGCCGCTCTTCGACAAGAAGGTGGCGAAGACGACGTTTCCGAAGGCGTCGGTGAAGGACGGGGACTGCTGGAAGACGGTGGCCATCACGGGCGACCACAAGAAGGACTTCGCCTCGCTCGTCGACAAGTGCGGCGCGTCCACGGGCCTCGCGGAGTACGCCAAGCCCGCGGACGGACACCTCCACCACGTCCACGACAAGCGCGACACGTTCACGCTCAAGCTTCTGTCGGGCTTCTGTTACCGGTACTTCGCCGTCGCCGACGCCGGCATCAAGGACATCGACATCCTGGTCGAGAAGGTGGGCGGCGCGATCGCCGCCGACAACCAGAGCGGGCCCGTCGCCATCATAGAGGGCGACAGGCCGTGGTGCGTGACCGAGGACATCACCTACGAGTTCCACGTCGAGGTCGACGGCGTGGGCAAGGGGAAGTACACGTTCGGCGTGTGGGCGCGCCCGAAGGGGTGATCCCTCAGTTCGCCGCGCGCAGGAAGATCGCGGCGTCGCGCACCGCGCCCTGCACGATCGCGAGCACCGGCGCGGGCGAGAGCCCGAGGAGCACGAGCAGGATCAAGGTCGGGAAGAGGAGCAACTCCGGACCGTCGAGGTCTCCGGAGTGGCGGAGTCCCGCCCGGACCTCGGGGGCCGCTTCCCCGAAGACGACGCGCCGTACCGCGCGCAGCTGCGCGCTCGCGAGCACCACGAGGCCCATGGCCGCGATCGCGAAGAACGTCGCGTGGTGGGCGAGGAGCGCCATCATCCCGAGCACTTCGCCCCAGAACGCGAACAGCCCCGGGGACCCCGCGAGCCCCAGCCAGGTGAGCCCGAATGCGAGCGCGAGGAGAGGTGCCCAGGCCCGCAGCGACCCGAGCCTCTGCACGTCGAGTGTGCCGACGCGCGCGTCGATGTACTCGAGGACGACCGCGGCGAGGATCGTGCTCGCGGTCGCCGCCATGAAGAGCACCAGGGCCGCGCCGACCCCCGGCCCCGACAGCGTGGCGAGGCTCGCCAGGCCCAGACCGGCCTGCGCGGTCACCGCGTACGCCAGCTGCCTCGCGAGGCTACGCTCCGCGAGCGCGGCGAGCGCGCAGTAGAGCACGCCGACGGACCCCATCGCGACGAGCGTCCCCTGCGCCCACGCGCACGCCTCCGGGAGGATGAGGAACGCGACCCTCAGGAGGCCGAGGAACCCCACGCGCGTGGCGGACGCGACCACGACGATGAGCGCGGGCTTCGACGTCTCCTCGGCGATCGGCGGCAGCCACACGTGCAGGGGGAAGAAACCGCCGAGCAGGCCGAAGCCCACCACGAGGAGGACGAAGCTCGTCTTCGCGACGGGCAGCCCCCAGCCAGGGGTCACGCGCGAGAAGAAGGTGACGCGCGCCAGCTCCGCCATCGAGGCGCTCCGCTCGACCAGGGAGCCGTCGGCCAGGAACGCGCGCTCGCTCGCGTGGTGGAGGAGGAGAAGGCCGGACACCACGAGCACCACGCCGAAGGACGAGAACACCGCGAGCCGCAGGGCGGCCTGCCCGGACGGCGCCACCGCCATCGAGCGCGACGGCGAGCTCGCGACGACGAGCGGGAGAGCGAGGAACAGGCCCGCGAGCAGGAACGCGAACAGGAAGACGTCGTGCGCCACGGTCGCGCCTTGCCCGAAGCCCAGCGCCACGAACCCCGCGCCGATGGCGAAGGGCTGCACCCCGGGATCGCGCTGCCAGAGCCAGCCGACCGCGACTTGCGCGAGCACGCCGATGAGCGAGAAGAGGAGCGAGGGCGCGTCGACCGCGACGAAGTACTCCGCGCCGATCCCGGGGATCCACGGCGCGCGCTCGATGAGCTGGAGGCCCTCGTTGCCGTGAGCGCGAGTGAGCGTCGGGTCGAAGCGCGACGCCGCGAGCCCGAGGAGGGCGAGATCCGTGAGCGGGATGACGATCGCGACGCCGCGTAGCCATCGCGGACAACCGGCGCGCTTCGAGGCGGCCCCGAACGCGAGCATCGCCGCCGCGAGCGGGAGGAGCACGAGGAGCGTCAACACGTGACGCAGAACGAACGGCCGCGCGTCCGCGACGAATCCGACGGCGACCTCACCGCGACGCTCGTCGGTCGACGTGACGATGACGTGGCCCCACGCCTCGCGCGCCTTCGTGCCGGGTGGGGGTGCCCACTCGACCTTCACCTTCCGCGCGTGCTGCGGGCCGATGATCATGGGCAGGGACTCCTCGGCCACGACGCTCAGCCCGGGCGGCGATCTCACGTCGTCCTCGTCGCCGCGGATGGAGACACGGGAGATCACGAGGGGCTCGTTCCCCTGGTTGGTCAGCAAGATCTCGCCCTGGGAGCGACCGTCCGCCTGCGGCGAGAGGACGAGCAGCGCCCCCGGCCGGGGGGTCACGGCGAGCTCTCCCGCGGGCGCGGCGAGAGCCGACCGCGGAGACGCGACCAGCGCGGCCGCGAGGATGGAGCTCCCGAGGATCACGGGCAGCTTCCCTCGGGTGAGGGCGCGCCCGGCGTCGCGAACCGCAGGGGCCCCGCGTCGCTCCTTCACGCGCACGACGACGCGCTCGATCGCGCGGACCGGGAGGTCGGCGAGGTCGCGTTCCAGGAAGGAGTGGACGTGCCCCGCGAGCTCCGCGGCCGCGGCGAGCGACGCGCACATCGGGACGAGGACCCAGCGATCGATCGACACGACCGCGCGCGCGAACGGCTCGATCAGGCCCGCGACCAGCGTGGGGAGCACGCCTCGGCGCTCCAGGGTGGAGGCGCGGACGAGGCCGAGGGCGACGAGCACGAGGAACGTCATGACGAGCTCGACGCGGACCGCGCCGAGCACCTGCAGGCGCAGGACGAACGCGGCGAACGGCACATGGTACGCGAAGAGCCCCGTCGCGAGCCGCGCGAGCCGCGCCCGGCCGCCGACCGGCCGCGCCTCGCGCGAGACGACCCACAGCGAGAGGACGAGCGCCCCCACGAGGCTCGACGGCACCGAGGTGCGTGCGGGCGTCCCGGGCGCCGCCGACAGCGCGAGGCCCAGCCAGATCGCGCAGAAGAAGAGGCTCCGTCGCGCCACCAGCGCCGGTGCGTTCGTGGCGGGGCGGCTGTCGGTGGACGCGACGAGGGAGAAGAGCTGCCCGAGCGTCAGCGCGAGCCCCGTCGTGAAGGGCCCGTCGCCGAGGACGAGGAGCAGTGCGGCGGTGGCATAGAGGCACGCCTCCCGGAGGGCGCGCTGGTCGCGTGCGCTGAGGCTGACGGCTGTCGCGAAGAGCACCAGCGTGAGCACGGTGGCCGCCCCGGATCCCCTGTCGAGGAGCACGCCGAGGTGTACGTCGACGCCGCCGATGTCGCCCCCGCGCGTGAAGCGAGCCACGGCTGGGGCGCCCGACACGGCGCGCGCCGCGATCCACCCGAGCGCCGCGGAAGGCAGGAAGATCAGGAGCGAGAGCGCGCGGTGCGAGATGCGGCCGACGAGCGCCGCCGCTATCGCGGGCCAGATCGGGGTGACCAGTAGGACGAGGGGCGTGACGTTCACGGACGCGCCGGGAGTCTAGCCGCGAACGCGCGTGCGCCGGCGATCAAACGAGCCAGCTCTTGCCCGGGCCGAGCCCGGCGTGGTCCTGGGTGATCCGTGGGCGAAAGACGAGCCACACGGTGCGGGCGGTCGTGCGCGCCAGCAGGACGCCGGGGAGCGACGCGAGGAGAAGGGGCACCTCCGCGCGCGCGAGCACGCCGAGCGGGAGTCGCGTCCAGGCCAGGTGCGCGCCGAGCGCGACGAGCGCGAGCGTGAGGAGCCACGCGGCGCCTCGCCACAGGACCGCTCGCCTCCACGTCGCGGGGAACGCGCGCGTGGCCAGGTGGACGAGGGCGCCCACCCCAACGCACTTCCCGACGAAGATGGCAGCGCCGCCGAGCTTCGCCCCGACGCCTTCCGGCTCCGACACGCCTGCCCCTCCCAGGAAGAGCGCGACGAACAGCGGCACGGAGACCGCGTCGGACAGGAACGAGAGGGTCGACGCGGTCGATCGCGTCGCGCGCGCGGCGACGAGCGCCGCCAGCACGGTCCCGGCCGCGAGCAGGAGGCCGGGCGAGCGAAACGCACCGAAGTCCGACGGCAGCTGGCTCGTCGTCCGGACGAGCTCGGCGAGCCGGAGCGATCCGCGCGCCTCGAGCGTGAGCGAGAACCCGAGCAGGATCACGAGGCCCATCACCAGGGCCCCCGCGAAGCGCCGCCCTCGCGACAGGCCCTCGTGGACGTCACCGTGGAGGCTCGCGAGGACAGCGGCGCCGGTCGACGCGACGAGCGCGATCGCGACGTCGCCGTCGAAGCTCGGCACGATCCTCGCGCCGAGACCGACCGTGAGCAGCACCGTGGGCACGCCGAGGAGCACGCCAACGGGCGGGGCCGGGAGGCGCCTCGACGCGATCGCGACGCGCACGGAGCTCGCCGTGCGGGCCTCGAGCCAGCGGAGGGGCTGCGGCGTCGCCACGACGACGGCCACGATCGCGAGGAGCGCGGCGAGGCCCGCGAGGAGGACGATGGCGACGTCCCTCGGGAGGCGAGGCCCGTAACCCTCGACCGGGATCTCCACCGCGTGCTCGCGGCCACCTTCGAGGACACCGACGAACGACGTGTGCTCCTCGGCCGTCACGAAGTCCGACACGTCACGCAGCCTGAGCCCGTCGAGGCTGGCGAGCACGTCGCCGTTCGAGATTCCGGCCCGCTGCGCACGCGAGCCCGCTGCGACGTCCGTCACGACGATGTGGCCGTCGCGCGGCGCGAGCGCGAGGCCGAGGAAGCGCGCGAAGGCCTCACCGTCGCGCGTCTTCTCGACGATCCGGTGACCGCGCACGCTCGCGGGTACGAGGTCGAGCGTCACGTCGCGGAGCGTGCCGGTGACGGGCGGCGCGCCGCGCATTCCGGCCGCGAAGGCCACCTCGACCGTGCCGCGGAAGGTGCTGTGGAGCGCGGCGTCCCCGTGGTCGCAGATCTGCCCCTCCATCGCGTCGGTCAGCACGAGCTCGATCCGCGACGCCGATATCGTCGGCCCCTCCGCCGTCACGACGACGCGCCGCCGGGGCTCGCCTGGGCGATGGACGTCGCCGCGGAGCGTGACGCGCGCCGTCCTGCCTTGCGGGAAGCCCTCCCCCGTGATCTCGAGACGGTCGCCGACCTCGACCTCGCGGGGGAGGATGTCGCTGACGCGGATGAGGTCGGGTCCGTGCTCCAGCTCGCACGCGGGGAGGACGCACGCGAAGGCGGCGGCCAGCACGGCCAGAAGAAGGGCGCGAAGCAGCGAGGCGGACACGGGGTCACGTTAGGGGGGGAGGCCGCCGTGGAGCCAGTTTTCGGCAGATCCGGTATCCTGGCCCGATGGAGATCCACGCGGTGATCATGGCGGGTGGTTCGGGAACACGCTTCTGGCCGGCCTCGCGCGAAGCACGACCGAAGCAGCTCTTGCCGCTCGGGACGACGGACGAGTCGCTGCTCGCCGCGACGGTCCGGCGGATCTCGGGCCTCGTCCCTCCCGACCGGGTGTACGTCGTGACCAACGCGCGCCTGCGCGAGGCCACGCTCGCCGCGCTCCCCGGCGTCCCCGAAGCCAACGTGCTCCTCGAGCCAGTCGGCCGCAACACGGCCCCGTGCGTCGCCTGGGCGACGGTCACCGTGGCGCGCCGCGCGCCCGACGCGGTGATCGCGGTGCTGCCCGCGGACCAGGCGATCGCGAACGAGCAGGCGTTCACGGAGACGCTCGGGCGTGCGCTGGATCAGGCCGCGCGCGGCACGATCACCACGATCGGCATCCTCCCCACACGCCCGGAGACGGGGTACGGCTACATCGAGGCGGGCGACCCCCTCCCCCCGCACGGGAGGCGGGTCGTCCGCTTCGTGGAGAAGCCCGACCGCGCGCGCGCCGAGGCGTACGTCGCGAGCGGCCGGCACGTCTGGAACGCGGGGATGTTCTTCTTCCGCGCCACCGACATGCTGCGAGAGGTCGCGCGCCACCTCCCGCAGGTGCACGCGGGCGTGACGCGCATCGACGAGGCGAGCGGTACGCCGCGGGCGGCGGACGTCGTCCGCGAGGTGTTCCCGGCGTTGCCGTCGATCTCGATCGATCACGGCGTGATGGAGAAGGCCGCGGAGCTCGCGGTCGTTCCGGGCGACTTCGGCTGGAGCGACGTCGGGAGCTGGGACGCGGCGTGGGACCTCGCCGCGAAGGACGCAGCGGCGAACGCCGGCGGAGGAGAGGGTGTCTTGTTCGTGGACGCGAGCGGCAACCTCGTGCGGAACCTGGGGGGCGGCGCGCGCATGATCGCGCTCGTGGGGGTGAAGGATCTGGTCGTCGTGCAGACGGAGGATGCCGTGCTCGTGATCCCGAAGGAGAGGGCGCAGGACGTGAGGGCTGTGGTGGAGGAGCTGAAGCGGAGGGGTCGGGGAGACCTGCTGTAGACGACGGACCGGGGGCCCTACTTCGCCCCACGCGCCGGCCGGCGCGCCGGGGGGGCGTCCGGCCGCGCGCGGGCCTTCTTCGCCTTCGCCTTCCGACCGTACGGCTCGAAACCGGCCTCGTTCGGCATCGCGACCGCCCCCTCCCCCGCGAGCGCCTCCATCTTCTTCAGCTCGTCCCGGAGGCGCGCCGCCGTCTCGAACTCCAGGTTCTCCGCGGCCGCGAACATCTCCAGCCTCAGCTCGGCGATCCGATCGACCAGATCGAGCGCCGCCTTCCCCTTCTTCCCCTTGCCCGGCGACTTCGGCACCGTGAAGTAGTCGATGGTCCCCGCCGCGGGGTTGATGTTCATCACGGCGCGCACGATCGTCGACGGCACGATGCCGTGCTCCGCGTTGTACGCGGCCTGCACCGTGCGGCGGCGCGAGGTCTCTTCCATCGACGCCTTCATGGCGACCGTCACCGTGTCGGCGTACATGATGACCCGCCCGTGCTCGTTGCGCGCGGCTCGGCCCATCGTCTGGATGAGGGACCTCGGGCTGCGCAGGAACCCCTCCTTGTCCGCGTCGAAGATCGCGACGAGCGAGACCTCCGGCAGGTCGAGCCCCTCGCGC
>SXGT01820295.1_pt1 | contig 19232 bp, 17 predicted proteins | sample 3176221 | NCBI WGS metagenome assembly SXGT01 (sample SAMN11356862, study PRJNA531348) | freshwater metagenome | isolation source: freshwater sample F1-120 | place: China: Fuxian Lake, Yuxi | collected 2017-12-25
AACGAGGCCGATCTTGCCGCCGCGGACGAAGGGGCAGAGGAGGTCGACAACCTTGATGCCCGTCTGCAGGATCTCGGTCTTGGGATTGAGTTCGACGAACGGCGGCGCCTCGCGGTGGATCGGCGCGCGCTTGGTGGCTGCGCACGGTCCCCGCTCATCGACGGGCTGGCCGAGGAGATTGAACACGCGGCCGAGGACCTTCTCGCCCACCGGCACGGTGACAGGGGAGCCGGTGTCCTTGCACGAGTCGCCGCGTCGGAGGCCGTCGGTAGACGCCAGCGCGACGCAGCGGACTTGGCCGCCACCCAAGTGCTTGGCCACCTCGCCCACCAGCGTCTGCTGCTGGCCGGCCGCAGTGAAGTTCACTTCGACCGCGTTGTAGATGTCCGGAATCTGGGACTCGGGAAACTCAGCGTCAAAGGTGGATCCGATGACCTGCGAAACGACGCCGACAGTTGCGCCAGTGGTTGCCATGCAGTGCTCGTTCTGGGGAAATGTGGGGAAAACTGAGACGCTTGCTCCGCCCAGCAGGGCCGGATTCAAGGGGCGGGGATGATAGCCAATCTGTGTGGCCACCGGGGGCACCGTGAATGGCTGTCGTGATCAGGTCAGCGAGCCCGTTCGAGGGCAAATCCGGGGCTCCGCAGGCTGTCGCCGGAGCGGGAGGCCGCTGTCGAGATGAACACCGTGCCGGCGGCCTGGCACGTCAGCCGGAATGGTCGCGTGCAGGCCGCCACGGCGATCGTGGCTGAGGACGGGAGTCGGGTCGGCGCCGCACTCGACCATTCTCCGCTCCAGAGCCAGAGAACGCGGGGGGCGCGTGCGGGGCCAATCTCGATCGTGTCGGCGTGGCACGCGTCGATCCGGTCGACGGAGAAGAATGGCGTCTCTACGAGTCGTTGTGCGCCAGCCACCGGACTCTGGCGCGGCTGTGACAATCGAGCGAGCTCGGTCAATCGTTGTGCCTCGCCAGTCAAGGTGCACGCCTCGGCTTGGTCGTAGTGCAGCTCGCGGGTTGGGTCCTGTCGATCCCAGTCCCAGGCCCGGAACGTGGTGTCGCTGGGAGTCTGCACTTCGAGTGCCGTGATGCCAGCCCCCAGGGCGTGGCAGATCCCGCTTGGAAGCCAGTGGGTATCTCCCACTCGAGCGGGCACGCGAATGAGTGATTGAAGGATCGACCCTGATTCCATGGCTGCGCGGAGCGCGTGTCGCGGCAGGTCGGGATCGAGGCCGCGGTACAGCTCCGCGTGGTCGTCATGGCGAAGCACGATCCACGCCTCACTCTTCATGTGGGCGGCTGGGTGCCGGTGGGCGTAGTCCTCGTCGGGGTGGACTTGGACGCTCAGGTTTTCGGCGGCATCGAGGATCTTGACGAGAAGCGGGAATCGACCCTCGGGGCCGGGAATGGCGTCTCCCATCCAATCGGCTGGCGCTGACTCCAGGGCATCGCGAAGGGTGCTCGGGGAGTCGGGTCGATGTGTGGCTGGGGCGGTGCCGGGAAGCGGCTGTGCGGGAGAAATCCCCCCCGGAATCGAGTCCGGAAGGTCGGCCGCGAGCCAGGCTTCGGCGACCGGCTGAGCTTCCCTTGACGGGGCGCACTGCGATTGGGCGCACTGCGGTGGGGCGAACATCGACGCGAGCGCTGTCCCGCCCCAGCGCCGGTGCTTGAAGATCGGTGTGAGGAGGAGGGGCAGTTGGGGCGAGGGACGGTGGACCACGAGTGAGGAGTTACTCTACAGAGGTAGGATCAGGCCTTTCCGCCCTCGAGCCTCGCGCCATGCCAACCAACCGCACGAACCGGACTTCACCCTTCGCCATCGACTCATGCGCGCGGGCGTTGGCGATGCCGTGCGTCCTGGCCGGGTTTGCCGTGCCAACTGCGTTGACGCAGGGCACGGCCGCCAACCAAGATGAGGCGCAGGTCATCCAGATCTCGACTGGGAATCTTGGCGGATTCAGCGCATCGGTGCCGGCGCGCGGCACGCTTGAGGGCGTCTCGCAGTCGGCCACTCCGGTGCACGTCACGGTCTTGCTCAGTGGCGACTTCAGTGACAGGGGCGAGTTCGCCAGCGTGACGCTTGGCGGCTGGGCGTACCCGACTCGATTCCTCGAGCTCAACGGCCGCGATTGCACCGCCGCACCCATCGAGCTGGCTTTTGACATCGACCCTGCGACGTGGAACGCGCTGGTGGCGAAGGCGACGTCGTTCACGATGCCCGTGACGTTCGTTGGTGGGCCGGACGTCACTGCCGACGCCTGCGTCAACGCCGTGTCGCAGGTCAGCGTGAGCTACCTGGAACTCTCCCCGCGCCGGGTTCCCGTTGTTGGTCCCACCGGGCCGCAGGGTGATCGAGGTCCAGTCGGCTCCAACGGCCCGAGTGGACCAGCTGGGCCCGTCGGGCCGGTTGGGCCCGTCGGACCAGTCGGTCCCAAGGGTGCGGACGGTGCGGTGGGAGCGGTGGGCGCCGTTGGTGAAGTGGGTGCGCGGGGCGAAGTCGGGGCGGTCGGACCACAGGGAATTCAAGGGGAACCTGCGTCGACGGCTTGGGCTTGGCTGGCCGGCATGTCGATGGCGGTCAGCGTCATTTCGCTGGTCATTGCGTTTTTGAAGCGGAAGTGAGTGTGGTTGTGGTTTTTGCCATGGCGTTACTTCCGAAGTAACGCCTTGGCCAAAACCACTCGGACCACCCCACGCGCACGTGGATCGATGAGCCCAATCGGCTCCTTCGTGGGAAACTCGCCAAACCGCGGTTAGGGTGCGGAGCCATGTCTAGGCTCTCTCCCTACTCCACTCCGGAGGCACTCAAGGTCTTCGCCAATTCTCAGGGCGGCTGCGTCACGTTTGACCAGGCGGCCGAATGCGGGGTGGATCGACACGCCATCCGTCGCCGCAAGCGACTGGGTGTTTGGAGGGAGTGTTTCGGGTGCTTTGTCATCGATCCGCACCAGCCGATCACGGCGCTGCACCTGGCTTGGGCGATGCGGCTCAGGGCTGGCCCGACCTCGATCGTGTCAGGGTCACTCGCGATCGAACTCGCGGGCCTCAGCGTCCCCGCCGACCAGCCTCCAAGATTGATCCTTTTGACTCGCGTGCCCCAGCGAGTCCGTCTCGCCGGTGTGCACGTCTGCGTTGGCAAGAGGGCTGGGACCAAGCCGAGGACACACGATTCGGGGCTCGTCTTCCAGGCGCCCAGCGAGGCCGCGCTCGACATTCTGCAGCGGATCGGGGGTCGCGCACCCCACGAGTGGCTGCAATGGCTTGACTGGTCGCTCCAGCAGCGGATCCTTACGGTCGGACACCTCGACCGTGCCTGTCGGCGTCGAGTGAATAGCGGGCGGGCCGGTTCGAAGTGGCTGCGTGCCGCACGGGAATACGCCAGGGGCGGGACGCAATCCGCCGCCGAGCGACTCCTGCGGTCAATCCTCGACACACATTCGATTGGCGGATTCGAAGGCGACCATCAGGTGCGTGACCCGCGTGATGGCACTCCCATCGCTCGCCTCGACTTCGCGCACCCCGCATTGAAGCTCAACCTGGAGGCTGACGGAAGGGCCTTCCACAGTTCGCGGGCGCACTTTGAACGTGACCGAGAGCGGCAGAATCGTGTGGTCCGGTCTGGATGGCAGGTCCTTCGATTCACGTGGGACATGCTGACGCGTGAACCAGCCGAGGTTGCCGCGTCGATCCAGGAAGTGATGGCAGATCGAGCGGCCGAACGTGGCCATCTGCTCGCCCCCGAGGGTTTGGACCAATCCGTTACGTCCGACGTAACGGATTGATCAAAACCAACAGGCGCTCCTGTCTACAGCGTCATCCCGGTGATCTGGGCCTCGAAGACCAGTTTGCCGTTGACGTACCCCTGGTTGGCGCTCACGAATCGGCGCTCGTTCCGCGCGATCAGTTTGGAAATCAAAATCAGTTCCTCGCCGGGAGCGACCTGCCCCCGAAACGCCACATCCGTGCATCGAGTGAACCCAAGAAACCCCTTGATCCCGATGTACCGGGTCATGTAGTAGGAACTCGCCTGCGCGGCCGCTTCGATCATCAGGACGCCAGGGAGGAGGGGTCGACCGGGGATGTGTCCCGCCACCCAGAACTCGTCGGGGCGAGCGAGTTTCGCGCCAACCACGAGTTCAAGGGTCGTATCGCCGTGTATCACTCGATCCAACATCCGCATGTCGCCTGATTGGGGCAGATAGGGGTCTATCTCGCTTCCGCTGGCGATCGAACTGGAAATATCGAGTGTCGAGAGGTCGAATAGGGGATCGGAGGCCATGGTTATAGGACTCAATATGCAGGGCTGATCCCCCGATTGGGGTCTCATTGGCCTCACTCGCGAGAATTCGCGGAACCTCTTTGGGGCCGGGTTGTCGAATCCTAGCGGCGCGGGTTACCCTTTGGGGAACCAGAAAGGAGGTCATCCATGATCATGGAGGCCTATGAGAAGCTCCTGGAGCTAGCCAATGCAGCCCGGGACGACATGCAGAAGTCGGCTGATGGGAACAAGGCGGCCGGAACTCGAGCCCGGAAGTCGATGCAGGAGGTCCGTGAGCAGGCGAAGGTCGTTCGCGACGCGATTCTGCAGGCTCGCGGCGGTTCCGAAGGGGACTGAGCGGTCACCGCCAGGTCGCTCGATGAACCATGGGCTGGGACTGGTCCTCACCTGGACCTCCCAGCCCGTTTTCTTCTCGAACCCAAGCGAGTGGTTTCCTGCGCCGTGACCCACGCTGCCCCGCGCTACACCCGAAGTGGCGCTTGGCCGCTCAGCGCGTCCCCGTAGTGCTTCCGGAGCGGCTCCACGATGGTCGCGATCATGGAGTCGACCTGTTCGCGAGATCGGCCAACGAAGTCCGCGGGGTCCAGCGCCTGTTCCAGCGCCTTCATGTCGATCCCCGCGCGCCTGATGAGCGGGTCGCCGGCCAGCCGATGCAGGAGGTCGTTGGCCGCGCCATCTTCCTTCATCCGACGGGCGGACTCGATCGCATGCGCGCGGATCGCCTCATGCGCGTCCTGGCGATCGGCTCCCGCGCGGACCGCTGCCATCATCAGGTTCTCCGTGGCCAGGAAGGGCATCTCGTTGGCCAGACGTGCCGCGCAGACCTTGGGATACACCACCAGCCCACCGGCGACGTTTGCCATGATGTCCAGCGCACCATCGAGGGCCAAGAACGACTCGGGAATGGAGAGCCGGCGATTCGAGGAATCGTCCAGCGTCCGCTCCAGCCACTGCGTGCTGGCCGTGTCAAACGCGTTGTGCGTGAGTGACTGCACGAACCTCGCCAGCCCCGTCGCGCGCTCGCAACGCATCGGGTTGCGCTTGTAGGGCATCGCGCTGGAGCCGATCTGGTGCTTCTCAAATGGCTCGTCCACCTCGCGGAGATTGCAGAGCAGCCTGATGTCGTTGCACGTCTTGTGGACGGCACAGGCGGCGATCGCCAGCGCACTGAGCAGCTTCGCGTCAGCGATGCGCGGGTAGGTCTGTGCGCAGCCGGGCCATCGACCACCTTCCCAGCCAAGGTGCTTGGCGAATGAATCCTCCAGCGCATCGACCTTCGCTCCGTCGCCGCCACACAGGGCGAGATACGAAGCCTGCGTCCCGGTGGCGCCACGCAAGCCTCGCAGGCGAAGTGATTCCTGTGCGGACATCACCTCAAAATGCGCCACGGCAAAATCCTGGGCCCACAGCATCGCCCGCTTGCCAAATGTCACGGGCTGCGCGGGCTGGTAGTGCGTGAAGCCAAGGCAGGGGAGGTCTCGTTGGGCGGCCGCCAGCGTCCCCAGCCGATCCACCACGCGCGCCAACTTGAGCGCAATCAGCGAGAGCGCGTCGTGCTGGATCAGCACATCGGCGTTGCAAACGACATCCTGGCTGGTCGCGCCGAGGTGGATGATGGCTCGAGCAACGGGCGCTGCGTCTCCCAGCGTGTGGACATGAGCCATGACATCATGGCGAAGCGTGGTTTCGTGCGCGTCGGCCGCGGCGAAGTCGATGTCGTGCAGGTGCGAACCGATGGCATCGGCCTGCGCCTGGGTGACAGGAAGCCCTGCTTCATGTTCCGCCTTCGCGAGTGCGTGCCAGATCTTCCGCCAGGTCGAGAATTTTCGCTGGTCGCTCCAGATCTCGCGCATCTCGCGGCTGGCGTTGCGAGATTCGAGCGGGCTCTTGTAGCCGGTGCGCGCTGGGTCGATCAATGCGGCGGCGGTCATGGTGTCGGTGGTGCCGCTGGTCGTTGTCTTGCTCATCCGCGGGTCCTGTTCTCGGTGCCAGCCAGGAGGCGGGCGATGTTGGTTCGATGCTTCCAGATGACCGCGGCGCCAAGCAGCGCGGAGAGCGCCGTCATTGGCAATGCGGGGGCCCCGCCCCACGCAAACACCGCCACGGGAAGCGCCACGCTCGCGACGATGGACCCCAGCGAGACATAACGGGTTGCCTTGGCCACGACGGCGAACACGACGCCGGCCACCAGCACGGGAATCGTGGCGAGGGGCCAGAGGGCCAGGAGTCCGCCGAACGCCGTCGCCACTCCCTTGCCGCCCTTGAATCCAGCGAAGGGCGTGAACATGTGTCCCAGCACGGCACAGATTGGCGTCGCGAACCACGCCAACTGGACACCTGGCGGGACATCGACCGCGGCCACGCCAAGCAGCTGGTGGCTCCATCCAACCCACAGGACGGGGATCGCGCCCTTGCTCGCGTCAAGCAGGAAGCACAGGTAGCCAAGCGGCTTGCCGAGGACTCGACCCACATTGGTGGCGCCGATGTTGCCCGAGCCGTGCGTGCGAATGTCGATGCCCTTGCACTTGGCGATCAACAGCCCGAAGGGAATCGACCCGCAGAGGAACGACACGATCCAGCCGAAGGTCCACGTGGTGGTCCACGCAGCCGACCAGCTGGACGCCGATGGCAGCGAGTCCCCGGAGACGACTGATTGGAGCCATGCGACTGTGCCAGCGACGGCATCGGGTGCCATTGGACGCGAATGTTACTCCCGCCACCACGGCCCGACACCGATTAGGATGATTCAACGAATCTGCGACGACCGCATTGAGGCAGTCGCTGCTGCACCTTGCCTCCAATGGGGATCATTCACTGTGCCAGGCGAGCCGACCCCGCAATCCAGCATCATCCTCTACCAGACGGAGGATGGCCGCACGCGCATCCAGTGCCACTTTGACGCCGACACGCTCTGGCTGACGCAGGCGCAGATGGCTGAGTTGTTTCAGACGACACCACAAAATGTGACCATTCACTTGAAAGCCATCTTCGAGGAGGGCGAGTTGGTTGAGGCGGCAACATGTAAGGATTACTTACAAGTTCGATCCGAAGGCGCCCGCGAGGTCTCCCGGCATCTCCGTCACTATCGACTGGAGGCCGTCCTCGCCGTGGGCTATCGCGTGCGCAGCCATCGCGGGACCCAGTTCCGGCAGTGGGCCACGGCGCGGCTGAGCGAGTACTTGGCGAAGGGCTTCACGATCGACGACGACAGGCTGAAGAACTCGCCGGGTCAGGGGCAAGTGGACTACTTCGACGAGTTGCTGGAGCGCATCCGCGACATCCGATCGTCTGAACGGCGCTTCTACCAGAAGGTGTTGGACATTTACGCGACCAGCGTGGACTACGAGCCGTCAGCAGGGGCATCGCAGCAGTTCTTCGCCACGGTGCAGAACAAGATGCACTGGGCCACGCATGGGCAAACCGCAGCGGAAGTCATCCACAGCAGGGCCGATGCCGAGAAGCCATTCATGGGGATGCACACCACACGGCCCGGCGGCATCGTGCGGTTGGACGATGCGGCGATTGCCAAGAACTATCTCACGGAAGAGGAACTGCAGGTGCTGAATCGCATCGTCAACCTCTACATCGAGTATGCGGAATTGCAGGCATTGGGGCGCAAGCCCATGACGATGCGGGAGTGGATCGCAAAATTGGATGAGTTCCTGAGGGTGTCGGGACGAGCGCTCTTGGATCACGCCGGTGCCGTTTCGGCCGACCAGGCCAAGGCCAGGGCTCAAGAGGAGTATGAGCGCTACCGGAGGATGATGGACGCACAACCCAGAATGGTGGATGTCGCTTTTGATGAGGCGGTCAAGCGATTGCCCACGCCCCCCGCGGACCATCGGTCGAAGAAGCCCTAGCGGTTCGCGCGTTACTCCCGCCACCACGGCCCGACACCGTGCTTCCTGGCCCACTCGGCGGTCGTGCGGCGGAGTTCAGAGAGCAAGCCGACCGCGACGAAGTTGCTGCCGATGACCCGCGCGGCCACCCCGCCCTCATCGACCGTGAGCCCCACGAGCGAGACGCCCGTTCGCTCAGCAAGCGCCGTGGCGCTGGCCTCGATGAGCGTGCGGTGCCTGGGATCGTCCAGTGCCCTGGGGAGCGCCGCCAAGTGCGCCTCGCCGACGGGCATCCATCGTGGCGAGCCATCCAGGGCCTCGGCGCGAAGGATGCGCCGCGCGGCGTCGGCGAACGAACTGGCGACAAAGTCTGGATCGAGGTCCGAGTGCAGCGACCCGGCGTGCACCACGATCGTGCGCGTGGCGTCCGCGGCCGCGGCCACCCACGCGGCATCGTCGGTGACCAGCCAATCGGCATCGAAACTGACATGCGCCGTCGATCCATCCACGACCAACGATGCGATGTCGTGGCCGTCCAGGAGAGCACGCGCCGTCGTGATGTCTGCGCCGGTGGCCGCGGGGTCAGTGGGGATGAGGGCGACGGTCTTCATGCGGAGCGCCGTGAGCGCGAGCGAGGCGTCACACCACCACCGCCGGCGTGTGGTCCGGCGGGTGCCGCCAGGTCACGTCGTCGCCGAAGTTGGTGCCGAGCGCGCGCGCCGCAGCGATGAGCGGGTGATCCGTCGGGACCAGTCGCTGCTTGCCCGCGGCGAACAGCAGGTCCACGTCGGAGAACGTGTTGTTGTCGCGCACCACCATCCGACCGGTCTTGCCTGAGAGCAAGGTGGCGATCGCGTGGTAGCCAAAGTGGGTGGCGAGGATTCGATCGGCGGCGATCGGCGTGCCGCCGCGCTGGACATGGCCCAGGACGGTCGTCCGGGTCTCCACGCCGGTGTGCGCCTCGATCGCCCGCGCGATCTGGTCGCCGATGCCTCCCAGCTTGATGGGGTCGGCGCTGCGGTCATCGACCCGTGCCACGACCTGCTGGCCACCCTTGAGCTTGGCGCCCTCGCTCACGACGACGACGGCAAAACCTGGCCCCTTGCTCACTCGCTGCTTGATGTACTGCGCGACGTGCGCCACCTCGAAGGGGATCTCGGGAATGAGGATGACATCGGAGCCGCTCGCCACGCCCGCCGTGAGCGCGATCCAACCGGCGTTCCTCCCCATCACTTCGCACACCACGACGCGGTGGTGGCTGTCGGCGGTGGAGTGGAGGCGATCGAGAGCGTCGGTCGCGGTCGCGACGGCGGTCAGGAATCCGAAGGTGATCTCGGTCCCGACGAGGTCGTTGTCGATTGTCTTGGGGACGCCGATGATGTTGGCGCCGGCTTCCACCAGCGGCGCGGCGGCGCTCATGCTGCCGTCGCCGCCGATCACGATGAGGGCGTCCAACGAGTGGCGGTGCAGCGTGTCCATGCACGCACCGACCTTGTCCTCAAAGATCGGCTTGCCCTGCGCGTCGCGTCCCACGTGGTACTTCCGCGGGTTGGCTCGATTGTTGGAGCCGAGGATCGTGCCCCCGCGCGTCAGGATGCCGGAGACGGCCTTCGCGGTGAGCGGGCGGACGCGGTCTTCGACCAGTCCCTGGAAGCCATCCTCGATCCCCAGCACCTCGATGTTGGCTTGGTAGATCGCGGTCTTGGCGACCGCCCGGATGACGGCGTTGAGGCCGGGGCAGTCGCCGCCGGAGGTCATCACGCCAATGCGTCGGATCGATTCAGGGCTCATGGTGTGTGGTCGCGCCTCGCTCGTGCGCGCGAGTCGTCGATCCTATCCATCATTCAGCCGTACGATCCGCTGCGCCCCGATGGCCAGCCTGTTGGCCATGGCATTGCAGGACCACACCGCCGTGAGCGAACACGCCGCCAACCAGCCTTCCACGCCCGACGACACGCAGGCTCCCACGGCCGAGAGCCTCCGCGAACTGGAGGTCGCTCGCCGCGCGAAACTGGATCGCCTGCGCGAGCTTGGCGTGGAGCCCTTCGGCCAGCGCATCGATGGTCTCGCCACGCTGGCCGATGCGCGCGCCGCCTTCAGCGAGCCCGTGCACCTGGCGCACGAGGAAGCGGCGAAGGCTGCGAAGGAGGGCGGTGCGCCTGCGCCTGCCGACTCCCGGCCGCGTGCCACCGTCGCGGGTCGAGTGGTGCAGCACCGCGACCTGGGCAAGCTGGTCTTCGTGTGGCTTCGTGACTCCACCGGCGACCTGCAGGTGTCGATCTCCAAGGCCGGCGTGGACGCCACCACCTTCGAGATCGCCAAGGCCTTGGACTACGGCGATGTGGTGGCGGCGTCGGGCCACGTCGGCCGGACCAACCGCGGCGAGGTTTGCGTGTGGGCCGACGGCCTCACGATGCAGAGCAAGAGCCTGGAACCGCCGCCATCCAAGTGGCACGGGCTGACCGACCCCGAGATCCGCTACCGCCGCCGGTACGTGGACATGTTCGCCACCCCGCAGACCATCAAGACCTTCCAGGCGCGCTCCCGGATCGTGAGCGCGATCCGCCGATTCATGGAGTCGCGCGGCTTCCTTGAAGTGGAGACGCCGATGATGCACCCCATCGCGGGCGGTGCGGCGGCCAGGCCCTTCCTGACCCACCACAACACGCTGGACATGCAGCTCTTCATGCGCGTGGCGCCCGAGCTCTACCTCAAGCGACTCCTCGTCGGCGGCATGCCGAAGGTCTTCGAGATCAACCGCAACTTCCGCAACGAAGGGGTGGATCGATCCCACAACCCCGAGTTCACCTCGATGGAGGTGTACGAGGCCTTCGGCGACTACGGCACGATGATGGAACTGACGGAGTCGCTGCTCCACGAGCTGGCGGTGCAGGCAGGGGCTGAGCAGTGGGGTGGCGGCGCGACGGCTGGCGGCCCAACGCTCGCCTTTGGCGACCTCTCGATCAACTGGGGCAAGCCATTCGTGCGCGTGCGATTTGAAGATCTCTTTTTGCGCGCGCTCGGATTCCCCATGCGCGACGAAGCCAGGGTGAGGGCTTCGGCGAAGGCCGCGCACATCGACGGCGCCGACAAGAAGGACCACTGGCTGCTGGTGGAGGCGCTCTTTGAAGAGAAGGCGGAGCCCCTCATCGATCCCGCGCGCCCGACATTCGTGATGGACTACCCAAGTGCCGTGAGCCCACTGACTCGGCCGTCTCGCGCCCAACCAGAGATCGCCGAGCGGTGGGACCTCTTCGTGGCCGGCATGGAGATCGGCCCCGCCTACACGGAACTCAACGACCCCGACATCCAGCTGGCCAAGTTCACCGAGCAACTCTCCGGGGCCGATGACGAAATTGACACCTTCCGCTCGCTGGACGAGGACTTCCTCACGGCGCTCCGCGTCGGCATGCCACCGGCCGGCGGGTTGGGGCTGGGAATCGACCGCATCGTGATGCTGCTCACCAATTCATCCACGATTCGAGACGTGATCCTCTTCCCGCTCCTGCGAAGGCAATAGGGCGAGTCCACGGAGGTGGGGGCTGCCGCGATCGGACCTACGATGGCGTCATGCGATTCACTCGCTCGCTGAAACTGCTCGCGCTGGCCACGCTCGCGTTCCTGTCGCTGGCACTTCGTGCGAGCGCCATCGGCCCCAGCGACGAGTGGTACCTGGTGACGCTGTCGGGGCAGCCGTGCGGGTACATGCACACCTGGCAGTCGGAGATCGCCCCGAATCCCGCGCAGGTCCCGCCCACCGGAGCCCTCCTCGAGGTTGGGCAGGAGATGGTGATGCGCGTGGGGCGCGCCGGGCAGGCCGTGTCCATCCGCACGAGGCAAGTCTCGCGAGAGCGATTCGCCGGGTCGCAACCCCCCGGCCCGGCCCTGATGGAGTCGGCCGTGCTGGAAGCCGAACTTGGGGGCACGCCAACGGTGACCTCCTGGACATTCGCCGGGAACAAGGTGCTGGAGAGGGTCGATGCCGTTCGTCGCAAGGGTCAGCGCGAGCGCGAGGTGCCAGCAGGCGAATGGCTGCCGCCGGGAGCCGCCCAGATGCTGGCTGAATCGAGGCGCGCGGCGGGGGACTCCCCGTTCACTATCACCACGATCGACTTCGAATCCGGGCTTCGCGTGGCCTCGGTCACCTCGACGCGTGGCGACGCGGGCTCGGTGAGGGTGGATGGACGTGAGGTCCCCGTGACGTGGTGGGGCACGACCTCCACGCTGAACCCATTCACGGCGCGGGAGGCCTACGCGGCCGACGGATCGCTTGTCGAGCTGCGGCTCCCGATGGAGATCGGCGAAATCGTGGTGACCCGTTCCACGAAGGAGTCGGTGCAGGGCCAGCAGGGGGAGGCGGCAGCGCCCGAGCTCCTCGTGCGAAGCCTCGTCCCGATCACCGGTTCGGATGCGAGGTCGCTGTCCAGTGCCGCCGCCGCGACCTACCTGGTTTCGCGCGAGGTTCCCCCGTCCAGCCACCAGGCGGTGCTGGCCAACGATGGCTCGGCGTGGCGAATCACCGTCTCGGCGGACGCGCCGGCGGCGTCGACCCTTGCGCCGACTCCACCGCTCTCGCTGGAGGAGCGGGCGGCCTGCCTGGAAGCCAGCACACTCATCGACAGCGACGACGAGCATGTTCGTCGCGCCACGGCGAAGACGCTGGAGGGTGCTCCCATGGACAACCCATCGCACCGAGCGGAGCTGCTCCGACGTTCCGTGTACGCGGTCATTCGGCGAAAGGACCTGGCGTCGGCCTTGGCCAGCGCATCCGACACGATCATCTCCCGCGCCGGCGACTGCACGGAGCACGCCGTCCTGCTGGCGGCGATGCTGCGTGTCGACGGCATCCCCGCGCGCGTGGCGTGCGGCATCGTCTCTTCGGAGTCGTTTGCGGGCCAGCGAAATGTGTTTGCATGGCACATGTGGACACAGGCCTGGATCGATGGCCGCTGGGTGGACCTGGATGCGACCCTCCCGGACCGAGCCTTCCATCCCGGGCACGTGCTCTGCGCCACGACCCCGCTCGCCGGGGGGGCCATGGACCCCGCGATCGCCAACCTCGCCGCGATCATCGGTGGACTGCGCGTCGAGGTGGTCGATGTCCGCTGAATCCGACCATTCCCCAGCGATGACGTCGCTCCCTGAGCTCCCCGAGCTCCCTGCACGCGATCCCGATGGCCACAAAGGGACCTTCGGAACGGTGCTGGTGGTCGGCGGGCACTGCGATGGTTCTGAAATGATGATTGGAGGGCCCACGCTGACCGCGCTGGCGGCCCTTCGGACCGGCTGCGGGCTGGCGTGGCTGGCGCTTCCCCGCCCGATCCTGGCCAATGCGCTGGAGGTGGCGCCGGAAGCCACGGGGATCGCGCTCCCCGTGGATGAGCATGACGCCATCAGGCCCAGCGCCGCAGCCGAGGCCATCGACTCCCGGCTGGCCCGAGTGCGCTGCTGTGCGGTCGGCCCTGGACTTGGGACGTCAGCGGGTGCGGCTCAACTGGTCATGCGGCTGGTCGCCAACTCGCCCGTGCCATTGGTCATCGACGCCGATGCGCTCAATGCGCTGGCGGGCTGCGAGCGGTTCGATCGCGACCTGCGGGCGCCCGCGATCCTCACGCCGCATCCAGGCGAGTTTGCTCGGCTCGCGCAGGCCCTCGCGCTCCCCCCCTTGCCGGAGGCGCCGGCTGCTGAAGCGTTGTGCGTCGCCGCGACGCGGCTGGCCGCAAGGCTGGGCTGCATCGTCGTGCTCAAGGGGTCGATCACGACGGTGGCCGACGCGGTCGAGTGTCACCAGTTGCACGCCGGAAACGCCGCGTTGGCGACTGGGGGGAGTGGCGATGTGCTCACGGGAATCATCGCGTCGCTGGTCTCGCAGTTCCATCACGCGGCAGGGGAGCAGGGCTGTGCACCGCTGAGGCTGCTTGATTGCTCACGTGTGGGCGTGGCGATTCATGGGCTGGTGGCGCGTCGATGGTCCGTCACGAATGGCACCGCCGGGCTGTTGGCGCGAGACCTCGTCGACGGGATCCCGTCGACGCTGGAGTCCATTCGCTCGCTGGGTTGGCCAGCGGCCTTTTCGGCGGTCGCCGGGAAGACGCGCTGAAGCGCGGGTACGCTTCGCGACCCATGTCTGATCGACCGCACCAGAAGCTGCGCGAACTGCGCCCCAACACCGCCTTCGACGGCGTCTACGCCATCGTCAATCCACAAGTTGGCACGACCAAGGCGGGCAAGTCGTTCCTCAAGGGACTCCTCAAGGACGCCAGCGGCGAAGTCCCGCTCAGGCAATGGTCCTTTGACGAGGGCCGGATCGGCGAGGTGGCCGCAACGGGCTTCGTCTGGGTCACCGGCCGGACCGAGGACTATCAAGGGTCGATCCAGGTCTTGGTGGAAACGATCCAGTCCGTCAACGTGGAGCCATCGGACCTCAAGAACCTCCTGCCGGTCTCGTCGCGGGACATGGACGGGATGTTTGGCCGCGTCAAGGCGATCCTCGGCACCCTCGAGCACCCCGGCATGCGCGCGCTGGCCGATGCGTACCTCGGCGACGCGCCCCTCATGGCCGAGTTCTGCACGGCGCCCGCGGCGATGAATGTGCATCATGCCTTCATCGGCGGTCTCCTGGAGCACACGCTCAACCTGCTTGAAGGGGCCGAGCGACTCCTTCCCCTCTATCCGCAACTCAACCGAGACCTCGTGTTGATGGGGCTCTTCCTGCACGACATGGGGAAGACGCAGGAAATGACGTGGTCGCGCGGGTTTGACTACACCGAGGACGGCAACCTGATCGGCCACATCGTGCGTGGCGCGATCAACCTGCAGGTCAAGGCCGCACTTGCCTCCAAGGCCAGCGGCCAGCGACTCTCGGCCAGCGCCGTCCGCGCCCTGCAGCACATCATCCTCAGCCATCACGAGAAGCTGGAGTATGGCGCGGCGCGCCAGCCGTCCACTCCCGAGGCCATGTTCGTGGCCATGATGGACAACCTCGATGCCAAGATGGGAGTGGTCCTCACCGCCGTCGAGCGAGACCGGTGGGGGCCCGGCGCACCGTTGTTCACCGAAAAGGTCTGGGCCTTGGGCACGAAGCTCTATCGCCCCGATCCACTCAAGCAGATGGACTGACCGCGAGCGCCGCCGCCTCGCGCCGCGCCGCTTCGTGGAGTTCCCGAATCAGCGTGCCAGGAAGCAGCCACGCACCCCAGGTCCGGGCGGTGGTGATCGTGCGGTCGTTGGCGTCGCGGGCGCGCTCACGCTCCACGGCCTCCAGGTGCGCGAGTGACTCGCTGGCCAGTGCCGCGTCTCGACCGACACCTTCGCGGAGCGCCCCGTAGGCCTGCCTCCGGAGGGCCGACCGGCGAGGAAGGGCCTTGATTGCGTCGGCGGCCGTTCGGCGAGACTGGGTGGCGGATTCGCCGATCAGCATGTCGGGATTGCGGCGGAGGTGTTGGATGGACCGCCTCCGGGCACCGGGCTGGACATCGCCCGGCGTGATCGCCCCAGACTTCCCGATCGGAAGAAGCACGTCAGCAGTGGCCACCGTGAACGGGGGAGGCGTCCAGCCAAGCCATTCGTGCCAGAATCGATCCGCCACGCGCTCGTAGTGGCTGCCGCCGACGCCGTGAATCCATCGATCCACCAGGAGTCGTGCCAATCCCGTGGCGATGAAGGCCGTCGGCAAGAGGTGCTGATCCGCGCGGCCTTCGAGCCATGCCCGGGCTGAGTCGACCGTCGCGCGCTCTCTCGGCACGCCCGGGCCAGCGACCCAGAACGGGAGTTCGCCACGATCGCTGCGCAACGCACCCGCCGTGCGGGGTGCCGTGGAAACAGCCACATTCCACGCCGCGGCGCAGCGAGCGGGGTCGTCCACCGCCGTTTGCACGATGTGCCGCCCCAGCGGTGTGCCCAGCATCGCAGTCGTCGATGCCAAGGAGGTGTTCCCGATCGACTCGGTCTCCGCGGCGGACGCGATGGCCCACAGGTTGGCGCGAACCAATCGTTGGGCAGGAGTTCCCGACGCGCCACGAACGAACTCGGAGAGCCGTGCCGCCCGCCCGCTCGCCCACGGCAGCGACGATGGCTCCCGGCCTGGCGTCCGCACGCCAAGCCACTCACGGTCATGCCATGCCACGCCGGCGTCGGCGGGGAGCAGTCGTTCCCGATGAACAGACCAATGCCCGCTGTCGTCCTCCTGCGGAAACTCGATGAGGCTGCCATCGTTGGCGTCATGGTCGGCGACGACGTGCACCGCCTCGGCGTCGGTGCCACGCTGCACGTGCGCATCCGCCAAGGCTTGGGCCAGGGAATGCTTGGCCAGGATGCCGCCGTGCCAGAATCCAGGCTGGTGCCCGGTCGCGATGATCGTCTTCGTGAGCCCCAACGACGCGCGCGACGTCCGCGCCAGCTGCTGGACCGATGGTGGCGCGGTCGGTCCCTCGCCGCCGGCACGCGCCTCCAGTTTCAGCATCGGTGCGGACCGCCATCGCAGCAGCAGGGCTCCATCGTCCGCCGCAGCGTCTCACGGTAGTGCGCCAGTCGAACCGCTGGGTCATCCAGGACTTCGCCGAACGATCGCGCGGCGTCGGTATAGATCCGGCGGATCGGGAGTTCTCGGATCCGGAGGCCGGCCGCGGCGACGCGTGCCCAGAACTCCATCGGGAACTCGTACCCGGGAGTCGTGAGCCGGAGCGCGGCGCACGTCGACACTCGGTAGGCCTTGAAGCCGCAAAAAGCGTCGGTGATCGACAGGCCGAGGGAGTCATTGAGTTCCTCGGTCATCGTGGCGTTGATGCGGCGGCGGTCGGCCGGCGCCAGGTCGTCCGCCGGTGTCGAGTCGAGGTACCGGGAACCGCTCACGACATCCGAATCATCGTCGCCGATCGCTGCGAGGAAGTCCGGAAGCGACTCGGGCTCGTGCTGCTCGTCGCAGTCCATGGTGATGACCCACTTCGCGCGGCGGGCTTCGGCGTAGCGCAGGATGGCGATCATCGTCGCGCCATAGCCCCTGTTCTCGGCGGCCGACACGACAGTCGCCCCGGCGCGGCGGGCCCTCGCAGCGCTGTCGTCGGTGGAGCCATCGTCGAACACCAGTGGCTCCAACCCCTGGCGGCGGACCGCCTCCAGCACCCGGTCGATCGTCGAACCCTCGTTGAAGACCGGGATGGCCAGCAAAACGGCAGCAGCGCGTGGCCCGCCTGCCGCCACGTGTCGCGGCAGCGTCATCGTTGCGACTCTCCCGTGGGAAGCCCCAATGCCCGCCAGCGTTCCATCAGTGCCGTGGGGGCGATCCGCTCGGTGATGGTCCCGCCGGGGTCAATGCGCTTGATGAGCGATCCATCGTCGGCATAGGTGGCGATGGCCGGAGGGGCGTCCAGCAGTGTGCTGGTCTCGATGGTCCATCCGGTGCCGGTGCGCCGCCATCGCTCGATTCGCTGGGGCACCGACTGCAGGCGGCCGTCGTAGCAGTAGAGCGCAGTGTCCATCGAGGCAATGTCCAGCACCTTCGCGAGGCGCCCCTGGAGCAGCGACTCGGCCTGCGTGAGGTACTGGTCAACCGGGGGCGACCACCGTCGCGTGTTGCCCTCCTTGGTCTTCGGCGCGGTTTCGGAAACCACCAATGCCGGCACTGGCTCCGCGCTGGTCACGCGGGGACGAATGCCTGATCGAGCGATGCTCCGAACCTTCCCATTGGCGCGATCGGTGACGACGACGCTCCACAACTCCTCGCTGCGATCGAGTGCCACCCAATACCGTGCATCCGTGTCCGAGACGGCGCTGCCGTCGGGGGCCAGCAGTGTCCGGCTCTGGAGCCTGACAAGCAAACCCTCGCGGGATCCCGGCCCAGTCTTCGCATCCGGCTCCTGCGCGAGGTTGTCCACGGCGGCGCGCGGTGCGAGCATCGTGGCTTGGCGCAGGTAGCCGATCTCGCCGGGCCGTCCATCCGGCCCTGGCTGCCAGATCCGATACCACAGGTCATCCGAAGCCGCCAACGATCGAAGGCACTCGGTGTCCTGGATACGTTCCAGCAGCGAGCGCGCCGACTGGTTTCGCGATGCGGCGCGCGCGCCAAGCTCCTGGTTGTTGATGAAGGCAAGCGTCGACACGGAGTCGTCCATGGCACGCTGCGCGGTGGCCATGTTGGAGCCGACCGTCATCGCGCTGAACGTGAGGAAGCTTGCCGGTCCCACCTGGACCACGATCCAGCCCATGACCGCGACGGTCCCATCGTCCAGTGCTCGCGACGTCCAGAGTTCCGCGGCATCCGCCTCGCCAACCTTGAGCGTGCGTTGCGAAACCAGTGTCCAGCCCGCCTTCTGCGAGTCGACCGCCTTCAGATGCTCAGACACCTGCTCTTGGGGGCTCGAGACCAGCTTCTCAACGACCATCGGGTCGATTCTGAAGCGATAGCGGGGAGGCGAGCCCGTATCCAGGACGGTGAACCCGGGAGGCGATGTCTGGGCATCACGAATCAGCCGCGTCCCTTCTGGAAGCCGCATGGAGAACCCAAGTGATTCAAAATCAGTAGGTTGCGCCTTCGGCTGGGCCGCACCAGAACGAGGGGCAGGCGCTGTTTGGTCCGATAACACATCAACAGAAGCCATGGAACCAGCCGTCACGAGGGAGATCGCACACAGGGCGTACACAATTCCAACTCGGCAGATCGCCAAGCTCGAGCCGCTCGCCAGCGCAGTGAAACTGGTCCGTAACCATCTGGTTTGCAAAGGGTTGTTCGCCATGAAAGGGTGCTCGGAACAGCCAATCGTAGCGGTCAGCCGCTGCGAGGAACGGAGTGGGTTGACAAACGGACGGAGGTCGGTATCCTTCCCGATTCCCCTGTTTGCGCCACCGTTTCTGGTGGTTCAGAGAGGGGGCGTTCTTCACGACTCCGAGCCTTGAAAGTTCATTGCTCCTCAAGGCTCACCAGCCCGAACCGCGACACCCATGAACGGTCAGATCCGAATCCGACTCGAAGCCTACGACCACCAGGTCCTCGATGCGTCCGCCAAGGAAATCGTCGATCTGGCGCGTCAGAGCGGTGCCAAGGTCACCGGCCCGATTCCGCTGCCCACGCGCAGCGAGATCTACACCGTCAACCGTTCGCCGTTCATCGACAAGAAGAGCC
>SXGT01592839.1_pt1 | contig 19227 bp, 19 predicted proteins | sample 3176221 | NCBI WGS metagenome assembly SXGT01 (sample SAMN11356862, study PRJNA531348) | freshwater metagenome | isolation source: freshwater sample F1-120 | place: China: Fuxian Lake, Yuxi | collected 2017-12-25
GTGGCCACCCCCGCGAGCACAGAGCCTCGAGTGTAGAAATAGATCATCGACGAACAGTCGCGACGCAGGTCCGTGAGCGGGCCGTTGGTCGGACAGTTCGTTGGCGGGGGCGTCGGGCGGGGCGTGGGCTGGGCCGTCGGACGGGGTGTGGGCTGGGGCCAGGTCACGCCCGTGACCATGAAGCCCTGGGCGCCCTGGTCCCACTCGACTCGGGCGTTGGCGCCGGGCTGCGGGAAGTTGGGGAGGGTGAAAGCACCCGCCACTCCGCGCAGGAAAGGGGCGCCAAGGGTCGCCACCGTGAAGCGTGCCTCGGCAAACTTCGAGCCGTTGTCGTAGACCCGGACGATATGGCTGCCGTCGCCGAGCAGTGCAAAATTGAACTGCATCACCCAGCCGTTGTTGCGATCGCCACACGATCCAGCGGTGTCGCCTCGGGGGACTCCCCAAGCTGCAGGGAGAAACTCACCACCGTCAAACGCCACCGTGATCTGTCCGGCCTGACACTTCCAGCCGGCAACCACGCCGATTCCGCTGGCGCGCCCGCCGTTGGCCGGCGTCTCGATCACGGCTGCCTGGGCCCGCTGACCGGCCACGAGTCCCAGGGCCAGGGCAAGCCCGGCCACCACTCTGATCGCTCGCATCGTCGATGTCCTCCTCCACCGCGGACCGGGGTGGAACGGGGGCGTGGGATCCGCCCGGAAGAAAAGCGCATCCCATATTTTGGCAACCATAGTCAAGGGCTTGAGTCCCGATTTCTGTTCTAATGGATGCGAATTCGAGCGTTCATGGCTGAATTTAGACAGCAGTTGTCCAAAAATCAGCTCCACGGACGTCGCCACCCTGACTGCAAGAACCCGCGCGTCGGCCCGCCGCCCGGAGCACGGCCCGGGATCGGCCGAGTGCCAGCGATCGCCTTCGGCGAGAGTTCTCCCACATCGTTCGCCCGTCCCCATCCGGCGACAGAAGGACCGTAGGGGCGGCGGGCCGCGAGGAGAGAGCGGGTCTCGGCCTGGCCTTGAAGAACCGTGCGGGTGGCCGCTTCAGAGCGGCGGCAGGAAAAACTCGAGCGTGGCCCGGCCCGCGGGCGGTAGCGCGTCGGCTTGGACGCAGGCGATCGCTCCCTTGCGGAACTTGCTCGGGAAGGCGGTCGGTCGCCCGCAGAGCCAGTAGGACAGGAGCGCGCTGCAATCGGGCTGATGGCCGACCAGCATGACGCTGCGGCCCGGCGGCTCGGCGTCGATGCGGGCCGAGAGGGCAAGTTGGTCAACGCCGCAATCAAGATCGGACCAGATTTCCCGCCGAACGGGGGAGAGTCCCGCGGCGAGGACGTCGGCCGTCTGCACCGCCCGCACGCGCGGACTGCTCACCAGGAGATCGATCGAGACGTCGAGCCGGCGCGTCCGCTCGAGGGTACGCTCGAGCCGGCGGCGCCCGTCCTCGGTCAGCCGGCGATCGACATCGCGACCACTCGGAGCGATGTCCTCAGCCACACCGTGACGCACGAGATAGATCCGCCTCTCCGCCATGACCTTGGCCTCCATCTACGCTCGCACCGAACCGCCACGCGCGCACGCTGGCGCCTGCCCTCCGATGTCCTCCCCGTCATAACCCTCGGCCCGAGGTGCGCCCAGAGCTTGTGCCGGACGATGCCTCCGACGAGGGAGACGCATGGGACTTCAGCGCGAGATCCTCGTTGCCCTCGCGGACGGGGCGGCTACTGCGCACGGTGTCCTGCACCGGCTGCGCGCGCGCCTCGGACCGGCCCGGCCTTTCGGCGCTGCGCAGGTCGCGGCGACGCTGGCTCGGCTCGAACGCGGAGGATTCGTCGGATCCCACATCGTGCGAGCCGCTTCCCGAAATCTCCGGCGCTGGACCCTGACCGCCGCGGGACTCGAGGAACGGGATGCGCGGGAGTTGGCCCCGACCAATATCGCGCTCGACGAATACGAATTCGTGGCGCGCGTCGTGTTGCTGGCCGAGGCCGGTGACGTCGACGCTCTCGGCCGGGCTCTCGCGGCCGCCCGGCGCGACCTCGAGGGCTGGCGACTCGCGCTGGGTCGCTTCGCGGCCGGCCCCCTGCCACGGCCTCGGGCGGGCGACCCGGCGGGATCCCGGCCGTTGTCACAGCACGGTTTCGACCTGCTCCTCGCTCTCGCCGCGGCGGATCTGGCCTGGCTCGACGACGTCGCGGCCGCACTCCAACCCCTGGCCGAGGCACGCCGCAACGAGGGCACCTGGCCCGGGTGTGGCTCAGCCGGGGCGCGGCGCCCGCGCGCGCCGGTCTCCTGTCCCGGCTGCGGCTCAGCCGGGGCGCGGCCCACGGCGGCCGCCGACCGGTAGACGGCTCAGCCGAAGCGCCGGCCGAGCCAGTCAACCATCAGACGGTTCAGCTCGACGGGCGCTTCGTGCGTCGTCCAGTGGCCGCAGCCGGCAATGCAATGAATCTCGAGGTCCGTGACGAAGCTTCGCATCGGCTCGGCAAGGGGTGGACTCAGCACGGGATCGAGCTCGGCCGTGATCATGAGACAGGGCACGTCGATCGTCCGCTCGTCGAAGGCCGCCGTCAGGTTCCAGTTACGATCGAAGTTGCGGTACCAGTTGATGCCCCCGGTGAAGCCACTACTCGTCCAGGCCGCGAGGTAGACGGCAAGATCATCCGCCGAGAGGAGCGCCTCACCCGGTGGGTCGTCGGCCTCGACGAGATCCACCATGTTGCGGATCGAGCCGTCGGCCCGGAAGGCGTACCGCGTCATCTCTTCGCGCGGCACCGGACTGCGCAGGAGATGCGTCAACGTGCGCCGCACGTCGCGGCCAAGACCGGCGTCAGCCTCCCCCGGCTTCTGGAAATGCACGATGTAGTGATTCTCGCCAAAGATATGCCTGAAAGCCGTGATCGGCGGCACCGGCGGCCGGCGCAGGGCCGGGGTGTTGACCCCGATCACTCCGGCCGTCCGCCCCGGATGAAAGAAGGGCATCTGCCAGGCGACGATGCCGCCCCAGTCCTGGCCGACGAAGACCGCGCGCTCGAGTTCCAGCGCGTCGAGCAGGCCGGCCAGATCTCCGGTCAGAGGCTCGAGGTCGTAAGCCTCGACCGGCTCGGGCCGCGACGTGCCGCCAACCCCGCGCTGGTCGGGCGCGATGGCGCGGAAGCCCGCCGCGGCGAGCGCCGGCAACTGACGGCGCCACGAATCAGCGATCTCGGGAAACCCGTGGCAGAGCACGACGGGAAAGCCCTCGCCCAGCTCGAGGACCCGCATCCTTAGACCGTTGGTCTCGACGAAACGCTCGCGTGCCCCCGCAGGGGTGGATCCGGCCATCCCTGCGACATGTCAGACCGATCCGGTCCCGACAACCGCGGCCGCACGAGAACGAGAGCGCGTACGCCACGGTGCGCGTCGGTGCCGCCGCAACGCCCCGGCCCCCGTGCCGACGCCGGAGTTCAGTCTCGCGTGTTCTCGAGCACGCCGATCCGATCGCCGAACACCGCGCCAAGGTAGATGCGGTCGCCGGCCGCCTGCGCGGTTGCCACCGCGCCCACCACGCTACCGTCGTGAATGAAGACCTCGCGGACCTTCATCGTCGCGGGATCGATCTCATCCACCCGCCACGCCGAGCGGCACGCCGCCGCGGAACGGCAAGCAACGAACCCAAGAGCGGACTCGTGGCCCGCCAGCAAGAGCTGGCCCTCAGACGTCCAGCTCAAATTATCAGGCATCCCCTCGACCTCGACGTCGATCCGCCGGGAACCGTCGCGCGCCATGCGGACAACCCGCCCGCCACCCGTCTCGGCGAAGAAGATTGTCTCTCCGTCGGGCGAGAAGGCGACGCCGTTGGGTCCGCTCGCGGCACTCCCCGGGACCGCCTGCCAGCCGCGCCCCTGCTGCCAGATCATGATGTCTCCGGTCGGGCGCCCGAACAGCATATTGATTCCGGCCAGTGTCGATTCGAGCGAGGGTGCAAAGTTGGAGGCCAGGATGGCGCCGTCGGGCCCAAGCGCCACGTCGTTGGCCGAGGTTCCTTCGGGCATCTGCACACAGCCCCGCCAGGTCGCGCGTGTCGCGGCACCTTCACCCGTGAGCGTGAAGATTTCGATGGACTCGCGCCCGCCGTGGTTCACGACCAGCAGATTGCCGGCGGCGTCGGCGAAGACCCCGTGCGGAGCGAAGGCCGCGGCGTCGGGTTCGGGGCAGCCCGGCTCACCGATCGCCGCGCCGCCACCCGTGGCAGGTGGTGCGCCGGCGGACGCCTCGGCAGGCGTCCCTACTTGCTCCCCGGTTCCACCCCCAGCCCGTGCGGTCCCCGCGGCCCCCTCGCCACCGACTCGTCCCGCCGAGCGCGCGGCCACCGGGCTCGCCACCGTCGTGGCCTCGGGCCAGAGTTCGGTCACCTCATCCGAGGTCGGGTCGAAGGCGAGCAGCCGGCCGCCCGCGCCCGCAAAACGCATCTGCCCGGAGACCAGAACGCGCTGGGTCGGCGCCCAGGCGAGATCCTCGGGGTTCTCGAAGCCACATGCACTGCCGAGCGGGCGCCCGGGCGCACAGGCGCCCCGCAGCGGCGCGCTCGCGCAGGCGAGAGCCGTGGCGGCAGAAAAGCTGAGGGCAACGAGACAGACAGCGCGGCGGACGGTCATGCTCCTGCTCATGCCCCGCTGGTCCCAGCACCGCAAGAGCCCGGCCGCATGGGATCAACTCCGGCGGCGAGAGGCGCTCAGCGCGCGCAACCGCCGCCCCGCTCCCGAAGCCGCCAGGATCCGTCACGACCCGGCGTGTCAGCGACAAACAATCGCAGGTCAGGCCACCGCGGCGGCTCTGCGCGTCAGCAACAAATAACCCGAGGTCGGGCCACCGCCGCCAGCCCCCGCGGCAGCTCAGCGCGTCAGCAACAAGCAACCCGAGGTCGGGCCACCGCCGGCGGCCGCGACAGCGACCTCGGGCGAGCCCGCAACCTGCCGCTCGCCGCCGTCGCCGCGCAACTGAACCACGGCCTCGTGCAGGAAACCGTAGCCGTGCAAGCGTCCCGCCGAGAGCTGGCCGCCGTGGGTATTGAGTGGCAGCTCGCCTTCCCGCGCGATCCGCCCGCCCCCCTCGATGAAAGGCCCACCCTCGCCCACCTTGCAGAAGCCGAGCGCCTCGATCCACGAGAGTGCCAGAAAGCTGAAGCCGTCGTAGAGCTGGGCCACGTCCACGTCGGCCGGCTTCAATTCGGTGCGCGTCCACATATGGGCCGCGGCATCGCGGTTGGCCATCGCCGCGAGATCGTCGAACTGGTCCCAGGAAGGTCGGCCGCGCAACGCCGTCCCGACTGCCTCGACGCGAACGGGTGGGCGACGGAGATCGCGCGCCCGCTCGCGCCGCGACACCACCACGGCGGTCGCGCCGTCGCAGGGCACATCGCAATCGAAGAGACAGAAGGGACTGGAGATCATCCGCGCCGCGAAATAATCTTCCATGGACATCGGCGTACGGTAGATCGCGTCGGGATTGAGGCCCGCGTTGCGACGGCCGTTGAGCGCAATCTGGGCGAGCTGCTCACGCGTCGTGCCGTAGCGATGAAAATGGCAATTGGCGACCAGCGCAAGCCATATCGCCGCCGAGGGTGCGGCAAAGGGCAGCGTCCACTGCAACATGCCGCTGGCGCGAAAGCCGGGCCCGTTCTCCGAACCGATGCCGCCCCGCCCGCCACTGCCCTGCGCCGAGCCCTCCCAGACGCTGCGAAAGCACAGCACATGATTGGCAAGTCCCGCCCCGACCGCGAGACAAGCCTTGATGACGCTGCCGAGTTGACCCGCGGTCTCGATGCCCGAGTCGAACCAGTCGAGTTCGAGTCGGAGCGCGTCGTGCACGTCGGTGGCCGAGGCTCCGTTGAAGCCAGGGTTGCCGACCTGCATGCCGGGATAGGTCGAGAGCCCGTCGATGTCGGCCGTCGTGAGGCCGGCGTCCTCGATCGCGGCAAGGCAGGCCTCGAGCGTGAGGTCGAGCGGATTGCGGTGCAGCCGGCGACCAATCTGTGATTGGCCGATGCCGGTGATGCACGAGCGCTGCTCGATCCGGTCCTCCGGCGGGATCACGCCACACCTCCCGCGGGCGACAGCGAAACCCGTCTGCCCGAGTCCGTCGGCGTGGCCGCAGGCTCGAAGAGCGGCAGCCAGACATCGCCGTGCGGGTCGGGGTGGTGCTCGAACACGACCTGCACCGGCATACCGATCGTCACGTCGGCCGCCGGGCAGCCGACGATGTTGGTGGTCAGACGGACGCTCGGATCCTCGTCGATTTCGACGATCGCGACCGCGTAGGGCAGCTCCGGTCCGGGCATCCAGTTCTGATAATTTACAGTGACGGCCGCGACCCGGGCGCGCCCGGAGACCGCGCGCGGGACCAGGCCGCGGGCGTGACAGAAAGCGCAGAGGGGTTGGGGCGGATGCTGGATCCGGTCGCACGCGGGACAGGTGAGAAACGTGAGCTCGCCGCTGCCGCCCCCTTGCCAGAAGGGTCGGTTGAGATCGTCGAGTCGCGGCAGGATCCGGAAGGGTACCGGCATGGCGCCAACCTTCGCAGGACGATGCGCAGGCGTAAAGACACGGCGCGGCGTGGGCGGGACCGCACCAGTGGCCGTGGTGTCGCCCCGCACGAGCGGACTCTGAACGCTCGCTCCGGGAGCTGCAGGTGGGGCACATGAGCGGCCCTTGGCGCGCCCCCGTGCGGGCCGGGCACTCGCCAGCGCGAGGCCACCGGACAGGACCCGGCCCCGGCCTGTCGCCGGTCGTGGCTGCGTGGCCACACGTCGTGCTAGCCCGGGTTCGCGATGGAGATCGTGCGCAGCGGCGCAGTGCTCGGGGCAGAGGTACGCGGCATCGACCTCAGGGCGCCGCTCGACGATGCGGCTCTCCACCAACTCGAGCAGGCCCTGAGCGAGCACCAGGTCCTCTTCTTCCGCGATCAACCCATCGACCACGGCCACCATCTCGCGTTCGCCCGACGCTTCGGCCCGATCCAGACGCATCCGGCCTACCCCCATCCCGAGGGCTTCCCCGAGATCGTCGTGCTCGAGTCCGATCGTGAGCATCCCTCCAGAATCGAGAAGTGGCACACCGACATGACCTTCCGGCCGAACCCGCCGCTTGGCTCAATCCTGCGCGGACGCATCATCCCCGAGGGTCGTGGCGACACGCTCTGGATGAGTCTGTTCGCGGCCCTCGACGCACTGCCCGCCCAGCTCCGCGAGCGACTCGAAGGACGCTTCGCCGAGCACAGCTTCGAGCACGGCTTCGGCGAGAGCCTCGCCGAGCCGGGCGGACGCGAGCGTCTGGCGCAGGCGCTCGCCGACAATCCGCCCGTCCGCCACCCGGTGATTCGCACTCATCCCGCCACCGGCCGTCGCGGGCTCTTTGTCAATTCACTCTTCACGACGCGGATCGTGGACATGGACCCGACCGAGAGCACCGACCTCCTGAGCTTCCTCTACGAATACATGGAGCGACCGGAGTTTCAGGTGAGCTTCCGCTGGCAGATCGATTCGATTGCCTTCTGGGACAACCGCTCGACGCAGCACGTTCCGGTGCACGACTGGTGGCCGGCAACGCGCCGCCACGAACGGATCACGATCGACGGCGACCGGCCGGTCTGAGTGCGGCTTGCCCCGCGACAGCGCAAATAAAGTAGTCGATCCACGCCCCCCCACTCGCACGCCCGCGTCACCGTCAACAGCCGCGTGTAGTACTCCGGCCGCATCGCGTCGTCTGGCGGCCGGATGAAGGTGTCGCCCGCGAGCGGGCCGCCTGCCGGCGCGATGCAGTTGTGGCCGGGCCGGAACTCGCCAAGCGCGACCGCGCGCCCTCGCTCTGGGCGGAATCACGGCAAAACGAGCGCGGCTCGAGCAGCGACCCGAAGGTCCGCTCCGGCCGATACCTCCGGCGCAATCCTCGGCTGGTCGGGGCTGGGATTCACTGGTATCAAAAAGGCATGAACTCCAATGCAAAGTCGAGCATCACCCTGCCCAGGGAGGAGCTGCGGCTGGTACAGAAGCTCAAGGGAAGGTTGCGGGCGAAGACCAATGTCGAAGTCGTCCGGCGTGGCCTCAAGCTGCTGGACGAGACGACAGAGAGAGAGGCGCTCCGCGAGGCGTATCGCCAGGCGTCGCTGGCGACGCGCGGCGCGCTGCGCCAGGAACTCGACGAACTGGACCACCTCGCCGCCGAGGGACTGAAGTGATCGTCGAGCGCGGAGCGCTCTACAGCGCAGACCTGAATCCCCGCCAGGGAACCGAACCCGGCAAGCTACGGCCCGTGCTCGTCATCCAGAGCGACCTTCTCAACCGGGCGGATCACCCTTCGACCTGGGTACTACCCTGCACAACTTCCCTCGTGGGCGGCAACCTCCTGCGCGTGCCGCTGCCGTCGGGGATCGCCGGGAATCGCTCGGCTTGCGAGATCATGATCGATCAGAGCCGTGCAATCGACAATCGGCGTATTCGGAGAAAGCTGGGTCGCCTGCCGCCCTCCCTGCTCACCGAGGTAAAACAAAAACTCGGCACTCTCGCAGATCTGTAACTGCCCGAGTGGAGATGCGGCATCGGGCACAGGTTGCTGCCCCACGGGCGACGGCATCGTCGGCGTGCGGGCGCCCGGTTGAGGTAGCTCTCGCCGACGATCTCCCGCCCGGACACCGACCGATGGGCCCCGCGGGCGGGAAGATATGCCGCCGCGATTACGCCGCGCGGAAACTGTCGAGGATGCCGAGCAGACGCGGCACCAGCGTGACCGGGATCTCGTGGCCCATGCCCGCGATGACCTCGAGCCGTGCGCCGGGGATAGCCGCCGCGGTGTCGACACCGTGTTCGAGCGGCAGCAAGCAATCGTCGTCGCCGTGGATCACGAGCGCCGGGACGCGGATCCGGGCCAGGTCCTCGAGCCGCGAGCCGCTGGCCATCACCGCGCGGAGCTGGCGCACCACGCCGTCGGGGCGCCACGCCCGCTCGATGGCCTGACGCACCTGCGCGCGACGCTCGTCGTCGGAAACGGGAAAGCCGCACCCACCGAGTACGCGCCGCCCGGCCAGCATGAGCTCGATTTTATCGTCGACGGACGAGCCGGCGGGGGGCGCCGCCGTGAGCACACGCGCCGCTTCGGGCGTCGCCGCCGCCAGTCCCGGCCGGCCCGAGCTCGACATCACCGAGACCAGCGAGCACACCCGCTCGGGCTCTCTTGCGGCGACGAGCTGCGCGATCATTCCGCCCATCGAGGCGCCAAGAATATTTGCCCGCGCCCAGCCGAGATGGTCGAGGAGCCCCACCACATCGCCGGCCATGTCGAGCAGCGGATAGGCCGCGGCCTCCGTCCCTCTGTCCTCGAAGCCGGACGAGAGGCCCGTATCGCGGTTGTCAAACACCGCCACCGGTGATCCCCGCTCGACCAGTCCCTCGATCAGCGCCGGCGCCCACTCGATCATCTGCGTGCCCAGACCACGGATGAGGATCCAGGGCTCGCCCGGAGCGCTCTCGCCGAAAACCCGGTAGGCGATCGACAGGCCGCCGATCACAGCATGGCGCGTGCCGCGCTCCCCGTTGACGTCCGCTGCCATCACCCAAATCCTCCTTGCCACCGCCGAGCCCGACGGTGCGCCAGCGTCACTCGCGCCGCGTGTCCCGGCGGAAGAACGCACTGGCCCAGCGAGCGACCTCGAGCCGATCGTTGGGCTCGATCAGTGAATCTTGGGCGCGACGCCAGGCTTCCTCGCCGATTGCACCACGACGCTCGGTGTAGAGCGCCCGGGCGTAGTCGGTGGAGAACTCCGGATGGCCCTGACAGGACATGACGTGGTCGTCGATGCGGTAGAAGCCCAGCGGACACGCCTCGCTGCCCCCCACCCGCTCGGCGCCGGCCGGCAGCCGGACCACCTGATCCTGGTGACTGTGGAGCAGACGCACCTCACGCGGCCCGTCGTGCACCCACGGAAAGGGCCGATCGATGGCGTGACGCTGCGTGCCCACCGTCCAGCCCGCGGGCGACTTCTCGGTCCGGCCCCCGAGAACATGAGCGACGAGTTGGTGGCCGAAACACACGGCGAAGAGCGGTTGCCGGGCCTCGACCACCTCGCGGACGAAGCCGCCGAGCCGGCCGATCCACGGCAGATCGTCGTAAGCGCTGCGACGACTGCCGGTGATCAGCCAACCGTCGCACTCGCCCGGATTCGACGGCACGCCGTCGTTCTCGACATCCCATTCCGCGAAGTCGAGCGCTGGATCTGCCTCGACGAGGAGGCGAGAGAACATCTCGGGATACTGCCCAAACGTCGGCGAGAGTGCCGGCAGCACGCTGTCGGCGCGCAGGATACCGATACGCAGGCGTCGCGGCGCCCTGGTCACCGGGTCGCGCCCGCCCCGCGGGATCTCTGCGGCGAACGGGTGCGACCTCTGCCGGACGCGACGGCCTTCGCCCGCGGTCCGCGCGTGGCCCGACCGGCCGGCAAGATCGCGAGCAGAGCACCCTCGAGCAGCCGCCGTGCGGCGGGCACGGACAGCGCCTGGGGCCCGCGCAGACGAAGCCAGGTGGGGAACGAGAGCAGCGCATCGATCAGATCGAGCACTGTCGCATCGCTCGCGGCCAGTTCCGCAGCGAAATTTCTCTTGATGTCATCGCGGAAAAGCCGATCGAGATCGGCGTGGTTGGACCGGACGACGGCCGAGCGATGAGAAACCGCGTCGCCCGCGCGCCGGAAGGCCGTCTGCGCCTCGAAGAACCGGGCGCGGATGTCAAGTGTCTCGCGAACTCTTCCGGCGAGGTCCGTGGCGGTGCGTGGTTGTTGGAGGTTGGGTAGAGCTTCGGCGACAAGCCGGGCCACGACCTCGGCGCGCAGCCCCTCGATGTCGCGGAAGTGCCGGAAGACACTGCGCACGCCGAGCCCCGCACGGCCGGCGACCAACTCCGCCGTCGGCTCGATGACCCCGTCCTCGATGAGCGAACAGATCGAGTCGATCATGGCGCGCCGATTCTCCCGACCGCGCCGCACCCGGCCGTCGAGCAATTCGTCCGACTCCCCAGAGCTAGCGCCCAGATTGACTTTCGCGTTTCGTGAACGGCCGCGCGGGCGCTTCTTTCCTGCCATCACAGGGCGAACTAGCGAGCGAGCGGCCATCGGGTCAACTGCGCCCCGGGCGCACGGCGAGGCGCGTGAGGAGAGCGCCTCGCCGTGGCGGCGCGCCGGGCCGGTCGGCTTTTGCCTGGTGCGGGCAGAGGTGGGAAACCGTCGTGCGTGAGCCGAGCGCGCCGGATCGCACGCGGGCTGGCCGTGGCACTCGGCCGAAGCCTGCTCGCCCTGCTCGTCGTCTGGACCGTGACGGCCATCGCGCTGGGCCGGATCGAACCACCAGGCCTCCGGCTGGGCTTGGCGGCAATGTTCGCCACGGGCGTGGCCTGGGCCCTCGCTCACGTCAAGCCATTCGCCCACGCCCTGCTCCGCGTCGCGGCCGCAAGCCTGCTCGTGGTCGTCGCCTTCATCCTCGCGCCGGCCTCCAACGAGGGACGCTGGCCGCCGGACGTGGCGCGGATCACCCGCGCCGACATCGACGGCGACCGGGTCCGGCTCCATGATGTGCGCGACTTCCGCTGGCGAAGTGACCAGAATTACACACCGCGCTGGGAGGACCGCGAGTACCGGATCTCGGATCTGCACGATGTCGATCTGGTCATGAGCTACTGGGGGCCGCGCGAGTTCTGCCACACCTTCGTCAGCTTCGGCTTCGCTGACGGCCGGCGGCTCGCAATCTCGGTCGAGACTCGCAAGCAGATGGGCGAGGAATACTCGGCCGTGGCCGGCTTCTTCCGTCGCTACACGCTCGCCTACATCTTCGCGGATGAGCGCGACCTGCTTGCGCTGCGCACCGACGTGCGCGGCGAAGAGGTGTTCGTCTATCGCGTGCCGCTGCCGCCCGACACCCTGCGCGCTTTCTTCCTCGCCTATCTCGACGAGACCAATCAGCTCGCCGCTCGGCCGCGCTGGTACCACGCTCTCGCCGATTCCTGTGGCATCAACATCCTCGAGCGACTGCGTGATGCCACCGGGCACATGCGCTGGGACCGGCACACCTTCCTGAACGGCCGCTGGGACGAGCTGCTCTGGGCGCAAGGTCGCATCGGCCCCGGTCTGTCGTTCGAAGAATTACGGCGGCGCTCGCAGGTCGGCCCACGCCGGCCCGCCTCAGACCACCTCGATGACTACAGCGAGCAAATCCGCGCCGGCTTGCCCGTCGCCCTGCCCCGGCCGACGCCGCACTTCAGAAAAAACGCAGGCGGACGTCCAGGTCGACGAGATCGACGATCCCGACCGCATTGTGGCCCGCGAGGTGCCCGGCACATTCGCCGGGGTTGAAGGTCAGCCGCTCGGGGCTGCGCTCGAGGATGCGGCGGTGGATGTGGCCGTGCAGCACGACCGCGTGGCCGGGATCGATGCGACCTGCGAGTTCGCGCGGATCGTGCGCCACGATCAGCCGGCGTCCCGCCCACTGGAGTTCGAGCGGGCCGTCGTGCAGCTCGAAACCGAGCCGGCGGGCTTCTGCCTCGAGCTCGTCACGCAGCACGTCATTGTTGCCGTAGACCCCCGCGAGCGGCACGCCCGCAGCGGCGAGCGCGGTCAGGGTCCGCGCTCGCGTGATGTCGCCGGTATGAATGATCCGCTCGACGCCCGCCTCGCGGAAGATCTCCGCGATTCGCGCCACGTTGGACGCGACGTCATGCGTGTCGCTGACGACCCCGATCTTCAAGCAGGTTTTTCGAGAATGTGGATCGCGCACGCACTGCCGAGCCCGATGACATGCGTGAGCCCGAAGCGCGCGCCGTTCACCTGGCGCTTGTCGGCCTCGCCGCGCAGGTGCGTCGCCACCTCGTAGAGATTGGCGATGCCGGTCGCGCCGAGGGGATGGCCCTTGGAGAGCAATCCGCCCGAGCAGTTCACCGGAACCCGGCCGCCAAGCGCCGTCTCGCCCTCGTCGATCAGCCGGCCGGCCTCGCCGTCGGCGCACAGGCCGAGATTCTCGTAGTGCAGCAGTTCGGCGGTCGCGAAGCAGTCGTGCAGCTCGACCAGACTGATGTCGTCGGGTCCGACACCCGCCATCTCGTAGGCCTGCTTCGCCGCCAGCCGAGTACAGCTATTGACGTCGGGCATCACCAGATCGCGTTCCTGCCAGGGGTCGCTGGTCAACACCGAAGCCCGTACCTTGACCGCGCGCCCGAGCCCGAGTTCACGGGCCTTCTTCTCCGAGCAGAGCACCGCTGCCGCCGAACCATCGACATTGACCGAACACATGAGCTTGGTGTTCGGGTAGGAGATCATCTCCGCGCCCATGACGGCCTCGAGCGGCGTCTCGATCTGATACATCGCCTTGGGGTTCATCGTCGAGTGATGATGGTTCTTGACCGAGACCTTGGCAAACTGCGCGAACGTCGTGCCGTACTTGCGGGAATGCTCCATGCCCGCTTCGGCGAAGACCGCCGGCATGGTCAGCGAGCCCACCAGTCCTTCCTTCGAGATTCCCTTGCCACCGCCCGCGCCGCCGAGCAGGCCCTTGCCCATCTGCTCGACACCGACAGCCAGCACCAGGTCGTAGATTCCGGCCTTGATCGACATCCAGGCGTCGCGGAACGCGGTGGCGCCGGTCGCGCACGCGTTGGCGCAGTTCACGACGCCAATCCCGGTCTGGCCGATCTCCTGGAGGAGCTGCTGGCCGACCATGTTGCTCGCCTGCATCAGGTTGCCGCACCACAGTGCCTGGATGTCCTTGATCGACACCCCGGCATCGTCGAGCGCGCCCAGTGCCGCCTGGGCGGCGAGCTTCGAGACACTGGTCTCGGGGAAGCGCCCGAATTTGATCATGTCGATACCGACGACGTAGACATCATTGCCCATGGGAACCTCCCGTTGATCTGCTGCTGCGGCGGTGACCCGGCGCCTAGGCGCGGGGCTGGAAGAAATAGGACAGGTACGAATGACCCTCGCGGTCCTTGCGGCCCAGCGCGTCCTTGAACACGACCTCGACCGGCATCCCGAACGAGAGCTTCGCCGGCTCAGGTGCGACGCCGATCAGGTTGCCCTTGACCGTGCCGCCACCCTCGAGATCGACGATGGCCGAGACGTAGGGCACCTCGATGCCCGGGAAGGACCGGCACACGATGCTGTAGCTGTAGAGTGTGCCGCGGTTGGCGAGCCGGGTGGGCGAGAAGCCCCCACGCGCCGCGCACTTGCCGCACGCCACCCGCTCGGCGAGGTAGAGCGCGCCGCACGCGCCGCATTTGAGCGCCTCGAGATACGGGCTCCCCTCGGCGGGAATCTTCAGAAAGGGAACCGCAGGCAGCGGCCGGGCCTCGACACTCTTGTCCGACATGCCCGCGCCTTACGGCCGGGGAACGTGGGTTGCAAGAAGGGTGTCTGGTGGAGGCACGGGGCGTTGCGTCAACCGCGATCGGCATGGCCCTTGACCGTCACGCGCGACCTGACCGCGGCGTGAGCCAGGTTGCACGCGATGTTCCATCGGTGCGGCCCGATCCCTGTCCGCCGCCTGCAGCTAGCCACACAAGAGACAGGAGAGGCCCGAAGGGGCGCCGAGCATCGCCGCCAATCCCGGCACGGCTGCCGGCTCGAACAGAAGCTCGCGCGCTCCGGTGGCGACGAACTCGACCGCCAGCGCCATCAGAACCAGCCCCATCAGGCGGGTGACGATGTTGATCCCGGTGGTGCCCAGCATATCCTTGATGCGACGAGAGAGGCGCAGACAGAGCAGCGCCACCGCCGCGTTCACCACCACCGCAGCGATCAGTGCGGTGGTGCGATCCCAGCTCACGGCCTCCTCTGCCAGCAGAATCACCGTGCTCAGAACGCCACCACCGGCGAGAATCGGCGTGCCCAGCGGCACGACCGCGATCGAGGTCCAGTGCGCCGCCTCGGCGGTCTCCTCGGGCATCGCCTTGGCGGGACTCACCTGACCGCTCACCATCGAGAGTGCGGTCATCCCCAGGATGATGCCGCTCCCGGCCCGGAACGCGGGCAGCGTGATCCCGAAGAAGGCGAGGATGTCGTCGCCCACGAAGAGCGCGAGCAGCATCGCGATCAGAGCGGTCGCGGCCGCGACACGCGCGACGTGCAGGCGCTGCGCGCGGGTCGGCTCGGGCGCCATCGCCAGATAGAGCGGCACCGCGTGAATCGGGTTCAGCACGGTGAAGATCGCGACGAAGCTCGTCAATCCAAAGTGCCAGTCGGCGAGTGCGGCGTTGTTCATCCGGGTCACGTCTCCTCGTCTTGGCCATCCCGGTTCCGCGGCCGGAAAGTAGCGGAATCAGCCGCGGCCGGATAGGCCTCGCGCAGCGTGCGCAGCAGAACCGCGGCGAGCCAGCCCTCGAGCGGCGCGTACGAACTCACCGCTTCTCCCCGGCCGGTACGCGCGTTCTCGACCGTCTCGCTCCAGGTCACGCCGCCCGCAGCCATGGCGTTCTCCAGCATCTCCCGCCAGCGCTCGGGCGTGGCGACGTCACGCCACTCGCCCCGGCCGCGCCCGAAGTGCGCGACGGCGAGATAGCGCAGCAACGACTGCGCGAGGAGCTGGTCGAGAAATTCGCGCGCCCAACGCACGCGCGGTTCGCGCTCGGCACGCACGACCTGATAGCCGCGCCTGAGCCCGGCCGCGCTGGCAGCACCGAGCAGCGCTCCGGCAACCGCGCCCGTGCCGAACGAGAGCCCGGCCACGGCGACGTCGGCGAGGATGCCGCCGGCAGCGCCGCCCATCGCCGCGCCGAGCAGGGTCGTCCGGCCCGAGGTCCAGGCCGTCTCTCCCGGCAGATCGAAATCCTCGCGCAGGCGCTCGCGCGCCTCGTTGCGAAAGCGGCCGGAGAGCCCGTGCGACTCGATGAGACCGTCCATCAGATCCGCGGTCGCATCATCGAGACGCCGTGCCAGGAGCCGCATCGCGCGCCGCTTCTCGCCCGGCGAGATTCCCTGCCCGGCAAGCGGCTCACCGTCCTGAAGCGCCCGCACCAGATAGCGCGCCAGCGCACCCGTCGCGTGATCAAAGATTTCAAAGTTGCGCTCGAGCCAGGTCGCCGCGAGCGCGTTCATCGTCGGCCGCGTCCCCGTGGGCAGAAGCGTGGCGAGGTTCTCGAGCAGCAGGTTCTCCTGCACCCAGCAGCGGGTGAAGGCGTCAAGTGGCTGGACGCCGCGAACCAGCGGCCATTGAGCCAGCGCGTCGCGCCAGGCGGCCAGCCGTTCCGCCTCGTTCTCGCGCCCGGCCTGATTCAGCAACACCACCACTGGCTTGCCGATCCAGGCCAGCATCTCCATTTCGTGGGGAACGTAGCCCGCTTCGCTCGGATCCTCGGAAGCGTTGACGAGATAGAGCACCACGTCGGCTTCCTCCTTCATGTTCCGGATCGCCTGCTGGCTCGAGTAGAGCGGGCGGTCGCGGCGCCGGTCCCACACCTGGTGCAGAAACCAGCCGATCGGGTTGCCACTCGATCGGAGGCGCTTGACCAGGCGGGCCGAATCGCCGAGCCCCGGCGTGTCCCAGAGCCGCAGCACCGCACCCGGCGTGCGGACCAACTCGAAGGATTCCGACGCCTCCGTGACGTGGGCCTGGTCGAGGACCTGCCCCACGTCGCGGCGCAAGAGCGTGCGCGCCAGCGTCGTCTTGCCGACGTTGGTGTGCGAGATCAGGCTGAGCGTCACGACCTGCATCGGAGTCTCCGCGTTTCTCCTCACCCGCCCTCCCCCTCACCGCGCACACAGAACGCGACCTCGGCTCGCCGCACCAGATCCTCGTCGAAGCTGAGCGTGAGGTCCAGATGGAGGACCGGGACGCCGGTTCCGTCGAGCACGCGGTCCCAGGCACGGCGGCGCTCGGCCGCCCGCTCGTGCTCGGCCGGACCGAAGCGCCGCTGCCAGGCCGCCGCGTCGATCAGGGCCACAACCGAAGCACCGGCTGGGGCGTCGCGCCGCACGTCGCGTACGAATTGGCCATGCACCTCGCCCTCGGGCAACTGGACCGAAGAGAACAGGATCGCCGTGGCGGGCCTGTCCGAAGCTGAATCGCGAGGCGCCACGTCCTCGCCCCAGGCCGCCTTGGTCCGGAGCTCAACCGTCGCTGCTGCACCCAGCACCTCGTGCAGAAACGAGAGCAGCGCGTCCGCGTCGTTTCCGTCGAGTTCCCGGCTGTAGGGCACGACCACCAGATGGCGGCCCGATCCTTGATGGGGATCATGCAGCACGCGGAACGAGCCCTCATCGGGCCGGACGTCGAGGCGACGGCCGAGCCGGAGTGCGCGCGCCGCCGAGGCGAGCATCAAGGCAAGACGCGGCCCCACCACCACGAGCCCGATCGTCGCGGCCCAGAGATGGATCCAGGGCGCGGCGGCGACCCTGCCGGCGGGGCCCTCCATCGCCGCGAATCCTGCATTGTCAGGCAGGTCGATGTCGAGCAGGATCGCCGCCGGACCAAGAGTCACGCCGAGCACGCGCCGGATCTGCGTCACGTCGAGGAAAGTACTCTCCCAGCTCGCCCGGTAAGCCATCACGAGACCGCGCAAGTACAGGCCCGCGACCGCGCCGATGGCCCAGGCCGCAGCGGCGGCATGGAGACTCGCACGAATGCGGGCCTCGATCAGCGGTGTCGCGGCCGCCGACCAGTCGCGTGCGAAACGTCGGCCGGCGCCGGCCAGCACGCTAGCCACACGCGGCTCGACACCCCGGCCTAGCCCGGCCAGCCCGGCCCTGAGGACGGCATCCCGGAGCCAGCCGGCGATCCCGCCCGGATCGGGCGACGAGTGCTGGCGCGACCACGGCTGCGGCGGCGATCCGCCGCCCGCGCCAAGTCTGTGCGCGCGCATCTTCCTGCCGGGCAGCCCGTGGCGGAGCGCCGTCACCCCCCATAGAACGACAATGAAAAGATTCCATAGCAGGAGCCCAAAGAGCGCCGGCGCCAGCACGTTGATATGACGGCCGGGTCCGAAAACATCGCTGCCGAGCCCGGCGAGGAGTGCCGCGGCCGGCGCAAGTCCGAGTGCTGCGGCCGGTGCCCCCGCCACGCGGCGCAGCCCCCCGAGCGCCGGCACCTCCCGGGTTGCGACGTCCAGCAGCACCTCGGCCCGCACGGCGGCGCGGCTCTCCAGATCGCCCTCCGACCCCTGAGCCGCGATGGTCGCGCGCTCCCGATCGCCGCGCCGGAGCACGATGGCCTCGATGTCGGCCTCCTCCAGCGCGCGCGCCAGAAGGACCGCCCGCGCGCGAGCCGCCTCCATCCCCGCAACGTTAATGGCAAAGGCGGGGGGATCGCCAACCGCGCCCGCGCCCGCCTGCCACGGAGCAAATACAAGTGCCCCCCCGGACCGGCAGCAAGTGCCCGTCGTGGCGCGGTCGCGAGATTGCCGCGTGACCGCGGTCGCGTCGCGGTCAATCGAAGATCAGGACGACGTACCCCGTGAACAGGGCCAGATGGACCAGGCCCTGCAGCAGATTGGTGCGGCCGCTCGCGAAATGCAGCGACGATACGAGCAGCGTCAGCATCAACATCACGAGCTCGACGGGTTCGAGGCCGAGTTCGATCCGCAAGCCGGCCACCATCGCCACCACCAGAACAGCCGGGATGGTGAGAGCGATCGTGGCCAGAGCCGAGCCGAGACAGAGATTGACGGCGCGCTGGAGGTGATTGGCGAGAGCGGCGCGCACGGCACCGAGTCCTTCGGGGGCCAGCACCAGGACCGCGACCAGGAAGCCACCGAGCGCTTGCGGCGCATCGAGCAGGACAAGCCCTTGCTCCAGGACCAATGCCAGTTTCTTGGCGAGCAGCACGATCGGCAGCAGGCACGCGAGGAGCAACCCGGCGTGTACCGGGGCTGAGTAGTCGGCCAAGTGACCCAGATCGTCTTCGCCCGCCACGGCCAACTCCTCGTCCTCGCCCGCCGCCCGCTGCGGCGGCATGAAGTAGTGCCGGTGCTGGGTCGTCTGCAGTCCCAGGAACACGGCGTAGAGGACGACCGCGACGAAGATGACATAGCCGGCGAGCAGCGGACCGTGTTCCCCGCCCGGCGCCGAGGTGGTGAAACGCGGCAGCACGAGTCCGACCCCGGCCAGGGCGAAGATAAGCCCCATGTACGCGTTGGCCCCTTGCAGGTTGTGGGTCTGTTCGCGGTGCCGCAGTCCGCCGACGGTCAGCGTAAGTCCGACCATGCCGTTGAGCACGATCATCAGCGCCGAGAAC
>SXGT01652035.1_pt1 | contig 19221 bp, 15 predicted proteins | sample 3176221 | NCBI WGS metagenome assembly SXGT01 (sample SAMN11356862, study PRJNA531348) | freshwater metagenome | isolation source: freshwater sample F1-120 | place: China: Fuxian Lake, Yuxi | collected 2017-12-25
CAAACCCCGCTTCCCGCTTCGCCGACAACTGTCCCAGCGACAGCGGCAGGGTCAATCATTGAGGCGAATTCCGCTTCGCGTACAAATTACATCCTTTATGTCACGCTGGATTTCGCGGCGCGCACGCTCAGCGAGCCACAGATGATCCAGCAGCAGTTGCATTGCTTCCGGCTGGAACTTCAGTATGGATTCATTCGTCGAGTCGAGAAATTTCTCATTCTCGCGGCAGTATTTCGTAAAGAAATGCGCCGCGAGGAGTGGGACGTCTTCTTTCCGTTCCCGCAAGGGCGGCAGCGCGATATTGATCACGTTCAACCGGTAGTAGAGGTCTTCGCGGAACTTCCCTTCTTCCACCAGTTTTCTCAGGTCGGCGTTGGTTGCGGCCACTATGCGCACGTCCACACGGACCGATTCCCCCGAACCAAGAGGCATGAACTCGCGCTCCTGAATCACGCGAAGGAGCTTGGTCTGCGTTTCAGCACCGATCGTGCCAATCTCGTCGAAGAAAATCGTGCCGCGGTTGGCGATCTCGAAATATCCCTTGCGCGACTGCACGGCGTTCGTGAACGCGCCTTTGACGTGCCCGAAGAGAGTGGATTCCAGTAGATCCGGGGGGAGCGAACCGCTGTTTACAGCGACGAACATCGCGTCGGCCCGAGGCGAATTCGCGTGAATCGCCTTCGCGATCAGCTCTTTTCCCGTGCCCGTTTCACCCGTGATCAAAATCGTAGACCGGCTGGCCGCCACCTGCGCCACCATGTCGAGCAGCCTCACCATGCGATCGCTCTTTCCGATGATGTTCGGGAAGGCATAGCGCTGGTTCAGCGCGCGTTTCAGTTGGCGATTCTCGTGCTCGAGGCGACGCCGCGCAATCATGCGATCGATCTCGATCAGCAGTTTTTCGTTGTCCCAGGGTTTCGAAAAGTAGTCGTTGGCGCCGGCTTTTAGCGCGGCGACGGCTGCCTCCACGGAACCATAGGCAGTGATAAGAAAGATCGGCGTTTCGCGGTCGCGCTCGCGAACTTCGGCCAGAACCTCCATGCCGGAACGGTCCGGCATCATCAGGTCGAGCAGAACGAGATCGTAGCTCCGGGACTCCAGTATGCGGAGACCTTCGGTAGCGTTTGGGGCCAGATCCACTTCGTATTGCTCGAGCAGGAGCAGATCCTGCAGGCTCTCACGGATGTCGGCCTCGTCATCGATAACCAGGATTCTTCCCTTACCCGTCCGGGGATGCGAGAACGCGGGATCAGACATTCACCGCGGCCCTCTCCTCCTGATCGGATCCTGCGGAAACCGGGAGCGCGGCTGTCGACTGGGCGGTCTCCGATGAACCCGCGGCCGGACGCCGGCATGGGAATTCAAGATGGAATCGGGCTCCTCCGCCCGGACGGCTGAGAACTTCGATCGATCCGCCATGCTCGTGCACGATGCCATAGGTTACGGAGAGGCCCAGGCCCGTACCTTTCTTGCCTGTCTTCGTGGTGAAAAACGGATCGTAAATGCGGCCGAGAACGGCCTCGGGAATTCCGTGGCCGGTGTCGCTGACATCCACCCGCAAGTCGCTCGCGGTCCCGTTTGACGTGCGTACCGTCAGTACTCCTCCTGTATCCATCGCATCCCGCGCGTTCAGGAACAGGTTCAGGAAGACCTGCTGGAGTTTCCCCGGATTGCCGGTCATGGGGTTCAGTTCGGGCGCGAGGTCAAGATCGATGCGCACGCCCGTTTTTTCCATCTGATGCTGAATTAGCGAGAGTGTTTCCTGGATGACCTTATTCAGGCCTACTTCGACAAAGTCGGTTGTCGAAGTGCGCGAAAAATTGAGCAGGGAGTTGACAATCTCGCTCGCGCGAAACGTCTGCTTTGCGATCTTTTCGAGCATCCGGGTCTTGTGCTCGTCGTCGCCAACCTGCTTGGTAAGCATCTGGGCGTAGGTGGAAATCACCGCGAGCGGTGTGTTCACTTCGTGCGCCACGCCGGCCGCGAGCAGGCCGATGCTGCTCAGCTTGTCGGCCTGCACCAGGCGCTTTTCCAGTTCGGCGCGAACCGTAACATCGTCGAAGATAACCAGCCGCCCGATTTGCTCGTTGTCTTTCGAGACCAGCGGCGCGATGGCGATGTTCAAGGTCACTTCGCGCGGCGCGGGATGGCCATTTTCGTGGCCGTTCGCGTTGCCGTTTCCGTTGGCGGACACGCGCGCGGCGGAGGGCCGGAGAGTGAACTTGTAGATGTGGTGGATGCCGGTCTCGCCGAGGACGCCGTCGAACTTTGCGGTCAGTTCCGGGGGGAACAATTCGCTGAGCTTGCGGCCCATGGCCTCGTGCCGCGGAATGCCCGTGAGTTGCTCAATCTGAGTATTCCAGCTCTCGACGCGGTCCTCCAGATCGGCCGCCAGAATGCCCACGTTGATCGATTCGACGATGTTTTCGCTGTATTCCTTTAGCCGTTCGTACTCCCGCGCTTTGCGTTCAAGCGAGCGGTACAACTGCGCGTTATCGATGGCGATGCCCACGTAGCCCGAGAGCGTCACGAGTAGCTCCAAATCCACGCTCGAGAGAAAATCGCCGTCGTCGGTACGGCTGACTCCCAGGTAGGCAATGGTGCGGCCGCGCACGGAGCAGGGGAGATAGTAGGTGAGATCGAGATCCGAAATCGTCTCTCGTACCGACGCCGGCCACTGGCGCGAAATCGCGTCCAACTGGTATCGCGTCCGTTCAAAGAAAATATATGGTTTCCCGTGTTCTTCCGCGAGAAAACGAAGATCGAGCGGATCGCCCGGCATGATCGTCCTTCCCGACCGGTCTTCGAGTCCGGCTGCGAGGCGCAACTGAAACATCGAGGGCACGGCCTCATCCGCCAGGAAGAAGGCCGCGTGATGAATGGACAGCGTGTGCTTCAGCCGTTCGGCCACGGACAACAACATGGCGTCGAGATCTGTTTCTGAACTCAACTCGCGCGCGAACTCAACCAGGGTGAGCCGGTAATCGTACCGGTCGCGATAGAAGTACTTGTCGAGGCGCTCCTGTATCCAGGTTCGGATGGGCTGGAACAGGAACGAGGCGAGCAGCATCACGCTGATCAGACCTAGATTGCCCAAGTCCTTGAAGTTCTTCTGCACGAGACTTCCAAGCGAGAAGACGATGCCGTAAAACGCCGCCAGCACGCACAACGTGGCCAGCGTGTAAGCGTATCCCCGCCGGAAAAGGACGTCGACGTCCATGAGACGGTAACGCACGATGGCGTAGGCGAACGTCAGGGGAATCAGCAGCAGCGAAAGGACTGAGATTCGAAGCGCCGGAAAATCGGGGGCGCCGAACATGAATGGCGCGACGTACAACACGGCAAAGGGAACGATCCCCCAGAACACTCCGTTCTCGAGCCAGCGCAATTGCCGCCGCACAATTGGATCTTCAGCAAGCTTTCGTTCGCGGTTGAGAGCAAAGCCGCCGGCAAGGTAAAGAACGGTCCAAACAAGCAGCCATATGCGGTCGAGGGCAATCCTCAGCTCGATGAGCGGGATTCCTACAAGCAAGCTACCCGAAGTGGCGCCCACGTAGATGACGAGGAGCAAGGCGGCCGGAAGATAGAGGCTTGTAACGCGCAGTTTCGAAGAAAGCCAACGGCGGCGCTCCGGGAACGTCAGGCAAAAATGCAGAAAAATAGTCGGGGCAAACAACCCCGTAACGACGTTTCCCCAGTAAATTACCTTGTCGAAATTGTTTAGCTTTCCCGTGTAATGGAACGTGAAGAACACGAAGGAAGTAAGACAAAGTACGTAAAAATGCCTCGCCTTCGGAGCGCTCCCCCGGCGGAAATAAACGAACAATCCAATAATCAGATAGGCGAAGCCGACGGCGTAAAGGTAGTACACGGCAGTGGCCGTAAACGCCTCGCCGACGATTACGTGGGCCTTGAACACAACCCCATCCCGGCGAATCTGGTACTCGGCCTTGTTCCAGGTTCCGACACCCACCAGGACCTGCGTCACTACGGTCGCCCGCTCGACGGGAGCCCCGTTGATCTTCAGGAGCTGATCCCCAACGCGCAGGCCTGCTTTCGAAGCCTGGCTTCGCGGCGCGACAAGCAGGGCGGTAATCGCGTTTCCGCGGTCGATCCAGGTGACACCGTCTTCGGGAAGATGGAAACTCTGCTGCTGGTGAAAGTTAATTCCGGCCGAAATAGCGGCGGCCACCGTCAGCACGGTAAGAATGGCCGTTGAGAGCTGAAATTTGAGTTCCTGAAGCATCGAATCCGGGCCGAGTCTCGCAATACACCACGACAGGGTAGGCTGTAGCACGCGGAATGCCACTTTAACACCCCGCTCGACTACCCAAGAATACCTGTTTTTTCTATCACTTACAAATTTGCATTTCGCGGGATTTGTTTTTTGGGAGACGCCACTACCGGGAAGTGTAGAGGGCAGCGCCGTCTTGGGCGCCTTACACCCGATGAATGGCTCTCACTGCAAGCGCTGGGTCGCCCTCGATGATGCTCCGACGCGGCTGCTGGTCCGGTGGGGCGCCGGCGGTCCTGTTCCCAGTTTTTGCAGTGTCTTCACGCTTACACCGATCAGACTGCGCAAACGCGGATTGCGAGAGGCTGGTTCTCTCGCGAATATCCCTGACGCCGGAAGGTCCGATCACAGTCCGGCGCGAAGGCTTTCGCTCGCCGCGCAGAATGGCTCCGGTTTCGCGGACGGTGCCCGCGAGTTCTTCAAACATCCGTTTTTTCATTATCGAACGCCTCATGGCCTCCGTCGACGACGGTAAAGGCCAAGAATGGCGTATCACAGCGCATGGCGAGTCAGATTGCCTTACGCTGCGGTCGTAATCTCGACTTCGCCCGTGATGCTGGATGGCTCCGGAATGGGTTCTCCAAACTGGCGTAGCGTATCCAAGTGGCCTTGAATCGCTTCACGGATGTTGTGGGTCGTTTCGTCGAGTGTGCGGCCGGTAGTCATGCACCCCGGCAGATCCGGGACATACGCGGCCCAGTTGGTCTGGCCGCGTTCAAATACTACAGCGTATTTCAGGCTCATCGTTTGTCCTCCAAAGCCGCACACCTCAGGATCGCTTTCAGCGTTCCAATTGGAATCTCATCGCCGGAATTGCCTGGGACCGTCACGACGTGTGGCTTCGTCAAATGCTTGAAGTGGCGGTGGCTGCCGGTTGTTCTCACGTGTTTCCATCCGTCGGACTCGATCAATCGGATCAGATCCCGAACTTCACACATACAATTCTAACGGAAACCCTAATCCCGTTGAGCGCTCCCAGATTTGAGGTTGCGGCGGGAGTGGAAAAGAGCTGCAAGTTTCGGGTTTCCGGGGCGGTAACTGGCAACTTCCTATCCGAGCTTCGAGCCGGCAGATCGATCTTCTTCAGATCGAACTCGCCCATGCCCAGCGCGCCAGCGGAAAATTTCGCGGAAAGTGGACCCCCTTGTGGCGCTGCCTTACGCGTGACTTGCGATTTACGGTCGGACCCATCGTCAAACGGGGCGGATCGCTGAGTGGCCGCCTGTTGGAGGTGTTACGCGGCATTCAACTGGGAACCATCTGCCTGCGCAAGACGGATAGGATGAAACTCGAACTGGAGAGAGTCAGCGCTCCCCGACCGGAAGAAGCCATGGCGCTGCACTGGCTGAACGTGGCGCTGCCGCGGCCGCGTGTTCGCTTGGACCGTCTGGATCTGACGCTTCTCGAGGAGCGGACCCTATTCGAGCCGGTTGACGATTGTAGTGACGAAAACTAGCCGGGCACGCTCCTAACCCACCGATGTCATACACATTCTTCGAAAAAGTGCGGATAATGGGTTAGCCGATGCCGTAACGGAGTTGTCGTTCACATACTTCGGCATATACGCGTATGGATTGCTGTAGTTCTCGTAACCGGAGATGTGGCCCGCACAACCGTCCAACCCTTGTCCCGTCAGGATTCTGCGACGCTTCGGGGCCGCCGGGTATCATATACCTATGCGACGACGATATTGGATAGGTGGCGCCGGGGCGCTTACCGCTGCAGGCCTTGCAACCGCCGCCTACCGCGTCTCTCCCTCCTTCTGGAACCAGTTTGGCCGTGAAATCGGACGTCCGGTCCTGCCCGCTGACCACATTCCGAATCCGAAGAAGTGGCCCGATCGGGGCGTCTACGCTGCATGGCTCGGGCATGCAACGGTCCTGTTGAAGATCGACGGTTTCGTTCTCATAACGGACCCGGTGCTCGGCGAGCGTGTCGGAATCGACCTTGGTTTCTTCAAGCTCGGCCTTAAGCGTCTCACTGCACCCGCGCTGCGCGCGTCCGAACTGCCGGCTATCGATCTTGTCCTGCTCTCTCACGCGCACATGGACCACATGGATACACAAACCATCCGTTCGCTCGAGAGCCGGAAAACCGTCGCCGTGACCGCGTCAAGGACCAGCGACATCTTCCGCGCCTCGCGATTCAAACAGACGCACGAGCTTGCATGGAACGGGCGCGCGCGAGTCGGCCCTGTCGAAATTCGCGCGTTCGAAGTCAACCACTGGGGCGCGCGCATGCGTACCGACACCTACCGCGGCTACAACGGCTACGTAATCGAATCCGAAAGCGGCCGGCGTATTCTGTTCGCCGGAGACACGGCGCGCACGAGCGCGTTTCGCCAGCTTCGCTCCTCGAAACCTTTCGACCTCGCCATATTCCCCATTGGCGCCTACAACCCATGGATTCGCTTTCACTGCTCGCCCGAGGAAGCCTGGAATATGGGGAATGACGCGGGTGCGGAGCGTTTTCTACCTGTTCATCACCAGACCTTCCAACTTAGCCGCGAGCCATTCCTCGAGCCTATCGAGCGTTTCCAGGAAGCCGCAGGCCGGGAAGCCGGACGCATCGCAGTCCGCGCGATCGGTCAGGAAATCCGGCTCTAAGCGGCCGCCGGTTTCGCTCGCCTGGATATGAACAGGCTCGCAATGGAACCTGCCCAGGCGAGTGCGCTGATCATCGCCGTTAAGTGCTGCTCTCTGGTCCCGTTGTAACGCAACTCAATGCGCGTGAATGGGGCTGGCCCGGGATGAAGGATCATAAATCCGATGTCATCCTTGTCGATCCGGACCGGGTGACCGGCCTGCGTCGCCTTCCATCCCGGATCGAACGACACCTGGAGCGAAATCACTTGTCCGTGGGGAATGGGCCCGGCAATCGCAAGCGAACGGGTTCCTTGCCATTCGACCTTCAGGCGCGCCTGGGAGTTATCTTCGATCGCCGCTACGTACTTGACCAACTCCCGCTCGTAACCGCGAAAGAACTTGCCCGGCAACTGGTCCGGGCGCACCAGGTGCGCAAGCGAGGTAAACGGTATCCGGTAGATGACGTCGCCTTCCTCCCGATACACTTGCTCCAGCAGGCCCTCGAATGCCGTGGGGTTTTTGTAGTCACGGTAGTGCTCCTTCGATGCCGGACCGTGCACAACCACGTATTCCACTCCCAGGGATTTCATCATCAGGATGGCGTTCCGCCCTTCTTCGCCCGGCACGCTGCCCGTGCCCGTGCGCACGCGGAACGCCATGTGGTGCGGCATCCGGTTGTTTAGTCCCGATTCGAACGCGCCGCCCGTCTGCGGGATGTCGGACCACATGTTCAGCCTGTAGCGAAGTCCGCCGGAGGCCATCACGCGGCCGCCCGGATGCCGTTCGGCCAGCCAGCCGGCGAGACGATATTCCACGGTCTGTTCTTTCGGGACCGGCTTCCATTTCTCGTGGCTCCGTGAAGCGTACTTGAGCGCATCCGGCACGCCGGCGACGAGCATCATAGCCGCCGGTCCGATGGCGCAAAACCGGGTAATTCCGTTACTGCTTCTCATCGCGAGCCGGAACCACGCGAAGAGCGCCAGGAGCAGGAACATCGAGAACTCCATGGCGTAACGGTGCGATTCCGGAATGGTGTCGATGCCGTAGGAGTATCGGACCTGGACGATCCAGCCGAACAGAATGCAGGCAAGCGTGACGAAACACAGGTAGGTCTCCGCCGGCAGATAGCGGAGCAGGATCAGGCGCACCAAGGCCAGCGACGCCAGGCAGCCGCCGAGGAGCGCGAACTGCGACGTCCGCAGGCTGAAGTTGAGCGAGTCGGTCGTCCAGTTGAAGGCGATGTTCCGGATGAATGCCGGTGTCATCCAGAACGCGGCAAGTAGCCACGCCAGCGCTCCGGCGGCAATCACGCGGCTTATCCGGAATCCGCTTTCCCTCCGGATGCCGGCCGCGGTCAGCAACATCGCCGCCACGGAGAGGGTTAGCGCCAGGGCGGCGACCCAGTTGGTGAGCGCTATAGAGGCCGCCATCACAGCCGCAATCAGGATACGCGGGAAGCCACGGGTGACGCCCGCCGACCAGATGGCCGCGAGCGCCGGAGGGAGCAGCGCCAAACCAACCGTGTGCGGACCCTCGGCGTACTTGACCAGCACCTGCAGCCGCCACGGCAGATAGACCTCTCCGCGGTCGCGCGCGATCGCTTCAATCAGGCCGTACAGCGGCGAGAAAAACGTATAGGACAGCGCCGTACCGAAGGCCCACCAGAGGCTCCGCGTGAAATACCTGACAAAGAAAAACACGCTCACCGGCGCGAGACAGGCGAAGGCCGTCGTTACAATACGATGGGCATGAGCCGCGTCTAGGCCCGGAACGATCCATAGAAGCGGCGTCGCCAGGTAATGCACCAGCGGCAGATACATGAGGGCCGTCGGCATGCCGCAATACTGCGCCGGATTCCATCCCCACGGGCTCGGATGCGCCGCGATGAATCGCAACATGGAGGCGTAGCCGCCTTCAATCGATCCGCGGTATGGCGGTTCGCCGCCCATGAAAAGAGGGAAGTTCAACCACCCGTTCAGTAGCAGGATTGCCGCCGCCGTCAGGAGGCTCCAGGATCGCTCGATCTGTTTCAGGAGCGTGCCTCATGACGGCCGGGCCGTCTCACGATAAGAGCAATCAGCCCCGCTGTTGTAAGCAGCGTCACCGCCCATCCGAATTTGGTCCAGAGCGGAATCGGAAAATACAAGCGGATGCTATGTTCCCCGGGCGGAGCGTCGATCCGCATGAAGCCAACCACATCCGGTCGAACGTCAAGGTTCCGCCCGCCTTCGACGGCACGCCACTTGGAATCGAAACTCTGCTGAACGATTAACGACTCCGCTTCGCCGAGCGTTACCTGAACGTCCATCGCATCGGTTCCGTCCCATTTCAACGATACCGGTGAATCCGGTCCGTGCTCGATGGCGTCCGCGTAGGCGCCGATGTTCTCGATATCGTCGCCCGCGCGAATCGGTTTCAGCTGGTCAAACCTCCGCCGGTCGACGACGCGCGCGAGCGCCGGGAAGCGGCGCGGCACCCGATAGATCACGTTGCCGCGGCCGTCGTCATGCAACACGGGAAGGACGCCGGAGAACTTCTTCGGATTGGGATAGTCGTGATAGATCTCCTGCGACGTCTGGTCGCTTACGATAATTGCGCCGGCTCCTACGGCCGCCAGCCAGTCGACGCCCAATTTCGGGTTCTCCCCGGCGAGCACTTCCGATTGCATCATCATGATCACAGGATTCAACTGGCCTTGATCGGACCCGCCCCCAACCTGGGGGAGATCGTTCCATGCGTTGTACCAGAGCCGGATAGAGCCGGCTGCCATCGCGCGCACGTCGGGATAATTGCGGGCCATCCATTCCTGTATCCGGTATTCCACGCGCTCGCGGTAATCCGGCTCGCGGATATAGATCTCCCATGCCCGCTGCACAAACTGACGGGAGACGCCGAAGCTCGCGAGAACGATCAGCACGGCGCAGGTTCTCGGGACCCAGGGCTTCCCGAATGGAAATCTCAGGGCCCTCCACGATGCGCCGTTGGTCCACAGGCGCCTCACACCCTCGACTGCAAGCAGGATTGCCGTCAGATCGAATTCCGGGATCAGGCGTTGCGGCTCGCCGATGACCCTGAAGTTCAGGAAGTGGTTGCCCACGACATTGAGCGTGAAGAACAGGAACGCGCCCCAGACGAAAACGGGGTAGACGAGGTGCGGCTTCGCGCGGGCGCGGCGGTCACTGACAAGGATGTAGGCCACTGCCAGGGCTACCGCCATCCACAGCGACCAGCGGTTGCCTCGCTGAGACACAAACTGCATGTTGTACAGCGTGAGGTTGAGATAGGAAGGCGACAGCCAGAAGGCGGTCAGACCCCAGGCTGACACTACGATCGCAGCCGCGCGAAGCCACATCCGGTTTTCCTGGTGGGTAATCCACAAGCTCCAGCAGAGGATCGGGAAGAGAATCACCAGCGCTGTCGCGCCGTAGAAATTATTGGAGAGGACCAGCGCACAGCTGAGCGCCGCCCCGGCCATGGCAATGGGCCGGTATCTCTCGATGGCGCGGAAAGAAAATGCCAACGCAAAGCCGATCATCGCAAGCGCCGTCATGTGCGGCCCTTCGCCGTAGCGGATGAGCACTCCGAGTCGCTGAGGAGCGAGCAGCCAGGCGTCGCCGCGAATCTCCTTCAGGATAAGAAATGAAGGCGACAGCAGCGCCGTCGCGGCCGCTGCCAGCCATGCCGGCCAGCGCTCGCGGCCGCCGATCCGCACGAGGAGATAGACGCCCGCAATTCCCAGCGCGTAGAAGAAAGCGATATAGATGTGATAAGCGCGCACAGGGGTCATTCCCGGATAGATCTTGACGAGGAGCGCCGTACCGTAGCGCAACGCAGGCGGGTATACGTAGGCGAAGCGCGTGCCGCAATACCACAGCCGTTGCCACCGGGGGGCCGGCCAGTTTTCGGCGAGGAATCGCCCGTCGGCGATGAAGGTGCTCTCGATGGACGGCCACTGGTCGAGATACTTTACCCGATAGAGTGGCGCAATCAGCGCGGACGCGGCGAGAAACACGATCGCGAAGTCGAGAACGATAGCGATTCTCGGGCGATTCAGGAGCTTGCGGATGTGCGAAATTCTCGTGGAGGCCAAAGGAAGATACTAGCGTTCCGGCGTTCAGAACACAAATGCTTCTTCGGTGCCGCCTGGTCACAACTTTCTGATTTTTTTTCTACCTTTGTTTTCAACCACTAAGGGGCTACTCTGGCCGGACACGCAGTCAAGCCGTCGTATCGTTTGTATGGAAGAGGGAGTCCGGTCCGCTCTGGATCCCACCTAGAAGACCATAACCTCTGCCCGATCGCCCTCCCGCTCCGTTCGCGGAGCGTGCTGCCTACTAACCGGACTCCTTCTATCAACTCAAACAAAACCGGGTGAATTTCTACAGGATGTCGCGATACACTTCCATCAGCGCGCGTGTATCTTCGAGATCCTTCGGGCGGGTGTTCTCAAGGGGCGGCCGAACCGGTCCGCCGGCCATTCCGAGCATCTCCATCGCTTCCTTCATGACGGACACCTCGTAACCGCGGACGCGCTCCCGAATGGCGTACAGCGGATGGACGTATTTTTTCATGAGGGAGTCGAGCTTCGTGAAGTCGCGCGCCCTCCCGGCCTCGGCAAGCGCGAGCGATAGCTTCGGCGCGATGTTCGAAATGCTCGATGTATAGGCCTGCACACCGATGGCGAAGTAGGGCGGAACGCAATCGTCCCCGATGCCTCCGAACCACGCCAAGCGATCTCCCACCTCCTGCATGATGCGCTGATACTTACGCGCGTCGCCCTGGCCGTCCTTCCAGCCCGCGAGAGTGGGGACGCGTCCGGCGAGCCGGGCTACCTGATTCGCGCTGAACACCGCCCAGTCCCGGCTGTAGAGCATGAGCGGCAATCCGCTCGCCCTGCCGATCGCTTCATAGTAGGCGAACAGTCCTTCCTCCGGGGGGTTGATGTAGTACGGCGGCAGCGCGAGCATGCAGGCTGCTCCGGCCTTTTCGGCGCGCCGGGCGATCTCCGCTCCTATCACGGCGTTGTAGCCCGTACCTGCCACCACGTCCATCTTTCCACCGGCGGCTTCCACCGTGACCCGCGTCACATCCGCGATCTCATCGACGCTCAGGGAATACAACTCCCCGGTGCCGCCCGCCGCGACCAGCGCGCAGAACGGGTGCTTCACCATTTCAGACACGTTTCGGGCCAAGCCGTCCAGGTCGACCGTCAGGTTTTTCTTCATGGGCGTGATGGGGAATCCGAAAACGCCCTTCCAGTCCTTGCAGATGTTCGGTGTGCTCATGAATTGTCGTTACCAGCGAGGCAATACTCTCTTCCAATCGGGGTCCACGTGTTTGCGCATCTCGGCTTCGTCGTCGCGCTTGCGCCAGGGAATCTTGCTGTAGCGTTCGCGGCCGCGGGCCAGTTGATCGTAGTCGAGGGACACACCCAGGCCTGGTTTCCCGGGAACGGGAACGCAGCCGTTCACGAAACGGACGCGGCCGCCTTCGACGATCTCGTCCCTCTCCGTCTGCCAAGGGTAATGAGTGTCGCACGCGTAAAACAGATGCGGCGACGCTGCGGCGACGTGTGTCATGGCCATCAAGCTTACTCCCAGGTGGCTGTTGGAGTGCATCGACATCCCGAGACCGAGCACTTCGCAAAGATGCGAAAGCTGCTGCACCTGGCGCATCCCGCCCCAGTAGTGCGGGTCACAGAGGACCACTTGCACCGCGTCGAGTCCCTGCGCCTTCGGCACGTCCGCGAAACAGGTAGTGGCGACATTGCTCGCAAGCGGAGTCTCATTTCCTTCCGCGAGCAACCGGCGGCGTACTTCCCCCATGCCCTCAAGCTCGGCGCAAGGATCTTCCAAGTACCCCCCGCCCGAAAGCTCTTCCTTGAGCGCGCGGCCTACTTCAACGGAGGTGTCGACCGACCAGGCGCAATTCGGATCGATCCGCAGCGGGTACGCCGCGCCGAACTCTTCGCGCAGACCCTTGATCGAAGCGATTTCTTCGGCCGGATCGAGCACGCCGCCCTTCAGCTTGATTTCACGGAATCCGTAAGCCTTAATCATCTGGCGCGCCGAGCGCACGCAGGCCTTGGCGGAAAGAATCTCACCGTACTCGTCTTCGCGTGCGTCCTCGCCAACTCCGCCGCCGCCCGCGTGTTTGTAGAAGAGATAGGCGGAGAAGGAAACGGCGTCGCGAACCCGGCCCCCAATCACATCGCAGACCGGCTGGCCGACGGCTTTCCCGATGGCATCGAGGCAGGCGATTTCAATCGCGGCGAATGTGCGGGCGTGCCGGTCGAGGGGATTTTCACCCGGAACCATATAGGTTTGGCTGCGTCCGCCCGCGACGCTTCCAGTCTGGCTCGCAGCGTCCGCGTTGAATCTCGCCCACAGGCCGGCGAGCCGGAACGGATCCATGCCCTCCACCCACGGCCGCGCGGCTTCGAGCGCGGCGACAGGCCCATCACCGCCGTAGGTTTCGCTGATGCCGGTAATTCCGCTGTCGGTTTTCAGTTCGACAACCGTGCGCAACGCGAACGGAGCGTGGAGCCCGTAGGAACTACGCAGCGGCGGGTCGGCAATGGCGATTGGATGGAGAACCATCTCGCTGATGAGCATAGGTTTCCCTTGGGGGCTGCGAAAGGCCGGACGACTGGAGTGGAATTACTTACGGGAACCGCGTTGCGGGTTCTTCAAGCTGGACTGGCGGATCTTTCTCTTCAATCGCTTGGGTTTGCTGATCACAAACGTCCCGCTGCCCAGGTACTCCGCTTTGTACAATTTTTCGTCGGCCAACAGAATTCTCCTCAAACACCGTATTGGAACTTTCTCGAGATTCTATTGTAGCGCGCCTTGTACCGGGATGGGCGGCCGGCTGCCCGAATGCACGTTTCCCACCCGCGGCGCGTCTAATTTGTATGCGCCTCGCCGCGGTCTTCCGCGATCCGCCTCCGTCGCTGGCGTTTGAAATCTCCGGCCGCGGAATCGCCATGGCCCGGCTGCAAACTCCTGGGGAATTCTCAGTCCGCCCGCTGCCACCGGGTGTGCTGTCCATTTCGCCCGTGCACGACAACGTCCTGAAGCCAGACGATTTGGCGGCTGCAGTCCGCGAACTGACGCCTCCCAACGGCGGACGGAAACGGCGTGACGCCGCCTTGATTCTTCCAGACTACTGCGCGCGCGTCGCGGTGCTTGATTTTGACAGCCTCCCGAAGGACCCCGCCGAGCAAATGTCACTGGTCCGGTTCCGCATGAAAAAGAGCGTTCCGTTCGACGTGGAATCGGCAGCATTGAGTTTTGCGCCGCAGGCCGCCGAAGGGAAACGGATTCACGTGGCGGTGGTGGTGGCGCCGGTCGAAATCGTGGCGCGCTACGAAGCGCCGTTTCGCGCAGCGGGCCTGAATCCGGGCCTCGTGACCATCTCCTCCCTCGCCGCTTTCGAACTCGTCGAAGGGCAGGCGGTTACGGTGGTTGCGAAACTGACGGGCGAAGTCCTAACAGTATTGGTGGTAGAAAAAGGCCGGTTGAAGCTCGTCCGGTCGCTCGAACTTGCCGCTGCGTCGCTCGAAGAGGTCGCCGCGGACCTTTACCCCACGTTCGTGTACATTGAAGACAGCTTGGGTGTGAAGGCGGAGAGGCTACTACTGTGCGGATTCGGTCCGCTCGCGGAGGAGGCTGCCCGCCGGTTTAAGACCGACCTCGGCGCCGAAGTCGAGCTTGTCCGTTCGCCGCTCGGCTCGCCGGGCGAGGGAGACGCCGGTCTGCATGGGTATTTGAAATCGATTTCGTCCGGAGCGAACTAGGCAGGAGCGCATGAGAATTCCGGTCAATCTCGCCAGTGAGCCGTTTCGCCGCGATAGAGCGATCCTGATTGCCTCGGCGGTAGTGGGCGCGATGATGGTCGTGGTGCTGGCGATGCTGATATCGGTGGCACTCAGCGAGCGGGCGCTAATGGCCGGGAGCCTCGGCGAGACGGACCGCATAGAGCGTGAACTGCAAAGGCTCAGCGCCGAACAAAACCGACTGACCGGAATTCTGCGGCAGCCCGAAAACGCCGAAGTCTTGGACCGCAGCTTGTTCCTGAACACGCTGATCTACCGGAAGGGTGTCAGTTGGACGAGAATTTTCGCGGACCTCGAAAGCATGGCTCCGCACAATGTTCGCATCATATCCATTCGCCCGCAACTGGATCCCCAGAACCGCGTGTATCTCGACATGTTCGTGGGCGCGGAGGGCACCGGACCCGTTCTTGACTTTCTGCGAAAGCTTGAGAGCTCGGAGCTATTCGGGGCGACGGCGGTTCAGAACAGCCTGTCACCCACCCAGACGGAACCCTTGTTCCGGTACAGGATCAGCGTGAGTTACGCGCAAAAGCTCTAACTATGCGGAATAGACAACATGCTGAATAGAGACGATATCGCCCGGAGACTGAGGGCGCTCGATCCCAGGCACAACAAGGACCCGCGCGTGGCTGTCCGCGCCGTTCTAGGTATGCTACTGGCCGCAAACGTGGGCGCCGCTCTGTTCGCGTTCCATCCGTGGGGTGGCTCGGCCGAGGATGTCATGCGGCGTCTCGAAGCTCTCCGCGCGCAGAGCCTCGCGCAGCAGGCCGCGCTCAAGCGGGCGCAGGCGCTGGTCCTGAAGATCGAGAAAGGGCGCAAAGAGGGAGACCAGTTTCTGGCGCAATATACCCTGAGCCGCCGCATTTCGTTTTCGGCGATAGTGGGGGAACTGGATCGCGTCGCGATGGATGCGGGGATCAAACCCAAAGGCTATACGTACACGATGGAGCCTGTGGAAGGCAGCGATACTCTGACGACTCTGCGGATTTCGGCCGATTTTGAAGCCGCCTACCCGAATCTGACACGCTTCATGAATCTGCTCGACCGCAGCCCCAAGTTTCTGATCATCGAGAGCATGCAGGCGACGCCCCAGCAATCGGGGCCGATGCTCAACGTCAGTCTCAAGATGGACACGTTTCTCAGCGAGGAAGCGAGCGCAGGGCAATGAAATTAGGAGCGGAGCCGAAGAAAGTTGCGTTACTGGCGGGCTTGTCGCTGGCGGGCGCGTATCTCTTCTACGTCAATGTGCTTTCGCAACCCGGCGCGACGGCCCCTGAGCCGCCACGCAAAACAGCCACGAGCGCTCCGGCGGCTGCTCCTACCGTGCCAGTTCCAAAGACGCAACCAGCGCCGCGCATTGCCGTATCCAGCGCCAAACGAGATCCGAGCGGACGGCGGGGCGGCGGAATCCAGGAGTTCCGTCCGTCGCTCAAGCCGAAGCGCCCGGAAGACCGGCCGGATCCGACGACGATAGACCCTACTTTGAGGCTGGATTTGCTCGCCAAAGTGCAAGGCATTGAGCATGCAGGGAGTACGCGAAACCTGTTCCAGTTCTCAGCGCCGCCGGCCCCCCCGGCTCCGAAACTCCCTGACGTCAAGATTGTGCCCAAGACTCCAGCGCAGATTGCTGAGGAAAAGATTCAGGAGGCTGCGAAAACCGCCGCCGCAGCGGCGGTGAAGCCCCCTCCCGCGCCGATCAGTCTAAAATTCTATGGGTATTCAACGCTCCGCCGGGAAGGCAGGAAGCGAGCTTTCTTCCTTGACGGAGACGATATTCTGGTGGCCGAAGAGGGAGAGGTTGTAAAGAAGCGCTATAAGGTCATTCGGATTGGTCTGAATTCGGTCGTCATGGAAGACGTCGACTCGAAAGTTCAACAGACCCTCGCGATGCTTGAGGAGGCGGGGTGAAGTCCCGCGGGGAATCCGGGTTCGCGATGCTGCTGGTCTTTGCGCTGGCAGCCGCAGTGGCAATTAAGCTCTACATCGAGACTCCCCGGATTCTGTTTGAAGCCCAACGGCAGAAGGAGCAATTGCTCATTGACCGGGGTGAAGAGTACAAGCGCGCGATCCAGCTCTATTTTCGTAAGAGTAAGCAGTACCCTCCTACGATTGACGCCCTCGAGAATACGAACAACGTGCGCTTTCTTCGCAAGAAGTACGAAGATCCCGTATCGGGCAAGAAGGAATGGCGGTTGATTCATGTGGGTCCAGGGGGAGTCTTTACGGACTCGATAACGAACAAACCGAAAGACCAGGGTGAAAAGAAAGATCAAGCCTTTAACCCATACCTCGTGAACAGTACCATCCTGGGTTCGGCGCCGCCACCCGGCGCAGCTACCGCCGTTCCGCCGAGGAGGGCCAGTGAGGGGCAGCAGCCAAAAGCAGGAGAAACTACTTTAATCGTTGGACCACAGCCAGGAGTACCCTATCAACCACAGCCGTTTCCGGGACAATCCTATCCAGGGCAAGCTTCTCCGGCGCCATCCTATCCAGGGCAGCCTTCTCCGGCACCATCGTATCCGGGCCAGCAGGTTCCCGGACAGACACCGTTCGCTGGTCAGGCGTTTTTTGCCGGGCAACCCTATCAAAATCAACAAATTCCAGGGCAACAAAGCCCTGGTGCTCCGCCACCGCAGGCAGGGGGCGGATTTGGATCGTTTTACCCGGCCCCGCCAGTCAACTCTCAAACGGGAGGAGTCTCCCAGCAGCAGCCGAGCCCCTATTCAGGGCAAGCGAGCCCGTATCCAAATCAGCAGGGCGGGTCGAATGCGTTTCCGGTTCCCGGGCAGAACGAGGCGACGAGGATGATAGGACAACTGCTCACCAGCCCGAGGCCGGGGGGGCCGCCTCCCGGAATCGGCGCGCCACTCGGTGGCGGGGCGCAGATCGGGGCGGGGATCGCCGGCGTCGCGAGTCTGTCGGAGCAGACGGGGATCAAGATTTACAACGAACGGGACAAGTACAATGAGTGGGAATTCATCTACGATTTTAGTAAGGACAAGACCATGGTGGGTGCCGCTGCGGGTCTTCCAGCGGCTGGTACCCCAGGCGCCGCACCATTTGGCACGCCGGCAGGCCCTGTTCAGCCCAATCAGCCGGGTGGAGGTTCGCTAGGTTTTCAGCCTCTTCCCGGGAGCTTTGGCCAGCAGCCAACCGGTGGCGGCAATTTCCCTGGGCAACCCCCCGGGCAGCAGTTTCCCCAGCCGGGGATCAGCGGGGTCGGCTATGTTCCGCGTCCAGGAGGACAGACCGGCCAGAATCCAGTTCCGCTTCCGAGCGCGGGAAGCTCAGGCGGCGGCTTCGGGGGTGGCTTCGGCTCCGGGTTTGGAGGCGGCTTCGGAGCCCCGGCTCCCGGGGCGGGGCAGCCGGGACAGCCTGGCGCGCAACCTGCACCACAACCGGGCGTGCCAGTGCGGCCACGAAACCAATAACCCGGGCCCGTGGCTCGTGACCTCAAGGGGGATGCTCAAACCTCGGAGGCCATTCCAAAAACGGTAGCCTGGATCGAGCAACAGAGCCAGGCCGGGATGCCGCCTACGGGGCACGCGCCAATTACCGATAACGAACCGAGTCTGCGCGGGGGAGGGCGGGGCAAGTGACCGATGGCGCGCTGAAGAATCGTACGCCGCGACGGAACCGGATCGGATAGCTTTCCCGGGGCCGGTTACGGCAGAATGGGAAGCATGGCAAGTGAGACGATTGGGCTGGAGGTGCAGGCGGATGCTGGATTGGGGATACTGCACCGCCTGACGGGAGTGATCGCGGACCACAGGGGTGACATCACTTCCGTGGCGATTCTGGATTCGCCGCCGCCCCAGGCGCGAATCTATTTTGAAGTCGAGCTTCCGGGAGAGCTGGATGCCATGTTGGTTGATCTCCGGGGACTCGAGATTGTCCGCAGTGCACAAGTCGTCGACACCCTGGAGAAAATCTACGGGAAGCGCATCATCATAATGGGTGGGGGCGCGCAGGTAGGCCAGGTGGCGATTGGCGCAGTATCGGAAGCCGACCGGCATAACATCCGGGGAGAGCGTATCTCCGTCGATACGATTCCGCTGGTCGGAGAAATTCCACTTGCGAGCGCGGTGCGGGCAGTCGCCCGGCTGCCGCGAGTCAAGGCGCTCGTGCTCGCCGGCTCGCTGATGGGAGGGGAGATCGAGACTGCGGTCCGGGAGGTCCGCCAAACGGGACTTCTGGTGATCAGTCTCAACATGGCCGGCAGCGTGCCAGACGCCGCCGATCTCGTGGTGAGCGATCCGGTTCAGGCAGGAGTCATGGCGGTGATGGCAGTGGCCGACACCGCGAAGTTTACCGTGGAGCGGCTGAAACGAAGAGTGTTTTGAAATTCCGAGGGTATGAGCCGCCGCAGGGCGGAAGCATTTGAACGAAGCACGGCGCCGCCGGCGGGGAAAGCGGAACGATTCTACGCCAGCTTCGTCTCACCCATCAGGAACTGGTCTACGCCGCGCGCTGCTTTCCGTCCCTCCGCGATCGCCCACACCACA
>SXGT01737561.1_pt1 | contig 19217 bp, 21 predicted proteins | sample 3176221 | NCBI WGS metagenome assembly SXGT01 (sample SAMN11356862, study PRJNA531348) | freshwater metagenome | isolation source: freshwater sample F1-120 | place: China: Fuxian Lake, Yuxi | collected 2017-12-25
CTCCAGCGTTGCGTAACATTATAAATAACAAGGGCTTATTCAATTTTATGTCTCGCGACGCTGGAGCGTCTATTACGGCATTCCCACGCCGGAGCGTGGGAACGATGCCGTGTATTGGAGGTTATTTTTTGCGAGTTACCTAATACGGCATCATTTTGTAGGATCCCAGTAATTACCGGTCATGACCAACAAACCGAGTAATGTCACCGAGTCTTCATAATAATCTTCATGATCGTTGTAGACCTTGCTGTAAATGGCATTGAGCCAAGCTTGCTGTGTCGCGTCGCACATCGCGGCAACACCGAACGGCGTCACGAAAAAAGACGTGAAATAATTACCGATAGGCGTGCCGTCCAGTTGATAGCCCGCCTTGATGTTAAGCGGGTTTCCCTGCGCGGCGCCTCGAATCCATTTTGACATCTTGCGCACCTGGGTTCGCGACACCGCACTATTGTACAGTAACACGTCCATACCCAGCCGCCAGGGCGTGCGTCCGGCATTGTAATAGAAATGACCGTCATGCTGACCTTCCAGAAAACCCGCTTGTGCCGGATGCGACATGACGATGAAATCCGGCAGCAACCCGGTTGTCGGGCTGTAATTAGCCTGAATGTCATTAATAACTGCTTGAGAGTTGCTGACTACCAGACTCCAGACCGGATTGGCGGTAAAGCGGCGGTAGGCGCGAAAATGCGAAGGCATGAAATCGGACGATCGCGGCGTATACTGATTATATTGACCGCCGTTCGGCTCGGTCCAATCCCCCAGCATCGGCAAGCGGCTGTCCGGTCCGATAGTGGATTGCAATATGGCCGTAATAACCTGTTTTGCGGCTGAAGCGTAGTTGATCTGTCCGTTACTTCCCCACTGCTTGTGCGCCAGCATCAGGCCGTAGGCAATATCGGCATCACCGTCAAAGGCGCTGTCATCCCTGTTGTCGCCCGCGTACCATTCCCAGTCCATCAGCCGGGAGTCAATACTGCTCGGATTCTCGCGGGAAAACCGCCATAAGCCGTTAAAGATGGTTTGCGCATCGGGGTCGTAGCCTGCCATCAGCGCGACAATAACCATGCCGTACCCCTGCCCCTCGGAAACCGTCCGTCCCGGATTTGAAGAACCGAATGACACCCGGTATAAGGGTTGCCCTGCGCCGTTGACGCCTTGCTGCACCAGGTAACTCGCTTTCCAATGCTGGTAAAACGCCCGGACATCGTTATCCAATTGGGTTTGAGTACGATGATTGGGTTTAATGGTCTCGGCGGCGTAAATAACATGCTGCGGAAACGGACGACTCGGAGCGGCTTGAGCCTGAGTCAGGCATAGCAGGCAAGTTACGAAGACGCCTGCAAGACATAACATGCTATGTGAAATTTTTGACATATTGCCTCCTTTACTTCTTGTTCGGATGAGAATGGCGCCGCGCAAGCTAAAAACACTCGACTCGGCATTACTGTTTATTGTTGCTAAATCAATAAACAGTATAGACAAATTACCGCCTTCTGCTTCATTTCTCTATCATGAACGAGGTTCAAGACTGGCCGGTTTCACAAAGCCGGCCTTTACATTAGAAACCCAAACTATTTATATCTAACTTCAGGCTTGCCTTCAGCGGCGACTAGCTCACCAATAGGAAATACCGTCTCGCCCAGTTCGCTCAGTATCTCCAGCGTTGCTTTTTCATCCTCGGCGGCAACGCAGACAATCATGCCTATCCCGCAATTAAAGGTCGTCAGCATATCCGCCAGCGCAACATTGCCCTGCTCCTGCAACCATTTGAAAATGGGGGGAAACGCCCAACTGGAAAGATCAATGTCGGCATGAATGCCTTCGGGAAGCACGCGCGGCAAATTCTCGGTCAGGCCGCCGCCGGTAATATGGGCAAGCGCATGGACCGGCACTTTAGCCAATAAACTCAGCAAGGACTTTACATAAATCCGGGTAGGCTCCAGCAAAGCCTCGCCCAGGGTTTTGCCGTTAAATGCATCATCAAGGCTGGAATGACTATGGGCGATTATTTTGCGAATCAGCGAATAGCCATTGGAATGCGGACCGGAAGAGGCGATGGCTATCAGCTTGTCGCCGACTTTAACCTTGCTGCCGTCCAACACCTTGGTCTTTTCGACAATGCCGACACAAAATCCGGCCAGATCATATTCGCCGTCAGCATACATGCCGGGCATTTCCGCCGTTTCACCGCCCACCAGCGCGGCGCCCGCCAATTCACAACCCTTGCCGATGCCGGCAATAACCGAAGCGGCAGTATCAACATCGAGCTTGCCGGTCGCAAAATAATCCAGGAAAAATAAAGGTTCCGCACCCTGTACGATAATGTCGTTGACACACATCGCCACCAGGTCGATTCCCACCGTGTCATGAATGCCCAGATCGATGGTCAGTTTCAATTTTGTACCGACGCCATCGGTTCCTGATACCAGGATAGGATTTTTATAACGATCCAGCGGTAATTCAAACATAGAACCGAATCCGCCGAGCCCCGCCATAACACCGGCTGTTCGCGTTCTGGCGGCAATAGGTTTGATACGTTCAACCAACTCGTTGCCGGCTGCAATATCAACGCCGGCACTTTTATAATTCAGGCTTTCCGGGTTTTGTGCGCTCAATGGTGTACTCTCAATAAAGTTAATAATTTGCCGGATATTGTACAAGACATCACCTCTTTTGTGTGACGATATGAACGAACCCATCGGGATTTATTGAGGCGGCCTGACGAATCGTGACAATGAATCGCACAAGTTCTATTGAATTTCAAAAAAAAACAATTAAATTGATCTAAGTGTTATGAAAGTAGATAACTGTGTAATAAAGTAGGTAATTCTTTAACTATTCGTAAGCACTCAGTCCCATACCGTCACGGTAACGTCAGTGTAGGGCTCAGTCATTACCAATGTTAAAGGGTACATAACATCTTGACTGAGGAGTTAATAATGAGAATAACAAAAATAGTTAAATCGGCGGTTTTTATCGCAGCCGTTGTATTAAATGGTTCGGCATTCGCCTACAGCCCTGAAATGACGGAGCAGGATTGTAAAAAACCGCGTTTTACTGACTTTAGCCTGACTGAATATAAAGCCCCCGAATTTGTTCAAATTGCGCCGGAATCAGCGTTTTTTTTCAAAGTCTCCGTGTGGGCGAATCCGGAAACCATCACGGTAACCGCTAAAAAGCATCCTTTACCGATTACCATTGAGAGCACGACCACCTTTCACAAAGTGACGGCAAAATTACCGGCAGCCTTCAACGGCAACTATGTCAGGATCGATGTCAGCGCCAAGGCTGTTTTAGGGTGTGACGAACAGTTTGGTTGGCTGGTCAAAGTCGCTGACAAATAGATCACACCAAATTATACAAACATCAATAGGAAGCCAATAAAAGCCCGCCCTGTAAAAGCGGGGGCTTTGTCGAAAAGCGTATTTTTACACTATAACAATGAAAATGAGAGCCTTGGAACCAAGGGACTGAGAAGTTGCGATTTTTTTAACATTAACAGCCGGGCATCCCCGGCTTTTTTGTAGCTATTTTCTCAGGCAGTCCTATCGTGTAACATGTAAGCGCACAATAAATGTTCGCCAGGGCGTTCAGCAGAAAACCGACTCCCCCTATACACAATTATAAAAATCATAATGTTATGCGCATACTCAACATTCATTTCAAAAATATCAATTCATTGGAAGGCGAGAGTCGCATCAATTTTGAACAACCACCATTTTCCGATACCGGGGTTTTTGCCATTACCGGCCCTAACGGTTCCGGCAAGTCGAGTATTCTGGATGCCATAACGCTGGGTTTATACGGCGAGACCTTTCGTTTTGATCGCCCCGCCGGTTTTGTCATGACCAAGCATGCGACCGAGTGTTTTTCGGAAGTTGAATTTTCGCTGTCCGGTGAGAAATACAAATCCGGCTGGTATGTGCAGCGGACAGATGCTGATGCCGCAGACGAAACCGTATCACTGCAAATGCAATTAATGCGCCTGAATGACGGCGCCGTATTGGCCGAGACGGTGCATGACGTATGCGCACGGATTACCGAAATTACCGGGATGAATTTCCGTAATTTCACCCGCTCGATACTGTTGGCGCAGGGTGATTTTGCCGCTTTTCTCAATGCGCTGGATACCGAGCGTATGGATATCCTGGAAAAAATCATCAGCACGGATATTTATGCGGATTATAGAAAGGAAATCACCGATAAAGCCGATCAGGCGCAACAAATTATTGACCAGTTGAAGCAAAATCTGGCGGCTATCCCGCTGATGAGCCCTGAAAAACTGGAAGCCTGCGAGCAGGATTTAATGGATTTCAGGCAACAGTATGCCGATTGCCAGCATCAACAAAGCGCATTGCAACAACAGCAATACTGGTTGCTGGAAATCACCAAGTTGCAAGGCCGGATTAACGAACAGGAAAAGCAACTGCACGAACTCAAGGCTCAGGCAGAGCAAGGCCGCCGGCAATTAGATCTAATAGCGGCTTCTGAAAACGCCTTGCTTTTTAAAGACGAGGTTGCGGCGATTAATCAAAGCCATCAGGCCATTCAGCAAGGTAAAACAGCGCTGGCGGATTTGCAGGGCGAACTTAAACAATTAAAGAATCAACTCGGTACCGATGCAGATAGCGCCTATTCCGCTGAAAATGCGACGAATAAATCCTTTACCGATCAACTGCAAGCCATCTCCGTTCTCAGAACGCAAATCAATCAATTAAGCTCGGGCAGACAATCGGAAACCGTGTTATGGCAATCGCTGGGCACACAGATCGGCGAAAAGGAGGCGGCTCTTGCGACGGTAACGACCTGGCTGGATGAACATGCTGCTGATGAATCCTTACTGGAAAACTTCCCGGAAACCGGACGATTAAAAAAGCTCCGCGAAGAGCTGATTGTGTTGGAGGCCAAGCAAAAAAACTGTTCCAAACAAGCAAAAACAACCAATGCGTCGCTGACCAATAATTCCTCTGCGCTAGACCGGGAGCGCAAAAGAACCATCGAATTGAAAGAACAACTGGAAGCGACTGAAATAGAGTTTGCGTCGCTGGCGCCGGGCAAGACTGCCGATGACATTGACGCATTAAAGCTGGAACAACAGGAGCGCGTTAAAGACTTCCAGGAATTGAATAACCTCGCTCAGGCGCATCAACGCTTATCCAAAAACGGGCGTGGCTTGTTTTCCGTCTTCAGGCGTAAGGAAGAACCTGAATTGCCGGATGCCGACGCACTGAGCCTTGAACTTGAAAAGGTAAAACAGGAAATCAAGCGCGAGGAAAACATTAAACGTGCGCTCGATGCTTCTGCTTTCAATGCCGCATTGGCAAGAAGAATGACGTCCGACAGGGTGCATCTTGTCGATGGCAAACCCTGTCCCTTATGCGGCGCCCTGCAACACCCCTATGTCAGCCGCCCGCCGGTAATGACGGATTATCAACAGGCATTGAAGGATCAACAGTTAAAATTAAAAACCTTAACGGCAAAAGCCGATACCTTAGGGTTACAAATTAAAACGGCGCAAAAAACGAGCGAGAAAAATAGCGCTACGCAGACCCAGATACAACAAATTCGATCGCAATGGCTGGGCTTGTGTAACCGGCTTAATACGGTAAGCCCGGATCTGGTTATTGATAATTTGCGTTTGATGGAACAGTTGTTAAAAACCGAAATCGGCGAGTTGCAGGATATTGTGACGCTGGCTACCAAATACCGCAGTAAACAGGCCGCTATTGAAAAGTTAAAGATATCGATCACCGTCAACGCAGACACCATTGCAAAACTGGAGGCGGATGTCGGTCAGCTCGATTCAGCCTGGCAGGGACGATCGCAGGAACAGGTGGAAATTGACACCGCCTTGGCCGAATGTCGCCAGCAAGAAAAACAGTTGTCGGAAAAAATGCTCGAACAACTGACCCTGCTCGGCGAAAAAATGCCCTCCAAAGGCAAGGAAGACGCCTTGTTTGACCGATTGAATGTGCGGCGCCAGGAATATCACAGCTATGCCTTCCGTCACAAGAGCTTAACCGAGGAAATGGATGCGCTGAAAGCAAAACAGGCCGCCTGCCAAAGCGAAATAAACTTTTGCAATGAACAACTGGAGATTTACAGCCGTCAATTGCAAACCGAAGAAAGCGTTGGCCTGCATTTGGCGCTGATTGAAAAGCAAAAACTGATTGCCGATAAAGAGCAACAGCTATCCCGGCAGGAAAACGAAATCGTCATCTTGCAACAGGCATTGCAACAGAAATTGCAGAGCACCCAATTCACCAGTCTGAAAGAGCTGACCGACATATTGGAACTGCTGCAACACCAGACGGAACTTGAACAACGCAAAGCAGGACTGGAAAAGCTGATACTGGATAAAACCGCCGAACTGGAAAAAAACAACCGGCAATTGCAGACTTATCTTGCCTCCGTGGAAACATCATTGAGCCACGAAGACATCAACGCGCAATTAAAAATATCAGCCGAAAAACTGGAAATCGCCACGATGGAAGTCCAGCACATGGAAGGCTTGTTGCGTGAGCAAAAACAATTGCAACAGCACTATGACGCCGTGTTGCAACAACTGGAACAGCAACGGGAGTTGTCTCAACATTACTTTGCTGAAGAAGCGCAAATGAAGGCGGAAAGCGGCATCGAATTTCGCCGGCGCGTTCAGCAACGGATTGCCGATCAGTTATTGGCCCAAACCAATGCCGTACTGGAAAAAATCAGCGGTCGCTACTATGTAAGAAAAGTAGCCAGTGAACAGGGACTGGCGCTGGAAATCGAAGACACCTATCAGGCTAATGTGCGCCGTTTACCCAAATCATTGTCGGGTGGTGAGAGCTTTGTCGTCAGTCTGGCTCTGGCTTTGGGACTTTCTGAACTGGCCAACAACGGCAGATCGGTCGATTCGCTGTTTATTGACGAAGGCTTCGGAAACCTGGACGCCGAAACGCTCTATAGCGTGATCAGCACGCTGGAAAGCCTGCATACCCACCACGGCAAAACCGTGGGTGTTATTTCTCATGTTGAAGCGGTACAAAAACGCTTTAAAGCGCAGTTGCAAGTGGTTAAAAAACCCAACGGCATGGGGATGTTGAAAAAAGCGTCTTGATATAGATACCGGAATTGATAAAACAGCATTGTGTTCTATTTCCCTCCGAGAGAGGAAGCTCTGCCATTAAATTACCTGATTAGTAAGATGCTTCAACCAGACTCATAGATACTGGAGTTCAAAGCTTGCTTTGAACCTTCAAACAACCAGAGCAAGCTCAGGACTCCAATCTATCATCGGCCAGCTGAAGCATCTTGCTAATCAGGATATAGTTTCCCTATCAGATCAATATGCGTCAGGTACAGCCGCACATCAAACTCCAACTCGCGGTAGTTGGGTTCCATGTACTCGCATAATTGATAGAACGCCTTGTTATGCTGTTTTTCACGCAGATGCGCCAGCTCATGCACGACGATCATCCTCAGGAATTCAAGCGGAACAGTTTTAAAAATCGATCCTATGCGGATTTCATTTTTTGATTTCAGCTTGCCGCCCTGCACTCTCGACACAACTGAATGCAAGCCCAGCGCCTGATGCAGCACATCGAGCTTGTCATCGTAAACAACCTTACTGATCCGTCCGGACTGGCGAAGGTATTGGTTCTTGAGGTCCATAACATAGCTATAGAGCGCTTTATCGGTTTTGATGTCATGGCGGGTCGGGTATTTTTTTAACAAGACATCCGCCAATATATTGTTGTCGATTAGTCTCTGTACCTGGTCTGTTACGCTCGTCGAATAGCCTGACAGGTATTTTAATGAGTTCATTGCATGCAATTGGGTAGGTGAGCCGATTGATAATGGGTAAAACAGGCACTAATCCCAAGGCGGTGCATCACCGTTATAGGCGACAAAATTTTTATCCGCTGCTTTGGTGATGACACCTGAGGTGCTGTTTTTGGCAGATGAAGCTGTTTTGCCTGATGAAGCCGTAGGCCTTGGCTTAGGCGCTGTTGTTGAAGATGATACCGACGGCGCGGATTGAACCTGCCATTGGCTAAACAGTGCGATGTCCTTATCAGGGGGAACATACCATTGCTTATTTATCGCGTCCCATTTGGCGCCGAGTGCTTTTGCCGCGTCCTTTTGTGCAAAAGGCACATTGAGATAAGTTTTCGAATTTGCCATTTTATAAACGTTGTGTTCGGTCCTGATTGTATGCCGTTGTAAAAAAGGCATCCGAAGATGCCTTTTAGTAAACCGGCTTAATCGTAGCTGTAATGCTTGCGCAGCGGTTTTACCACTTCCCACATGCTGTTCAGGCCGGCAGGGAAAACCACCAAATCACCCGGCAGAATGGTTACCGGCTCGCCGCCTTCAGGAGTGACGCGTATCTCGCCGTCCAGAACGTAGGCGGTTTCCGTTTCATCAAAATCTATCGGGAATTTCGATACTTCTTTTTCCCAAATCGCCCACTTGGCTACGCCTAATTCTTTCAAACGTTCTTCACTGGGGTTATGTTCTATTGTGATTTGCGGCATTTTTTTACTCATAAAAAGTTTATAGAACGCCAAGTTTAGCATTTTTTCAGGTCAGCCTTAAATGCCCGGTTGCAATACCCGGTGACGTCAGCTTAGTTGCCTGATCATCAAGCCAATAATGCGGCAATAATCCCGGTTATGAAAATGCCGTCAAAGGTACCGGCACCGCCAATTGCGGCAACCGGCGAGCCGAGTTCGGCGATATTCTTAAGCCTAAGAATGTCGGCGCCGATTAACACGCCGAACACGCCGCTGATATAGGCAAGATGGGCCGCGTGTTCGGGATCAAGCGCCAGGGCCAGCAAAACCGACGCTAACGGCGCGAGAAAAACAGGCATGCCGACACCCATGCCGGGAATTAACGAGCTGAATTTATAACTCAATGCGGTAATGGCGAAGATGCCGACGACAATCTTGACAGGGTCAATCAATTGCAGGGATATGAAATAAAGACATAAACCTATCGGAATCAAGCAACCACCGACATTGACGGCTATAACCACTTTACCTTCTTTGGCCGGCTGAAAGATTTCCCAGACCATTTTTTGATCCTGCGACATGACAAGATGGCCGGATGCTTTGGTGTGCATGCTATAGATCGGCAGATTGACACCGCTGCCCAATAAGGTCGCGAGCAATAAAAACGACGCGACTTCAGGCGTCAAGCCCAATTTGACGAAGGCAACCTCAAAGATATGAATCTGCAGCATGGCCGCAAAAAACAGGGAAATCAGGAAAAATATGAACAATGAATTGACCGGCATGGCTGAATCCTGGGGAAAGTTAAAATAGCTAGTATTGCTGTTGACGAAAAACAGGCAAATATTTTTTGCCACTGCATCCGGACGTCTTGCCGGTATTATCCTCCAAACATCATTACCGGCAACGAAAATCCCTATTCCCCGGTCATTTTTCCCCGCTGTTTTACAGTATGTTATTATTTGTCCCTATTTTTTAAGTGAATGACTTTTTAGTGGTGGGTATGCGTAGTTTATTACCGGTTGTTGTTCTTTCTGCCCTGTTATTCACTGGCCTGTTTCCCGCTTATACCAGCGCCGCTGGAAACGCGGAGCAGCAAATACGCATTAAAGCCGAACAGGGCGATGCCGAGGCGCAAAACAATCTGGGTATGATGTACGCCAATGGCGAAGGCGTCGCGCAAGATAATAAACAGGCCGCATTCTGGTTTCGCAAGGCCGCCGAACAAGGCTACGCCAAGGCGCAACTCATCCTCGGCCTGATGTATAACGAAGGCCAGGGAGATATGGCGAAGGACTATAACCAAGCCGCCGCATGGTTCCGCAAGGCCGCCGAACAGGGGCTGGCGATGGCGCAATACAATCTCGGCGTGATGTATGCCAGAGGCGAAGGCGTCGCGCAAGACGATAAACAAGCCGTCGAGTGGTATCGCAAGGCCGCCGAACAGGGTGATGTCGAGGCGCAGAACAATCTCGGCGCCATGTATGCCAACGGCGAAGGCGTGGCGCGCGATGACAAACAAGCCGCGTTCTGGTATCGCAAGGCAGCCGAGCAGGGTTTGCCGACCGCGCAAAACAATCTTGCTGCGATGTATATGGCGGGCGAAGGGGTCAAGCAAGATACCAAGCAAGCCGCTGAGTGGTATCGCAAAGCCGCCGAACAGGGCAATATCGAAGCGCAAAACAATCTTGGTGTGTTGTTTGCCAGCGGCAAGGGCCTGACGCAAGATAATCAGCAAGCTGCGTTTTGGTTTCGCAAGGCCGCCGAGCAAGGCGAAGCAATGGCGCAACTGAACCTCGGCTGGATGTATTTCAACGGCACAGGCGTGGCGCAGGACTATCCCGAAGCCTATCTATGGATATACCTCGCCGCCGCTCAAAACCTCGAGAAAGCTGTAAGCATATGGGATAACCTGATTGAAGCGTTGACACCGGCGCAAATCGAGCAAGGACAAAAACTCGTCATGGAATGGCTGGCGACCCATCCGCAAGCCGGGCAATAATTCCAAACGGGTAAGGCTATAGAACCTCATTTACGACTTAGAATGCGACAGCAAAACCCAGCAATGCAAAGACGGACGGCGTACTGACGGTTAAACCGGCAGCTATATTGGTGAATACAGCAACTCGTTGTACGGGCGTCCACTGCATACCTCCACCCATAGCAGACGTGCTCAAACCATTGGCGGTATTGGTATAGCCATTCACAAAGACGGCGACATCATCAATAACTTCACGTTGCAGCGCCCATGACAAGGCGAGTTGATACTGTGTTGATCCGGAAGCCGTTGGCTGGGTTACAAAACCGAGGTTGTACTCAAAAGCCGTATCAAAAGGCAATGTTTGATCGAAATTCAGACTGAGGGCAGGTTGTATACCGCTTTTAAATGCAGGCGACGCCCAGTCCGTTTGCAGCGATACTTCCACGCCCACAGCGGGTAAAAACGAATCTTCGTGCTCATCCATCACATGCCATTTAAGATCAAAGGTTTGCGGACTCATGCCTTTGGTTTCGTTATTGTCATCAATGATCGTATAGCCATTGGAAAGCAGCCGCAGTTCCACCGTGTCAATCAAGCCATAACGCAACAGATAAGCGCCGCTGAATTGCGCCGGTATGTCGTTTGCGCTTTGACTGCTGTAATTGGGAGAAAGCTCAATGTAGGCCCGTCCCTGCGGCAAAGTAAAGGCGCTATTGGGAAAGTTCGCTAAATCGGCGCCGGGGAATTGAATTGATGCAGTCTGAGGCATCGGCTCCGTATAGCAGGGGAAATGCCAGCACAATAATGCTACGCAAGTTAATCGTGCGCCGCCCAGCAATAATGCCTTCATCATTTTTTTGATATTGCTGCAAGACGGTTTGGGATCTTTAATCATAAGCAAGCCATTCAGTCGCGGTAAGCGCGTATGGAAATAAGTGCTTTCTTGTCAAATCGCTAACAATGGCTGTCGCTTTACAGATCGGGATTCAGTCAAGTTCATGTCAATTTCGCTGTTCTATCACCAACACCCACGGCCTGACTTTTGTCGATAGCAGCTTTCCGGCGCCATCCAGTTTAATATGCGCCAAACTGACTGCATCCTGGACATTGCCGCCTATCACATCAAGTTCCCCCGGACGTTGCGCAACGACAAAATCGCAGTGGTAAGCCCCGCGCTTTAAATCCTTATAGCTCTGGATGGATTGGATAAAGTCTTCACCTCGCGGCGCACAAATAATGTCACCGGGTTTAGGAGCATAAGTGTCGATAGCATGGCTTACAAATCTGCCTTTGGTACCGGATGCCATGACATGCTCGATATAATCCCAGTGCAGTACGGTGGAAGGTAAATCGCTTTCCGGAACCCCGGCACTTCGAGCCAACCATACAATAAAGGCGCCCGACCAGGGCCTCAGTTCTCCTTCATGGCCGATGATCGGCAAATCCGTCGCCCTATACCAATACATGAAGACCCGGCTGAAAAAAGGAGGCAGCGATTCACGTCCCCGGTTTGCTGCACTGGGATAAGTGAGTGTCGGCGGATCAGTATCATAATTAACTTCGGGACGCCCGAACAATTCCCATTCCTGGCGGACAAGGTAAAGCATGCGCTCCCTGATCCCCGGAATAACAAACGACGGGGTGACATTGGCATCCGCCATGATGACAGGTGATTGTCCCTGTTTATGGGTAGCGCAACCGCTAAGAAGCAAAATAATGCTGAGAAACAGATAGGGCATATTTAAATGAGACATTTTACAAAAACGGATTGATAACCATCATCCGATTTTCAATGATCTGTCCGTGCTGCATATCCTCTGAATACAGCGTAATACAATCTGCTTGTAGTGCGGCAGCTATGATTAAGCTGTCGTAATGTGAAAAACCATAACGACCTGCTATGTCGATGGCGTTGTCGAGCGTGGATAAGCTAAGCGATTGTATACTTAAACACTCTTGGCTGATTCTATTGATAACCGCGCGGATAGCGGGAATATCAAAGCCCAGTTTACGCCTCATGATGTTGGCTGTTTCGCTCAATACTTGCACCGACATAACGGGCTTGTCCGCGAGCAATACCAAGGCATTTTGTTGTTTTGGCCCGTCTTTGTCCAGGCTGTAAATCACAATATTAGTGTCAACAAATTCACCGGGCATTAGCATCTTCCCGATCAAACTTGAAGCCCGTAATGTCTTTTTGATAAGTGGCAAAAAACTCCCTTAATTCGCGCAGCTTCGCCTGATCTTTACGGTGTTTTTCAATTAGCCGTTCAATCAGCTCGACACTGCTGATGTGTTCTTGTTGCGCTAAGTCATTAAGGTGGTTGGCTGCCTGGTCACTGATCTGTAAGGTTTGCATAGTTGATGCCTGCTATTTTAAGAACGGTTATTCAAGTTTTCTTAAGGCCTATTACCGGTAATGCCACATTTTCAAAATGTAGTGTAGCTGACGACATCCATCACCACGCAACGGTCTTTACCACGCACAGTATGACCGCATCTGTTTGTTGCTTGAATGCGGTTTGAATGTCCGATATGCCTTTGGTTTTTAGTTCATCAGCACTGATTCCAGTCATTATTTCACCCATAAACGTTGAAGTATCGGTTTAATAATACGCTTAACTGTATCCAATTCGAAAATTAACATGCAAATTATAAAGCACTCGCGACAGGTTAGAGGCTTTGCAAACCTACTGCAAACCGATTCCTGCGATATTTGCTTGAAAATCTTTACAGGTGGTGTAGCGGGAGCATAGTGGCTGCGAAAGCCCGGTATTCGGCAAATTTCATGGGCGTTACCATTGCTAACAGGCAAATACTAATACCAGGCCAATGTGGCAAGTCGAGCCCTTTTTTACCAATGAATTGTGTCAATGGGCCCATGAAATTTATACATTTAACAAAGCCCTCCATTCAACCTACTGTATTGCTCAAGCGTGTAGTTAAGCTTGAGTCGATTGCATTCATCCTGAAGCTCGATTGATCGGCAGCATGATTGATTGATTGATTGATAGATTGAGACGATCTTTACAACACGCTCATCCCTCGCGGATAAACCAATCTTTATCCATCACTGTTTAATTTAGGAGAGCATGATGTCAGTCAATATTAGCAAGCCATCTTTTCAGCCCTATACCGGGGAGAAAGCGCGGATAAGCCGCGCTTTCGATTACCTGATCCTGGTATTGGCGCTGTTTTTATTTATCGGGTCCTTTCACCTGCATTTTGCGCTGACCGTCGGCGACTGGGATTTCTGGGTGGACTGGAAAGACCGGCAATGGTGGCCGCTGGTCACGCCGCTGATGGGTATTACCTTTCCGGCGGCGGTACAGGCCGTGTTGTGGGAAAAATTCCGGCTGCCGTTCGGAGCAACCTTGTGTGTCACCGCCTTGTTGATAGGTACCTGGGTCGCCCGGATATTCGCTTATCACCTCTGGAATTATTTCCCCATCAACATGGTGCTGCCCGCTACGATGCTGCCCGGTGCATTGGTTCTCGATGTGATTTTAATGTTAAGCAACAGCCTGACCGTCACGGCTATTTTCGGCGGCGCGGCGTTTGCGCTGCTGTTCTATCCCAGTAACTGGCCGATCTTCGGCATGTTTCATGTGCCGGTTGAATACGGCAACGGGCAGTTGACCGTCGCTGATTTGTTCGGTTTCGAGTATATCCGCACCGGTATGCCGGAATATTTGCGCATCATCGAACGCGGCACGCTACGCACCTACGGCCAATATGCAACGCCGCTTTCGGCCTTCTGTTCTGCCTTGTTATGCTCGCTGATGTATACCTTGTGGTGGTATATCGGCAAGTGGTTCGCCACCGTTCGTTACCTGAACAAAATCTGAGGGAGGCCGGTTTATGAAAACGCTATTAATCAAATGCGCGGTATCGCTGGGTTTGATGCTTTCGCTGTATGCGCTGAATGTCCAAACCGTCATGGCGCACGGCGAAAAGGCTTTGGAACCCTTTATCAGGATGCGCACGATACAGTGGTACGACGTGAAATGGGACAAGCAACAATTCAATGTCAATGACGAAGTCAGTGTCAGCGGCAAGTTTCATGTCGCCGAAGACTGGCCGATCAGCGTACCCAAGCCGGAAGCGACCTTTTTGAATATCTCGACGCCGGGGCCGGTATTGATCAGGACCGAACGCTATCTGAACGGCAAGCCGTTTATGAATTCCGTGGCCCTGCAACCCGGAGGCGATTACGACTTCAAGATCGTGCTCAAGGGGCGCTTGCCGGGGCGCTATCACATTCATCCGTTCTTTAACCTGAAAGACGCCGGACAAGTGATGGGGCCGGGCGTTTGGCTGGAAATTGCCGGTACTGCCGCCGATTTTTCCAATGAGATAAAGACCATCAACGGCGAGTTGATCGATATGGAAAGCTATGGACTGAGCAACGGTATCTTCTGGCACCTGTTCTGGGGAGCGTTGGCAACGGCCTGGCTGCTTTGGTGGCTGCGTCGGCCTTTATTTATTCCCCGCTACAAAATGCTGCAGGCAGGCCTGGAAGATGAATTGGTCACCAGCAACGACCGCTTGATTGCAAAAGTCATGCTAGTTGGCGTGCCCGTGCTGGTGCTGGCTGTCAACGCCATGACAATAGGCGACTATCCGAACACCATTCCGTTGCAGGCTTCACTGGACCGGATTTTGCCGCTGCCTGCCCAGGTCAATGCCGGCGTAGTCGATGTCGAGACTTTAAAAGCCGAATACCGGATACCGGAACGTATGATGACCTTCACGCTAAAGATCAATAATCGTAGCGAGAACCCGGTTCAGATAGGCGAATTTATGAGCGCCAATGTGCATTTCCTGAACAAGGATCTGCAAGCCTCTTATCAAGGCGATGCCGGCACGATGACCGCGCCTGAAGGTTTGAGCCTGGAGAATCCGGCGCCGATACAACCCGGCGAACAACGGACGATGACTATCACTTCCAGCGATGCATTATGGGAATCCGAGAAACTGGACGGGCTGATCCGCGATGCCGACAGCCGGATCGGCGGCTTGCTGTTTCTTTACGACACCGTTGTCGGCGAACGTTATATCTCCAGTATAAGCGCCGCCGTGATCCCGAAATTCAATTAACCTTCAAGAGGAAAATAGTATGGCTACAACATCAGAACAATTACCGGTATCACTGGAAAGTGATAGCAAGATCCCGTGGTATTTGCAGGACTTGCCCCTTTACTTGAAAGGCTTCGGCATTTTGACCGTCATCTATATCGGCCTGCGTTTGTATCAAGGCGCATTCGCCGTGGCTTCAGGCCTGGATTCCAGCGAACCGGCTTTCGAACAGTACTGGATGCAGTTGTTTTACGTCGAATTGGCGGTTATCGCCGTGTTCGTGACCAGCGTCTGGGGCTATTTATGGTTTTCCAGGGATCGCAACCTGGACCAGTTATCCCCAAAAGACGAAATCCGCCGTTATTTTACCTTGACGATGTGGATCAGTATTTACACCTTCGCCGTGTACTGGGCCGGCAGCTATTTCGCCGAGCAGGACAATTCCTGGCATCAGGTCGCCATCCGCGACACGCCGTTTACCGCCAACCACATTATCGAGTTTTATTTTAATTTCCCGCTTTACATCATCCTGGGCGGTTCGGCCTGGCTCTATGCCAGAACCCGCTTGCCGCTGTATGCCAAAGGCATTTCACTGCCGTTGACACTGGCCGTCGTCGGGCCGTTCATGATCCTGGTCAGTGTCGGCTTTAATGAATGGGGACATACTTTCTGGTTCCGCGAGGAGTTTTTCGCAGCGCCGATTCATTGGGGCTTTGTCATCGGCGTCTGGTTTGCATTGGGGGTGGGCGGCATCCTGTTACAGGCGGTCAGCCGTTTGATTGAATTGCTGGATATGTTGGAAGAGGCTCCATAGGCGGGGGGTTGACGCTCGTTCCCAAGCTCCAGCTTGAGAACGAGAGCCAAAACATTTTTCACCACGAAGACACGAAGATCACGACGTTTTCAATATATTATCGTTCCCACGCTCCGGCGTGGGAATGCAGGCGTCAACGCTCCAGCGTTGTGTAACATGAGATAACAAGGATTTAGTCCGTTGTGTTTCGCGACGCTGGAGCGTCTATTACTGCATTCCCACGCCGGAGCGTGGGAACGATGACGTGGGGGGCGGTTATCTTGTACTTCGCGTATTCGAAGGTCTTATTCAGGTATTTTTCTACTATCACTATGGCAACTATTAAACAACCCCGCATACACTACGCCTGGACCATCCTCGCCGTTACCTTTGCCTGCCTGTTTGTTGCCGCAGCGCTCAGGTCCGTTCCGGGCATCATTATGCTGTCCCTGGAACGGGAGTTTAACTGGAGCCGGGAAACCATATCCGGCGCAGTGTCCGTCAACCTGCTGTTATTCGGCCTTGCCGGGCCTTTTCTGGGCCGGTTGATGGATCTTTACGGCACCAAAGCCGTCACGCTGATCATGATTACGCTGATCATGCTGGGCGCGGGCGGCAGTATTTTTATGCAGCAGCCCTGGCAACTGTACCTGCTTTGGGGCGTCATCGTTGGCGCCGGATCAGGCGGCACCTCGATGGTGATGGGCTCAACACTGGTTAATCGCTGGTTTCAGCAACGACGCGGGCTGGCCTTGGGCATTTTGGGCGCGGCGTTTTCATCCGGGCAGTTGGTTTTCACGCCGGTGCTCATGAACCTAAATATGCATCTGGGCTGGCGAACGGCAACGCTGTCTATTGTCGTGTTACTGGGCCTGATCGTATTACCGCTGGTAGCGGGGTTTATGGCGGATGATCCCCGTGCAAAAGGAACCGCCGCTTTTGGCGCAACAGAGCCTGCCGCTTCAAAAGTTAAACCGGACCCGCAGCCGATGCGGCAGGCAATGGCCAATCCTCAATTCTGGTTGCTGGCCTTCAGCTTCGGCATTTGCGGCTTTACCACTTCGGGACTGTTTCAGACGCACCTGATACCGCACGGCATCGAACACGGTTTCCCGGAAATGACCATGGCTGTTTCACTGGGTTTAATGGGCGCCACCGACATTGTCGGCACTATCTTTTCCGGCTGGCTATGCGACCGATTCGGCAAACGCGGGCCGCTGGCGATATACTACGCGCTTCGGGGCGTCTCGCTCATTCTGTTGCCTTATGTCGAAACGACAGGGCAACTGATGGCCTTTTCCGCCATCTATGGATTGAACTGGTTATCGACTGTACCGGCAACATCGGCACTGACAGCGGACTTGTTCGGCAAACAAAATGTCGGGGTGGTGTTCGGATGGATTTGTTTTTCCCATCAGGTTGGCGCGGCCTTAGCGTCCTATGGCGCCGGTTATCTGCATCATTTGGCCGGTAATTACACGTTGGCTTTTATTTCATCGGGGCTTTTTGCACTTATCGCCACCGGACTTGTCGTTAACATACGGAGCTGAACCGGCATTCGTGCAAACCCTTCCATCATCAGGAGAAATCATGTCTTATCTACCTTCAAGCCCCGAACTGGGCAATATAGCGGCGATGTTGGGCAAATATCCGCGCCGCGGAATTTTACTGTTCAAGTTACTGGAAGATATCAAGAAAAGCTGTTCCCCGTTGAGCAGCAGTATGCGTGAACTGATTATCGGCTATACCTCAGGACTGAATCAATGCGATTTATGTTTTAATACGATCAAAGCCGACTCGGAACAAGCGTGCCTGGATGAAACGCTGTTTAATCAATTACAAACCGATATTGACAGCGCACCGGTTGATGAAAAACTGAAACCGCTGCTGCGTTTTGTCAAAAAATTAACACTGACTCCCGATCAAATCAATCAAACCGACGCTCAGCAATTATTCGACGCCGGTTGGGATGAAAGCGCATTCCTGGATACCGTTTTCCTGTGCGCAATGGTCAATTGCATGAACCGCTTCGTCAGCGGCATAGGTATGGATGTGAACCCCCGAATCAGTTATCAACCGGGCTAATGCGGCTTCAAACGAAATCTTTTGAAGAGGACAATTTATGAAAAAAATCATGCTCGCCCTTCTGATGGGCAGTACCTTAAGTTTTTCCGCGACGGCTGCCGATTCTTATACCGTCGATCCCAGACACACTTTTCCGAGCTTTGAAATCAGCCATCTGGGCTTTTCAATCCAGCGCGGGCGTTTTAACCGGACCAGCGGCAAAGTGCTGCTTGATCCCAAATCGGCTACCGGTACTATTAATATCGCCATCGAAACCGCATCGATCAGCACGGGGCTTGCCGAACTGGAAGAGCATTTACGCGGCAAGGGTTTTCTTGACGCCGCCCGCTTTCCAGAGATCACCTTTGTATCGAACAAGCTCAGCTTTAACAAGGACAAGCTCACAGCCGCAGACGGCATATTAACACTGCACGGCGTTTCCAAGCCGGTGCATCTGACGATCAATCATTTTTATTGCGGCATGAATATGATCACGATGAAGAACACCTGCGGAGCCAATGCAACAACCACGATCAAGCGCTCTGATTTCGGCGTGGATAAATATGTGCCGGCTGTGGCCGACGACGTCGCTATTGCGATCCAGATTGAAGCAACCAAAGATTGATTTTTTGTACTTAATCAAACCCCTCCCCAGCCCCTTACAAGTGTAGGTTTTTAAATAAAAGTAGACAAAACAGGATGTTGAGATAAATTAACAGGTGTCAATACAAATTTTCACTGGAGGATATTGCCATGTCTCAACATCCTGAACTATCGCAATGGATCGATACGGTTA
>SXGT01567670.1_pt1 | contig 19213 bp, 17 predicted proteins | sample 3176221 | NCBI WGS metagenome assembly SXGT01 (sample SAMN11356862, study PRJNA531348) | freshwater metagenome | isolation source: freshwater sample F1-120 | place: China: Fuxian Lake, Yuxi | collected 2017-12-25
AGCGAGCGTGAATTGGGTAATGCAGCCCAGGCGGTTGGTGCTGTCGAGAATTTCGTGACAGCACACCCCGAGAATCTGGAAGCAAGACAACTGCTGGCCTCGGAGCTGTTCCGGGATGGCAGGATGGCGGATGCGCGTTCCGCACTCGAGGCGGGATTGGCGATCGATCCACGCTGGATGGCGGGCTATCGTGGGCTGGGCACGCTGGCGATCCGGGAGAACAAGATCGATCAGGCGAGTGCAGACTATGAGCGCGCGCTGGCTGCCAACCCTGACGCGGTGGAGTTCAAGCTGCTGACGGCTACGCTGCTAGAGCGCAAAGACAAGGCTGCGGCCGAAGCCCGCTATCGCGAGGTGTTGACGGCAAACCCTGGCGCTGATGTTGCGGCCAACAACCTGGCCGTGATCTTGGCGGGAGACGGCAAAGACAAGGCCCGGCTGGATGAGGCTCTGGCGCTTGCCAAGCGCTTCGAGAACAGCCAGCAGCCCTTTTTCGCGGATACGTACGCGTGGGCTGTGTATATGTACGGTGATTATGCAAAGGCCGCCTCCATTCTTGACCGTGTGGTGAAGGCTGCGCCTGATCAGGCGATTTTCCGATATCACCTCGGCGCATCTCTCTACATGGTGAAAGACTACCAGTCGGCGAAAGTCCAACTCTCGCGCGCCGAGAAACTCGCCGAGGGTGGAGCACGATTCGACGGGTACGAGGATGCGATGGCGTTGCTCGCAAAAATCAACTGATGGGGTTTCCGCATGTGAGGAGTTGCTGGAGACACCAGCACCTCCGGGCATTGCGACTTACAGGAGCGTGACTATGAACCGGTGTCGCCTGGGTCTGATGATCCTGTTGGGATGGTTTCTCGTCGTGGATGTGTGGGCCCAGGCACAAGCGCCGGCGGCAACGCCTCCCGCATCCGAGGCGCAGTACCGCATCGGCCCCGGTGATCAGCTGCAGGTGACGGTGTGGCAGCACCCGGATCTCTCGCCGGGCCTGACTGTGCTGCCGGACGGTGAGATCAGTCTTCCGTTGATCGGCGAGGTGAAGGCATCTGGTCTGACGGAGAAGGAGCTCGCAGCCGCGATCAAGGAGCGGATAGCCGAATATGTGCGCAGCCCCGAGGTGACCATTACGGTGGTCAACGCCCAAAGTGCAGATTTCCAGCGCCGGATCCGGGTGACGGGTGCGGTTGTCCGCCCGGCGTCTGTCCCCTTCCGCAAGGGCATGACAGTGTTGGATGTCGTACTCGAGGCTGGTGGGCCGAACGAGTTCGCCTCGGCCAATGCCACCAAGCTCTACCGCACCGCAGAGGGTGGCACGCAGCTCGGCGAAGCACCACAATTCCTTTCTGAGCCGGTAATCCATTTCCCGAGCCCATTTGCGAACCAGAAATTCCCGGATCGCGTCGCGGCCGGAGAAGAACTCCGCGCGGTTGCGCCATTCCGAATCCGGCGTATAGGCGAGCGCTACCCGCTCGGGGTCGCGGGTATTCCAGGCGTCCTCGGCGGCCTGGACCTTTTGCCGAGCGGTTTCCAGGGTGAAAGGGGGCAGTGGCGGCTTGGTTTCCATGATGTCTCCCGATGATGTTGCGTGGGTTGCGAGGCTGGCGGCAATGAACCGCTCGCCATCAGCCTATCCGCTTCGTTCCGGATTGGGAATCCATCCCCCCGCTTCGTTGCGGCTTTTGCCCGCCAAGAAAGCTAAACTTCCCGCCGAACCGGCTGGCCGGTCCCATCCCAAGCAACCCAACCCGAGAGGAACAATATCCGTGGATTACAAAACGCTGCTGACCGGAAAAACGGCCCGCTTCATCGCGGGCGGCATCACCGCGACCCTGGGGATGGTGCTGATGTATCCCGATACCTTCGGCATTCATTTGGAAACGACCATGGTATTGGCCGGCGTGCCGATTGACGTGCTGGGCGGCGTGGTGTTCGCCCTGGGGATTTTCCTGGTGGCCAACGGGATGAAGGCGGAGTAGCCACCCACCCCAGGTGCTTATCCACCACGCTAATGGATATAGATGAGAGATAAAATACATTTTTTATTACGATTAGCTCGCCGATTTCGGTGTGGAACTCGATTTTAGTGATAAAAAACAATCTGTTGAATAATCGTAAGGCTGTGCGGAAAGCCGGTTGGAGGCGTGGTCAAGGTGTGGATAAACAATCCCGTCCGATACGATCCGCGGTTGGGCACAGGCCATGCACAGGGTTCGGGGCGGGTTATCCCACGAATTTCGGCTTGCGCGATTGGCCTCGAGCGTCATCGTCGGCGCTACGCATGATTCGCACCTCGCCCAAGTGGCGCTATGAAGTTTGTTTGCCGAGAGGTTCCACGATCGAGATAGGTTGGTGTCCCCGCTTAGCGGATGTTTAGCCACCAACAACACGCCTACCGACGAGAATTGCGCCGACATGCCGAGGGCAGCGGAGCGCGGTTAGTTCGGTCAAGGAGGGTGGGAAGGGGTAATTTAGGCCCGTGATTTTTCCCATGGATAGCGGAACGAGCTTATTTATAGGAGTTGCCGCCATGCGAGCTTTCATTTGCTTGGAGAGGCCTCTATCGGTGAATTCAAAAAATACCGCTAGGTTTCAGCAAGCAGTAAAAGTTGCCTACCGAAATGCTTACCCAGAGGAGGATGGGCTATGGGAGGATATCTACGGGATCGCCTACTATTTTCATCGGCAACGTTCGACTTTGGATGCCGACAACCTAAGCAAACCGGTTTGGGACGCGCTCCGTGGTGCTGGTTACGCCGACGATAACTTATTGAAGCTCCGCCTCGCGGGGATTGTGGATTTGAATAACCCGGAATTGGCGGGAATAGATATATCGAGTTTGCCCGATGCCGCGGCGAACGAGTTGCTGAGGGCTATGGGCGAACAAAACCATGTGCTTTATGTTGAGTTCGGTCCCTTGACGAAGCAGATGTTTCGATTTGGCCTGTCGTTATAGGTGTAGCGTATGAAAACGGTGAAACAAATTACGCCGCTCTATTTGCAAAAAGCGGCTATCGAAGAGTTTTCCTCAAATCTTCGTGCCCAGGGATACGAGGTTGAAGTTGAAAAGAATCTGGGCTCGCTTAGGGCGGATATTTTGGCCAGCCGCGATGGTGAAAAAATCGTTTATGAATTCAAATCCGGTCCCTGGCCCAAGGATAAAACCGAGCAAGTTCGGAAATTGAGGAGCTATGTCGTCCATGATCTCGGGGGGAGATTCGAGCTCGTGTGGATTCCCCCGTATCGAGAAATTGGCCCGCGCGTCAAGGGGCTTGAACAGGTGCTGGCCCAAGCCATACAGAACAATCCTGGCCCACTGGACGAACTTTCCACGCATACTCTCGTGGAGGATGTGGGCGATATACAAATCGACAACCTGGAAATCGATCCGGGTTGCGTATTGGTGGAGGGCGAAGGCACCGTATACGTGGAACTCAACTACGGATCGGAATCGGAACAACATGGTAGTTCCGGTTTAAGCTCTTCCGATTCGTTTCCATTCGAGTTTACCGTTCGCTTGGATGGGGAGCTTCGGCCAGTGGAAAAGCCAGAGGTATCGATCGATACCAGCAGTTTCCACGAGGGCGCCACTTAATTTGCATTTGGCGGTTTTTCAATAACTTGGAGTGTAGTATGACCGAATCACAGAAAGACTTGGGCATCGCCATGGCGGTTCTGGCCCGGTTCACCGAACAACGCTTGCCGAAAGCCTTGGCGCTCAAGGAAAAAGTCGACCGGGGCGAGCGGCTTGAAGAATGGGACATCGCTTTTCTCCACGAAGTACTCGAGTCCTCCGAACAGATCAAGCCCTTTGTGGACCAGCACCCGGATTATCAGGAAATCTACGCCAGAGCGGCGTCCCTTTATCGGGAGATCACCGAAAAGGCCCTGGCCAACGAACAAGGATCGGCCGGCCCGGCCGCGGATTGAGTGGCCTCCCGATATGCTGCGTTTTCTAAGCTCCCTTTTCGCGGCTAACCAAGACGAGGCCGACGGTTTACCGGAGACCTTGCTCGACGCCGCCATCGAGCGCGCGGTCGAGGGTACCGACCGGCGCTTGCGGGCGCTGGGCAATTACCGTAAACGCCTGCGCGAACCCGTCGCGCTGGCGGCGCGGCATGTGATTGGCCTGGTCCGCCAATTGCCGGAGGCCACGGAGATCAGTTCCGTCCAATATGGCGGGGATCCGCGTTTACGCGCCGCCTTCGTGTCCCCCGAACATCTGAACGAGGTCTTGGGCCGATTCTGGGCCATCCGGGAATATCTGGAAGCCCACTCCGACTTGCCGCCCGATGACATTTTTGGGCTGCTGACCATGTCTCGACAGGAGCGGCAAGTGCTGGGGATGGAACTCGACGGCGATACCCTGAAGCGTGACGTGCTGCAAACCGCGGTTAGTTTCACGGATCACCGCTATCTGGCGCCGACGGACAGCGAACGCGTCACGCGCCGGGAGCTCATGAAGCGCGCTTTCGATTTCCTGCTGGAGAAGGCTTTGGAGCGGATGGTCGCCGAGAAGGCGAGGCGGGGCGATTTGGCCAGGGAGCGCCAGCTTTTGCACCGCAAGCTCGCTGCCTTGAAATCGGGGCACTGGGGGCTGGATACGGTTTTCTCGGAGACTGACGAGCCCACTCCGCGGCTGGAAGAATTGGAAGCGGAGATCGAGGCGCTTGAGGCCGAACTTGGCCGCTACGGCGGAATCGAACTAGGGCTGGAAGAGAGTCTTCGCCATGTAATGGATACGCTGGGCCAGCCCGAACAATGGTTGGCCTTGCGCTCTATCCGGCTGAACCTGGATTACCGCGGCATCAAGGCCGCGGAGTCCGAGGCGATCGAGATGAGCGAGATTTTTTCGTCCAACGGCCAAAGCCGTATCGTGCTGTTCGGAAGGATTCCCCGAGCCCAACTCCCCGCGCCCAAGGATACGGTCAAGCTTGGACAGGCTTATCTAGGTTGATGCTTCGGACCCGCCCTGGCCCGCTTCCGCCAGGCGCGAGTAAGCTCCGGATGCCCCGCGAACCCCTACAGTGTTGAAAACCATTGTGATGCGACGCTAACGAGAAAAGGAATATGAACCCAAACTTGCTGGAACAACTTCGCGAAATGACCGTCGTGGTCGCCGACACGGGCGATTTACTGGCCATTCGGAAATTCACGCCTCGCGACGCCACCACCAATCCATCGCTGATCGCCGCCGCCGCGCAAATGCCGGAATATCGGGAGGTGGTGGACGAAACCCTGCTACGGGCCAAGGACGACGCCGGGGCGGGAGCGAGCCGCGCGGCGATCGTGGCGCTGGCTTTCGACCGGCTTGCCGTCGCCTTTGGCATTCGCATCCTCGAAATCGTGCCGGGGCGGGTTTCCACCGAGGTGGACGCTCGGCTGTCCTACGACACCGAAGCCACCGTGGACAAGGCTCGCTCTCTGATGGCGCAATACGAGGCCGCCGGCATCGACCGCTCGCGGGTGCTCATCAAGATCGCTTCCACCTGGGAGGGCATCCGCGCCGCCGAACGGCTCGAACAGGAAGGAATCCACTGCAATCTAACTCTGCTGTTCGGGATACATCAGGCCATCGCCTGCGCCGAGGCGGGTGTCACCCTGATTTCGCCGTTCGTGGGTCGAATTCTCGACTGGCATAAGAAGGAAACCGGCAAGGACTACGCTCCGGCGGAAGACCCGGGCGTCGTTTCCGTGACCCGGATTTACAACTATTACAAGAAGTTCGGCTACCGTACCGAGGTGATGGGCGCGAGTTTCCGCAATCTGGGAGAGATCACCGAGTTGGCGGGTTGCGATTTGTTGACCATTTCGCCGGCCTTGCTCAAGGACTTGGAGTCGAATAGCGGGCAATTGCCGCGCAAACTCGATCCGGCCGCCGCCGCCGGCCTGGACATGCCGAGGATCGAGATGGACCGCGCCGCCTTCGAGCGGATGCACACCGCCGACCGCATGGCTACGGACAAGCTGAGCGAAGGCATTCGGGGGTTCGCCAAGGCGTTGGAAAGCACGGAGGCGCTGCTGGCTTCCCGCCTCGCCCAAATCGAGGGTGGAGCGGCCCTGAGCCAGGCTTCCGAGGAAATCTTCAAGGTTTACGATGTGAACGGCGACGGCTACATCAACCGCGAGGAATGGCTGGGCACCGACGCGGTGTTCGACGCCATGGACGCGGACCACGACGGCAGAGTCAGTTTGCGGGAAATGGGCGCCGCCTTGGGGGCGATCCTGCATTTGGCGACAGCGCGCGTTCCGCGAGCGGCGTAGGATTTCGCCACGCCCGCCGCCGGAATTCATGCGGGTAGCCTAGCCGCGGCCCGCTTCCAACTAGGAGAAAACCCATGCCCCTGACCCTGTATCTGCTACGCCATGGCGAGACCGAGGCCAGCCGTACCGGCGGTTATTGCGGACGGCTCGACATCGACCTGAGCGCCGCCGGCCACGAGATGGCCGAGGATTTCGCGGAAGCCTATCGGAACCACCCTTGGGCCGGCGTTTACGCCAGCCCGCTACGGCGAACCCGCGCCACGGCGGAACCCTTGTGCCGCTTGGCCGGGATAGCGCCGCGACTCCGCGAGGGCTTGCGCGAAATTGAATACGGGGAATGGGAGGGCAAATCCCCGGAGGCAGTGAATCGAGATCACGCCGGAGACTACCTCCGCTGGCTCGCCGATGCCGGCTGGAACGCTCCGACCGGCGGCGAGCGCGGCGTCGACGTGGGGCTTAGGGCCATGGCGGTGCTTGAGGAGATTTGGCGGGAACACGCCGATGGCGATGTGCTGGTGGTCTCGCACAAGGCGACGATACGCATCTTGCTTTGCCAACTCATGGGCATCGATATCGGCCGCTACCGCGACCGGATCAATGTTTCCGTGGCCTCCCTGTCCGTGGTGGAAATGCGCGAGCACGGCCCCCTGCTGACCCGCCTCGGCGACCGCTCCCATCTGCGTCCCGCGCTCAGGGATCTTCCGGGAACCTAACGCGAATCGTCGAAGCCCAAAAGTAAGCTGGAGTGCAAACTTTAGTTTGCGCGGGGCGATCCGGTGGGCAAGCTAAAGCTTGCTCTCCGGAATGATCCGGGGAAGTTACTCCCGGCTATGTCCTAAGGAATTTTCCGCCGCGCCACGATCATCCCATCGCGGGTCGGGTTGACGAAGGCATCGAAGTCCGCGTCGGCGAAAACCAGCCGGTTGTGCTCCCGGATCGCCTCGGTCCAGCCGGGCGCCACGTCCGGCAGGCCATTCAGCGCCACCCGGCCGTGCCACAATACGTTGTCGGCGATATAAAGCCCGCCCGCCCGAACCCGCTCGCGGGCCATGCGCCAGATGTCGGGATAATCGCCCTTGTCCGCGTCGTTGTAGCAGATGTCGAAATCTCCATAGGTGGCTCGGAACACCTCTTGCGCCCAACCGACCCGGAATTCCACGCGCTCCCTAAGTCCGGCCTCCCGCAGGAAATGATCGGCCAGGGCGGCGTTCTCCCGGTCGTTGTCGCTGCACAGCACCCGGCCCCGCGGCCCAACCGCCTCGGCGAACCAATAGGCCGAATATCCGAATCCACTGCCGAACTCGAAGACGTTCCGCGCGCCGATGCTCAGCGCCAAGGCTTTCAGGAAAGTGCCGCACAGCCTCCCGACGATGGGAAAGCTCCGCTGGGTCGCGAGATTTTCCATTTCCACCAGAACCGGCGAGCCGGTGCCGTCGGCGAGATCGGCTAGATAAGCCTCGATGACGGGGTGTACCGGGGAAATCAAGGCCGCCTCGGCAGGGGGGGCGATAGGCTTAGCGTCGCTCATGGGGCCACCTTCTGTTGCCATGAACCTAGAAAAAACGGTGGGTTTCTCGAAAAGCCCGTTCGCTCCGGAACCTATCCTAAGCGTTGCCGAAGGCTAGGGTAAACGGACTTTTCGGGCATTCACCCCGTGGGTGAATAACTTAATCAGGACTTACGCAAAATAGCTTTCGATTCCCTCTCCCCCGGGGAGAGAGTTAGGGTGAAGAGATTGAAAAATAAGGAATTCTTCCTTTTTGATCCCCTCATCCCAGCCTTCTCCCGGAGGGAGAAGGAGCAAAATGCGTAAGTCCTGTTAATGTAAACGCCAAATTTAGGATGAATCCTGTCAGGTGGAAGATAGCACGAATGGAATCCATCGGCCTTGCCATGCGCGGGGGTCAGTCCGGTTTTCCGCCATTGCCCTGTATTTCGACCTTCAGGGCCACCAGGGATTGATCGATATCCCTGATGAAAAACAGCAAGGCCAGAATCAAGGAAGCCATGGCGACGACGAACAATCCGCCGATGAGCCAGGCATCCTCGATCCCCGACAGGGCGGAAAGAAACAGGGTGACGATGAGCAGGGCGGCGGATAGGGCGCTGGATGAAGCGAAAATAATGGCGCGGCGGATCAGCGTCGCGCGCTGCCAGAGTATGGTGAGTTGGGTGGCCTTGCCTTCGCGCGCTTCGGGCGGGCAATCCGCCATCTGGGCGGCCAGGATGCGGGTCCGATCCATGATGTGGTTCAGGCGGTTGACCATGGTTAGGAGCAACAGCCCGACTCCCGAAATCAAAATGGTGGGTCCAATGGCGGTTTGTAGGATGGGGACGAGTTCGGCGACGGACTGGTCGTTCATGGTGCCTGGGGTTCTGGGCGGCAGGGGCGGTGAGTGCCCCATAAACAGATCATAGCCCGGCTGGCTCGGATCATGCCGCCCGTGGTGGTAACAATCCGTTGCCGAATCCGCGAAGGCGAGTCGAGTTCCACCCAGCAGCGCTGGCCGGACTACGCCGCGTTTCGTGTTCACGGTTTAGATGCCCCGAATTATTGGTTCATAAAAACCATTCAAGCCTGGTTCATTCACCCCACTCCTATCTAGCGGAAGATTTATTTAAGCGATTTCAATATTCTGGGCGCTTAAAACATGCTGGCATGGTCATCGCATCCCTGCTGGGAACACCGTCCATCAATCTTCCATACCGCCCATGAATGCACTATCCCGTTCACTCCCCAAAACCGGCTTGCCCGGCCTGGCCGAAAACTGGCGTTCCGACCTGATCTCCGGCTTCCTGGTCTTCCTGATCGCCCTGCCCTTGTGCCTAGGCATCGCCATGGCCTCCGGCTTTCCGCCCATGGCCGGCATTATCTCGGCCGTCATTGGCGGCGTGGTGGTGTCGCGCCTCAGCGGTTCCTACGTCACCATCAACGGCCCGGCCGCCGGACTGATCGTGGTGATCCTCTCGGCGGTGCAGGCGCTGGGCCAGGGCGACGCCACGGCGGGCTACCACTACACCCTGGCCGCCATCGTGGTGGCCAGCGTGCTGCAAATCCTGATGGGCCTGTTCAAGGCCGGCAAGCTCAACGCCTATTTCCCCGCCTCGGTGGTGCACGGCATGTTGGCCGCCATCGGCATCATCATCATGGCCAAGCAAATCCATGTGATGCTGGGGGTGAAGCCGCAAGCCAAGGAAATCCTGGAAACCATCGCCGAAGTTCCCCATAGCTTCGTGGAACTGAACCCGGAAGTCGCCTTCATCGGCTTAGTCGGGCTCGCCATCCTCATCGTCTGGTCCTTCCTCAAGAACCGCTACCTGAAAATGATTCCGGCGCCCTTGATCGTCGTGGGGGTGGGCATGGCCCTGGAGCGCTATTTCGACCTGGACCACGAGCATGTCTACATGTTCCTGCATGACAATCCGATGCTTCCCCACCACGAATACACCGTCGGTCCTAAGTTCCTGGTGGCGATTCCGGAAAACGTCATGGAAAGCTTCTATTTCCCCGATTTCGGGAAGATCGCGACGACGGAATTCTGGGGCGCGGTGATTTCGATCTGCCTGGTCGGCAGCCTCGAATCGCTCCTAAGCGCCACCGCCGTGGACAAGCTGGACCCCTACAAGCGCTAGTCCAACCTGAACCGCGACCTCGCCGCGGTCGGCGTGGGCAACCTGCTAGCCAGTTCCATCGGTGGCCTGCCCATGATCGCCGAAATCGTCCGCTCCTCGGCCAACGTCAATAACGGCGCCAAGACCGGCTGGGCCAACTTCTTCCACGGCTCGTTCCTGTGCCTGTTCGTGGTGTTCTTCCCGAGGCTCATCCACGAAATTCCGCTGGCCTCGCTGGCCTCGCTGCTGGTCTACACCGGCTTCCGGCTAGCCTCGCCCAAGGAATTCGCCAAGACCATGCACATCGGCAAGGAACAACTGGCCTTGTTCTGCATCACCATCCTCGGCGTCTTGGCCACCGACCTGCTGGTCGGTGTGTTCATCGGCATTTTCGCCAAGCTGCTTATCCACACGCTACGCGGCGTCACTATCCGCAACCTGCTCAAGATGTCTTACCGGGTAGAGCAAACCGACGCCGACACCTACCATATCCAGGTGGAAGGCTCGGCGATTTTCTCCAACTTCATCGGACTCAAGAGCGAAATATCGGAACTCCCTTACGGCAAGACAGTATTCTTCGACCTGTCCGAGGCCTATCTGGTCGATCACACGGTCATGGAAGTCATCGACCACTTCCGCCATGACTATATCGACCGCGGCGGCCAATGCGAGATTCACGGCCTCGAAAACCACGAACCCTATTCCGGCCATCCGCTCGCGGCGCGGAAACGCAAGGCCGCCGACCAGGGGGAAAGCCTCAGCACATCCCGGTAACGGGACCACGCATCGAAACACCCCCGCCTGGAATAGCACGATGCACGCATCCAGCCGCCGCTATCCACCCCTAGGGATCGGCGTGTTCCGGGATGGAACCGCGGCCAGCGCCACTCCCTAAAGCGGTGTTTATTTCAATGCGATACAGCCCAGTCTGTAGGGGTGAATTAATTTGCCCCTACAACGTCGCCCACCGTGTTTAACGCGCCGTGAAGTCGCTATAAGCGAATCCGCCGGCGTCGCCCCACCCCGCCCGCCTTTCCACGCCGAACCCGTCGTCGGGCCTGAACCTTCCGGGGCTTATAATCGGGGTATGAAACACCCCTCCCGGACTCTGATCGTGAAATCCTTCTCATATCAATACGCGCAGTTGCGCGGATGGGCCGTGCTTGTCCTAGTGCTGCTGGTGTTCGCGCTGCTCGGCGGAATGATCTGGCGCGATCTGGAGCGCTTCGAAACCATGCGCGCCTACGTGAGTTACGCGCATCGCATCCAGCAGGTCACCTCCGATTTGCAAGCTGCCCTGACCGACTATTTCATTTACCACACCAAACGCCTGGATGGAGAGCAATTGTCCCGGCTGTCCGCCGAAATCGCCGAGCTCGCGCGGGACGATTACCACGTGGCGCCCGCCACGCCGACCAAGCTCGGCGAGTTGAGCAGCATGATCGTCGATCTGACCACCGAGGGCGCGACCCCGGAGCAGCAGGAAGCGCGGTTGCTGCACGCCCTCAACATCACCGGCGACATGATGGACGCGGAAACCCTGGAGCGCGAGCGGCTCATGGAGGATATCGGCCGAACCACCCGCACCGAGGTCGAATTGGCTTTCGCCACCGTGGCGATGTTGTTGTTGTTCGTGGGCTTGTTCGTGGGTTATCGCATCCTCGCGCCCTTGCACGATCTCAAGGAGTTGTTGCTGCGCCTGGCCCGCGAGGACTTCACGCCGATAGGCACCAAGGCCATCGATCCCTTGTTGCTGCCGGTGTTCCACAGCTACAACGAAATGGTCCGCCATCTGGCCGATTTGGAGGAAGCCAAGCGGCATTACGCGGAATCCCTGGAGGCGGAAGTGCGTTCCGCGACCCGCGCGCTGCTCGAACAGCAAGCCAGCCTGGCCCGCACCGAGCGCTTGGCCGCCGTGGGCGAACTGGCCGCGGGCATCGCCCACGAACTCCGCAATCCCCTGGCGGGGATTCAGATGAGTTGCGCCAATCTGCGCGACGAACTCACCGATCCCGAGCAAGCCGAGCGGGTTTCCCTGGTCATGGAGGAACTCAAGCGCATGGGCCGGCTACTCAACGAATTGCTGGACCAGAGCAAGCACACGCCGGCGCCGATCCGTGAATTCAATTTGCCCGCCCTAGTGCATGAACTGGTGTCGCTGGTCCGTTATCAGGTGCCGCCGGGAATCCGGCTGGATTTCGAGGGGCCGGATCGACTGATATGCCGCTTGCCGGAATGCCGCTTGCGGCAAAGCTTGCTCAATCTCATCCTGAATTCGGCGGAGGTTCTGCGGGACGGCAAGGGCAGCATCCTGATCGAGGCGCGGCCCGAGGACGAGCACGTGGTGCTGACCGTCACCGACGACGGGCCGGGCTTCACCAAGGAGATGCTGAGCAGCGGCATCCGGCCTTTCGCCACCGGACGTTCGGGCGGCACGGGGCTGGGGCTCGCCATGGTCCAGCGTTTCGTGCGCGATCTGGGCGGCCAGCTTAGCCTGGCGAACACCCAGCCCAACGGCGCCCGCATCCGCTTGGTGCTGCCGTATCGTTGCGGCTAAGCCACGCGAGGCGTTACGCCGTATCGACACTCGAAACCGGATCAGGCATCGGCCCTAGGGGATAGCAATATCGGCGTATAGCCCGCCAGGAATATCGAATAGGCCCCAACCCACATCAATACCGATCCCATCATCATCCCACCGCCCAGGGAGGCGAACAGCCTGGCTAGGGTGCCTATCGCGATCAAGGCAAAGGCGATCTTCATGGCGGGGGAGGCTTGCAATGCGCGCCCCGTATGCCCCAGCGCCACTCTCGCGGCAACGCCCAGAATCAGCGTGCCGATCGCGCCATAGCTCAAGGCGTGGATGCCGCTACCGAAAAGGGACGGTTTTCCCAGGATGGCAATCCCCAGCAGCCCAAAACCCAGGGGTATCCAGGCATAACCGAGGTGCAATATCCAGAGCAAGGGCTCTTCCCGGGCCAGCCAGCCTTTCCAACGCGCCAATCTCAGCCCTTGGGCCAGGCACGCCAACAGCCCGGCCCATCCGGTCAGCGGAGATTCCGGCCACGCGATAAATCCGGCGGCGAACACCAAGCTGACGCCAATGCAGGCGAGATCGAACCTATCGAACGAGGGCAAGCGCACCGCGAGCCCTGGCTTGTTCAACTTTAACCAGTTTTGGGTGAACGCCGGAATGATGCGTCCACCCACCAGGGAAATCATGCCCAGGATCAATATCAAGCCCGCGCGGAGACAAAGCTCCAGCATTTCGATTCCACTCCCGATTCCCCAAAAGAAAGCGGCGTCGGTGGCCAGAAACGCCAGCAGCAAGGGTATGACTTTATAGTTCCGGGCATTGCGCGCGGCGAATACTTCCCTAGCCATCAATACCACTAGGCCGCCCCAAAAGCCCAAGCTGCCCAAACCCCAGATTAAGGCCCCCGGGGTTCCCGGAACAAACGCTCCCAGCCGGGCTAAAACCCAGGCGGCGCAGAGCGCCATGAGGGGCAAGCCGGAAACGGGGGGACGGTTGGTCCAGGTCGCCACCGCGGTGAGCAGGAAACCGGCGATGGCTCCGCCGGCGAAACCGAACAGCATTTCATGGCCATGGCGGATATGCGGCGGCAATCGATCCGGCCAGGGCAGGATTCCGCCGAGGTAGAGTCCCCACCCCAAGGCCATCGCGACGGCATATGCACCGATAAGGAGGAAAAAGGGCCGGAAAGCCAGGCTGAACAGTAGGTCGATATCGATGCAACAACGATTTTGCTTAAGCATTGCGCCACGCGGGATAAATTAAAGCAGGGCTCTCGCACATCGCCGCGATCGGAATCGCCGCCATGGCGGAGCGCCACAATGCCGGCCCATTCATTGCCCATCCGGACGGTTTGGGCCGGAAACATGGGATTATCTTACGCCTTAACAATGGCCGCGGGCATGGCCGTGAGCAGGATATCGCCCCGCGATCCCTGGCTTGGAGTGGCGCGAGGCTTTCCGGACTAGCCACGAAACCCCGCGGGTACGGAGGCCGGCCCTGCCCCCGCATCCTTGTCGTAAAATCCATCCTTACAAAACCACAACGGCGATCCGGAGGCACGGCCCAAGTGTTCACCCCCCCGAAAATTCTAAAAATAACCGTAATTGGGTTATTGGGCTGCATTCTCGCGCTGGCGGGCTTGTACGCGGCGGCGGGTTTCTACCTGGCGCCCTACCTGATCCAGGCCCGGCTGCTGCCGCGGCTAGCCAAGGATATGAATATCCAGCTCGCCGCCGAGGCTGTCGAGTTCGATCCGTTTGCCCTCACCCTGGCCATACGGGGTTTCTCGCTCAAGAACCCGGCGGGGCGGGAACTCATCGGCCTCGGGGAGTTCTCCGCCAATATCGATGGCATGGCGTCGCTACGCGAGCGAAAAGCCGTGCTCGATGCCCACTTGAGCGCGCCTACCGTGCATCTGGCGCGGGAAGCCGGGGGCAAGCTCGATCTCCTGGCCCTGGTTCCCCCGGACGACGGCCAGCCCAGCACCCTCCCACCGTTTTTGCTGACCCGGCTGATCCTGGAACAGGGACACCTGGAATTCAAGGACGCCACCGGCAAGCACCCTTTCACCGTGTCGCTGGACTCGGTGAACCTGAACCTGGAAAACCTCGGCCCGGAGCCGGAGCGCAAGGCCCGTTACGATTTCGCCGCGAAAATCTCCGGCAAGGAATCCTTGTCCACGCGGGGTAGCTTTTCCCTGGCGCCGTTCATGGCCGAGGGCAAGCTGGAAATCGCGGAACTGGATCTATCTTCCTGGATCGAGGCAATGGCGCCGGAATTAGCCTGGCGGATCAAATCCGGCAAGCTGGGCTTCGTGGCCGAATATCGGCTGAGCGGCGGCGATAAACCGATTTTCGAAATCCGCTCGGGCGAGATTCAGGGCGCGAACCTGGAAGCCGCCGCTGCCGGGAACGGCGGGCCCGGCCTGAAAATCGCCAAGCTGCGCCTGGATGGCTTCTCCTATGCCTGGGTGGACCAACGCTTGACGCTGGATTCCATGGCCCTGGAAAACGCCACCTTGCCCGGTCTAAGCCTGGCTACCCTCTCCGCCGGAAAACTGGTTTTTACCCTGGCCGAGCAACGCCTGACCCTAGAATCAGTGTCCGCGGGCGGTGCTGTTTCGCCCTCCTTGAACATCGCCAAGCTGTCGGCGGGAAAGCTCTCCTACGCCGTCCCGCGGCAACTGCTGAATCTGGAATCCGCGGCCCTGGAAAACGCCGCCTCGCCCTGGCTGAAAATCGCCAAGCTATCGGCCGGAGGATTGTCCTACGACCTGGCCGAGCAAAATCTGATACTGCGCACTGCGGCGCTGAACGAGGCCGTGGCTAACAACGATGGGGTCGGCGACGAGCCGCCAGTGGTTGGCAAGCCCGCGCCCGCCGGCACCGCAAGCACCGCCGCCAAACCCGCGATGTCCGCTAGGGAAATTCCTCGCCGGGTCCGCGTCGGCGCCTTGGCTATCGCGGACCTCGATTGGTCGCTACCGCGCCATACCTTGGACATCGGCGGCGTGGCCGCGGAACAGGGCGAGATTGGCTTGCGGCGCACCGCGGAAGGGCTGTTGAAAGTACCGGGACTTCCCGATTTCGCCAAGACCGCGGAAGGACCATCCGCCCCCCCGGAAAAGGCCGTGCCCTGGATCGTGCGCATCGGCGAATTCATTCTGAACGGCTATGCCTTGGGATTCCGGGACGAAACGGCGGAGCCCCCGGTTCGGCTGAGTTTTACCCCAGCCGCCTTGCGGGTGTCGGGCTTCTCCACCGAACCCGACAAGCGGTTCCAATATCTCCTAAATACCGGGCTGGGCGAACAGGGCAAGCTTGAGGTGGATGGCCAGGCGCGGCTGTTCCCCTTGCGCTCGGAAATGCGTTTCGGCGTCGACAAGCTGTGGCTGCGTTCGCTGCAACCCTATTGGAACCATCTAGTAGGCTTCAACCTGGAAAAGGGCCGGCTCAATCTGTGGGGCGATCTGGTCGTGCGGCAGGAGCGGGAACTGTCGGTGGAATATTCCGGCGCGTTCGACATCGTCGATCTGGCCGCGGTGGACAAGCGTGAAGGCCAGGACTTGGTCCGCTGGCGCTCGCTCAAATTCGACGGGGTGGCCGTGGGCACCCAGCCCAAGCGCGCCAGTATCCGCACCATCAACGCCGACCAATCCTACTCGCGGGTATTCATCGCGGCGGACGGCGAACTCAATCTGGCCCGCGACCTGATCGCCGCCCAGCGGGAAAAACCCAAGTCCGCCCAGCCCAAGCCCGCGCCAGCCGAACGCTGGCCCTACGTCATCGGCGCGGTGCGTATCGCGGACACCCGGATGGATTTCAGCGATTTCACCCTGACACCTAATTTCGCGACCGAAATCCTGAACCTCAACGGCAATATCCGGGGACTGTCCTCGCGGGAAAACGCCAGGGCCGAGCTACTCTTGGAAGGCCGCATCATCCCGTCTTCCCCGGTGAAAATTTACGGCGAACTCAATCCCTCCCATTTCGATGAAAACACCGACATCGCCTTGGAATTCCGCGGTGTGAACCTCACCGCGCTATCGCCGTATTCAAGCAAATTCGCCGGCTACCGCATCGAAAAAGGCAAGTTGGACATGGATTTGCGCTACAAACTGAAGGACAGCAAGCTGGAGGTCTCCAACCGGATGCTGCTGGACCAGTTGACTCTCGGCGAGCGGGTGGAAAGCCCCAGCGCGACCACCCTGCCGGTGGATTTCGCGCTGGCCTTGTTGAAGGATTCGGATGGGAAGATCGATATCGATCTTCCCATCAGCGGAGATTTGAACGATCCCCGGTTCAGCCTGGGCAACCTGTACACGACGGCTATCAGGCGGATGGTCACCAAGTTGGTGGGTTCGCCGTTTTCCTTGCTCGGCAATCTAACGCGGAACGGCGGCGAGGATCTGGGCTATGTGAAGTTTCGGGCCGGGAACGCCGCGCTCGACCAGGCCGAACAAGACAAGCTGGCAAGGATCGCCGACGCTCTCAAGCAGCGGCCGAAGTTGAATCTGGACATCAAGGGTTCCGCCGACCCCGGCCAGGACCGTCTGGCCTTGGCGGAATCGGCCCTGCTCAAGCGGCTACGGAACGACCGCGTGATCGAACTGCGGACCCAGGGCCAGCGGGTGCCGCGTGCTAGCGCGGAGGGGCTGGAACTCTCCGACGAAGACTACCGCCGCTTGTTTACCCGCTATTACCGGCAGACTCGTCCGGCCGCTCCGGGAGCCCATACGGCCGAATCCGAGCCGGCGTTGCAAGGTCCGGCGTTCGACCAGGCCAAGCGCGAGGTGCTGGAAAAGTGGGGTGTGAGCGAACTGGAATTGCGGTTGTTGGCGCGTGCCCGCGGCCAGCATATCCACGATTACATGGTTGACGTAGGGGGCCTGCCCGACCAGCGTATTTATCTATTGGACGTGAGCCTGAAACCGCCCGAGGACAGGGAAATCAAGGCACATTTGAGCTTGAGCGGGCCATAGCCACCCGCCCCCGTTCGGCGCCGTTCTGGAACCGAGTGGCGGTTAATAACGACGCTTAGATTTTCACTACTTCTGCTATGGTTAACGTGCTTGCCGCGCTAAATAGTGAAACCATTGTTTTCTGGATTTTCCAGGTATGCGCGGGGAACCCGAAACCCGCTATAAGACCCGCGCCATGGTTTCGGCATCCAGCGGCAATATCGACCGGCTTGATACGGCGGCCAAGCCCATATCAGGTATAACGGAAACCAAAGGCGGAAGGTAACTATCTATAAAATAAGGGATTTTCAAATCCCATGGCTTCGACTCGGAGGGCGGGATGTTCCGAGCGTGGGCCGATCCGGCGTAACGGGTTCTCCTAGAAAGCGCCGGAACAACGAAGTTGCCGTTCCGCCTCGACCGACGCAAAAGGGGCTTTCATGACAGTCGAACATCAAATAGTGGTATTCCAGGTAGGCAAAAAATTCATGGCTTTGCCGCTGGAGCGAATCGAGCATATCCTTAATATCAATAAAAACGATGAAACCGCTATATCTCAAAGCGGGGATTTCATCCGCTTCCATCGAGAAGTCATACCCTGGATTCCCTTATGGGAGACTTTCGGTGAAACCAGCATATTCAGTGAAATAGAGGCTTTAGCCGAAATGCTTCCGCAACGCCGGCAGGAACATATCGATTGGATGAACGCGCTCGAACAATCGCTGCTGAACGGCTTGCCCTTCACCAAGGCCCGCGACCCCCGGCTTTGCGCGTTCGGCCAATGGTTCTACTCGTTCCAAACCGAAAACCAATGGTTGCGCGCCCTGCTCTCGACCATCGAATTGCCCCATGCCCGGATTCACGCCCTGGCCGACAGGCTCCTGGAACTTATAGCCAAGGGCGAACGTTCGAATGCCTTGCGCATCTTCGAGGTGGAAAAAGCCAAGACCCTGGGCAAGGTATTGTTGGCCTTCGATACTATCCTGGCCGCGCTACCTCGGTTGGTGCGCACGCTGGCCCTGATCGTCAACGACGGAGCCGTAAGATACGCGCTGGGCGTGGACAAGGTGCTGGATATTCACGCCCTGGGCACCGACTGCGTTTACGAGAACCGCGGCGATTTGGGTACTTTCCCTCCGCGCGGGTTCGCCAACGCGACCGTTTCGGGCAACGATCTGCTGCTTCCGGTTCTGGATGTCGAACACTTCCTGAGAGTAAAGCCCGCGAACCGCTGCTGAAAGCGGATGCCGCGATATTCGCCGGGAGCCGGCTGCTTCGGAAGCGGTAGAATGCTCCATCCGGCCGATTAGCGATATCCCAAATGAAATACCACGACCTCCGCGACTTTATCCAAGCCCTCGAAAAACTCGGCGAACTCAAGCGCATCGCCGTCGAGGCCGACCCCTACCTAGAAATCACCGAAATCTGCGACCGCGCGCTGAAAGCGGGCGGCCCGGCCTTGCTGTTCGAGAAAACCAAGGGTTCCGAAGTGCGCCTGCTCGGCAATCTGTTCGGCACGCCCCGGCGGGTGGCGCTGGGCATGGGCCAGGAATCGGTGGAGGCACTCCGCGAAGTCGGCAAGCTCTTGGCTTTCCTCAAGGAGCCGGACCCGCCCAAGGGCTTCCGGGACATGTTCGACAAGCTGCCGCTGTTCAAGCAGGTGCTCAACATGCCGGCCAAGGTAGTGAGACAGCCGCCCTGCCAAGACGGCGTGCTGGGCGGTTCCGAGATCGACTTGGGGCGCTATCCCATCCAGACCTGTTGGCCGGGGGACGCCGGGCCACTCATCACCTGGCCGCTGGTGATTACCAAGGGACCGCATAAGGAGCGGCAGAATC
>SXGT01888222.1_pt1 | contig 19213 bp, 23 predicted proteins | sample 3176221 | NCBI WGS metagenome assembly SXGT01 (sample SAMN11356862, study PRJNA531348) | freshwater metagenome | isolation source: freshwater sample F1-120 | place: China: Fuxian Lake, Yuxi | collected 2017-12-25
CAGTGGATAGGTGCCCTCGAGCTCGATCGGGTTCTGCGTGGCGAACACAAAGAAGGGCTCTTCCAGGTTGTAGGTACGGCCCTGAATGGTGACGCGATGTTCCTGCATCGCCTCAAGGAGCGCAGCCTGGGTCTTGGGCGGGGTTCGGTTGATTTCGTCAGCCAGCACGATGTTTGCGAAGATGGGACCGGGCGCAAACGCCATCTGGCGCCGCCCTGTCTGGGCATCTTCCTGGATGATGTCCGTGCCGGTGATGTCGGAGGGCATCAGGTCGGGCGTGAACTGGATGCGGTTGAACTTGAGGTCCAGGACCTGCGCCAGTGTCCGGATCAGCAGCGTCTTGGCCAGGCCAGGCACACCCACGATCAGACTGTTGCCGCCGACAAACAGCGACAGCAGGATCAGGTTGACCGTTTCGTCCTGGCCGACGATCAGCTTCTTGAGTTCGGCGATGATCTGCCCGCGCGCGGCATTCATCTTGTCGGCCAGGGCAATATCGTCAGCCGATTCCATCTTCACAGTGTCTTGCGCGGTTGTGCTCACGTATGATCCCTTCAGTGCGTCATTCCGTAAATGATATAGTTCACGCCCAGCTTGAACGCTTCGTTGGTGTCTTCAATCGCCCGCACGCCGCTGTCGGCGAATTCCCAGAACTCGGAGAGGTCTGTGTTGTAGTTGGCAATGGCGATCAATCGCTTTTGGGGGTCGTTGTCTTCAAACAACCCGCGGAAGATCGGTTTGCCGTAGTTCTGGAAATACTGCGGGATGATGTCGAGCGAATTGATGTCGTAAAACGAGTGGAACACCGGATGATCGGCGGTCATTTCGTGCCAGATCGCGCGGGGGAACACGCGATTGATCTGTGCTTCGAAGTTGTACCAGTGCTCGAATCGGAAGTCGTCGAAGATCAGGAACCCGCCCTTTTCGATATAGGCCTTCAGCCCCGCCAATTCCGCCTCCGACATCTGCCAGAAGCCAGGTTCGGCCATATAGGCCACCGGATAGTTGAATAACTCAGGGTCGTCCAGAGCCAGGATGTTGGTTTCACCATCCATGTGCGGATTGGTCAGCGATACGGCATTGATGATCTTCATCAGGTGCTCGTCGCCGCGCGGGTAGTCGTGGATCCAGCTGGTGCCGCCGCGCCCGAAGCCGCGGTACATCAGCCGCACGAAGGTAAACCGGCCGTCGTACGGCACGTTGCCATGGATCTGGCCGCCGGTCTGGAAGCGCTCGTCGCCGCCGCCGCGCTGGCGGTTGCTCCCTCGCTGGGCCTGCGCCGTGAGGCCCAGGCACACAACCACGGCGCCCAGGATCACCGCCCACGCCGCCCGATGACTTGTCCGCTTCATGCCAACCCCCTCGCCCGCCGATACAGCCACTCGCTACCGGTCAGGGCCACCAGCAGCAGGAACAGCACAGGCATGTCCCACAGGTCTTTCTCTTCTACGACGGTCACACCCCTCCCGCTCATCGTCAAGGTGTCTGAAAGGCCTGATGTATCAGCAGACTTAAAGAACTTGCCGTCAGTTTCTTCTGCCAGGCGGCGAAGCAGCGACCCGCGCATCGCCGGATCGAAGTATTCGCGATCGCTGGGCGCTGCACGAAGGTGCGTGACCGACGTCCCCAGTGTCTCGCCGTTTCTGGTGGCCGTCACCCGCACTTCGTACGCGCCTTCTTCGGACGGCGCAAAGGTCGCCTGGTACTCGCCATCGCGCCTGACAGTCCATGACATCGGCACTTCACTGACGATACCCGTTGGCGACCGCACGGTAGCGACGACCCTGGCGTCGTTCACATCGGTGTACTTCTTGTCGCCCACTTGAGCCGTGAGTGTGACGGGCTCCCGCGGTTCCACGCGCTCGGGCGAACTCGAGACTTCGACAACGCCGGGCACGCCATCCACCACCCAGCGCAGCAGCCGCTGCCAGAACTGATGATGCGTGAGGTCTGTGGGGGCCATGGTTGCGTGCATGCGCCAGAGCCAGGAGTCCTGCACGGCGAACGCCACGGCCTTGCCGCGGCCGTAACGCTGTGCCGACAGAATGTGTTGCTCACGGCCGCCTTCGTCCTCGCCCTTGAGGAGCACGGTGGCGCCCGGCTTCACCGCATCAATCGGATTGACGCTCGTCAGGCGCGGCAACTTGCCCCACGCCTCAAGCGAGCCCTTTTCAGTGGGCGCGAGTTGCACCAGCGGATGCGCCAGCCCCGCCCGGGCCGGTTCGATGGCGACGTGCGAGAAATAGTCGCCCGGCCGCGCGTTGGCAGCCACGCTGAGCGCCACCGGCATGGCCTCGGCCACGGGCGTGCCGCCCCACCCGCCCTCGGCGAACGACCGCCGACCGCCCAGCGCCAACAGGCCGCCGCCGCGCCGGCCCACGAAGTCGGCAATCATGCGCAGTTGCTCAACCGTGAACGCGCTGGCCTCAACGCTGCCGAGGATCAACCCGGAGTACGAAAAGAGGTCTTCCGCCCTGATGGGGAATCCTTCGATGAGTTCGTCAGGCGAGTCGATGCCCAGGCGAAGGAACTTCGTCGGCGACGATGGCGTGGCGGCGGCGGTGCGCTGCAGCAACACCACCTGAATATTAGGATCCGCCTCAAGCGCCTGCTTGATGAACTTGGCTTCGAACCGAGGCTCGCCTTCCAAGTACAACAACTTCACGCGGCGATCGAGCACTTCGATCACACTTTCGCGCGCGTTGTTCTGTGGAACCTGTTCACCAGCCTGCTCTGGAATGCGGAACTTGAACCGGCGCAGGCCGCTTTCGTCCACCTTGAACCGCACGCGCACGGTGGCCGCCTCGCCGTTGTCGGGCATCGGCACATCCTGGGTATCCACGACGCGGCCTTCGCTCTCAACGATCAGGGGCAGCGTCTGTCCCGCGAATCCCGTCTGCGTGATGACCACGTCGAGCACCAGAAATGAACCTCTGAGCGCCTGGCGCGGCGTCTCCACGCGGCTGACCTGAATGTCGCGCGTCATCTTTTCTTCGCCGACGCCCACCGTGAACACCGGGATCGACTCGGCCTTGAGTTCGGTGATCGATGTATCGAGCGTGGTTTCAGACGTATCCGCCCCGTCGGAGACGACGATGAGTCCGGAGAGCGGAAGGCCCGAGAGTTCGTCCTTTGCACGACCAAGCGCGTCACCGAGCCGGCTGCCGGTACCGTCGAAGGTCAGGTCGCCGGCGGAACTGAGCCGTTCTGTGAAAGACGAGAAGCGATACGTCCTGACGACAAATTTTTCAGACAGCTTGGCGAGCATTGGGCCAGCCGCTGAGCCGAAGTTGTCGACGACGTAATTGCCGCGCGGATGGCCCTCGAGGTCCGCCACCTGCATGCTGCGGGAATCATCGAGAAGCACGCCGACAAAGTTTTGCTGCGGCACCGCCACTTTGAGCACCAGCATGGGCCGCAGCAGGCACACCGCAAGCAATGCGAGCGCCGCGATCCGCAAGCCGACGATGACCGTGCGGTCGCGTGCGCCGTAGCCGCGCACATTGCGATATGTCAGGAGGGCGTACACCGCCGCGCCCGTCGCTGCCAGCACGAGGACGGCCATCCAGCGGGAGCTGCCCCAGACCAAATCTCCCTGCTCGAAGACCAGGGGCTGGTACTTGAACAAGAATTGATAGACGGATGCGAGCACAAAGGTCCAAGTGTATCCCGTCTACTGGACAGAGCCGGCCGCAAACGCGACGATCTCGGCGACCGATCCGGAGACTCCACCCTGCGCCATTTCCGGACGACCACCGCCGCGTCCTCCACAAGCGGCCGTGAGTTGTTTCACCCATGCACCGGCGTCAAAGATCACGTCCGTCGCGCGTGCCACGACCACCGGTACGGGAGTATCGTCCCCAATCACTACAGCCACGCATCCCGGGTGTGCCGCGATGGCTAATGCCAGCGTCTTGAGCACGTCCATGTCGCCACTGGGATTGCGGACCAGGACTCGGCGGAACGGTCCCACGTCCTCACCCGCAGCGACCAGCTGCGCGGCCTCGTGGTCGGCCGCTGCGATTCTCAACTGTCGAATCGCCTTCTGATTCGCGCGCGAGTCGGCCTGCAGGCGCTCAATCGCCGCGCTAATCTCTGCGGGCGCCACAGTCATCTGGCGCACGAGCCCGGTCACCACATTCCGCAGGGTTCGGTGCGACACGACAGCGCGGTGCCCACAGACGAACTCGATGCGGGTGCCACCCTTAACACGCTCCCAGCCGGACACGGCGATGACGCCCACACGCCCGGTGGTCGGCGTGTGCGTGCCGCCGCAGGCGGACAAATCGAAGTTGTCGATCTCGACCAGGCGCAACGTGCCGATGCGGGTTGCATCCTTGCGCAGCGGCAGCGCGGCCGCCTCGTCTTCGCTCACGAAACGCACACGAACCGGCCGGTCTTCGAAGACCACATCGCAGGCCAGGGTCTCGGCCGCGGCGATTTCGGCAGGGGTCACTTCGCGGGCAAGGTCGATGGTGCAGGACGCGCTGCCCAGATGAAAGCTTTCGGTACGCACACCACCCGTGCGCTCAAGCGCTGCAGACAGGATGTGCTGCCCGGTGTGCTGCTGCATGTGGTCGAACCGACGCGCCCAGTCGATCATGCCCGTCACGGTCTGTCCCGGCTCCACTGGTCCCGCCACCACGTGAGTGATGACGCCGTCATCGCCGTCCACGACATCAAGCACGGCGTGGCCGCCCAGCGATCCCGTGTCGAAGGGCTGCCCGCCGGACGTGGGATAAAACGCGGTGGCGTCGAGCACGACCTTGTTTTGGTTCGACGCACCTGCGTCGAGCGGTGATGCCGAGATCACCTTCGCCGCGAAAGTGGTCTGCAGCGCGTCGGTGTAGTACAGGCGATGGGTCATGCGGGATCAACCACTCCGGCTTCAGCGAAGCCTCTGGCGCGCAAGAGGCAACTGTCGCAGTGCCCGCACGGCCTGCCGTCCTCGAGCGGGTCGTAACAACTGTGGGTCAGGCTGAAATCTACGCGCAGTTCAATACCGAGTCGGATAATTCCGGCCTTGGTCAGATACTGCAATGGCGTATACAGCCGGAGCGCGCGTCCTTCAACGCCAGCCTTAGTCGCCAGACTCGCCAGGTATTCAAACGCGGCAATATACTCCGGCCGGCAGTCGGGATATCCGGAATAGTCTATGGCGTTCACGCCAATCACAATGCGCTCGGCGCCCAGAACCTCAGCCCATGCAAGCGCGAGTGAGAGGAACACGGTGTTGCGCGCGGGCACGTAGGTGGTCGGAATCCCAGGCGCATCCACGTCGTCTTTCGGGATGGCACCATCGCCTGTGAGCGATGAGCCGCCGAAGGCCTTGAAGTCGACGTCGAGTTCGACGTGACGCGACACGCCGAGAGCTGCGGCCACACGCCGCGCGGCTTCCAGTTCGGCTTGATGGCGCTGGCCGTACCGCAGGGTCAACGCGAACAGTTCCCAGCCCTCGCGCTGGGCCATGGCGGCCGCGGTGGCCGAGTCGAGGCCGCCTGAGAGCAGAACGACCGCGCGCTTCATACGCCGCGGGTCTCCGGCGTCCAGATGAACTTGTGCGCCTGAATCTGAAGCCGCGCGGGCAGGCGATCGTCGAGCATCCACGTCACCACTTCGTCAGCACGCTGCACCCCGTGCACCGGTGAGAGCAGCACCTCGCCGGCGCGCGTTGCGAGGTCGTGTTCGGTGATGATACGCCGGGCGTATTCGTAGTCTGCGCGGTCGGCGATGACGAACTTCACTTCGTGATCCTTCGAGAGCGCGCTGAGGTTGGGCCAGTGCATCTTCCCCGCTTCCCCGCTGCCGGGACACTTCACATCCATGATGGCGTGCACACCTTTCGGGAGCCGGTCGATCGGCAGATGGCCGCCGGTCTCAACCAGGACTTCGAATCCGTCGTCCAGGAGTCGCTGCATCAGGGGGATGGCCTCGGGCTGCAACAAGGGCTCACCGCCGGTCAACTCCACAAGGTTACATTGAAGGTCTCGAACGGCGCATGCGACCTCGTCGATAGACATTTTCTTGCCGCCGGTGAAGGCGTACGGCGTGTCGCACCAGACGCACCGAAGGTCACATGCCGTCAGGCGCACGAAGACACACGGTCGGCCGACGTGCGTGGATTCGCCCTGCACCGAGAGGTAGATTTCGTGGACCGTGAGCACGCTGTGATCTTAACCTTGACGTCATACTGGCGGTGTATGTCGTTGCTTCCGCCGCCCATCCTTGTGAACGACGCTTCTGGCCTGCTGGATCTCGTCGCGGCCCTCGCGCCCTGCGCCGCCGTTGGCGTAGACACTGAGTCCAACAGCCTCCACGCGTATCGGGAGCGTGTGTGTCTGATTCAGTTCTCCACGCCCAGCGCCGACTACATTGTCGATCCTGTCGCGTTCCCGGACCTGACCGCGTTGGCGCCGTTCTTCGCCAGTTCCCAGCAGGAAAAGATCTTCCACGCCAGCGAGGGCGACCTGCTCGGTCTTGGCCGAGATTTCTCGTTCGTGTTCGCGAACATCTTCGACACGATGTCGGCCGCGCGGACGCTGGGCTGGCCACAGGTCGGTCTCGCCGCGGTCCTTGATGCCCAGTTCGGTGTCACATTGAGCAAAACGCACCAGCGCGCCGATTGGGGACGACGGCCGCTGAAACCCGGCATGCTGGACTACGCCCGGCTGGATACGCGCTACCTGTTGCCGCTTCGCGAACGACTACACGCCGCGTTGGTCGAAAGCGGTCATTGGGCAGAGGCCCAGGAAGATTTCGAGCGTGTGGCGCGCGTTCGGCCGAAACCCGCAGGCCCGTCGCCTGACCCCATGGCGTTCTGGCGCGTGAAAGGCGCCCGCGGTTTGCCACCCGGTCAGGCCGCGATCCTCCAGGCTGTGTTCGACTATCGCGAGGATCAAGCCGAGCGAATCAACCAGCCGCCGTTCAAGGTGATGGGAGAAACGGTGCTGCTGGCACTCGCTCGGCGCGCACCGTTGACTCTCGACGACCTGGGCGCGATTCCCGGCATGACACCCGGCCAGAGCCACCGGCACGGGCGGGGGGTGCTGTCCGCCATCCAGCGAGGGCTCCACGCGGCCACCCCGCCAGCGCCGATCATCGAGGCGCCATCCGACGATGTGTTGGCTCGATACGAGCGCCTGCATCAATGGCGAAAAAAGCGCGCGAATGCCCGAGGCGTGGAATCAGATGTCATCCTGCCACGCACTACACTCCGCGACCTGTCGCAACGTCCACCGCGCACCCTGGATGATCTGGCCGGCATAGCCGACTTCGGCCGGTGGCGGCGCGAGTTGTACGGCGAGGAGATCCTGGCGGTACTGTCAGAGAAGTAAAAGGTCTTGAACATTCACGGTTTCATCAGACATTCCTCAGTTCCTCCTCACGACTTGTCCGCCTCTGCGGCCGTACTACTGCGTTCGCAGGACCGCACGAGTGCGGTCTCGCTTATGTCGGAGTAACCCCTGACACGATTGGCTTCGTTACTCGTACTCAGCCTTACGCTACTTCCCGGTGTCGCCGCTGCTCAAGAGCCGGCTCCTCTTCGCTCGCCCGACACCATGAACCTGTCGGGGCCGCGCATCGGCATCACCTTCCTGAGCGACGGCATCGGCCGCACACTTTGGGAGGAGCGCGACGTTGTAGTGGGGTCCTTCGTCAGCCAGTTCGGCTGGCACAAAGAGAAACGGTTTCTCTCCAGTAAAAATGGCGCCACTGCCCTCACCGAGTGGATCCTCCTGGTCGGCAGCCTCGATCAGGGCGCCCTTCTGCCGAGTGTGAACTGGCTGGTGGGATTTCGGACGGCGAAGGGCATCGAGTGTGCGGCGGACCCCAACCTTACGCCAGCCGGCTCAGCTATGGCCGCTGCAGCGGGGATGCGCTAACTGTTGCTACCGCGAGCTGCACGAGTCCGCACCAGGTCCCGGTCGTTCGCACGGTCGCAAGTCCGCCCTGTTGGGCGGTGCAGGCAGGCGACACCGTTCGTGTCATTTTACGAGATGGCGCGTCTGCGCAGTTCAAAGTACACAGCGTGACGCCGGACGCCATCATCGCGCGCGCCGGCACGAGGTTTGAAAGCAGCAACATCACCTCGGTGAAGCGGCGCGCGCATAGCCCTAATAAGACGGCCGGTCTGATCGTAGTCGGGGTCCTGGTTATCGGCCGCTGGGCTGCCGCCGTCGCTTCGGGTGACCAATACACGTTTCGCTCAGGCGGCCGGACGCTCGACCAGGATGATGACAAATGAAACGCCGCGCTGCTCCTAATGGCATCACGACGGAGGAATGAGTATTCGCGTCGGCACCTCAGGCTGGAACTACCCCACAGGCACAAGTACGTGGAATGGGGTGTTCTATCCAGCGCGGCGGCCGCGCGGCTTCGATGAGTTGCGCTACTACGCCGTTCACTTCGACATCGTCGAAGTGAACGCGACGTTTTACCGGATGCCGGATCCAGGATTGGTCGGCAAGTGGGTGGGCCGTACACCGGCGGACTTCCAGTTCGCGATCAAGCTGTTCCAGAAGTTCACGCACCCGGACATGTATCTGGGAGGAGCAGGGGTGAAGGACTGGAGCTTTTCGCTGGGCGACATGGACGCGTTCCGCGCTGGAGTGGCGCCGCTCGTTGATGCAGGCCGCATGGCCGCTCTGTCAGTGCAGTTCCCTTCGAGCTTCCACGCCGATGAGCCGATGCGCGACTATCTCTCGTGGGTGCTCGAGGCATTCGCCGGGTATCCGCTGGTGGTGGAACTGCGGCACCGCTCCTGGTTCGCCCCAGGCGATGAGACCGCGGCACGGCTTGCCGCCGGCCGCGCGGGGTTGGTGCTGGCGGACGATCCGGAGAGCGCGGTCCGCACCGCAATTGAGCTCGTAGCTGATTTGGCAGGCGACAGGTCCAAATCAGCTACGAGCTCAATTGCCCCTGCCTATTTACGCCTCCACGGACGGAACGCCGACGCGTGGTGGAATCACGAGCAGGCGGAGGACCGCTACAACTATCTGTACTCGCCGGCGGAGTTGTAGCCGTTCGCAGCGGCGGCTGAGGCAGCGCAGACTTGCCGCAAGGTGATAGCCTTTATGAACAACCACTTCTCGGCCAAGGCCGTGGCGAACGCGACCGTGCTCAAGTCGCAGCTCGGCCAGACCGTGCCCGGTCTTTATGAACGTCAAATGGTGAACCGGTACACCGACCGAGAAGGGATCGTCACTACTTCGGGGCTGCCGCTTTGATCGTGGCCTGCTTGAGGACGTCGGCGAACTTCAGCGTATCGACGACAGGCATGCCCACACGCACACGCCCGATGATCGTGTACTTGCCGTTCAACGATGGGCTGGCTTCTTTCATGATGTAGAACTGGCTGCCTGCAAGCTGGGCATTGCCGGTGTGCGCCAGGCCCACTATGCCCCGTACGTGGATCAATTTTTTGGAGATCTCGGCCACACCGATCGTCGAGGCTGGAGCACTGCGCCCCCACCAATCCTTCCTCGACACATCCCGCGATGCCGAATCCCCCACCTGCACCAGCCCGCGCTCGGCTCGGTGAAACCTGAGTCCGCGATAGAAGTTCTTCTCCACGAGTGCGACGATGTGGTCCACGCTTTTGGGGGCGTCGCCGCGGAGCAACTCGATTTCGATCACGCCCTTTGCGGTATCGAGCACCAGCGTGGGATTATCGGGCGCCTGGATCGAAGATACGGGCTCGGGCCCGACCGCAGAAGGCGGCAACGCCAGCACCAGCGTGCTCCCAGCCACCACCACGAACGCCATCATGGCGAGTAATTGTCGTTTCATGCGCGACTCTCCCGTGTCACACCCTGGCGGGGACACAACGCTGACACCACACACGCGCGGCACCGCGGAAACACCGGCTTGCACACATTCTGGCCCCACGTGACCAGATACAAATTTACATCGGGCCACCACTTGCGCGGCACCACCCGATACAGTGCCTGTTCGGTCTGATCGGGCGTCCGCGTCTTCACCCACCCAAGTCGATTCGAAATGCGATGGACATGGGTATCCACGCAGATGTTGTCCTGGCTCGCATGCGAGAGGATTAGCACGAGGTTGGCCGTCTTCCGGCCCACGCCGGCCAAGGTCAGCAGCTCTTCCATGGTGCGCGGCACCACGCCACCGAAGTCATCCAGGATCTGGCGGCACGCCTCCTTCACGTGACGCGCCTTCGTCCGATAAAAACTGACGGGATAGATCAGCCGCTCGATTCGTCTCACCGTCAGCGCCGCCATCGTCTTCGGCGTGTGCGCAATCTGGAAGAGCCTGGCCGACGCCCCCGCGGTCACGGCGTCCTTGGTCTGCGCCGAAAGCAATGTGGCGATCAACACCCGGAAGGGATCATCGTGCGTCTCTTCCGCGATCTTCTCCACGGCCGGCTCTTCCATCGACCGAATCGCTTTGCCAATAGCCTTGAGAGTTGGTACAACTGCCTCAATGCCCATGCGACTTGCAGTAGCCACAGTGATCGCACTTCAGGGCCGGCTCAATCAGGCAATCGTCGGTGACGTTGACGAGCCCGGCGTACACCGCGTGGCTTGAGAGCAGGGTCAGGGGCGCCGGCGCGACGTGGGCCACGGCCGGCATCGCAGGCGGTGCGTGACCCAGGTGCCGAGCCACGGCCGTGCGCACGAGGGACCGAAGTTCGGCTTCGTTCATGCCTCTACCGTCAGAGTATCCACGATGCCGATAATAGCCGCGTCCACAGGCGCCGCCTTGCATCGCAAGGCATCACCGGCGGCTTTGCCTTCGATCACGATCAGCACCGTTTCACCGACGCCGGCGCCCACAGAGTCAATGGTCAACACCGCCGTACCCTTCGGCGCGCCTTCGAGCGTGAGCGGTTGCACCAGCAGCAGCTTCGCACCTTCAATCTTGTGATGTTTCCTAGTCGCCACAAGCGTCCCGATCACACGCCCGATCTGCATGGCCTACTCGACGTCCCAGGAATCGACGATGCCCACCACGCAGGCGTCGGCAGGCGGTTCGCCCGGGAAAAATGGAAATGTTGCCTCACGTCCGCGAACAAAGAACACGTGTTCGCCCACGCCAGCGCCCATTGCGTCAAGCGCCACCACCGCGCGGCCTACCGACTTGCGATCGGGCGAGATGGGTTGAAGCATGAGCAGCGTGTGACCGCCCAGGTTCGGGTCTTTCACCGTGGCCACCACGTTGCCGATCACTCTCGCGAGCTGCACGACTATTTCTTTGCTGGGGATGGAGGCGCGTTGAGCGCACCGGGCGTATCGACGTGGTCGACGATGCCGATAATGGCGGCGTCGATGGGACAGTCTTTGAATCCCTGCGCCATCCGCGCGGAACTGCCCGAGACGATGAGCACCGTCTCGCCCACGCCGGCGTCCACGGTATCAACCGCGACCAGGTAGTTGCCGTCAGGGGTCCCAGACGCGTCGAGCGGCCGCGCTACCAGCAACTTGCTGGCCACAAGCCGCTCGTCTTTGCGGGTCGCGACGACCGTGCCGACGACCTTGGCGAGAATCACCCGGCGCGCCTACTTCGCCGCTTTGCCAATCGGCAGGACGTCCTCGAGGTTCGCGTGTGGACGCGGAATGACGTGCACCGACACCAGTTCACCCACACGGCGCGCCGCTGCCGCGCCGGCGTCCGTGGCGGCCTTCACCGCTGCGACGTCGCCGCGAACGATGGCCGTGACGTAACCCGCGCCGATCTTTTCCCACCCGACCAGTGTCACCTTAGCGGCCTTGACCATCGCGTCGGCCGCTTCGATCATCGCGACCAACCCCTTTGTCTCGACCATTCCGAGTGCCTCACCCATAGACCCCTCCATTACTCCGTAAGTCGGACTCACGCCATCGTGCGGGCCGTGAGGTGCCGAACGGCGCTCTCGATTAGCGTCGTCAGCTCGCCGTATGTTAACTGAATCTCCCCGCTATTACCTACGGTGACTCGCCCGACGGCTACCGACGTGTCCAGGACGAGCCGTTCGCCGGGCGCGGGCGGCGCCTGAAGGACTTGGCATCCCGGGTCGGCGCCCTGGGGCGGATCCGTGCAGACGGGCGCCGGTGAAGCGATGCCATACATGCCGCGCAGCGCCTGAAGGCGGTCCACTTCCTCGCGCGAGAGCAGGTGCTCGCGACCGAGTAGGCGCGCCACCAGGCTGATGCGCGCAAAGTGCTCGATGGTCTCCATCTTGTAATACGCGGCAAACAGGTCTTTGCCCAGGGCCAGCGCGCCGTGGTTGGCGAGCAGGAGCGCGTCGTACGAGCGGACGTACGGCTCCACGGATGCGGACAGTTCAGGCGTGGACGGGGTGCCGTATTCGGCGATGGGAATGCTGCCGAGCGTGGTGACCACCTCGGCCAGCACGGCGCGGTCCAGGGGAATGCCGGCGACCGCGAAGCCCGTGGCGAGCGGCGGATGCGCGTGCACCACGGCATGGACATCCGGCCGGAGCCGATAGGCCGTCAGGTGCATCAGGATTTCTGAAGACGCCTTGCGTCCGGGCTCCCCGGCGAGCAACCGGCCTTCCATGTCGGTGACCACCATCATCTCGGGGGCCATGAACCCCTTCGACACGCTTGTAGGCGTCATGAGCAGGCGATCGCTAGGCAGGCGTACGCTGATGTTGCCGTCGTTGGAGGCGACGAAGCCGCGCGTCCACAACCTGCGGCCGACCTCCACGATGTCCAGACGCAGCTGATCTTCGTGAGTAGCCATGGTGCGCGTCAGCCCGCTTTGCGAGCCGACCAGGCGTTGCGGCAATTCTCAGAACAGAAGTAGATCGTGGAATCGCCGGATCCGTCACGAAGCGCTCGACCGACCGGCACATAAGTGCCGCAGTGAGGGTCGCGCACCAGGTGTCCGCCCTCACGTGTGGCGGGCGAGGTGGATCGCCGCGATTGTCCGGATGCAGGTAATGAATACCCCCTGACGATGCCGGCAAAGAACCGCATGACCAGCCGGACAAGGAGAAGGATCGCAAGGAACCGGATAATCCAGCCGATCAGGGTCATTTACAGACCTGCGCCGCCTCGTCCTACGGGCGCGGCCGGCTCGCCCGGCGTCACGGGATGCGCGCCTTTGACAGCCGCCAGGGCTTCCTTTGCGCGCGCGGCCTCCGGACTGTTCGGGGCGATCGACACCAGGTACTCCCACGACTTCGTAGCGCCCTCCAGATCCTGTTTGCCGAAGGCGCGTACGATGCCCTGATTGAGCAAGGTCTTGGTGTGCACCGGGTCCACCGATAGCGAGTGGTCAAATTGCGCTAGGGCACGGTCGATCTGATTCGATGAGTAGTAGCTCACGCCGAGGTCGGTGCTGGCATTTACGTTCTTCGGATCGATTTTGAGCGCAGCCTCGTACCAGGAGATGGCGATGTCGAAACGCTCGGCATCAAAGTAGAGATTGCCCAAATCCACACGGACGGCCGCGCTGGCCGGCACGGCACTGGCCTGCCGTTCGAGGTCGGCGGCGCGCTGCACATCCAGAGGCGGCGGTGGTGGCGTGGCGGGCAACTGCGCAGCGGGCGTACCCGCGGCCGCTACCACCGCCGCTTGCGCGGGGCCGGCGCCCTGCTGTGTGCCAATAATCCAGCCCACCAGGAGGCCGAACATCGTGCCGGAAATCGCGAAAACCAGAGACTCGCGGTTCATTTGATCGCCTGATCGAGTTTAGCGGGTTTTCACCATGAAGCTCCAGGAAGATCCATGAAGCTTTGCTGGGGCTGTCAGAAGGCGCGGGGTTGGATGCCTGGCTCCGCGCCCTTCATGGATCTTCGTGTCCTCCATAGTGATCCTTCTCAAGAACTACCTGCCGCTGACAGCGGTCAGGTAGTCGCGCACAGCGCGGTCGAGGCCGACGTACAACGCGTGTGCGATGAGTGCGTGGCCGATTGACACTTCGTCGAGGTGCGGAAGTGTGCGGAATAACACGAGATTGGCGAGGTCCAGGTCGTGGCCCGCGTTCACACCAAGGCCGAGCGTATGCGCCAACGTGGACGCGGCGGCGTACGTTTCAAAGCTCGCCTGACCGTCCTCGCGGGCGAGGGCAAAGGCCTGTGCAAACGGTTCGGTATATAGCTCCACGCGATCGGCGCCCAGCCGCTTGGCCCATCGAATCGGCGCCTCTTCGGGATCCACAAACACGCTCACGCGAATGCCTTCGGCGTGCAGCCGCGCGATGACGGCCACCAGCCGCTCGGGCGACGTGGACGCCGACCACCCGGCCTGGCTGGTGACTTCACCGGGCACCACTGGAACCAGCGTGCACTGCTGCGGCCGCGCGGCCACCACCAGAGCCACAAAATCGGCCGTGGGGTCTCCCTCGATGTTGAACTCCACTTCGGGGGCCGTCTCGCGCAGGTGTGCAGCCACCTGCATCACATCCCGGCGCGTGATGTGGCGCTCATCGGCGCGCGGGTGCACGGTGATGCCCGGCGCCCCGGCCTTCACGCAGGCCGCCACGGCCTCGCAGACATTGGGCACGTTGCCGCCGCGCGCGTTGCGCAGCGTCGCCACCTTATTCACATTGACGGAGAGACTAATCATGCCAGCGTAGTTCTCACCGCGTCCGCAATCTCTTCAGCCATGGCCTGGACCGAGGCCTGATCCTGTCCTTCAATCATGATACGCAGCAGCGGTTCTGTCCCTGAATATCGCACCAGCAGACGGCCCGAGTCACCCAGTGCCGCGCGCACCCGCGCCATGGCATCCGCCACCAGGGGCACCGACTCCAGGTCCACGCGCTCGCGTACGCGGACGTTCATCAGCGTCTGTGGACACAACACCAGTCCCGCCGCCAGATCCGACAGTTCGCGACCGGTCTCCACCATCACGCGCATGATCGCGAGCGCGGTCGCCATCCCGTCGCCGGTAAAGAGGTGCTCGGTCAGAATGACGTGGCCCGACTGCTCGCCGCCCACCACGTACCCACCGCGCAGCATCTCCTCCATCACGTACTTGTCGCCGACGGACGTCCGCAGCATCGTGATACCCCGCGTACGCAACGCAATCTCGAGGCCGAGATTGCTCATCACCGTGGCCACGACGGTGTTCGCCGTCAGGCGGTTCTGCCGCTGATAATGCGCGCCCAAGATCAACAGCACCGCGTCGCCGTCGACGATGTGGCCGCGATGGTCCACGAGAATAGCGCGGTCGCCGTCTCCATCAAACGCCACCCCAAGCCGGCACTGGTGCGCCACCACCTCGGCGGCCAACCGCGCCGGATGCGTGGACCCACACGCCAGATTGATATTGCGACCGTCAGGAGCGTCGCCCACCGTCACCAGGACGCAGCCGAGGGAGTCAAACAATCGCTTCGCCGTGGTGGTGGTGGCACCGTTGGCACAATCAATCGCCACGCGCGCGCCCCGGAGTCCGTCGCCTGCAGGCGCGAGTCGCGCGGTGTGTTCCAGATAGGGCGCGATCAAATCAGCGGCTTCAATGCGGGTCTCACCTGATGCGGGAACATTCCACGACGTGTCTGCGACAATCGCCTCTATCGCCCGTTCCACGTCCTCGCCGAATTTTTCGCCCCGGCCCGAAAATACCTTGATGCCATTGTCCTGAAACGGATTGTGGGAGGCGGAAATCACCACGCCCAGGTCCACATCGCGTGTCCGCGCGAGGTACGCCACTCCCGGCGTCGGAATCACTCCCGCGGACAAGACGGCGGCACCCTGCGACACCGCACCCCGCGCCAGCTCCCGCTCGATCCACTCTCCAGATTCGCGGGTATCGCGACCGATCAACAGCCGCGCCGGCCGATCGAGCCCGCGCGACCGCACCACCGCGCCACCAATGCGCGCCACGGTGGGCGGATCAAGCGGCCACGCCCCGGCCACACCGCGAATTCCATCGGTTCCAAACAACCGGCGCACTGGCACTACGGTCTCTTTCGTCGAATTTCGACGGTGACCCGGGCGGTGCGCGGCTCACGCAGGCGCAACGCCGAGTTCACCACGCCAATGCTCACCATCCTAGAGACGGTCGCCTTTGCGCCATCAACCATGACGGTTTCGGTGATCGCGTTGCGCAGAACCTTCAACTGGCTTTCAGGTCCGACCACATCGACCTGGGCCGGCTCCACGGTGACCTTGCCCACCTCATACCCTGTCGCCGGATCTCCTTCGACGATGGCGTCCACCAGAACTCCGCGTGTGCCTGTGGTCTCAAGCGTCAGCATGACGGTGGAGGGAAACACCTGTGTCACCTCCACCCCAAACGGCGTAGTCACCTGATCGGTCCGAAGGTGGAACAGCCGGGACCCCGGGCGTCCATCCGCCAGATCGATATACACGGTCACATCCGCCTGGTTGCCAGAGAGTTGGCTGGCGCGGCCGCGCAGGTGCACCTCAACCGAATCCGGCGCATCCGGCAGGATCTCCAAAGCCACAGGCTTATTGCGAAACAAGAGGGGCACGCGGACGCTGCGCTCCACCAGGTGCTCGCTCCCCACGGTCAGCCACAACATGGTGCCCAGGCCGACCGCCATACACTTCAGGCCCAGGTTGCGGAACGGATGCCACGCCATCACGCCACCGGTCCTTTCCCCATCGCTTCTGCCATGCCCGAACCGCCCCGGTTGCCTCGTCTGTGCAACACCAGTTCGTTGAGACGGATGCGCAGGCGCTCTGGCGTCACCGCCCGCTCGATCTGGCCGTCATAGGCGAGCGACACTTCGCCGCGTTCCTCAGAAATCACAACGGCGATCGCGTCTGACTCTTCGGTCACACCGATGGCCGCCCGATGTCGGGTTCCAAGGTCGCGGTCGAACTTCGAACTGACGGTGAGCGGCAAGAAACACGCCGCAGCAGCGACGCGATCTTCGGTGATGATCAGCGCGCCATCATGCATCGGGGCGCCCGGCTGAAAAATCGTGATGATCAGGTCGTAGCTGACGGCTGCATCCAGCGGAATCCCGCTCTCCACGTAGTTGCGCAGACCAATCTCACGCTCGAGCACAATCAAGGCGCCGACGTGGTGCTGCGCCAGGAAGCTCGCGGCCGTCATCACTTCTTCAATCGTCTCGTCGGTCTGTTTTGATCCCGCGAAGTACCGGAAAACCGGAGATCGCCCAAGGTGTGACAGCGCCCGGCGAATGTCTGATTGGAACAAGACGATGGCCGCGAAGCCGGCATACACAAACACGTTGCGGATGAACCAGTTCACCGTCTGCAGCGGGAACCGCTGCGAGACATAGAACAGGACCAGGACAAACGCCGATCCCAGCGCCATCTGCGCGGCTCTCGTCCCGCGAATGAGCTTCAGGCTCTCGTAAATCAGGATCGAGACGACCAGGATGTCCAAGACATCCCACCAACTCACCGTGGGCCGCTGTAGGAGGGCAACAAACTGGTCCATGGGCTCGCTGAGAGAGTATCAGACGCGGCGCGGCTCTCGCGCGACGGCGCGGACGAGGGCGTCGGTCACACGCGCCACATCCGCCATGGCCGCCACATCGTGCACGCGCACAATGTGGGCGCCCAGCCAGATCGACGCCGCCACCGCCGCTGCCGTGCCCCACAGGCGCCCCTCGGGCGGGCGTTCTCCAATCGCGGACTCCAGGAACGACTTGCGCGACGGCCCCGACACAATCGGGCACCCGAGTTCGGCCAGCGCCGGTAGACCCGCCAGCATGGCCATCGTGTGGTCGGGCTGTTTCGCAAATCCCAAGCCGGGATCGATCAGCAATTGACTCCTTGCGACACCGGCGGCGACCGCTACGTTGATCCGATCCTCAAGCTCCGAGCGGACCTCAGTCACGACGTCGCCATACTGCGCGCGCTCGTACATCGCAGCCGATCGCCCGCGGTTGTGCATAAGAATGGCGGCAGTGCCCGTGTCCGCCACCACGCCGGCCAGCGCCGGGTCGTACGCAAACGCGCTGATGTCGTTGACGATGGTCACGCCGGTGTCGATGGCGCGCCTAGCAATCTCGGCTTTGTAGGTGTCGATGGAAATGGGGATCGAAGTGCGCCCCTGTAACCCCTTGAGTACGGGCCCGACGCGGCGCCATTCTTCCTCGACGTCCAGCGGCTCGGCCCCTGGGCGCGTGGACTCGCCGCCGACGTCGAGCAGGTCTGCGCCCTCGTCCACCAGGTGCAGTGCAGCGGCGACGGCGACCGCGGGGCTACCCCGCAGGCCGCCGTCCGAAAACGAATCCGGTGTGACGTTGATGATGGCCATGACAAGCGTACGCTCGCCGAGCCTGAGGATGTGCCCGCCTGGCAGCGGCAGGTCGAAGTTACGCCTGGGCAATCGGCTTGGGAATCGGCGGTACGATCGGCGGACGGTCAGACTGTTCCGAGCGTGTCGGATCACCCGCGGGCACCGGCGGCGTCGGCCTGGCTTCGGCCAGATCGATGCCCTTGGCCAGGCGAATCACCTGGTCGGCGTCGAGCACTTCGCGGGCCAGCAGTTCGTCAGCGATCTTGAGCAGGGCCGCCTTGTTCTCGGTGAGTATCGTTCGCGCGCGGTCGTAATTGGTGAGCACGAAACGCGTCACTTCCGAGTCAATGCGGTTGGCCGTCTCCTGGCTGTACTCCTGCGGCCGGGAAATCTCACGGCCCAGGAACACCTGCTCTTCGCGTTTGCCGAACGTGAGCGGGCCCATCTCGTCGCTCATGCCCCACTCGCACACCATCCGTCGCGACAATTCGGTGGCGCGTTCAAGGTCGTTGCCGGCGCCGGTGGTGAGGCCACCGCTCGTGATCTCTTCCGCGATGCGGCCGCCCATCAGAATGGCCATCTGGTCCATCAGGTAATCACGCGAGTAGTTGTGCTTCTCGTCGGTCGGCAACTGCATCGTCAAGCCGAGCGCCATACCACGAGGAATGATGGTGACCTTGTGGATGGGGTCGGCGTGCGGCAGCAGCACGGCCAGCAGCGCGTGACCGGCTTCGTGCACGGCCGTGATGCGCTTTTCTTCTTCGGTGATGATCATCGAGCGCCGCTCGGCGCCCATCATCACTTTGTCTTTGGCGTGCTCGAAGTCGTTCATCCGAACGACCTTCTGGTTATAGCGCGCCGCGTTGAGGGCCGCTTCGTTCACCAGGTTGGCCAGGTCGGCGCCACAGAACCCCGCCGTGCCACGTGCGATGACGTTGATATCCACGTCGTCTGACAACGGGACCTTCTTGGTGTGCACCTGGAGGATGCCTTCGCGGCCCTTCACGTCGGGGCGGCTCACCACGATGCGACGGTCGAAACGGCCGGGACGCAGC
>SXGT01077298.1_pt1 | contig 19212 bp, 14 predicted proteins | sample 3176221 | NCBI WGS metagenome assembly SXGT01 (sample SAMN11356862, study PRJNA531348) | freshwater metagenome | isolation source: freshwater sample F1-120 | place: China: Fuxian Lake, Yuxi | collected 2017-12-25
GTAATAACAGTTTCACGGGCTTGGGGATCATCATGCTGAAAGTAAGTGCGAAAGATTGCCGAACTTTGTCCGAGACCAGTGAGGATAAAAAGAATCTCCCCGAACATGCCAACTAGGGCAAGCACGCCGTAATCTTCTGGGGAGAGATAGCGGCTATAAACAGGAAGAAGAAAAAAGCCAACGACGCGGTTAGCGGAATTCCCAAGGCCGTAAACGAGAGAATGGGTAAGAAGTTTTTGTATTTTACCAAACACGCGAGGTATCCAGAGAAGAAGAAGTTTGGTGTCTGGAAGAGGGGCGTGAGAGAAGAATTTCAGAGGGGATGGGTGAAGTACCCATCCCCTGGGAAGACTGGAGAGCAGAAATAGCTCCACTCTCCAGGGTTACGAGTGAATCGTTACGGAATCAGCTCTACGCTACACGCAGAAGACTTCGCGAGCGGGTTGCTGAGGATGACGTGATCGCCGGAATTCACTCCAGCAGGTAGCGTCAACACGATCTTCGAGTCCGTCACGCTGATGAAGTTCGCTTTGGCGACGAACGGGTTCGGCGGATTGACACCGAAACTCGGGGTACAGCCAGCGCTGAACTCAACAAACGCGATGCTCTTCAGACCGGTACCGGTGAGGGTGAGGATTCCCTGTACGACCGAGACCTTATTGGGAGCAAAGCAACCGCCGCCGCAAGAAATCAGCGTCGGTACTGAGGTGACGAGTTTGGGACCGGCGCAATTTAAGCCAGCGTAGATAGCTGGAGGGAGCGAGATCGGGTTGTTGGCCGGGGTATTGGTACATTCCGTGATAGTGATTTCACCAGCCGGAACTGCGGTCAGGAAGCCAAGCGCTGAGGTGACATCTCCGTCTACGGCTTGCACGTCGATCGTGCCACCGCCGTTGGAGCCCGTGGGGTTCGCTTGTACACCGCCGGGGCCAGCGACATCAACTTCGTTTTGCGACTGAATAACGATTCTTCCGCCGCGAGAGACCGACCCGATGCCGTTCGTGGCGAGAGACCTATTCAGTAAGCTGGCTGTACCCTCTATTGTGTTGAGAATGAGGATGGTACCACCTACTTGTCCGTTGCTCTGGCTCTTGAATCCGGTCCGTGCGCGGATTGCAAATTCATCTACCAACTGGGCTCCATCGACCGTGATGCCAGCGCGGGCGATAACACACACGTCAGCACCACCGCGTTGATCTTTATCGAGCGGACCGTTGTCTTTGGGCGGGGATTGGACATTAAACTGACAGCCTGTGCCCAAGCCTTGGTCGGCATCGGTGAGGCCTTGTCCGATGTGTTGCCGGAAACCGAAACGGATGTCCGCACGAATGCCACCCGGAGGGTCAAGCACGCCTGGGTCGGCAATGCCGGGAACAACTGGCAGAGTTGGCGTGACGACTGCCGTCTCGTTCGCCAAAATTTCCACGATCGTCGGAAGACCAGCCGCGCCTTGTCCTTCTTTGCCCAGGATAAGGCCGTTATGGGCGTTGCCACCGACCTGGATCAGGCCGTTGACGACTACGAAGCACGCTGAAACTCGGATGATGCCGCCACCAAAGTCTTTGGCATCAATGTTGAGGAGGCCAGTTTCAGTGACAAGAGCGCGGGCGCTGTTCTGTGGCGGGTTAGGGTGTGTGATGGGCGACGGTGAGGGGAACGGTGGGGCCGTGAAGTTCGAGTCATCCCCACCTGCGACAAGCTGAAGAATACCACCAGCGACGCCTTCGACGCTGGGTTTCGGGAATACGTTTTCTACGGTACCGGCGATGCGGATGGCTTCACCCGTAGCAGTGGTCGCCGTACCAGTCGCGACCAAGGTAATTTCAGTCAGACCGCATTCGTCGAGAAAGGCTTTCTTCGAGGCCGCAGTCCCGTTCGCAGTGATAACGCCACGCGGAGAACCGCTCGGGTCAGCCTGGACGTCAATGAAATCTCCGGCAAAGACCGTGATATTGCCCGGGCGACCATTGCCTTTCTCGAAACGATTCGAGGAGATCGTGCCTGCCGGTTCGACCACGACGGTATTACTCGCTTCGATGTAGATGGCACCACCATTCAGCGTGCCGACCGGGGCGTTGTTCCCTAGATAATCGCCACTGATCTTGCCACCAGCTTTGACTGTCAGATCGTTAGCAATAATGTGCATCGTTGTGCTGGGCTTCCCTGGACACACGATCCCGCTGTTACCAACGCTGGCTGTTTCGAGCTGGAGCGTGCCACCGTTATTCACGTTGACGATGCCGAAACCAGCAGCAACGAAGTCGAGGACTGAACCGTCCTGAATTTGTGTGAAAACATTAATGCTGGCTACACCAGCCGCGCATGTGTTGCCTGCCAGCCCACACACTTGGGCGACGGTAGTTGCTTGTGCTTGACCAGCAAAGGCGGTTACGAGAAAGAGGCCCAATGGTAACACTATACCTCGGCCGAGTTTTCGTAGAGAAAATGTTGTTGATTGCATTTATATGCTCCCTGTTCCTAGTGTTATAAGGTTCTGAATTCCACGCCAGAGTTGTCCTGGATGCGATCTCTCATGCCTCTACGTTAGTGGAATCACCTTCTTGCTCCCTCTCCGAAGTTGGGACATTACACAGCTTTTTCCTGAGAGACAGTACCAGCATCCTGTGTAGGTATGTCGTCGTGCGAGTATTGCAGCTTCTTTCTTCACCGACCGCGGTCCTGGAGACAAAGGGCAGTGAGATCCTTTGGGGAGAGATCAAGACTCCATTTCCCCACTTTTATGGGAGAGAAGCTGCCTCCCTCCTCGCGCTTCCTGTCTTTCAGGGTGTTTCCTATGGATTCTAGAGATAAGCGACTATGAGGATGGATGCAAGGGATGCCATAATCGGAGCAGAAAATATTTTTGCACGACGCCTAACTTGTTAGGTGCGGAGGCGGGATGAGGGGGACATCAGTATGACCTCCTGCGCTGCGCAAGCGTGCCACCTCTTCCGGAGGAAGGGGTGAGACTGGACCGAGCAAATGTGCGACGGAAAGAATATGAGCCGAGTGTTCGAGCATCTCAAGTTTGGAATAGGCTTCTAAAAGGTCTTTGCCGACAGTGACCGAGCCATGTCGAGCCAAAATGATCGCATCAAAGCGGTGGATGAAGAAGCGGATGGCTTCGGCAGCCTCTTTCGTTCCAGGTGTCGAATAGGGTGCCGTGGGAATTGCCCCGAGCCCGGTGATCACCTCGGGTAAGATCCCATCTGTGAGCGAGATGCCAGCCAAGGAGCACGCGATCGCCATGGTTGGATGAGCATGAATGACCGCCGCGACGTCCGGCCGCTCTTGGTAAGCTAAGAGATGTACTTGCAGCTCGGAGGACGGGGGAAGCTCGCCGCCGAGCTGATGTCCACTGAGGTCGGTGAGAACAACTTGGTCCGCCCGTAAAAAGCCTTTATGTACGCCTCGTGGGGTGACAAGCAAACGATCTGGCCCGAGGCGAAGGCTGACGTTCCCCTCTGACGACGCGATGAAGCCCCGCTGATACATCAAGTGGCAAATCTTAACGAGATCTTCAGCGTGGGGCTGGTCGGTTGTTGTATCCATATAGGTATCGCCAAAAACACCCCTATCCAGGGGAAAGTTGTCAATGGGCTGCTGGTTGTGAAAGCTGTACGCCGCCGCTGGCCACTTGCGCCGAATAGCGGGCAGGGGTGGCACGGAATCGACTCGTGATTCTCACAAGCGCTTCGACTTCAGCAACTTCGTGAGGATGGGTCTCGCGGTAACGTCGCTGCTGGTCTCGTTCCCACGCCAAATGTGCTTCGATCTTCTGCGGTGAGAGTGACACACCAAAATCCTCGGGCAACGAACGACTTGCGTGTTCGTAGTTGAAGAGGCGATCCAGGACGAGGTCTCCAGTTGCCTTTTTGAAGTGAGACGACTCCCAATACCACTGCATAGCTTTGCCTTTTTCGTCTGCTGCGGGAACGTCTTCTGTGGTAATGCTGCTGTAGCCTGAAAAATCCCACAGCGTTATGGGCTGGCCCGCACCTTGCGGAAGGTTAGCCTCGGCAACGATTTGCGTCAGCTCTCGTTTCCACTGCTCAAAAAGAGGGTATAAGCCAAGCGCTCGAAGCGCTTCCAGATCGCGTGCGTGCGAAGGTGGGATAAACAGGTAGAGTGCAATGCCATCGCTGCGGCACTCGGCAATCAACGTCCGGAGCAGCTCCACGCGATCGCGACCATAGACGAAGCCTCCGTAGGTTTTTTGGCTGACTAAAAAATCTCTGGTGAGGATTTTGATAAAGAGGTCGCGATGGTTCACGTTCGCTGGATCGTACATCCGCGTGCGATCACGCATGCCGCGATCAGTGTAAAGAGCGTGTTCTCCTGAACGATTCTTTTGCAGAGTAGTCCACGACGACCAAAAAGTTTGGGGAGACGCAAGGTAGTGGAGGTCGCTTAGCCACGGAGGGCGTCCAGCAAATCCTGAATCGGAGAAGTCGCCTGCAACGTCTCGTTTGCTAGAGAAGAGGAGAAAATCCAACCCAACGAGTACGGTGGAGAGCTTCGTATGTCTCCTGGCAAATGCGAAGACTTGATAGGTTTCATAAAAATTGCTGCCGCTGAGCGCGGCATTATACGCATGTTTCCCGGCAAGGGCTTCATGTTGCGGATTGATGCCATTCTCTGTTCGAGAAGAGCCGAGGATCACTGTATCGTAGGCACCGTTTACGAGGGCGCGCGCCTTCGAGGTGCGCCCACCGCTTTCCATCAGCTCAGTTTTCTCTTGGTTAAACTGCGGGTGGGTGAGGAAAGAGAAGCGCCCCTCTGGGTCGACGAGGGCATTCACTCCCAGGAAGCCTGCCATGCCGCAGCAGAAAAGGAAGAGATGAATTCGCAAGTACCTGTACGATGAACGCATGCCACCTGTCCTAAAACTGGAAATATAAAAATTCGCTGTTTTCTGCGAGGCGGAAAACGGAAAAGAGGAACATTGCGGCCAGTGCCCAGGCCCACGCTTTCGTCGGCTGCCAGCGCAGCCATTCTGGAATGATGCTGTATGGGTCGTGGTAGTCATTGCACGTCGTGCGGAAGCGGCGCATCACTTCATGGGTATTAGGGAGACAGCGAGCGATCAAGAACAGGCCGACGATGAGTGACCAACCGACGACAGGATCGCCGAACACGAGCGGATTTAATCCAGCACTGTTTGCCGCTTCCCGTTGGACTAACTCCGAGGCTCCGTATCCCGGCCCTATGAGCGTTGTCGCCGCCGGTACTGAAGCGAAACCCAGCATTGCAGTAAGGATGTCGAATGCAGTTGTCGCATTATTGGCACGAAAGAAAACCCAGGCGATGACGACAGCTACGAAGGTGACGAGGCGAGAAAGTTCGCGCGTGATTGGGGTGCTACGCGTTATACCGAAGCGTTCGCGCACGGCCTGCCAGCCATGGTTAGTGACGAGATACGTGCCATGAAGTCCCCCCCAGATGACGAAGTTCCATCCAGCCCCGTGCCAGAGCCCTCCTAAGAGCATGGTGAGTAGCAGGTTGACATAACGGCGGATGGGTCCTTTGCGATTGCCTCCGAGCGCGATGTATAAATAATCGCGGAGAAAACGGGAGAGGGTCATGTGCCAACGTCGCCAAAACTCAACGATATTAATGGATTTGTAAGGTGAATAGAAGTTGAGCGGCCAGCGGATACCGAACATCAACCCCAGCCCGATGGCCATATCGGAGTACCCAGAAAAATCGAAGTACAGTTGAAACGTATACGCGAGTGCCCCCCCCCAGGCTTCGAGTGTGGTCAGGTGTAAGCCGGAGGCCGCAGCATTGAACACCAAATTCGCATGTACAGCGATGCTGTCGGCTAAGATGACTTTTTTGAACAAGCCGATGCTGAATACTGTGAGCCCGATCGCCATCATTCGGACGTTGAACCGATACACGCGCGGGTTTTTGAATTGCGGCAACATTTCATGATGGTGCACAATCGGCCCGGCGAGCAGGTGGGGGAAAAACGTGATGAATAAACAGTAATCAAGGAAGTTATAGTCTCCTACTTTGCCGTAGTATGCATCGACCAAATAGGCGATTTCGACGAATGTAAAAAAGGAGATCCCCAGCGGTAAGATAATCGGGTCGAGATGAAAGCTGGTGCCTGCGAGGGCATTCACGTTATCGACAAAAAAGTTCGCGTATTTGAAGTAACCTAAGCGCAGCAGATTCGCTGCGAGGCAGGAGATGAGAATCCACTTCTTTGTTGTGGGGTGCCAATACGTTTTGCTGAGTGCGAGCGCGGCATAGTAGTTAAAGAGCATCGTGGTGCCGATGACCCAGAGATATTCTGGGCCCCAGTACCCATAAAAACCTAGGGAGGCGATGACCAGCCACGCAATGGCAAAGCGTGGCGATTGCTTCCCTAACAGGAAAAAAACGAGCAGGGCGATCGGGAGAAACCCGAAAATGAAAGGGTAAGAATTGAAGAGCATCGGACTGTGCTGGCGAAACCTGATCTTCGACCCGGGTCGGGTCGGTCTTTCCTACGTGTCTTCCTAGTCTGCGATCGGTGAGCGTCGCTTCGGGCGCGTAGGCTCGGGGTCGCTATGCTCCTCGGTCTTGGCATTCCAGCCGGCCACATCATGGAACTTCGGCATGGTGTCTGCGCGGAGCCCGAGGCGTAAGGTTTCCAGGGCAATGACGTCGGTAGTGGCGACGTTGCCTACGTTGATCTCGGTGCCAAATTTCTTCACTAACCAGACTTGTTGGGTTTTGAGTGGAGCCTCGAAGATAAGATCGTCTCGATCAATCTTTTCGGTGATTTCATCGACCAGCCCCGAGCGCACTTCGCCGGTCCCGAAATAAAGCCCCACGGTGCCACTCTCTCGTGCCTCGCAGATGACTTTCCATGCGCCAGCTTCGAGGTCGGATTCGATCTGCTCCACCCATCGATAGGGTGGAATGATTTTCTCCGCATCTTTGCTGCCGACCTCTGAGAGCACGATAAACTCTTTGGCCAGTTCTCGAATGTAGGTCGCCTTTTCTTGACGAGACATGTCGATGACTCCGGTCGAGATTTCGACATGAGTCAGCTTGGCTTTTCGGGCCGCGTCGCGATACTCATTAAACCGCCCCTGCAAGATGGCGAGTTCTAGAAACGTGCCGCCGAAGCAGACCGGCACTTGGGCATCGTGGCACACACGAATTTTGTCGAAGGTATTCTGCGTCACATAAGCCGTGCCCCATCCGAACTTGAGGATGTCAATGTGTCCTGCTGACGTTTCCAGCAAGTCTTCAAGCTGGCGGATACCCATGCCTTTGTCGATCACATGCGTGATGCCGACATCGCGGGGTTTAGCGCTGCGGGAGGGCAGGGTAAGAAATCCTGACATGGTGGTCTCCTTCGTGCATGGCAAAATACAGCTTGCCGAGTGGGTGAGTCGATGCGACTGCGGACCGGTCTCACCGCAGGGCAGTGGAGCGTCTTTTAGTTCGCTTTAGCAAAAGTCGTGGCCAGTTCTAACAGGTTTTTTTCGCTGCTGTCCAGCCGCTCAGCGACTGCCTGTCGCCATCCGTGAGCAGCCTGCAAGTGGGTACGACATTGGCTCAGCATGACGCCAACCGGCTCTTCCGCTGCCCCGCCAAGCCCTTGACGTGTAGCTACGATGGTGTGCGGATCGTCGAGTTCGTGGAGCACTGCCTGCGGCAGCGCGAGGGGGCGGCCAATCACTTGTTGCGCAGCTTCGTCGAGCAAGTCTGAAGGAATGGCACCAACGTGCTCTTGTCGATCTAGGGCAAGGCGAATCGCCAGCCCAACGATACGATGCGCAGTGCGGTAGTTCAGCCCGGCATGCGTCATGACGACTTCTGCCAAGTCTGTGGCTTGCGCGTATCCTTCGCCGGCACGTTGCGCCATGAGCTCGGTGTTGAAGGTCAGTCCGGCGATGACCTTCGCCATGAGTTGCACAGTCTCAATCGCATGATCGAGCATGCGCGGCGTCTCGCCAATGATAAAAATGCGGTTATCCATTTGCGCGGATGGGGTTTTCCCTACGGCAGCGAACGACACCATTTTCCCTAAGAGATGTCCGGTCATGCCGCGGACAAACGCGAGCGAGTAGGGGTTCTTTTTCTGCGGCATGATGAGGCTGATGCGTGCGTGGCGGTCTGCCAGTTCGACAAGGTCGAATTCTGCCGTGTTCCAAATCTGCAAGTCTTCGGCGAGACGATCAAGATGAAGAAAGAGCATGGTGACGAGGCTCGCAAGCTCGACCGGAGTATCAACCTGCCACATGGCGTCCCGCGTGTTCACGATGGCGCTCGCAAATCCCAACAGCTCAGCCAAGCGTTGGCGATTCACCGGTAGCCGGGACCCATTGATGCTACCGATGCCTGCCGGACTTTGGTTCGTGCGCTCGTAGAGCGCGTGAAGCCGATCAAGATCGCGAGTCAGCGGATACACGAAGGAGAGCAAATAGTGGCCGAGCGAAGTCGGCTGGGCATGTTGCAGATAGGTGTAATCCGGCATGACGGTTGTGGCATGAGTGTCGGCCTGCTCCACAAGGGCTTGCCCCAACGCGATCACTGCCTCGGTCAGAGATAACAGACGTTCGCGCACTGCGATGCGATAGGCGATGGTGGCCGGCTCGCGCCGTGGTCGCCCAGCTCCCATCCACCCAGCCGCGTCTTCATCACGTTTGCGCAACCACGCTTCGCGATTGCTGTACACATCTTCGAGCGCTAGGTCGAGGGGAAAATCACTGAGTGGCAAATCGTGCAGCTCTAAGAGCAGGTGCAACAGTCGTGCACTTGCTGCTCGTGGGGCGATTTCCATTTCTCTGAGCATGACGATGTGCGCGAGATCGGCAAGGCTCAACCCTCGCCACAGGATCGGAGCATCGGCCAACTCGAGTCGGAATGCCGCCTGCATGAGTTCCGGAGCCGGGCTTTCTTTCAGCCGTGCGCCTTCACCCTGCCCGCGAGTATTGTTTGCTGCGTGGGGTGTCATAGGAGAGCCTAATCGACACTGATGCGTCGCAAGCCATAGCCGACTGTAGGGTCGGCGGCGTGCAGAAGGTCCTCGATGGCTTTGGGCTTTCTGCCCTGATTCCGTGCACGTTCTGGATCTTTGGCCACGAAACGCCGCTTAACCCGTTTGTAGCCGGCTTCGGCAATACGTGCGAGCGAAGAGAGGATCGGCTTGGGGTCGTCCCATGCGGCGTAGGCGTACACACGCTTGCCGCGATAGGATTGCAGCCATGTCCAGCGCGTGAGTTTCTTTTCCGGCAGAAAATGGAGGGTTACGGTCTTCAGGTCGCGTTCCTCGTGAATCCACTTAATGCCTTCGGTGAACGCCGTCTGGGGTTGTACGGGTTGTCCGAGCACGTCTTTATACCAGATCGCCGGGAGGTTAATACCGGAACGGGTGACGATACTGTGCGGAAACCAAGTGCGTCCGCCGGTCGGTTCGGTGATCTTAAATTGTCCGTCGCGCCGGTCTTTCTTAAATTCCACCACGCCATAGCCGCGATGTCCCATCGCTTGCAGGATCGACACTGCCGTGTCCGCGATCCACGGTTCATGAACGCTTTCTGCGAGGGTGGCTGTTCCGAACCCGCGCGGATATTGCCGGAGTTTCCGTCCCGTCCATACTGCCAACGGCTTGCCAGATTCGTCGAGGTAGGTGACGCCCCAGTACAACTGCCCATCGTCGCCCGGCATATACTCCTGAATAATCAAATCCTGATGGACCGGATAAATACATTCCAAGAGTGCCTTGAGCATTTCTGCCGAGTCCGCCAGGAACAACCGCGTATCGAACGTTTTGCGCCATGCTGCCGTGGGCTGAAAGGGCTTAATCAGGCACGGATAGGCGATGTCATGCAGGATGTCGTCGATATTTTCGCGCCCCTCGGTGAAATAGGTGCGTGGCAGCGGAAACTTGCTGTCGATGGCGAGCTTGTAAAAAGCCTTCTTGTTGAGAAAGAGACGGATCACTTCTTTCGACGGCAGCGCCATGTGGAAATAGGGGGCAAGGGCTTCGCGTTCTTCGGAGATCAATGAGATGTTGAGGTCGCCAGAAGGGAAGAGGACACCTTTCTGATTCATGTTTTGGCCAAGCTCAATGAGGTCTTGTAGCAGCCCCGGCCCGGCGGCAGCGAAATCCTGCGAATAGATCTTCGTGCAATAGCGCGTTTGCGCACTTGGCTGCGTCAGGTCCGAGTCGATACCGACCACGGGAATCCCAAGACGCCCGAGCGCACGCACAGTGCCCAAGCCATTTTGTCCCAGCCCAAGAACGATAGCTGGCGGTTGGTTAAAGTGGAGTTGCTGTCTCGTTGGCATGACTGCTCTGTGGGTCCTTTCTCGGTACTCCTGTTATGCGTCCTGTGACGCGAGCAAAAATCGTTGCGAGACGTTCGGTCAGTCGCTCGCGGCTGAACGCCTCAATGGCCGCATGATCCGGCGTGAAGCGCCACTGCTGCTGCCGCCATTGCCCGTAGAGATCGCGCAAGGCGGACTCGATGCCGTGGGTGTCGTTGGGATGGACGACCACTCCTAGACCGACGCGGTCGAGAATCGCCGTGGTTACTCCCGGCAACGTGAGTGCCAGTACCGGCTTACGTAAATACAAATACTCGAAGAGTTTGCCTGGGATTTTGACGACGGCGGATTCGTACTCGGGAATCTGACAGAGGAACAGCACGTCACTATCGGCCAGATACTGAACGCTGTCGGCATGTGGGACATAGGCGACGTACTTCACCACGTCGTTCAGCTGTAGGTCGTGCAGCAAGGTGTCATATTTCCCGCGCTTGGTGCCGACCAAATTCACGCGGAAGTGTGTACGTGCGTCTTCTTCTGTTGCGAGCAGGCTGTGGACCGCACGAAAAAAGGGGCCAGCATCGAACATGGTCTCGATATTGCCCGTGAGGGTAAGGTGAAAACAGCCTTCTCGGAGGAACTTTTTCGTGCGACTGAGGTGGCCGAAATCTTCAGCGTCAAAGCCGTTGGTCAACGTCGTAATCTTCGCAGCCAGGAAGGGATATTTGTTTAAGAACTGTTCCTGATTTTTCTCGGTGTTGACGATGAGATGATCCGCGTGCTCGGCAACTGCACGTTCCCAGCCTTCTTCGAGACGCTGACGGCGAGAGTTCCCGATATACGTCTGCTTGCGTCGGATACCTGCTGTCCACGGGTCGCGAAAGTCGGCAACCCACGGTAGGTGCAGGGCGCGTTTGAGCCACAACCCTAAAACTTGCGATGAGTTCGGTGGGGAGCTGGTGTAGATCAGCTCGACCTTTTCTTTGCGAGCAATGTACAAGCTTTTCGCAAATGCCTGGGGAATCCACGCCACTTGTGGATCAGGGATGAGTACATGCTGATGCACGAAGCGCTGGAACGAGGAGAAGATTCCCCCTCGCCGTTGCTGCTGGCTTGCTTCGGGAGCTGCCTTCGCGAGTTTCTGTTCAGATGCAGGTTTGTTCTGTGCTGGCGACTTGCTAAGCAGAGAACCCAGCCGCTGTTCGAGACGCTCGAACTCGAAGGTGCGGGTGCGGTACACGCGAACCTCTGTCGGCACTTCGCGCTGCAAGGAGTCGTCGCGCAGGTGCCAGAATGGGTTGCTCACTGTATGCACGACCGGCTGCCAGCCAAACTGCGGCAGGTAGCGAACGAATTTGACTGTTCGGTGTACGCTAATCCCGCCTTGGGGTGGAAAGCGGTACGCAAGGACAAGGGCTTTTGGCATGGCTCTGAGTCGATCTGGACTGGACGAAGCACTAACGATGGCGGAAATGTACCTCGATCTCTTTGACGACTTCGAAGGCCTCGGCATAGGCCACGTTGATTTGGTAGCCGCGGTACATCGCCCGCCCTTTCACGCCTTGGAGCCACAGCTCTCCATGAACCTCGTGCTGCGATTGATGCGCTCTCACACTCGCAATCTTGAGGTCAATAAAATCGGAGATATCGACGAATGACTGTGCCTTGAAGCCACCAGGGACGATGCCGCCGGGAATCGTCTGTTCGTACATGAGGAGAGAACAACGGTTTTTGCGCGCTGCGGAAATGACAGACCGGGAGATGGTGTTGTGATCTTGGTGCGAATCTTGATCCCAGTGGGTATAGATCAGGTCCGGCGCAAAGCTTTCCAGCAACTGATCGACCTGACGAATGAGTTGTCGATTGTACTCCATCTCTTCAGGCGGTACGTCGAGACAATAGAGTTGGGCATCGAGAAGGTCTGCCCCTCGGCGCATTTCTTCCCGCCGCCGTTCGCGCTGCGAAGGCACGGTAGAAACGACCATCAGAACGGTGTCGCCCAGCTTGGTATGCTTGGCGATAGTTCCACCCATGCCGATTTCCATGTCGTCGGGATGAGCGCCAAAGACGAGCACTTTCATGAATTATCCTTCGAGTACGACTTCTTCGTAGTAGCGCAGCACGGTGATATCGCGGAACGTTGGCACCTGCACCGCCCTGCCAGCCGCCAGCTCGATCTGAAGCTGAGCGAAATTGGCACCGGCGAGTGTGGCGAAAATAGTGCCGCCGCCCATGCGCGGATTCACTTCGAGGAACTTGACCGTGCCGTCGGCAGCACGCCGCATTTGCATACAGCTCGGGCCTTGTAGGTTGAGGAAGCGGGCGAGCGCGAGGCACGTCTCTTGGATTGCGGCATCGTGGAACACGCGGCCTTTGACCGAAATCCCCTCTTTTGTTGCCAGTCGTACCCGAGGCACCGCCACGATGGGGTTGCCGTCGAGATCGCTGAGCACATCAATCGAGTATTCTTCACCAGGAAGATACTCTTGGATCAACAAGTCTTTTTGCTTGGCCACTTGTTCGGCGAGTTCTTCGGCATTGCGACACAAGGCAATGCCACGGCTGCCTTTGCCGCGCACGGGCTTGACGAAACAGGGGAACTCGCCAATTGCGCGTGGATCAAGTGTCGAGCGTGGCATGGGAAAGCGTTCGTGCGTGAGCTGGTAGAATTTCCATTTGTCGATGCAATTCTCCAAGGCTTCCGGGTCGCTCACGATAACCGTCACGCCACGACGGGCAAGTTCGGCCTTATGCTTGCTATAAACCAGGATGTCGAATCCTGAAGTCGGAAGGATCAGCGAAATTTTTTCTCGCTCAATGACTTCCAACGCCTGAGGAAAAAACTGCGGATCGCTGATGGGCGGAAGCGTGGCATAGGCGTCGGCGAGGAAAAATCCTGGCGAAAGCGGGTCGGCGTCGGTCGAGACGATTTTTCCTTGGAAGTTGGCAAGGCGTAAGGATTTGAGAGCGCAGATGGCAGCGGTGCCTCCACCGCCGGGAAGTAGCACGGTCGGACTGGAAGAGGTGTTCACGTCAATCTTTCTTCTTGTACGAACAGCGATTACAAGCGCCGGCCTAGTTCAGGGGCGCTATGCGCGTCGCTACCGTAGACATAGGCCGCGCCGAGGGTGTGGACTTTCTGGCGCAGGGTCGGGCTGGGAAGATTGTATTTCCCATTGAACTCGACCAGAACGTGCTGATCCATGCACAAGCGTACGAGCCGTTCTTCTTGCGCGTCAGTCAGGGTGATGCCACGCTTATGGGCGTAGAGAGTGGGATGCGCCCAACTATCGACCCACGGGTTGCTGAGCATGGCTTCTAATGCCTCGATGTAATGTTCGGGCTCGGCAAACGAATGTAAGGCTCCAAGGACAATGTCGCTTTTGGCCCGCACCTCGGGGGTAGCGTCGAGATCGCCTTGGCGAGTGAGTACCTTCGCTTCACATCCAGCGAGGAGGATGAGGTCTGGGAACTGCTGCCGCGCCTCTTCGACCTCCTGCATATAGGCCCAGAAGTCGTAGCGCAGTTCTCGCCGCACGTGTTCGGTAAAGGCAATCAACCGCAAGCCTTTGCGCCGTGCCTCGTGGCAATACTCAGCGATGGTGTTCTTACCGTCCGACCACGTCGTGTGGACTTGCCAGTCGCCGTGCAGCAATGCTTCTTTGTATGTTTCCCACCGTTTTGTCATGCCAGTTCTTTTCTGATCGAGCGCTGCTCACAACTCGCAGCTGTTGAAGGATTCGCCATTCAGGCAGATATCGATGCCAGAGGAGCCTTTCAGGCGGTCGAAATTTTCGCCCCCATCGAGCAAATCGTTCCCGGAGCCACCATTGAGGATGTCATTCCCCGGCCCGCCGTAAAGATCGTCAGCTCCGCCTTCGCCAACGAAGGAGTCGTTTCCTTCTTCGCCGTACATGACATCGTCTCCCCCGCCTCCATCAAGGACGTCGTCTCCGTCTCCGCCAAAGATCATGTCGCCTTGCGCGTCGCCTTTGAGGTGATCTTTAGCCGGGCCGCCTTCGATCATGTCTTCGCCAAGTCCACTTTGGATGAAATCCTGCCCCTCGCCGCCGCAAATAATGTCAGCTCCTCTATTCCCCTTGAGCGTGTCGTTGCCGCCGAGTCCGAGGATGACATCTGGACCGTCTGTTCCGATGATAGTGTCCGGCCCCTCTGTTCCCACATGTGTAGGCGTAAGTCCGTCGCAAAGGCTGGGCGCGGCTCCCTCAGCGAGCGAGAAAAGCGCGAAACTCAGGGCAAGAACTATGCTCAATCCCAGTAACGAAAAGCGCATGTCTGACCTCTCTAGTGGGTATCGAGGCTGAAGGAGGTGTTCCCCCTTCAGCGGGGTTTGTGCGAGCACTTCCGTTAGGGGTATTCCAAGGTTCCGTGGAAATTCACTAACGCAGAGCCGAAGTCATCGCCAATCTGCAAGGCGATGCCCATGCTTGTGGAGATCAACGCTTCAAAGGCGAGTCCGGTGGTCTGGATAGAGACATTCACACTTCCGTCCGGAAGTTCTTCGAGTGAGGCAGCTGCAACTGTAATTGGCGGGGAGGCGACCACGCCGTTGCCGTTATATACCCAACCTGACCCCGAACGGACGAAATTCGCGGAAGGAAAGAAGCATTGGTAGCCACCGAAAGCGACTTGCACGAATTCTGTCCCTGTTTCGATGCCATCGTTTCCAAGCCCTGCTTTGAGATTCCCGGCAAAAGTAAAGCTTTGACCTTCTTGGTCGAAGGTAAGTGTTGCTTGACCGATGGTTGTCGCCCCTTCTGCGACATAGAGCAGGGTAGGGTGATAACCGAGATCAATAGTCCCAGTATCGGGCAGTTTATCAGTGAAAGCAGTGCGTCCTGCGAGCCCCCAATTTTCCGATGTATCCGAGCCTGCATTGATAGCTGGGCTGTCCGCAACCTGACCGGTGTGAACCCGCCCGAGCCGGAAGTCTTCACGGGCCGTATCAACGAAGATCGGGGACGAGCGAATGGAATTGGGACCTGGAAGGGTGAGCTTGGCGTTGGAGAGTTCGTAGTTGGTCGCGTTAGCGTACACAATGTTATAATCCAACGTTGCGCGTCCCGTATAATTGGACCCTGACGGTTCGCGGACGCCGATGGGGTTCTGCACGATGATATTATTGACCACTGTACTGAAGACCGGGATGTTATTCGAGGTGCTGAGGCGGACTCCGCCGTTCAGATTGCCATAGATGGTGTTGTTAACGATTTGATGCAGCTCTCCGTTGATCAAGGTGATGCCGTAGGCACTCGCGAGTGCTCGCCCATTCTTGATGACCAAATTGTTGAAGATGGTCGCCCCGCTTCCTGAGTACGAGATGCCCTCCCGTCCATTCTTCGTGATGACACTATGCATGACCGTGCCATTGACGGCGTTGATAAACCGAATGCCAACCCCTGTGGCATTTCTCACTGTGGTATGACGGACGATCCCTCCTGTGACCGGACCATTCGTGTTCTTGTACGGACCTATCTGTATGGCGCTTACGCCGCCGACCACGAGCAGACCTTCAAGGACATGATGGTTGTGAGCGATGAAGAAGCCCGGGCCTGAGGGGGGCTGGATGATCGCGGTTCCAGGAGTTTTCGCTTTGATCGTGATCGGTGTGTCGGCCAAGCCGTCTCGGATAGACTCCACGCTTTCTGGGTAGGTTCCTGGCTGCAGCACTATAGCTTCGCCAGGGATAGCGCCGTTCGTGCTGACAGCATCTCCTAGCGCACGTTTGATCGTCTTCCAAGGGGTGAGCGGGTTTTGCGCCCTCCAATCTTCGCGAGTGTCGTCTCCTAGTGAGGGGTTAATGTAGAACGTGCGCTGTCCCGGCGGCTGACTCGTGCCGGGTGGTGGAATGGTCGTGCCCTGGATTTTTAAATTTGCACCGGTGTTGCCGGTAGCCGTGTTGTCCCAGACCTGATGATCTATACCGTCTTTAACGTAGATACCAAATTGACCGTTGCTATTGGCGGTGTTGCCATGGATCACACCGCTGTTACCGGAATAGCTGATACCATTCGAGCCGTTATTCGAGGCGATATTGAACTCGGCAACGCAACCTACGGCGTTGACGAACTGGATACCGTTGACAGTGTTGTTGGTCGATCTGTTGTTGCGGACGATGATGCCAGCAACCGGACCATCCCCGTTGTCATGCGCACCCAACCGTAATCCCGTCGTCCACCCTGAGAAAGAGAAGCCGTCGATAATGGTATGGTTGTGGCTGACAAAGAACCCCGGCGTTCCCGGTGGTGTGCCCGGCGGAGCCTGGATGAGCACGGTTCCGTTCGCTTTGATCGTGATAGGATTGGTGCTGGTGCCATCATGTTTGGACTCGATGTTTTCTGTGTACGTGCCAGCCTGGACGATGACCGTATCACTGGCAATCGCGACCCCAAGCGCCATTTTGATGGTCTTCCAGGGCGTGCTCGGATCTCTTGCTTGTAGTTCACTATGGCTATCGTCGCCGATTGCCGCATCGACGTAATAAGTTTTGGGACTGTGACTGGCTGCAGCGACCCCTTGGAACGGGGCGTGAACCAGCAAGCAAACGGTCAAAAGAACTATCGCCGTGCGAAAAAGACGGTGACAAGGCATGAGAATCCCTCCCCTGGAGAAATACAGCTTCATTTAACCGAGCGGAGCCTCATTGGATGTCGTGTGCCAAGGACGAGCGCTGCCTAGCGACGTAGGCGACTTCCGCTGTGGGCCTGTATTCTAGAGCGTCTTGCTCACTACTCAAGATCGTTGCAGTGAGAACACGCGTGTATTTGGCCTGAAGATTGTCAAACATTGATGACGCTTATCTTACGACACGTAATAAGCCATGGCCAGCGTGGTTTGCGACTTTGTTTATAGACTCCTCGCTGTCTGTTCCGTGGCCAGCCTGTGAATAGATGATGTCTAACAGACGCACGGCCTCACATCCTTCCTCGCCCGTTACCGGCGGTGGCATGCCTTGCTCCAGGCTGGTGTAGAAGCGACGAATCACTTCGGCAATACCGGGATACGTCGTGAGACGGCGCATCGCCATCAGCGTCGTATTCCGCACCGCAGCTGTGAGGAGCTGCCAAGATTCGATCAGGTTGTACGCTCCCTTCTGGATCAGTTTCGGGAGGCGGCTGGCCGTGTGGCTGACCATGGTCATGGTATTCAAGTTTAAGAACAGCGAACCCTCGGTGCCGTAAATATGCACCGCGTTCAGATAGGGCTGGATGTCTACCGAAAAACGCAGATGCCCGAGCGCATGTTCGCCTTCCATCAATACACTGCACTCTTCGGGGAAATCGCCGCCTAGACGACCGGTCTTTCTGCCTACGACTTCGATGTGGCGGACGTGGCCAAGGAAAGCGAGTTGCAAATAGGCCGGATGAATCGCCAGATTGTAGAAGGCTTCGAGCGCATCTTGCGGCGTCCCGCGTGCCGCACTGTCGAGAAGCGCCTGCCGCTGAAAGCCTTGATATGCGTCGACTGCGATCACGTGGCCAATCTTCCCTGCACGAACCATCGCGCGAGCTTTTTTTACCACAGGATCAAAAAGCCGGTTATGATCCACACACAGGGATACTCGCTTCTGTGCCGCCAAGGTGCAGAGTTCTTCAGCTTCGGCGACTTCCATGGTCAGCGGCTTTTCGACCAGGACGTGACATTCCGCCTCAATGGCGCGACGGGCCAGCGCCGCATGCGTGTGCGGCGGCGTAAGAATGTGGACAGCTTGCGGTTCGGCTTGACGCAGGAGGTCGTCTGCCGAGGTATAGGTCTTTTCGACACCGAAGCGTTGTGCGGTGTTACGCGCCGCTTCTTCGTTGGCGTCGCAGATGCCGACGACTTCGACCCAAGGAAGCGCACGCAACGCAGATAAATGGACTTGGGCGATACGGCCACAACCGATAATGCCAACTCTCATAGGTTGCCTTACTTCGCCACCGGTGCGTGAGTATCTTCGCTTCGTACCGGTGTGCGTGGTGTCGATGAAGGAGTGGTGAAAGTTTCATCGACAATCGCTTTGCCGAAGGCCGGTAAATGATTCCACAAGTCGTTATTCAGTGCGCAACATTTGCTGCACTTGGGAAACAGCCGGTGCGATTTGAGCGTGCGGCGAAATGTTTGATAGGCTTCGCCGTTCCACAGCTTGCTAAACGAAGCTTCACGGATGTTGCCGAAGGCCACGTCAATCGAGCACGAATACACATCGCCGTAGGGGTTAATTCGTGCAGCTTTCCATGGATAGAAACATTTGTCGACGAAAGTGTAGCCCACGTCGTGAAAGCGCTTATGCACTTGGTCGCGAGTTTTGAACGGTGGACCAAAGTCAATGAAGATATCGTGCTGCTGCGCCTTTTCGCGGGCTTTTTGCATCTCAGCGAACATGACGTCGGCATCGACGTTGCGCAGCTCGTCCGGCAGAATCTGGTTTTCCTCTTTACGGCGGACCGGTAGTGGAATCATCGCTTCCGTGCGGCGGACCGATTCTTCATCGGTAAAGAACATGAAGTCGAAATCCATGGAAGCAATGTTGTAAGGATGCAGCGCGTCGATCACTTCACTGAAACGCCCTTGGTTGAGGGACGAGAGCGTGACGCTAATGCCGATTTTCGGGTTTTGTTTCCCGAGGGCTTCTTTCTCTTCTTTCAGCAAGGCCAGACCTTCGCAGATGCGGCGAAAACTGCCGTTGCCGCGACGGATGAAATCATGCACCTCATCTGGGCCGTCCACTGATATCGACATGGCATCGACCCCAATTTCGACAAGGCGACGTGCATGCGCACGAGTCAGGAACCAGCCGTTGGTGTTCACGCATAACCGCCGCCCACGACGTTTTGCATGTTCGATGAGTTCCATAGCATCGCGACGGAGGAAAAGCTCTCCACCAGTCAACGTCATTTCTCGTACGCCCATATTGGCAACGTCGTCGATCAC
>SXGT01534174.1_pt1 | contig 19208 bp, 15 predicted proteins | sample 3176221 | NCBI WGS metagenome assembly SXGT01 (sample SAMN11356862, study PRJNA531348) | freshwater metagenome | isolation source: freshwater sample F1-120 | place: China: Fuxian Lake, Yuxi | collected 2017-12-25
ACCGCAGATTTTTTGTTGTTTGGGTTATTAGCCGTAGCTACGGCTGCTCCCGAAATATAAAGATTAGTTCCATCGGTAACCATGGAGGTTGGAGTTAAGTCATCATAGCCATCTAAGTTAACAGCATTCCAAGAGGTAATGGTTTTACTAGAAAGACTATAGTTCGCCAGATGAATTTCATCAGTAATATCAATAGTAATGGGGGTATAAACTATCTGAACGTTAGTTGGGGTTACGTTTGGATTTGCAACTAAGGCAATTCCTCTCCAATTACTAGCCCCCGTATCAACATTATCTATATTTGTTATAGTGATATCACCTCCGGAGATGGGACTCGAAATTGAATCCAAATTTGTAACCTCTGCGACATAAGGATGAAAATTTTGAATAGCAGGAGTGAAACTTGTCATCTGTCCCCGATATCCCGTAAAAAGAATTTTATCGTTAGAGCCGCCTCCACCATTTATAAAAATGACCCCCTTAGGTCCTCCTAGGAGTCCATGGTAATTTCCAGATTCGTCAGTTCCCCCTCCAATGCCGGCTTCAAATTCGGTTACATCTCCAGTAGGTGTGACTTTAAGAAGGAGCACCCTATATTTGTAGGTTCCAGAATAGTTATAAAGTACTCTAGCCATCACCCACCAAACATCGCGATTAGTGTCCCATACTGCTGTGGTAGCTAAATTCTCCTTTTGATTGCCGCCAGAGAAGTCAAAATAGAGAGAGCCCGCACCGAGAATATTTACAGCTACATTGGGGTTGTTGGAACTCGAATTGGCAGCTTGAAAGTCTGAATCTCCTATGAGATCCTCAGTCATCTGTTTTATCCACCCGACATATCTGTTCAGTGATGAGAGGAGATAGAAGTGGGCTCGTCCCCCTATTAGAACCCTACTCTCAGACTCTCCATTAGTGACTACGAACGTAGTTATTTGAGAACTCGTATCGTTGTAGACTTCGTATTGCCCCTCATCGGCTCTAAAGTTAGAACGGGTTACAATAAAAAGGGCCAAAGTAATGACTAGATACCTTGTGAAGCCTCTAAAACTTTTAACTCTTTTCAACACTTTCTATCACCTTCCAAAACCTTACGATCCAGGCTTTACATTATTTGGAGTTGAAACTTGATCTCCAGTTATCCGAGGCATCGCTACTATTGGAATAACTATATTCTGTGGCCTTAAGTAGTTACTTGGGACCTCAGAGCTATTGGAAATGGAACCTGCGTCTGGATTGGGATCTGAAATATTAGCAGTGTCGTTTTGTGACTCTTCAGTAGGCGGATGATCAATTCCTATGATCTCGACATCCGAAGAGGGTTTTCCACAACTGACAACAGTAAGAATCATGACTAAGGTTAAACACCATTTCCACATACGTACCTCGGTTAAAAAGTTGTTTTACCTAAGTTGATTTTGACTCACATTGCGGTGCGTAGCAACGTGAATGTGAATTGTTAAAATAAAATAATAATTCCAACTAGTGATTGTGTGGGTTTCAACATAATTGAGGGGCTAAATCTTCAAATTCAGGTTAACAATCCACAAGAGACGAGATAGGATTTTAAAATGCATCAGGCTAAAAAACTACTTTCTGCAAGTCTTCCACTTGTATTGCCTATAGTTTGTACAGCTCTTATTCATCATTATTTCTTTAAAACATTTGGAGCCAATAATCTTACTTTAGGCATTTACTCTCGAGATATTTATATTCCCTTAGGGCTGGGGGCGATTTTTAGTCTCTATCACATGATTGGAAATGGAGTGGTTCTTAGATTTCGCCTCCTATATTTTATAGGGACCATGGTTCTTTTAGTTGGGATGATAGCCCTTTTAAAAAATTATCTGGGTATGATGTTGAAATTTCCCCATTCGACTCTGATAGGAACTCTTCTGAGCAGCTGTTTTTTTATTTTAGTTTTATCTTTTTTAACGACTCTAAAGTTTTCAGATCTTCTTGCCTATATTCGAAAGAGAAATAGTGCAGCCCTTTATACGCTAGTGGCTCTGGGATCGCTTTTAAATTATCCGGTTATTTTAAATTTCTTCTGGAGAGAGGCCTCTTACTTAACTGCGAAGTCGGTTTATTATGTCTATCGCCTCTTTGGTGTTCCGCTTCATTTTCAGCTGACCCCGGTATCTTTTAACCTCTCAGGGGGAGGGTTTGCGATTAAGATCATCATGGGCTGCTCGGGACTTGAAGGGGTTTTCTTTTTTGTTTTCGGCTTTTCACTTCTCCAGTGTTTAGAGAAGAGGGACTTTGATTGGAAAGTGGTGGGGGCTTATGGTGTCGGGAGTGTTTTTCTTTTTTTTCTAAATACTGTACGGATTTCGACTTTTTATCTTTTAGGAATACATTTAGAGAAAATTTTTGAATTTAGGAAGGTCAAAGGGATTATTGAGGCCTCATTTCATAATCATTTAGGTTGGATTTTATACCTTTTGGGGATTATTATTTTCGTACGTGTCTATCGAAGAGTTGAAAAGGGATTTTCAACTGGGGTGGACGCTAAAACTGCGTGAATTAAAAAGGGGGAATGGCATGGGCTGGAATCGTCATCTTAAAGTTATTATATTTGTGCTCTTTTTTATTTTCTTCTCTAGCCCTTTGTTGGCGGTGAATTGTCAAGCGCCTTTTTATGATATAACGAATACGAATTGCAGTAATGAGTGCGTGTCCCCTGCGACTTGTGAGATTGATGATGGTGAGGCTCAACGTTGTTGTTTTGATCTTACCGCAGTTCCTGAACTCCCCTCCTGGTTTGGCCCCTTTTTCTTAGCGACCCTTGTGGCGGGCTATGAATATTGGCGAGTCAAACGTAGAAAAGAGGCCGCCATAAAATTAATCAGAAAAAGCTAGTATGAATCTGCCCTTTATTTCAGGAAGTATTCCAACCCCAGCTACGGTGTGAGTGGTATAAAAGCTCTTAGCAAAGGGGTTTTATTTGAAATGTAGCCTTTTCTGCAAAGGCAAGTTTCTCTAGAACCTTAAAAAGGGTGGGATGTGATTTTATCTGTATCTTCTATCTTTCGAGCCATTAATAGCTTAATGCCAGAGCGTCGACTGCTGGGTTCGTTCCTGTTTACCTTTGTTTGTATCTTTGCTTTAAGTGGTGTGGTGGTTTATGTGGGGTACAATCTTCAAAGCATCACCAATTCTATTGTCCATACTGGGAATGTTATTAAGCAGGTCGAGCGTGTTGAATTCCAAATGAAAGATCTTGAGTCTATGAACTGGGGATACATAGCTACAGGGGACAAGGCCTTTCTAACCTCGCCTGAGCTGCTTACAATGATTTCAAATTCCCTTAGCTCTTTAGAGCGGCTAGTTGACAAGGATAGCTCTCTCAGGGAAAAGGTCGGTCAATTGAGGGCTAAGGTAGAAACTAGGCTTAAATTTGCAGAGAGAACTCTTGAGATTGCGAATACATTGGGCCCGATTCCTGCTTTAAAGAGGATGAAGGAGCGAGTAGGACTCAAGCTAAACGAAGAGATAAGAGAGATTAGTCAATCCATTATTAAAGAACAAGAAACTAAACTTGAAGAGGAGAGAATAGAACGAGATAAGAAAATGGAGCAATTGTTGGCTCTTATCTTAATCGGGATTGTAGGAATATTTGTGATTCTTTTTTACTCTTATGTGCGTTTAAGAGCTCAGATTCAAAATCTAAGTTTAGCGGATCAAAAAAAACTTAGGGCTGTTAACTCTCTACAAAATATTGTGGACACTGTTCGTGATCCCTTGCTAATTTTGGAGGGAGACTTAACAGTGATTAGTGCAGGAAGGTCTTTCTATGAAACCTTCAATTTAAGTCAGGATCAGACCGAAAAAAAATTCATTTATGAGTTAGGGGAACGGGAATGGGATATTCCTGAATTTCGTAAACTTCTTGGTGAGGTTCTTTCAAAAAAAGATGAACTGTCAGATTTTGAAGTTACCAATATTTTTCCACAAATGGGTCAAAAAACCTGGCTAGTGAGCGCCCGAAGAATGAGCTCGGGGATTCCAGGGCTTCCCAGAATTCTAGTCAGCCTCAAAGACATCACTGAACGCACATCTGCCGAGAACCGGGTGAAACGTGCCAATCTAGAATTAAATATCTTAAAAGGGGAACTTGAAGAGAGGGTTGAAAATAGAACTCAGGAGTTATTAAAGAGCGAGGGATTTTTAAAGCTTGCTGTTAGAGCGGCTAAACTTGGGCTCTTTGATCATGATATAGTAAACGATAAGATCTATTGGACCGATGAGATGCAAACTATTTGTGGATTTCTTCCCAAAGCCCCCCTCTCTTTACCTGAATTTTTAAAGAGAATTCATCAAGATGATAGAGAAAAGGTCGCTAAGGCGATATTTGACTGTTTCGATCCTGAGGGTAATGGTTTCTACTCCATGGAGCATAGAATTGTTTTTTCTGATGGAACAGTTCATTGGGCGAGTATGAAGGCCCAGGCCTATTTTGCAGGGGAAGGAAAAGAGCGTAGAGCGGTTAGAAGTGTGGGGGTCATTTTAGATATTACCGACCGAAAAAGGGCGGAAGGGCTCATTCAGCAAGCACTCGAAAGCCTTGCTAGGGAAAAGGCAAAACTTGAGGAATCTAACAAAGGGCTAGAAAGATTTGCTTCAATTGCGGCTCATGACTTAAGAGCCCCCATTAGATCAATGGGGCTCTGGGTAGATATGTTAGAGCAATATATGCCTAAACCCTTGCCCTCAGAACTCGAAAATGCGATTCAATTCCTTAAGCTTAATGCAGTTAAATCGGCAGCTTTAATCGAAGATCTTTTGGAGGTAGCGAAAGTAAAATATTCGGATATTATTGTGGAAACAGTGGATCTTAACAAGATGGTTCAGCAGGTTTTATGGACATTAAAACCGGACCTGGAAAATACCAAGGCTCAACTTAAAATAGGGAAGTTACCTTCAATTGAGGGGAATCCGTGTCAACTCGAGTCTGTGTTTGGAAATTTGTTGCGAAATGCACTCACCTATCGAGATAAAACAAGAGCTGTTGAGATCTCTATCGATTGTAATGAGACCGAACAGGGTTATGAGTTTGCGGTTAAGGACAATGGAATTGGAATAGATCCTGAGTTTAAAGATAGAATTTTTGAAATGTTTGAACGACTTCATACCGATGATGACTATCCAGGCACAGGCATTGGATTGGCTCTTTGTAAAAATATTGTCGAGGGGTGGGGTGGAAAAATTGGAGTCACTTCAGTTTTAGGGAAGGGAAGCTCTATCTTTTTTAACTATCCCAAGAAGGCTATTAATTTGGAAAGGAAAAGTGCATGAAACCTCATCTCATGCTTGTTGATGACGCCACCGATCAGGTCTATTTGATGCAAATGCTATTAAAAACGATAGATCCAGAAATCCGTACAGTATCTGCTTCGACAGGTGATGAGGCATTAAAAATACTTCAAGATGAAACTAAAATTTTGCCAAGAGTTGTTTTGCTTGATTTGAAGCTTGCTGGAAAAACAGGACTTGAAGTGCTTAAAGAATTAAAGAAAGACCCTCGCCTAAAAAGAGTCCCAGTTTGCATCTTTTCCAATGCCGATCTTGAGGCTGATATTTGTGAAGCTTATGATCTTGGGGCGAATTTTTATTTCAAAAAACCTATCGGATTAATTGAACTGAAAAAATTTATCGAGTACTTCGTAGGCATTTGGTTCCGTTACGCCTCTTTTTGCACCCGTTAGGGATCTCTCAGTAAGCTCGCTAATAAAGGGTCTCATTACTCGTCAGCCATCCAATTTGGAGTAGGAGAGATTGTCGACTCAGGTTTATTAGAAGTATTAGGAACGTTCTCATTTGTGTTAGATCCCTCGGGGGTAGGTGGAAGTTTTCTGCACTTTATTGATGTCGTATCGGCATCAGCACAATTTGTATAGGTGTATGGAAGGGGCCCGGTGATTACATTATCCAATAAGCACAGATACTCTTCACCACCGACAGATTTATTACAGAAGCATGCCTGAATTGCATTACTTGGATTTTCCTCACAGGAGGTGGTTGAGCCGCCCGCTGTTTGGCAGCGTTTGCAAGGATCTCCTTCTAGTTCATTAATTTTAATAATTCTTTCACAATCATTTTTGAATTTAGTCACATCAACGCCAGTAGCATTGAGATAGTCATTTAAATAAAGTGTCTCAAATCTGCTTCCGCAGGTACATCCCAGGCCTCTTCTAGACTCCCAATCTGCATAGAGAGTTTTCCTTGACAGGAATATCATGATCACTGGAACCTGAGATCTATCGCATTCCCCTAAATGGTCCATGAATAATTGGAACGACCGTTCCATTTTGAACTTTCCTAAATCCCCAATTCATCTGCCCACAAATGCGAAATAAAGGTTTTCCAATGCAAGCAAATGACTCCCTTGACTTTACTTTCAATAGAATCGTTAGAAACATAATAAAAATTCTTGTGGACTCTCTCGTTATAAAAGCCAAGTTTTTAGCAATTGAATAGCTGATTATTGGATTTTTTTTCTAGTTAGAGATGGCACTTCATTTGCCGCCCACCTGTTCACTGAGGGGGAGACTTTTTAAAACTCCATCAGGTTGAAGAGATCCCCCGTTGCACTAAGAATTTCGAGTGAAGAATCCTTTAATCACTCTAGCCGTGCTATAATAACGACTTAATATTATTGTATAGAAACTTAAATTATCTTAAACAATTCTCTAAAAAGAGATTTTCAATGAATTCAAAGCGAAGTGAATGGAGTGCCATTCTAAGATCTTGCTTATCCCATCTAACGATGGAGCAATGGCTCTTTTGGAGCATCCTATTGATCTATGCTCCTGCTGCAATTTGGGCGCGATTTTATTTCATGGACAATGCACTTTTAGAGCCTCATCCCTGGAGACAAAATCAGACGGCATTAACTATTCTTCACCTATTTCAGGGAACTGCCACTCTTTGGGATTACCGATCTCCTCTTAATGGAATGCTTTGGAACAATGTTTATGAGTTTCCTCTTTATCAATGGGTTGTGAGCCAAACAATGAAACTAGGTTTTGGAATTGAAGTCGCTTCTCGATTAATTACGCTGGCCTCTTTTGGCTTAAGTGCTCTCTTTTCATTTTTTATTATTAGAGAGTATTTCAGCTCTAAGATTGCAAACTGGTTTCTCCTAATTTATCTGATAAATCCCTTTGGGGTTATTTTTTCTCGTGTTTGTTTAATCGATTTTTTTGCTCTTGCAGCTACTCTGGCCTCTATTTACGGTCTTACAAAGTTGAGAACTGAAAAAAGAGGATTTATATTTTGGGCTCTTTTTGCCTTTGGGGGGCTCATTGCGGGACTTGCTAAGATCAATATTTGGTTTTTTATTACGGCGAGTATTTTGGCTTTAATAGTGATTGAAGGGATAGTTCAAAAAGAAAAAGTTAAAAAATGGTATTGGGGACTTTTTGGAGTTTTTTTTCTTCAAATAACTTTAGTTTTTTTGTGGAATTATCATCGTGTGACCCATTTAGGATCTCCCGCAGATACTCCATGGTTAGTGGGAGAGTTTAGCCAACGCTTCGAGCTATGGCGCTGGAAAAAGATTTTGTGGTCTTTTGGTGCGAGATCTATGTTTTATGACTGGCTTACAATTCCATTCTTAGTTGGAGTGGGGGTTCTTTTTAGAAAGGCCAAATTCATCTTTCTCATAGTTTTTGGTGTTTTCATGGGCCATACGCTAATCTTTTTTCAGGTTCAGACCTATCATGATTACTACCTTATTGCCTGTATGCCCTATCTGTTTTTGGTGGCAGCCTTGGGGTTGGACTATTTAACTTCCGGAACTAAGCTTATTCACAAATCGGCCTGCCTGATTATTGTCTCTCTTATGCTTTTTAAAGCGTACCAACTTAAGGTTTATTATTCTCCATTAGTTCACGATTACCGTAGTGAAATAGGTTCGGTCTTTAAGTTGAGAGCTTACACAGATCCTAAAGATATTGTTTATTGGGATGCTAAGCAAGGGCGCTTTGAAATTGCAACCTATTCTCAGCGTAAAGTAGGGCTTTCTGAAACGGCTCATCTCATCGGGAAAAAAAGTCAAAAAGGTGAAGTATATTCCCCCACAGTGTTTCATTTTGATTCTCCCTCTCCGGAGTTTAAGCTGTTAAAAGATTCGCCTAAGATTTGGATAGATGGAACCTCTAGTTTTTTAACCTATCGGGTAAAAGAGGTGGGAGAGTTTAAATTTTCTAATAACAGCCAATTGGCTGTCTTAAATGAGATACCTTTGAATATGAAAGCTGTTAAGTTTCAGAAAAATATCGATAACTGCAAATCTACTGCACCTCTAATAGTTTTAATTCCAGATGGAATTAAAGAGATCTTAGTTTCTGCAGATAACAATCCTTCGATTTATCGTTTTCCAGGAAATAAGAGATTTCTTAACATCCCTAATCAAGGTGAGTGGGGTTGTCGGTTTACTTTGAGAGTTGTTTCCTAAGAAAATAAAATACTGAGCATAATTATGAAAATATTTGTATCGGGCATTATTTCTCCTGACTCATTCGCAGATAATGTTTCGTTTGCTCTTAAATCCCTAGGCCATAACGTCTTTTCTTCGCAAAGTTTAAAAGGTAATAGTTTTTTGAATTCAGTCATATTAGGTCACATTGAAAGAAAAATTAATTTTAATGGCCTTTGGAATTTTGAGAAAAAAATACTTAGTGAGATTAGAGCTTTTAAACCAGAACTGTTTTTGTCTGTAACTCAGAACTATTCTCCTGCATTTTTAGCTGAACTAGCTACTATTGTTCCAAAACGTGTCATGTGGTGGGGAGATCCCATTTCAAATGATAAAAGAATGACACTGCTTTCAAAAGAGTGGACAGCCATTTTTATTAAGGACTTTGATTCTGTTAAAAAATTTAAAATAGTAGGTCGGCCCTGTTATTTCTTGAATGAGGCTATGAATCCTGCATGGCACAAACCTTTATCACAACAAAAAAACTCGTCCATTGTGGTAGCTGGAAATTACTACAACTACAGACAGGCTATTACTGAATTCTTAATCGAGAAAGGGTATGAAGTAGAACTTTATGGATCGAAACCTCCTTATTGGGCTTTGCCGATAATTCATAGAATCCATCAACGAAGATATATTACCCGAGAGATTAAGAGTGAGATCTTTGGAGAGGGGCTTGCTTGTCTTAATTCTTTTAGTTTTTATGAGGGAAATTCCTTAAACTGCCGTGCTTTTGAAATTGCAGGGGCGGGTGGGCTTCAACTGATAGAATATAGGGAGGCTGTAGAGAGATGTTTTGAGCCTGGAAAAGAGGTCTTAACTTTTCAGACTCAAGAGGAATTATGCTCGCTTATTGAACGGGCTAAGAAAGAGCCTGTTCAGATGAAAAAGATCAGAGAGGCTGGCGTAAAGCGAGCTTTGGCAGAGCACACCTACCTACATCGACTTAAAGAAATAATTAAGATTATCGACTAAAATAGTTTGCAACTATGAAGCCGTCCGCCTTCAGTTAAACTCCACTTGTCTTGAAAGGTCTTTTCTTTAGCGTACCCTTTGCACTCGTTCAAATTCTCCCCTAATAAGTAGCAATCTTTTTTAGTGGTAGTTTTTGTGATTTGAAAATACCAGTTTTTACATTGTGTTTTAGTTGTGAAATCCTCATGGCAAAGCTTAATCTCTCCTCCTCGAGTATAAAATAGGCTACAGAGACATTGGCACCCAGAGTTTGCTGCTATACTTTGAAATGAGAAAAAACTGGCCCAAAAAAACATTAGAATAGTGAATATTGTTTTCATGGAATTATTAAGCTGTATTTCCTCCGCAGCTGCTTCCGGCTCCAGCAGTGCACCCAAAACAGTGATTATCAAAAATAATATTCCTATTTTTTAATGTATTTAAATCAAAATCAAAAATAGTTTTTGGGGTGTTGCCTGTGAAGCCAAGTTCTAACATCTGATTAAAGTCACAATCAAATAATTTTCCATCGTAAGCAACGCTGATAAGAGAACGGCACATGACTCCATTAGCTGCGGTGGAGTTAAAAGCATTAATCAGTTTGGTCATATATTCTTCAAGCGTCCCAGCTCTTTTTAAGTCCTCTTTAAAACGGTGAATAGGCATATTGGTGATGGCATAGAGATTGTTGAAACAGATATTGAACTTATTCCACAGCTCTTTTTTATAATCTGCCTCCAAGCCTGCTTGATTTGCGGGTAAAAAAGGACCCACAGGATTATAGACCAGGTTTAAAATTTTGCCACTTCCCTCTTTTCCGTAACCTAATGCATTGAGCTGTTTAAGTCCTTCGATACTCTTATTGAACACTCCTCGTCCACGTTGTTTATCGGTAAAAAATTCTTGGTAGTAAGGCAGGGAAGAGATAATTTCGACCTGGTTTTTTGCGAAAAACTCGGGCAAATAATTTTTCTTTTCTTTGGTTTGAGGATTGCCATCGAAAATGACAGTGATGTTGTGGCGAACCATGACATGTTTACCCAACGCTCTAGCCTGTTCTACCATATAATCAAAGTAGGGGCTAAGTTCCGGAGCCCCACCGGTAAGATCTAAGTTCTTTATTGAGGGATATTTTTCTAAGACTTTTAAGCACTGATCGACCGTAAGTTTAGTCATTTGCTCAGTGCGTTTGGGTGACGAATCTACGTGGCAATGGTGACAGGCCTGATTGCAAAGCTTTGTAATATTGACCTGGAGTGTGTCAATTCCTATGGGGGAGAGATTTAGATGTTCCTCTTTGACTTTTTCAGCAAAACTTAAAGCTTTGTGTGTAGAATTATTTGTATTCATATTATTTAGGATCCTTATTTAAGGGATATGGGATGAGTATACCTGATTTTACGGCTAACTCTAATAACTACTGTTCTAGGAGATCTTATGAATTATTACGAGTCGAAAGACCTTTCTCGATTTGCTGAAGTAGGAAAGTTTGCATCGAAACTCATGGAGAAGTTTTTTGCTTATTATACCGAGGCTACTGGCACTGAGGGGGCTTTAACAAAAAGAGAAAAGGCTTTGATTGCCTTAGCTGTAGCTCACGCTAAACAATGTCCTTATTGCATTGATGCTTATACAACGCAGTGTTTGGAAACAGGTGCCAATCCAGAGCAAATGACCGAGGCAGTTCATGTGGCTGCTGCTATGGAGGCCGGAATGACGCTTGTTCACTGTGTTCAAATGCACAATGCTCTAAAACAAAAAGGTGCTGTTTGATTATATAGCACTAAATCGTTCCGGGGTTTCTGAGTTCTCTTCTTCAAGCCCTACGGAAAAATAGGTTGCATCGGGATGGTGAAAGACAATTGCGCTTACCGTGGCCTCTGGATCCATCATATCTCCCTCGGTTAGTAAGACACCAATCTCTTCAGGATTTAAGGCGGTAAAAAGTTTTCTTTGATCTGTAAGATCGGGACAGGCCGGATACCCAAAGGAATATCGTTTCCCTGGGTATTTAGCTTGAAATCGTTGGAGCATGGTCATGTCTGGACTATCCGGAAAACCCCACATTCTTCGAATTTGACTGTGAATGAGTTCAGCATAGCCCTCAGCAGATTCTAGAGCGAGAGCTTGAAGAATATGGCTCTTCAGATATTGCCCTGACTCTTTAAGTTTTTCAGCCTCTTCTCTTATTCCACGGCCTACGGTGACCAAGAATAGCGCTACATTATCTCTTTTTTCTTGAGAGGGGGCGCTAAAATCCGAAATACAAAGATGATCTCCAGAAACCTGTCGTGGAAAATTAAAAACAAGCTCTTTTGAGAAAGGGGAACCATTTTCTGATCTTAATCCAAGGTGCAATTGGTTTCCCAAGGAAAAACTCTGGAAAAATCTCCAGACAGCTCTAGGCTCCATGAGAGGACTATTACGGTAGGATTTTTTTACCTCTTCTACAGCATCCCAGATGGCAAGTCCTTTTGAATCCTTGTCTAAAATCTCGGAACGAATACTGGCACTGTTTTTCATCTCAGTAATCTTTTTTACTGTGGCCCCCTTGACCCCTAAATGACGATTTAAAAGCATCATGGGATTGATGTACTGCCAAATGGAATCTATTTTTTGATTGTTGATCGCCACATGACGAATGTAGTCGGGAGGTTGGGGAATCTGTTCCAAAGTTCTAACCTTTGAACTCCTAGTTTGGTTTGTGATTGAGTTTATTATTGGAATTGTTTTTCTATTTAAGACTTCCAAGCTTTGTCTTCTTTTTAAAGTCTCTTCTTGAAACTGAGCAAAGGAGTCAGGATTTACTATTTTTTTTGCAAGTTCCAAACCGGTCATTGCATCTTTGGCGTAAGCTACAAATCCGGTTGTGTAGGCCTTAGCTATCTGTTTGTCTACAAAGTTTGAAGAGAGTGCTGCACCCCCTACAAGAATTGGAGTGTTGATATTTGCTTTACTAAAATCATCAGCAGTTATCACCATCTGATGGGCAGATTTAACTAGGAGTCCTGAGAGACCTATGAGATCAGGTTCATGTTGTTTAACCGCCTGAATCAGCTGTTCGGGAGGAACTTTGATTCCTAGATTGATCACCTTGAATCCATTATTTGAAAAAATAATATCGACTAAATTTTTTCCGATGTCGTGAACATCGCCTTTGACTGTCGCTAAGAGAAGTTTGCCTCTTAAACTACTTTCGGTAGTCTCCATGAAAGGCTCTAAAAAACTTACGGCAGCTTTCATGACCTCTGCTGACTGAAGTACCTCGGCGACAATTAATTTATTACTATTGAATAGTTTTCCAACCTCATCCATCCCAGCCATCAAAGGTCCGTTGATAATTTGTAAAGGGGAGGAGGCTTTTAGGGCTACTTCAAGATCTGAAATGAGTCCGTCTTTAGACCCTTCGATGATGTAATTAGCTAGGCGTTTTTCTAAGGGAAGAGACTCGGAAGGCGTTTTAACTTTAGCTTTTTTAACCGATCTAAAATGAGAAGCAAATCGACTAATAGCTTCAGGATCTCGATTGAAGAGTAGGTCTTCAGATAGTTTTTTCTCCTCTTCGGAAATCTGAGCATACCTTTCGATCTTTTCGGTGTTTACAATGGCTAAATCTAAACCTGCTAAAACACAATGATAGAGAAAAACTGCATTTAAAACTTCTCTCCCATGATTTGGAAGTCCAAAACTGACATTGGAAATCCCAAGTACAGTTTTGGTGAGGGGAAACTTTGCCTTAATGAGTTTAATCCCTTCTATGGTTTCAAGTGCTGAACCTAGATATTGTGAGTCACCTGTTCCGCAGGGAAATACCAAGGGATCCCAATAAATATCCTGGGGACAAATTCCAAATTTTTGGGTGAGTAATAGGTAGGAGCGAGTTGCAATTTCCAGTTTTCGTTCTCGGGTTACTCCCATGCCCTGTTCAGGGTTATCATCGATACAACCCACCACTAAAGCGGCCCCATATTTTTTAGCTAGCGGAACTACCGCCTCAAATCGCTCTTCTCCATCTTCAAGATTAATAGAGTTTATCAAGGCCTTGCCTTGGCAGTAGGTGAGTGCCATCTCAATTACAGAGGCATCGGTAGAATCGATCATAAAAGGCGCTTTAACTGTCTTAATGAGGATCTTGAAAAAGTTCTCAGTGTCCTCTTTTTCATTTCTATCGGGATTAGCTAAGCAAACATCCACTATGTGGGCCCCCTTTTTAATTTGGAGCCTTGCTATTTCAGAGGCCTCTTCGAATTTGCCCTCTGAAATAAGTTCCTTGAACTTTCTACTCCCGATTACATTGGCTCGCTCTCCCACAAGAACGGGGCGAAGTTCGGGACTAATCTCTAGGTATTCAATGCCTGAGAGTACGGACGGACTAAATGCGGGGGGAATTCTTGGATCTTTTCCCTTAACTAAAGAGACAAAATTTTCAATGTGGCAGGAGGTGGTTCCGCAACAACCTCCTACAAGGTTGATCCATTTTTTTTCGATGAAATGGCTAAGTACCGAACCCATCATTTGAGGCGTTTCTAAATAATGGCCATATTCATCAGGGAGTCCTGCATTGGGAACACAGGCCACTCGAAAAGGGGAGAGGGTAGAGAGTGTTCTGATGTGGTCTGTCATTAGTTCTGGGCCTGTGGCACAGTTAATTCCTAAGTAAAGAAGCTTTCTATGATTTAGCGAGGCGAGTAAGGCATCTACGGCCTGTCCTGCTAACATTGTTCCTGTGGATTCAATGGTGGATGAAATTGCGATGGGAACACAATCTTGAGTCTCTTCAAATAAACGGTCTATAGCTAATAGGCCGGCTTTAATGTTTCGTGTGTCTTGGCAGGTTTCAAGAAGAAGATAGTCTACTCCGCCTTCAAATAAAGCTTTGGCCTGGGCATAAAAATTATCAATAAGCTCCTGAAAGGTAATTCCTCCTGTCACCGAAATGGCTCGGGTGGTGGGCCCTATAGAGCCCGCTACAAACCTAGGCTTTTCAGGCGTTGAGTATTTATCAGCTAGTGTTTTGGCCAATTTAACTGCCGCTACATTGATCTCATGAGCTCTGGATCCAAGTTGATATTCATCTAAAACAAGAGGGGTTCCACCAAAAGTGTTGGTTAATAAGATATCGCAACCTGCTTTTAAATGACCCTCATGGATAGAATTAATAACTTCCGGTTTAGTTATAACTAGATATTCATTACAGCCTTCATAAGTCGCGCCTCCAAAGTCGGCCTCTGAAAGATTATGAGTCTGAATGGCAGTTCCCATAGCTCCATCAATGACTAGAATCCTTTCAGATAATAGCTTTTCTAGAAGAACGGTTCGTTCGTGGCGATTTGATTTTGCTTGAGTCGAGAAGGTCATGTTATTTAGATAATATTCTCCATTATTTCAAGGAAAGCGTCGAGTTGTTTCGTTGCAAGAGAGTAAAACTACTAGATGTATTGTCTTAGGGGGTGTAAAAAATTGAATCGAGCACCTCAAACAGCTGTAAAACTTAGAACTTTTCTGTTTTTGGTTATCTTTTAACTCTATAATCGGCTAGTTTTTAGACAAAGATTCAATTTTCATTCAGGCCGAGATACCTTGGCTGTCCACTTGCATTCTTTAGCGACAACTAAAAGAATTAAGGAGAGTCTATGAAGTATTTGTGGTTGTTACTTGCATTCTTAACTATTGTGCCCAGCACTAGTCGTGCAGAGGGCTCTCTCTTTGCGGTGGATAAAGCGGCTCATTTTGGACTTTCTTTTATTGCAACTGAAACCGGATATGCTATCGGCAAAAAAATGAATAAAGGAAAAATAGAGTCCTGGTTGGTTTCTACACTGATAGTTAATGCAGTCGGTATAGTGAAAGAAACCGCGATAGATGAGAAGGTAGATTCAAAGGATATTTTAGCCAATGCTCTGGGCAGTGTTTCGGCGGGGGTCTTTGTGTGGACCTTTGATTTTTAAAGCCCAATTTTTTTTAAATAGGGTGAGAGAAATTCTATAGGACTGATATCGAGCCGTCTAATAGATACTCACCAGTTAATTTATCGCTGAATAGGAAACAGGGTTTGGGTATAATCTATATCACCTTTTTCATCTAGAATTTTCAAAATTGCTTTATTTTTAGTTATTAGGAGATGAGCAAACCCTAATGAGGGGGAGGTATAAATAGCTCCTCGATTCATTTGAAGGGATTCTGTCTGCCCTGCAGCTCCGCTCACAATATAGGTAATATCGCTCGATTTCTTTTCAATAACTTGCTTACTGTGATCATGACCTGCAAGATAAAAATCAACTTCACCTTCAATGATTGGAAGAAGTTCCGATTTCAATTCATCACTATTTCCATGGCCGCCATAGGAGTAAATGGGGTGGTGGCCCACCACTATCCTCCATGTGTTTTCACTTTTCTTGATAGCATCTTCTAACCATATTCGCTGAGTTTTATTAAAGTGATTGGTATCTAATACGAAAAAATCGATCTCTCCATGAGTGAATGAGTAGTATTGGGAAGGCATTTTCCAGATTTTTGATTTTTTTGAATATTTGATTTGAGCATCTACATCCCCCTTATAATCATGGTTTCCCAAGGCGACATAAAAGGGAATTTTTAAATCTTTATAGGGGGTTTCAAAAGCTTTTTTCCACAAGGGATCATTCACCCCACTCACACCTGAAGGATAAAAGTTATCTCCTAACAGAGATACAAAATCGCAAGGATTATTTTCGCAGAATTTCACCATTGATTTAGCTACTCGGTATTGAGCAGGTTTCCCGGTTCCGGCATCTCCAAAAAATAAAAAACCGGTTGTTGAAGCAAGGATTGGGTGAAAAACAAAGAGTGATAAAATTAGAATAAAGGTTTTCATAAATCGAACTATAGGCAGATTTGGGTCATTCTGTCTTTTAAAGAATTGTTAATATTTTTGGGCGGAGCAGCATGTTAACTCAGTAAGTGATTAGCTCATCGTGAAGTTTTCTTAAAGATTCGGGTGAAACGCTGTATGCCTTTCCACAGAAGTGGCATTTAATTTCACAGAGCTCGCCTTTTAAAATCATTTCAGCTAGAGATGCTTTTCCCAAGAGTTTTAATGTGCGATCAACTCGATTGATAGAGCAAGGGCAGTGATATTTTACCTCATGAGGATGCAAATTTTCTTTTAGCTTTGTGGTATTAGAATACTCTTGCACAAGCTCCCTGGGGGTGGCTCCATTAAGAATGAGTTCGGAGAGGTGTCTACTTGTTTGAGCTTTAGTTTCGAGAGTGTTGATCAAAGTGGAAGGGGCTCCCGGCATGAGTTCTAATATAACTCCTCCAGCAGCTTGAACCTCTCCTTGATTGTTTACACTCACAGAAAGTGCCACTATGCAGGGGATTTGCTGCGACTGTTGATAATAGTAACTGAGATCTTCAGCGATTTCTCCGGTTTGAATTTCAACTAAACTTACTTGGGGATGTTTGTGGAATTCGTGAAAACGGGTGATCGTTAACATTCCTTTTCCGATGGCCTTTCCAATAGGAAGTTTTCCATTTGTTAATGGAAGATCGAGCTGAGGATTATTACAATAAACACGAGCCTCGGATTCAAAAGTTGCATCGGTAGAAATTTCTCCAAGAGGGCCATCTCCTTGAACTCGAATACAGATTTGTTGTTTCTCAGCTAAACCACTGGCCATAAGGAGCGCTCCAGTTAAAAGGCGCCCCATTGCAATTGTGGCAATAGGAAATGATTGATGAATCTGTTGGACCTGTTTTACAAGATCGGTTGTGATGACTGCGCAAGCTCTTAGGGTTAGATCTTCTGTGTGAAATTTTGAAATATGAAGTGTGTTCATGATGTCATCTTACACTATTCAATACTAGCCAGGGTCAGTCAACTCACCTAGAGTCAGTATAATCAACCGCCTGCACAAATAAGATAAAGATTCTACGAACAGCACAATTGTTTTGTGGATTATGTCAATGAAACTAAACTATCATTAAGATGTAATTAACTTTGTTTTTTTAAGCCATTATTCCGGTTTAATTAAGGTGAGACTATATGAAATATCTAAGTGAAATTATATATAAGGGAATTTATATTGTAATACCGTTCATGTTTGTTGTGGCAGTCGCTGTGGCAGATCGGACACATGAAACGCCCCCCTCCGAAACTTCTTCTAATAATAACCATCCTTTTGTAGGTGCGACCGCGAGCAACGTGAATTGGGCGGAAAGGTCGTTGGAACAGATAGTAAGAGCACTCGATTCTCCAATCTATGCCCAGCGAGAATTGGCTACTAATGAACTCAGACGTCGCCTGATTCAAAACTACCGAGAAACCTCTACAGCTTTACCGCAGATTCTCAGAACCCTTGAAAGGCCCTTATCGACCGAGGGGCAAAGAAGAATCAATAATCTTTCAGATCAGGGCAGGGTTGATTGGCCTACTATCTTTAACATAGTCAAAGATAATGTGCTGCTCTCTCCAGAGAGCCGATCAGCAAAAGATGCGCATGATAGAATCTCAATAGCTCTTAATGCAAATCCAAATCCAAATCCAAACATTCAGTTCTCCGAAGTTGTCAAAAACAGCGGATATACAATAATTCAAACAGAAAATACTCCCGGTATTTTAGAGACCTTGGTGGTTCAACGAAATAATGAACTGTTTCGAGTTCATTTTATGGGGAAGGGACTTTTCTCGATCGAGCGTGTTTCTCGAACCGGTGTGAATGAATATAGCAGGACAAATGTGAGGGTTAATTTTAGCGATAGCAACTTATTGACTCCGCTTCAACGCGCCAATCTATCTTTGGCTCAAGGGCAGAATCTCCCCCCTTTTTCAACCCCTTCTGCTGATTATAATCCGCTCTTGTCTCCGACCGATTCTTTGGGGAGTAATTTCATTGAAAGATCGGCGAATTATTTGATGGGGATAGTACCTAACCATCGAGCCGAGATCATAACCGCGCGGGATAGAATTATTGAGACACAAAGGATCCGTGATAAGCGCAAGGACTAATCACCCAGCCATTTCTAGTTCAGTACTCTTTTTTGAAATCGCATAAAAATCTTGAACATGGTTGGAATGTTTTAAAGAACTACTTCACTTACAGAGTCACTACCGGCATATCAGGGGGGCAGGAGGCGACTCCCTATTGCATTTAACCCATCCAACTCATAACGCCGAGATATCTTGTATCCAGTCTTACGAGAAATACCAAACTCCCGACATAAGTCGCTCATCGACTCTTCGTTTTTAAACCGAATAATGAGTCTTATTCTCTCATCCATGACACAGGTTTCCTTCCAAGGCATGTGTTACCCCCATGCCCTAATGTGTAACCCATGTCTCTTTACTTAGTTGTTACCTATGTATCTTAGCCGGACCCGATGGGCCCGTTGCCACAATGCCGAAATCAGCTATCAGCTAGGCTGGGACCTACAAATAAAAGAAAGAGCTGGTCCTTTGGGATCTCTAACAGAAAAGTGAGCCGCTTAGCGCAATAAGTACCGTACTCCGCGCCGAACAAGTTTAGTAATCTTAGGATGATTTTGTAATGGCTTAGAAACCCTTTGCTTTACTATGTAAAGCTACGGGCCCTGTTCTTTTTTAGAGTCGGTACCTCTTTTCAAATTGGTCATGATTTTTGTATCGGGTTCTCTATTCGTTAGAAGATTCTTTGATGAAGGAACCGGTGATGCTGTCGGCACAGAGTAATAATATTATTAAGGCTATGCTCTCCACCATTCGCAATGCTTTTTCTGTGGTGAAGATCTATCCAGATTTTATTCTGACATGGGGTAG
>SXGT01878196.1_pt1 | contig 19206 bp, 17 predicted proteins | sample 3176221 | NCBI WGS metagenome assembly SXGT01 (sample SAMN11356862, study PRJNA531348) | freshwater metagenome | isolation source: freshwater sample F1-120 | place: China: Fuxian Lake, Yuxi | collected 2017-12-25
CGGCGTCGGCTTCTATTCGGCGTTCATGTTGGCGAACAAGGTCGAAGTGCTCAGCCGATCGTACCAATCCGATGAGGGTTGGAAGTGGGAATCGGACGGCAGCGGGCGATTCACCGTCGAACCTCACTCCGGCCTATCGCGTGGCACGCAGATTCGCTTGCATCTGAAAACGGACCTGAAGGAATTCACTCAGCCGTGGCGGTTGAAATCGGTGCTCAAGCAGTATTCGACGTTCGTGCCGCATCCGATCAAGTTGGGCGACGAGGTCGTCAACGACCAGAAGCCGATTTGGGTCGAGCCGAAAAGCAAAGTCACCGACGAGGAGTATCAGAAGTTCTTCGAGCATCTCACGCACGGCATGGGGGACAAGCCGCTGTGGCATTTGCACCTGACGGCCGACTCGCCGTTTCAGTTTCACTCGATCTTGTACTGCCCGGAAACGAACGTCGAACGCCTGGGCTTCGGCCGCGCCGAGCATGGCGTGCAGCTCTGTGCGAAACGGATTCTCGTGCAACACAACTGCCGCGAGCTGCTGCCGGACTACTTGCGTTTTCTGCATGGACTCGTCGATTCGGCGGACTTGCCGCTGAACGTGTCTCGCGAGGCCCTGCAAGACAACACCGTCTTTCGCAAAATCAAAAAAGTGCTCACGAAGAAGGTGCTGTCGCATTTGGAGTCCGTCGCGACGGACACACCGGACGAGTATCTGACTTTTTATCGGCAGTTCGGGATCACGTTGCGCGAAGGCTTGCACTCGGACTTTGAGCATCGCGAAGAAATCGCCGGACTGCTGCGGTTCGCGACGTCAGCATTGCCACCGGAGGTTGACAAACCGGAACCGCTAACCAGCTTTGCTGACTATGTGAAGCGAGCCTCCGAAAGCCAAAAGCAGATTTACTTTGTCGGTGGACCGGATCGAAAGTCGCTGGAGAAGAATCCGAACCTGGAGATTTTCCGCCGCAAGAAACTCGAAGTGTTATTCGTGACCGATCCGGTCGATGAGTTCGTGCTGTCCAACTTGCGGAATTACCAGGGCAAAGACTTGGTCGCAATCGATTCGTCTCAGATCGAATTCCCGCCGGCCAGCGACGCCGAGAAGGCGGATGAGGCCAAAGCTGAGGAACAGCAAACGGCCGCCGCCGAGTCGTCTGGTTTCCAGCGCGTACTCGAACTGTTTCGCGAAGAGCTGGGAGACGGGGTGACAGAGGTGCGAGCCTCAAAGCGTCTGACCGATAGTGTCTGCTGCCTCGTCAATCCAGAAGGCTCGATGAGCGCCCAGCTTCAGAAAGTGCTGTCGATGGGGGATCGCGATTTGCCGGTGTCGAAGAAGATTTTGGAAGTGAATCCCTCCGCCCCGCTGATCGCTCGGCTGAGCGGAATCGTCGACCGCGCCGAGCAGGCCGCGTTCATCAAGCAATGCGGACGACAGTTGTTCGCGAACGCTCTGTTGCTGGAAGGCGTACCGCTCGATCCGGCCGAGTTGGTTTCGCGAGTGCAAGGCTTCATGCTCGACGCCGCTACCACGAAGTCCAGTTCGTAGTCGTCACCAGACGGTTGTGAGTACACGGCCAACGCCTACAATGCCGCCCGTGTTGGCGAGGCAAAGTGCTCTCGCTGGTCAACCACTAGCATCGTCGTGCGGAGCGGATCGCTCGGTTGCGCGAATCAAACCTGGGAGAGAATTGTCATGGCTTACACCTTGCCCGATCTGCCGTACGCTGAGAGTGCGCTAGAACCACACATCGACGCGAAGACGATGAACATCCATCGCACGAAGCACCATCAGGCCTACATCAACAACGTCAACGCGGCCCTCGAAAAGTATCCCGAACTCGCCGCGAAATCGGTCGAGGACTTGGTACATGGCTTGGCCACCGTTCCGGAAGACATCCGCACGATCGTCCGCAATAACGGCGGCGGACACGCCAATCACTCATTGTTCTGGACCGTGATGAAGCCCAACGGCGGCGGCGAACCGACTGGTGCGCTGGCTGACGCGATCAATCAGAAGTTCGGCAGCTTTGCCGCATTCAAAGAGCAGTTCGCGAAAGCCGCGACGACTCGATTCGGCAGCGGCTGGGCATGGCTGTCAGTCGAGGGCGGCGGCGGATTGCTCGTCGAAAGCACCGGCAATCAGGACTCGCCGTTGTCCGATGGACACACGCCGATTCTCGGTCTGGATGTCTGGGAACATGCTTACTATTTGAATTACCAAAATCGCCGGCCCGATTACATCGGTGCGTTCTTTAACGTCATCAATTGGGATGAGGTCGCTCGCCGATACGCATCCGCCAAGAAGTAGCCGTTCGTGACCCAACCCAGAAACTTTTTTGATCGAAGTCTGGGTAATGCTCACCCATGACGTGAAGGTGGAGAACTTCGCGGTAGAAACGATTGCGATGCTGCTTGAAGTAGAGGCTGAGAAACAGTAACGGCTCGCACAACTCGCCCGTCGAATGCAGCAACAACGCAATCAGCAGTCGCCCCACGCGACCGTTGCCGTCCAAAAATGGATGGATAGTCTCAATCTGTATTTGAACCAAAGCCGTCTTGATGAGCAGCGGCGTCGGATTGTCGTGGAGGAAGTTCTCCCACACTGCGAGGCATTTCATCAGGTCTTGTTGTGGAGGAGGCGCGCGATCCTGATCTACGCTTCCTCGGCTTCCAGCAATTCGTCGTCCACGTCGTCCACGTCGGCAGACTGTTCGGCCAGCGCGCGAGCCGCATCCGGGCCGTGGCGTGGACTCAAGCCCTTCTTCGCCACCGAGTACGTCAGGATCGCGTCTACCGGATGCGCAAAGATGAAGATCAGGCCCACGGCGATCCAGCCTTCCCCGGGAATGGCACGAGTCAAAATTCTAATCGCCCACCACCAACTGATGACGTAGCCGATCAATTCCACCGTCGCGAAATGGTAATGCTTCATGCAGAAGTCGCCCCACGACGGGAAGATCAAACTGCGCAGTGCCAGTTCCTTGGGAGTCCAAAAATCGGAGCCGCAATTCCGGCAGACGTAGCGATCTTTCGGCACGACTTGGAAGCAATGGCTGCACAGGTTCTCGCGCGACTGCGAGACCGTCGGATGAAAGTTCAACTTGCGATAGTTGTCCAAAGCGTCTTGAAAGATCGCCGGCATCGCTTTGCGGTCGAGCTTGGGAAAGCCCGTGAAGGTCACATTCTTGCCATCCTTCGTCTTGAGCTTCAGCGCGCCCATCCAGTTGGGTTGGAACAGATCGATCTCGCTGTAGTAGAGCACCCAAAACGTGTGCGTCGGCTCGCCATTGCTCTTGGAACGGAGCATCAAGATGCGCAGGTTCGTCAGCACGAACACCGTCTGATTCAGAACCGCGGCCCAGTAGGTTCCCATGAACAGCATCTCGGTGGTCGAGCTTTGCGTCCCCTTGGCGACATACAAGACTTCCTCCTTGGGCAACAGCATTTTCTTCAACGTCGGTTCGATCTGGTGAATCAATTTGACTCGGCGTTTGATTTCCCCTTTGGCTCCCCAGCCGCTGATCTTCGCGAAGACTGTCGCCAGCCGATAAGGGATCTCGGCATCGAGCGACAGCTTGAATTTGTTGAGCTGCGCTTGGACGACTTCGGCAGGGGTGAGAACCTCAACGTCTTCTGACATGTCACATCCTTCCGGGGAGTGAATCTTGCGAGGCCGCCACAATCACTTGCATCTGATTCGACCGTTGCTCAACATTTTGTCGACTTGCGCTTCTTTTCGAGCGTCCCGCGCTTCTTGGCCTTCTCGATGTATTCCGGCGCGAACGGAACTTTGCAGGCGGTGCCCCCCATGTCCACGGTGACTTTGCCAATCTTGGTTCCCGTCTGGACAGCCAGCTCCGTGAGCGACTTCACGTAACTTCCCACGGCGATGACAAAGCTGTTCATCAGAGAGCGAACGTTGTTCGGCTGTGTGTGAATCGTCTTCTGCACACGCTGCAAGAGTTTCTTCAACTCAGCCAAGTCGAGGTCCGCGTCTTCCTTGACGGACACCATGCTGCGCAGCGTGGCCCAACCGGCGGCGGCCACGTCTTCCTGTTTGGACTCGATCCATTCCAGAGCCATTTCCCAACCGTGCGGGCTTTGGGCCGCGACCCAGGGAATGGTGTAAGAGATGAGCAAGTCGCACTTCGCCTTCTTGAGCCATTGGCGCAGATCTTTCTTGGTCATCTTCGCGTCATCGGCGATCAAGCCGGCCAAATACATCGCGTCGTAGATGCCGGTGTCATAGAGATCCAACGCCAGCCGGTAATCCTGCTTGATCCGATTTTGGAACTTCTTGAGCTCTTCGACCTTCACTCCGAAGAACGGTTCCGGGATACCGTGATTGCGTAGCGTATGCTTGTAGGCGTCCGTGCCAAGTTTCTTCAGTTCTTTCACAATCTCGTCAGCAGTCATGAGAGTTCTCCCTGTGGAAATAGTGATTTCTGACACTGTTGGCTTCCGAGAATAGATCCTTGGCCGCCACTCAGGCCATTAAGGAAAATGAAATGGAATTGCGGACTCGTCATTGAAATCGACAAATCGATCGGTGTCATCGAAGTGGACGTCGACCCATCCTTGATTTCCCCAGCGGGAATACTCCCACACCGAGTCGTCACGAATTTCGCGAGGCTCGCCCAGCACATTTCGAACCTCGTCCTTGGTCATGCCGACCGCCAAGCGGTTGAGTTGGTAGTAAGGCATGGCGGGACGAACAAGGATGTAAAACCCACTCGCAGGGACCGCGAGCAGTGCAGCGATGACGATCCGCGGTATCCACGATCTCAGTGTTGTCTTTGATGTTGGTGTCATGGCGTCCTAACGATCAATCTCAGCGACCGCCACTTTTGGTTACGTTTGAGCCAGCTCCAATTGCTGGCCGCGTACCTCAAACGATAGCAATTCCGATCTCGTCACAAGAAACTCATCATTGATGACCCATTCCTCGTCTTTTCGAAATCCCGCATACCACGGATGAACTTCCACGCCAGATTGATAAAGCATCAGGCTGCCTCGCGTGTTGGTCGTCGTGTTTCCGCTGTACCAGATGAACGCTGCAGATTTGGAAAAGCGTTCGAGCGGCCGAGCGAGAACGTTACGGCCCGGCTGCCGAACGTGGAGCGGTTTTGACAGACCGATACTTGCCCAAGCTGGCAGCCTTTCGTTCCATACCAAGTGGCTTTCGGACAAAACGCGGTTGGGTGTGAACGGAGGAACTTTCAGATTGGTGGGGCCTTTCCGAAGTTTCCCAGGCCAGCGACTCCGCCAGCCGAGCCACTTGTGGTCGAACCAGTTGTCGATGTGGACGAGGAAGACTTCTCGCATTTGCAGTGCCGCGATGGCTCCGTTCATGATCCGCTGAGCCAACGCCAGGAAAGCGAGATCGTCGTGCTCGGCCGGGATTAACTCGATCATCGATTCGCCTCCGCCGGTCGTAATCCGGATCCCAATTGAAAACCGCGCCTTTGTACGGGAGGGCGAGGCTCCCGCCGAGCCGGTGCGTGAATCACGCGTTCTCTCCGACCCGGCTCGGCAAGAGCCTCGCCCTCCCCCCGCAAGGAGCACAGCTTTTTATTGGAATCCACATCAGACCCGCACGCGCGCCCAATGAATACTCATGCGGTCAGGGGAGCCGGCGTAGAAGGCCAACAGCAGTCGGTCATCTGACAACCGACGAATCGCGGGATGGCCGAAGGTCCATTTGCCCATGTCTTCCCAATACTGAGCGAAGTCGATCTGGTCGCGGCCTTGGGACAGCTTCGCCAATTCTTGCTGCTGATGGACGACCAACCGCGCATCGTTCGGCCAAGTGATCCCGCTGTCCGGCGATTCCCACAGAGTCAGCGTGCCGGGCTGATCGCGGTCCACGACGAAGGCAAACAAACGACCGTCTGCGAGCAACACCGGCGCGGCGATTTGACCGGGCAGCGTCGTCTCGGTTGGTAACGGCAGAGGTTGAGCATCGTGGATCGACGCTCGCAAAAAATGTACTCGGCGATCGCATTTCGCCGCGAGGTCGTGCGTCCAGAACAGCGCGATAAACTCGCCGGGCGTCGCCGTCGCGCACAATCTCTGATCCCAGTAATACAACGAGTGTTCGGGATGCTGAGCGATTCGCCACGGCGGATCGAAAGTGTCGCCACCATCTCGTGAGATCAACAACCATGCGGCGTGCCGCGCGGGTTTGAGATCGTCAAACTCTTTGAAGCTCTCGAACGCGAACGCGATCGTTCCGTCGGACCACAATGTGACCGGACCGCACATCGCACATCCGGTCAAGCCCGGGATCGGCAACTCGCGCCACGGACTCCAGGTCAGGCCCTCGTCATTCGAGACGGCCATGAGTTCTCGACTGCGCAAGATGCCTTCGGTGACGGGATCGAACAGCGGACGCTCGCGATCGCTGCGATCGAACCACGTCGCGAACAGTAACACACGACCCGGAGCGACTTCGACCATCTCGCCCGCGGCGAGCGAACCTGGAGTTCCTCCCAGCCGCGTCTCAAATCGAACTGGGATCGCGGTCCAGGTCTCGCCTCCGTCGGCCGAGCGACACAGGCCGATGGTATTGTCTGGACCATGTTTGGCCGGCCCGACTTGAAACCCCGCCAAAATCGTCCCCGACCGCAGCGGACACAACGCAGTGAAATAACTGATCCGCTCGGCATCGGATCGCTGCGCCGCATCGGAAATCAACCCGCGAGCTTCGAGGTGCATTGCCATCAAATCTGGCTCCTGAAAAATTGTTGATGAACTTCATCGCTCCGCGAACAGGCGACGTTGATATACCACACGCGGCCTCAATTGAGATGTTTTTGGCGAGCGGCAGGGCGTCAGCCCTGCCGCTCGCCGAATCTTTGATGACACCCCGTGTGAGGTATCACTTACGAGCCGGACTTGCCGAGGGTTTCCAGGAGTCCGATCGCGGCCCAAGCGGTTCCCCAGTAGTGATAGATTTCGTCGCGAGCTTTCAGGCGTTCTGGCTCGGTGGACTTTGTGATGTTCTTGGACGGCGTGAGCCATGAGCCGTCCGGTTGGTGCGTCGTGAGCAGGAACTTGCGAGCGTCCCGGAAGACGGCCGAGTCATCGCCGGCTTGGACTTTCGCCAGGACGTAGATCGCGAGGCCGGTTGTCATCGAATCGCTGGGGACGCCCTTTTCCCAGCCCCAACCGCCGTCGCTGCTGCGGGCGTCGAGCAACTGCTGACGCAGCTTCGCGGCGTCAGCGACCGAGCCGAATTGTTTTTCAAACAACAGTCGCGTCGCGAGCCATTCGCGATTGTCGGGCTGTGGAGGTTGTTGCCGCTGATAGGCTATCGCTTTCTCGATCACGTCGGATCGCTTCGGCCCCGGCGCATCGTAGGCGGCCAGCGCGAGCGTGGCCCACATCGTGGTCGCTTGATTCGCCGTCGGCAGCGACCAGCGACGCATCGTCGCGAACTGATTGCCGGGAGCCCACGAACCATCCGCCAACTGATTCTGGTGCATCAGTGCGATCGTGCCGTCACGAAAGTCGGGCTGCGACAAAATGCTCGACGTTCCGTGGCTGCCAAGTAGCAGTTGCCCAACAACATCCAAACCTCCACCGTTGCGATCCGGCGCGTTCTGCACCCGCTCGGCGGTCTTGGTGATGATGGCTTGATACGACTTCAATTCGTCCTCGGTCAGCAATGGCGTCAGTTTCGCGACGAACTCGGCTTCGGTCTTGAACGGCTGCTCGATCAGCGGTTTGAGTCTTTCCTTCACGACGTCCGGCAGCTTCGCGGCTTCGACTTTGCCGAGGTCGTAATTCTGCAAGCGAAATAAATTGCGATGCGACAGCGAATCCTTCCGAGACCATTCGTCCCACTCTGACAGCTTTTTGTCATCAACCGTCAGCCCGTGAGTCTGAGCTGCTCGATGCGACCACAACAAAAACGGGACATGATGGCACGACATGCAGCCGCGGTCGTTCATCCACTCCACGCCAGCCTTCTCCAGAAACGGAAGGCTCCGCGACACGGCTTCGCGAACCGCCGCATCACTCGGCGGAACGGCGTCATCCGCCTGGATGACAGCGTTCATCCATCCAAAACAAAAAAGAGGTAGGCACAACCAACGAAACATGGCATGAACTCGCTCTTAGGACAGCAGGCGAATCGACAGTTCTGTGTCCAAACCGGACGCTAGCCACATGATTCATGGGAGGCAACTAGCACGACGCGCATGCGAGTGGCACACACCGAGATCACTCGCTTGCGCGTCGTGCTGATTTCGTAACACACTGCGACGAATTTCCCCAGACCCATGAATCATCACGGCGAGCGCGTTCCAGTTGATCAATGTGAGTGTGTCACGACTTCTTCAGATATTTCTTGATGACTTCTTCGTTGATCTCGATACCGAGGCCGGGGCCGGTGGGAACGTCGAAGTAGCCGCTTTTCAGCTCAAACTTTTTGGTGACGATTTCGTCACGGAACGGGTTTTCGTAAACATCGAACTCCATCATCGGCTCATCGCCGCCGGCGAAGCCTTGGAAGTGCGGGGCCAACAGAGAATTCAATTGCAGCGAGGCGGCGATGACGATCGCACCGGCCCAGCAGTGAGGCAACGCCTGCATGCCGAACAGCCGAGCCATCTCGGAAATGAAGAGCACCTCGGCAATCCCGCCGCACAACGAGACGTCAGCCTGGATGATGTCGAACGAGCGTTTGACGATGTGGTCCTTCGCGGTCGCTCGCGAATCAAGCACCTCGCCGCCAGCCACCGCGATGTCCAAGGATTTCGTCAGCTCGTCGTAGCCGGCGTAGTTCGGGGACTGCGGCAGCGGTTCCTCGAAGCAATAGAAGTCGAGTTTTTCGAGTTCCTTTCCGAACTTCACCGCCTGAGGGAGCGTGAACGCTCCGTTGCCATCGGTGAGCAGTTTCACGTCGGGGCCGACGGCGACACGAATTTTCTCCATGACGGCGAGATCTCGCTTGAAGCCGTAGCGGCCCGTGCGAATCTTCATCGCGAGAAAACCCTTTTTGGCCAGCGCGGCAGCTTCGGGCGGATGTTGGTCCTCGGGGCGAACTCCCTCGACGTAATTCATGGCGGCGGCATAACCCATCACCTTGTCGCGCCGACGTCCGCCGTACATGTCGGCGATCGACAGGCCGAGCGCCTTGCCGCGCAGGTCATGTAATGCGATGTCACAACCCGCGACCGCTCGACCGTCACCAAAGTTGGGAGCCCACAGCGCCGCCCAGAGCTTGCGATGCTCCAGCGGATTCTTGCCGAGCAGCACGTTCTTGAGGTGCCCCTCGATGATGCCGCGCGTGCCGCCAACATCGGCGGTCTCGCCCCAGCCAACGAGGCCGCTGTCCGTGCTGATCTTCACCAGCAGCGCGTCACGCTCGTTCGATTCCGCCACCGACGGCCCGATCGCTTTGGGTAACTTGTGCGAGAGAGCGAACGTCTCGACCTTCGTGATTGTCAGAGAACTCGGTTTTGGGTCCGCCGCGACTGCACTGGAATCGGCGTCGGCCAAAAAGCCGCTGGCGGCTCCCAGGCATCCCGCCGTTGCGGCGCGAACGAAGAAATCTCGACGTGGAAGTTTGCTCGGCATGGTGGACTCCTGGGACGGACACTTTGTTTTTTGAGACCGACGCTGGAAGATACGGCCGCCATGATTATCGAAGTCCCGGACCATCGCAAACGAGAAGGAGTCATCATGCCCGACACACTAACCCGAAGCGCCAGCGAGGGCGAACGCTTCACGACGCCTCGAAACCACGAAAGTCGAGTGAGCATACGCCCTCGCTGGCGCTTCGGGTTAGTGTGGTTGCTAATGCCGAGTTTGCTAAGTGCCGAAGATTGGCCGCAGTTTCGTGGGCCGAATTGCAGTGGCGTCTCGACATCGAAGAAGCCGTTGCCGACGGAGTTCTCGGCGACGAAGAATGTCGTCTGGTCGGCGGAGGTCGGTGACGGCATCGGTTCGGCGACCGTCGCGGCCGGGCGAGTTTTCACATCTGGCATGGTCGGATCAAAGCCGGAAGAGCTGAAATTCGTCGTGTCATGTTTCGAGGCCGCGTCGGGCAAGCCGCTGTGGAAGCGCGAGTTCGATCCCGGCAAGGAGCCACTGCCGACGATTACCGATCCCAACAGCTACGCCTCGTCCACGCCGGCGGCTGATGACGAGCGAGTCTATGTTTACTTCACCCGCCTGGGACTGACGGCTCTCGACGTCCGCGATGGCAAGTCGGTTTGGAAGCGTGATATCCCGGAGCCATTCTTCATTTTTGATTGGGGAGCTGGCATGTCGCCGGTATTGTTCGAAAACAAAGTCATCTTCTGTCAGGACGACGATCTCAGCCCTGCGATTCATGCCTTCGACCGCAAGACCGGCGAGCCGATTTGGAAGGACGATCGCAGCGATATGGCGGTCAGTTACTCGCATCCGGTCATTGTCGAAACCAAACAAGGCCGCGAGCTGGTCGTTGCCGGGACCGGTAAGTTGATTGGTTACGACCCGAACACTGGCAAACGCAAATGGTCGGCCGACCTCTTTTGCCGCAACATTAAGACGACGCCGGTTAGTCACGACGGAGTCGTTTACACCTCGGTCGAGAGCTTCGGCATTTCGTACCAGTGGCGTGCTACGGCCGACACGAACGGCGACGGCAAGATCACTCGCGAAGAGATTCAGCAAAGCCGCAAGCAGAAAGATACGCCGATCCCGGAAGCCTTCTGGAAGAAGTTCGAGCGGGGCGACATCAACAAAGACGGAGTGCTCGAAGGGGACGAGATTGACAAGGCATTCCTCGACCCGAAGAACCAGGGCGGATTGCTGGCCAAGGACAGCCAGGCTCGCGCGGGGGACGAAAAGGATTGGAAGAAATTCGACGCCGAGTCGCAAAAGGAAGCTTCGATTCAAGCGGTGCGCGGCGGCGGTTCGGGTGATGTCAGCAAGACGCACTTGCTGTGGAAGAAGGTCAACAAAGCTCCCGACCATGTGGTCTCGCCGCTGGTGGCGAACGGCCGCATCACGCTCATCAAGAGCGGCGGTTTCTCTAGCGGCTTCGACGTAGCCAATGGCGAGACACTGTGGAATCGACAACGCATTGGCAACGAAGGGAGCTATCTCGCCTCGCCGGTGTACGGTGACGGCAAAATCTATGTGGCCGGTCAGAACGGAGTCATCGTCGTCATCGAGGATGGCCCGAAGCCAAAGACGCTGGCTACGAATGACATGGGCGAGCCAGTCATCGGCACTCCCGCCATCGCAGACGGTCGGATTTACCTGCGGACACGAAGCAAGTTGATCTGCGTCGCGAAATAGTCCGACTGCGCACTTTCGAGCTGGAGTCCCGGCTTTAGCCGGTTGCGGCACCGCCTCAAGGCGGAAGTCCAACGAAAAAGTGCGCTGCAGAAGATAGAAGCCATCGAATGCTCAGGAGTGACAGCTCTCATGCGTGTTTATCGAGAGACCTTTGACGACGGGCCAGGCGGTTGGTTCGGCTTCACCAGCAACTCGCTGGGACCGAAGCCGCTGGAAATTCGCGAGAGCTGCGCCGTCTCGCGCAGTCCGTGGTGGATCGACTACAACCACGCGCCCCCCGGAGCCGGATATCTGCATTTGCTCTACATGTTGCTGACGCGAGGTGCTCCCGGTGAGCACCAGCGAGAGATCTCTGGACTGAATCGGTTCATCACCAATGGGTTCGGAACAGACTTCACGAACGCGCGGATCACGCTGCGACTGAGAGGGGAACTTCTGGATCGCGGGGCCAAACTCCATTTGCTTTGCCAAGGAGTTCACGGCAGCTTCTGCACCGGTTGGCTGCTGACCGGCCAGTCGATTCAAGTCACTCCGGATTGGTCTGAGCAAACTCTGCATTGCGTGCCGGACGAGCGACAGTGGACATGTCTCGGCAGTCGCCACGACCGAGTCGATTACTACGGCCACACGCCGCTGGCAACCGTGCTCGGCGACGCGAACGCCGACATCCTGTTTGTGCTACATCCGTTGGACATCGTCCCGATGGGACCACTCGATGGTGATCCGCATCGACTGCGGCCAGAGAAGGATTATCCCGTGTGGCGCAGCCGTCTGCCCGAAGGCTACGTCCTGCTCGACGAGATTCGGATCGAGTTCCCTGATTAACGAGGCTGCCCAATGCAATTGCCACTGACGCGACGCGATGCTCTGGGAACGATGGCCGCACTGTCGGGAGGGTTGTTCGGCGCTGCATTGCAGGCGGCAGAAACGGAATTTCGTTTGGCGACGTTCTCGGCCGACGTCACGCCTCCGCTCGGTCATCCACTGTTGGCGGGCGCGACGGTGACGCCTCCTGCCAGCCGGATTGACGATCCGTTGTTTGCGAAGGGATTTGTACTGTCGGGAGGCGAACGTCCCATCGTGGTCGTCTCGGTCGATTGGTGTGAGATTCGCAACGACGCCTACGATCGTTGGCGCGATGTGCTGGCCGAAGCCGCGGGCACGTCGCGTGAACGAGTCCTCATCACGTCGATTCATCAGCACGACACGCCGTTGCCCGATTTGGATGCTCAACGGATTCTGGAAAAACACGGCTGCCAGGCGCGCCTTTTCGATTTGGAGTTCCATGAGCGTACCGTGCAATCCGTGGAGAAGGCTCTGCGCGAGGGCTTGTCGCGCAGCCAGCGCGTCACGCACATCGGACTCGGACAAGCTCGGGTGAATGAGTTGGCCTCCAATCGCCGCTACCTGGATGCCGACGGCCGGCCGCACTTCGACCGCAGCAGCATGAGCGGTGGAGATTCCGTCAAACACAACGCTCCCGAAGGGACCGTCGATCCGTGGCTCAAGACTTTGAGCTTTTGGAATGGCGACACTTCGTTGTGTGCTCTGAGCACATACGCCATCCATCCGATGAGCTACTGGGGCACCGGCTGGGTGACAAGCGATTTTCCTGGCCTCGCGCGGGAGCGACGTCAGGCGGATGATCCCAAGGTCTTCCAAATCTACGCATCGGGAGCCAGCGGCAACGTCACGGCCGGAAAATACAACGACGGCCGCCACGACAACCGGCCGATCCTGACTCGCAAGCTGTACAACGCGATGACCGCTGCTTGGAAAGACACACAGAAGTTTCCGCTGAACACGGCCGAGTTTCGCTCCGCACCGTTGCGTCTGGAGCCTCGCAATCATCCGGGCTTCACCGTCGAAGATTTGACGAAACTGCTGTCGCACGCGGACCCGCGCAAACAATCGCTCGCCGCGCTGGGCTTGAGCTGGCGGAAGCGAGCCGATGCGGGGCACAAACTGATCGTCCCCGCGATCGACTTCGGCAAGGCTCAATTGGTGCTACTGCCCGGCGAGTCGTACGTCGAATATCAACTGCTGGCTCAACAACTCCGGCCGGACTCGTTCGTGATGGTGATGGGCTACGGCGAATGCGCTCCGGGTTACGTCGCCATCGATCGAGCCTGGAAAGAAGACGACGGCAATCTCCGGGACTGGTGCTGGGTCGGCCCGTCCGAAGCGGCGATGACCGAGGCTCTCAAGACCGTACTTGTACCGTGCAAATGAGATCAATTCTTCAAATTGGAGTTCCCCACATGAAACGCTATCCCGGCTGCATCCTCTGCACCTGTGTTGTTCCGTGGAACGAGAACTACGAGTTTCTCGAAAGCCTGTTCGTGGACGAGGTGCAACGGATGCTGAAGACGACTCGGCACCTTTACATCTTCGGGACGGCGGGCGAGGGGCACGCAGTCAGCAATCGCCAGTTCAAGCAGATCACGCGAGTCTTCCACGACACAATGCGAGCCGGCGGTGCCGAGCCGATGGTCGGTGTCATCAGCCTGTCACTGCCGACGATCCTCGAGCGGATCGAACTCGCTCATGAGATCGGCGTGCGGCACGTCCAGATTTCGCTGCCGAGCTGGGGAGCGCTCACCGACGACGAAGTCCGCGCGTTCTTTCAGGCGGTCTGTGGTGCTCACCGCGATTGCCAGTTCGTGCACTACAACCTGATGCGGACCAAGCGGCTGATCACTCCGGAGTTGTACGCCGAGCTAGCCGAAGCGCATCCGAACTTTGTCGGGACGAAGAACTGCACCGACTCAATGGACCGGCTGCGCGGGTTGATGACTCTGTCGCCACAACTGCAACATTTTCCCGGCGAGGTCGGCTACATGTACGCCAGCCAATTCGGCGAGTGTGGCTTGCTGGCCTCACTGGCATCCAACACGACGGCACTCCACGAGTTCTTCGAGGCGGGTCGTCGCCGCGATCTTCCGCTGCTAAACGAACGGTATGCCGAGATCGCCGCGATCTTTCAAGAGCTCATCGCTGCCGTCGGCCCGAATGCGCACATCGATTCGGCCTACGACAAAGTCCTGTGGAAACTCCAAGACGAACGCTTTCCGCTGCGCTTGCTGCCGCCGTACGTCGGTGCGACCGACGCCGCGTTTGAACGGTTGAAGGAATTCGTGCAAACGAAGTGTCCGCGATGGGTGCCCGTCGTTTAAACCTCGCGCGGAGTGTCTTGAGAGGTTCGGCGAACGGCAGGGCGTCAGCCCTCCGAGTCAATACAGATGGAATCATTCAGAGGGCTGACGCCCTGCCGCTCGCCAAAAACAACTCATTCGAGACCGCGTTCAGTTAAACGAGTCACTTCACCGTCGGTACCCCAATCCGTTTCAACAGCTCGCGCAATTCCGCTCGTTCCTCGGAATTCAACGATCGCGTCGGCAGACGATTCGGCCCACCCGGCCGGCCGCAAAGTTCTAGAGCAGCTTTGACCACCGGGCTTTCCGCAGCCGTGCGGCCCCACATCTTCGATCGAAAATCGCTCCAGGGCCATTTGGCGTCGGTCTGCATTCGCTGAGCCTCCACATAGTCGCCGGCCTCCAGCCGTCGCCACATTTCGACTTGATGTTCCGGCCAGATCGTGGCCAAGTGAGTGATGAAGCCAGTGCCGCCAAGCATGTGATTCATCACGGCCAATCCCTGGTTGTCCACAACGGCGAAGCGATCCGCGAAGCGATGAACTCCGCGAACGTAGCTGTAGCCGCCGTCGGGAGTACACCACTTCAATGACACGCAGCGCGGTAATTCGGCCAGCCGAGCAACTTGGTCGAGAGACAGGTTGTAGCCCTCCCAATGCGTGTTGTAGATCATGATCCCGATGCGACTCGTCGCGTCATGGACGGCTTGAAAGTAACGCAAGCAATCCTCATCGCTGGAGGCATAGTAGTAGCCCGCGCTCATCTGAATGGCGTCGGCCCCGATCTGTTCGGCCCACTGAGCCAGCTCGATCGAGACGGTCGGATTCGTGTCTTGAGCACCGACGATGACCGGCACCTGCCCCTGCGCGGCTTCGACGATCGTTCGCGCGGCAGCCTTGCGTTCTTCGAGCGTCAGCATCGGAAAGTCGCCGCCAGCTCCGACCGCCAACAGCACCCCTTGGCCGAGTGTGACGCCGCGGTCGACGACGAACCGCACGTTCTCACGAATCGCGGCGTGGTCGATCGACAAATCGTCATTCAGATTCGTGATGACCGGAATCATCGGCCCGCGAAGAGTCCGTTTGACTTGAGCGATATCGGGCATGGAATCTCCTTTGGAGTGCGGTGACCTAAGTCACCGCTTTTCAAAACTCGCTGATTTGTCACACGACCAAAGTGTGTTGAAAAGCGACGACTCAGGTCGTCGCAGGCCAAAGTTAGCCACTCCGGACTTCGCGGTCACGCTCGCAACCGACCAGCGGCAGTTCGATCCACGTCGCTTGCCGAGCGTGCGAGGCGTGGCAGGCGACAATGACTTCCAACGATTGCAGTGACTCTTCCGCAGAGCAACAAACCGACGTCCCGTTTTCCAACCAGTCGACGATTTCACGCACCGCCTGATCCATCGAACTGCCCGCTTCGGCCGAGGGTGCCGCCAAGACGTTGCGGCCACCCTTCCAGGTTTCAATCTCCGCGACTCCGCCAGAGACGCGAGCGCGGCCGAGGGTTCCTTGCACGACGATCTCCGCCGGGCCGGATGGATTGTCAGGAGCATGAACGTGGCCGATCAGTCCGTCGTCGAACTTCAGCATTGCCCAGCCTCCGGGATCGCGGAACTCCGAGCCTCGGCAATCGGGCCGGCCAGTCGAATCGAGCATGGCCGAGGCCGCCTGTACTCGGCGACCGGTCAGCATCATCGCAGCGTCGATAAAATGCGTGCCGACGTTGCCGAGCCGGCCGGTCCCCCATTGCAGCCAAACCCCGGTGAGTTCGCCCAGTTCGCTGGCGGCGATGCGGCTTCGCAGCTCGCGAAAGTGCGGATGAAAGCGGCGATTGTGATTGATGACCAGCAAGCTTCCGGACTGCTGACAGGCAGCGATCATCCGCTCGGCATCGGCCAAGCGAGTGGCGATCGGCTTCTCACAGAAGATCGCGCGGACGCCCCTCTCGGCACAAGCGACGACCAGCTCCGCATGGCTCGACGCAAACGAGGCGACGCCGACGATGTCCAGCTTTTCGTGGGCGAGCATCGCCCTCCAATCGGTGTAGGTCCGCGCGTTCGTGCGTTGAGCGAATCGTTCACGACGCCCAGAATCGCGGCTGCTGCCGGCGACCAATTGCACTCGCGGATGGCTCGATAGGGCTTCTCGGTGCGTGCCGTCGAGATCTTCCACACGCTGTCCCAAGCGGTCGCCGGAGACTTGATCGCCACCGCCGATGAAGCCCAAGCCGATGATTCCGGCGCGATATTGAGGAGTGCTCATCGACGGCTCCGAACTTCTGATGCAGGGCAAGACAAAGAGAAGGGTACGACGAATTGAGGGAGACGACGAATAAGGCACGAGCATTCGTCGTCTCCCTCAATTCGTCGTACCCTTCTCTTTTTATTCGGAACCCCATTCGTCTCGCCAGTTGCCTGCCTCTCCCGTTCACCGCGCGATCCTGTTAGAAAGCCACGCCGAAAGAGGAGATCTCGTATGACGGCGGCCAATTCCCCGACTACAGCAACGTCTGAGTCCAGCGAAGACGATTGTCCGCTGTCGGCGGCTCAGCAGGCTCGCAACATCTTTTGTTTCGCGGGATTTTGGTGCTTGTTCTATTTGGCGGCTCCGGTGTCGTACGTCGGGCCGACGCATGCCAACTTGCTGAAGGAATTGGGCAACAGCGACACGGTGGCCAATCTGCCGCATGCGGTCTATCAATGGCTGGGCGCGTTGCCGATCGTGGTCGCCTGGTTTTTGCCGCAGCCCAAGATGCTCAAGCCGCTGCTGGTGTACCCGTTGATCTTGATGGCGACCGTCACGGGTGCGGTGTCGCTCGCAATCTGGTTGAAGCTGTCGGCGAGTGTTGTGACGACGATGGTCATCACTCACGGTGCGGTGCTCGGCATGAGCAACGGGATCCTGCTGACAACGCTCTGGGAAGTGTTGCGTCGAGGCGTCTCAACGTCGCGACGCGGTCATGCCTTGGGTGTGACTTTCGGAGTCGGCCCGTTGTTCGCCTGCATCGGATCGTTGGCTCAACAAGCTCTGTTCTCCAAGAACCCGATTGCCGGGATGTCGCTGGGGCTGGCGTTTCCCCAAAACTATCTGGTGCTGTTCGCGGCGGCGGCTCCTCTGTTCTTGTTGCTGCCCTTGCTCGCGGCCTCCTTTGTCGTGCCGCTGCCGACTGACGAGCCGACCGGCCAATCACGTATCACCGAGATCGTCGGCGGACTGCGAGACTTCTTCACCTACCGACCGTTGATCTTCGGAGCCGTCGGCTACCTCCTGGTTTACTCGGGCGGAAATGCGATTTTCGACAATGTCTCTCTGCACGCCAAAGATGTGCTGGGTGAAACGTCCGCCAGTTCGATGGGGACGCAGGGGTTCCTGCGTTTCGGCTTCAAAGCCTTCGCGGGGGTGTTCCTGGGCTGGCTGCTGATCAGGACCAATCCGAAGACGATGCTGCTGACGACGACGATGATCCTGGTGATTGGCATGTGCTGGGTGCTCAACGTGACCGGTTCGTGGTACTTGATGTCGTGCGGGTTGCTTGGCGCGGGCGAGCTGTTCGGGGTCTACTTTCCGAACTACATCGCGACGTCGTCCAGCAAGTCGCAAGTGCGAGCGAACATGGCGTACTTGAGTTTGCTCAGCTCGCTTGTCGGTTTCGCCTCGGTGCTCTTCGGATTGATCTCTGATCGCTGGGGCCGGATCGCCAGTTTTTACACCGCTACCGGAATCCTGCTGGCTGCGATGGTGCTGATGGCCTTGGTCTTGCCGGCGCGACCGGCTCCACAAGATGCGAAGTGAGAAAGTCATGGGAACAGAATCCATCGCGGCGATCGACGTTCATGCGCACTTTGGCTGCTACGACTGTGGTCGGCCGGACCTGATCAACGAACTGATGACCGGCGACGCCTCCGTCGTTGCCGATCGAGCAAGGCAAGCCAACGTGCGGCTGACAATTGTGTCGCCGCTGGAAAGCCTGGTGCCGCGCGGAAAGGCGGACGCCGTCGTCGGAAACCGCAATGCCGCGACCATCGTCGCCGCCACGCCGGGACTGTTGCAGTACGTCGTCATTGATCCACGCCGCCCCGAAACGTACCAGCAGGCGGAGGAAATGCTGCAACTGCCGACTTGCGTCGGGATCAAGATTCATCCCGAAGAGCACATTTATCCGATCCAGGACCACGGAGCGGCGATTTTCGAGTTCGCAGCACGACATCAGGCCGTCGTGCTGTCGCACAGCAGCGAGAAGAACAGTCTCGCTGCCGAATTGGTCATCTTCGCGAATCAATTCCCCGAAGCGAAACTAATCCTGGCTCACATCGGCTGTGGCTGGGACGGCGACTGCACGCACCAGGTCCGAGCGATCCAGCAAAGCCGTCACGGCAACGTCTTTGCCGACACGTCGAGCGCTCGGTCGATCACCCCCAATCTCATCGAATGGGCCGTGCGTGAAGTCGGTGCCGAGCGTGTGCTGTTCGGCACGGATACACCGCTGTACCACACGTCGATGCAACGCATCCGCATCGATCACGCCGACCTGACCGACGGCGAGAAGCGGCTGATTCTCTGCGAGAACGCCGAACGACTGTTTTCATTACCCAAGGCTTAAACCCCACGCGGCCTCGAATGAGATGTTTTCGGCGAGCGGCAGGCAGGTGCAGGAGGCGCCATCGGCTGGCTGACAGAAGTTGCCTGTCGCGTTGCCGAGGGTCTTGCCGGGCGCGCACGCGTAGCCGCTCGGGCAGTCGCCGCTCTCGGTACAGGGC
>SXGT01905580.1_pt1 | contig 19205 bp, 14 predicted proteins | sample 3176221 | NCBI WGS metagenome assembly SXGT01 (sample SAMN11356862, study PRJNA531348) | freshwater metagenome | isolation source: freshwater sample F1-120 | place: China: Fuxian Lake, Yuxi | collected 2017-12-25
CTTGCTGCGCGACTGCGAATCGGCAATCGTGATATCTCCGCGGATGATTCTCTCCTGCCGACAATCTTGATCGACGAGAGGCCTCACCGTGTGACTGGAATCATCGACGCGCCCGGCGTTGCGATTGATGGCGAAGCATGGATGCCGATTGCGGATCTCTTGGTGCTGACCAAGCGGCAAACGATTTCTGTCGCGGTCATCTCGCTCGATGGAGCGGATATCGGCGATCTGGAAGTTTTCGCGGCACGAAGATCGGATTTGGAAATCGCAGCGATTGACGAAATGTCGTATTACGCACAACTTGCAAAGTTCTTTCGCCCCGTGCAAGTGCTTATTGGCGTCAGCGCGCTCGTCGTTGCGCTCGGCGCAATGCTTGGCGGTCTCAATGCGCTCGATGCGGCATTCGCATCTCGATCTCGTGAGATCGCAATGCTGCAAGTTCTTGGATTTTCCCGTGGAGCAGTCATCTTCAGTCTTGTGCAAGAATCGCTCTTGACCGTTGCCGCTGGGGCTTTGCCTGCGCTGGTCATTGCAAGTTTCTTGCTCGACGGCGCGGGCGTTCGATTTTCGATGGGAGTCTTTTCGCTTTCAGTCGATGCGGCTTGTGTTGCAAGCGGACTGGGCGCTGGGCTCTTGCTTGGGGTCGTCGGCAGTCTGCCGCCGGCTATTCGTTGTTTACGCACAGCAATTCCAACGGCACTCAAATCTGATCTTGTTTGACACATCTATTTTCGCAAAGGAAACTCATGCAACCCTTTTTATCGAAACCTATTGTGGCGCTTTTCGCCTTCAATGTTTTTTTATTCATAGTCGCTTGCGATAAGGCGGCTCCACCTGCATCCAATTCAACTGCACAGAGTGCTGGGGCGACTGCCCTTCCCGCAAACTTGCTCGTCAACGATCAACCCGCAGGCGCTGTTGGCGTGATTGAAGCTCGAACGGCGGCGAAAACTGGCGATCGTGTCGCTGTGATCGGTCGCATCGGCGGAATGCGTTCGCCATTTGTCAGCAATCGTGCAAGTTTCACTATCGTCGATCAGTCGATGAAGTCTTGCATTGAAACGGATGACGACCAGTGCCCTCGCCCTTGGGATTATTGCTGTGAAGACAAGAAACAACTTGCCAAATCTATGGCTTCAATTGAAATCAGCGATGCAAACGGCAAGCCACTCGAGCTCACGCTTGAAACGGAAGGAACCTTCAAGCCGCTCATGTTGATCGCAGTTGAAGGCACACTTGAATCAACTGAAGGCGGGTCATTTGTCGTGCGCGCCGAACATATCTATAAAGTTGCCAATGATCCGCTTGCTTCAAAAATCAAATGATGTTGCAAGAAGCCGCCCCTATGTTCTAATCTATTTGTTCAAAAATTTTGTCAATAGTCGCCGTTGTAGGTCCTCATATCCGCTGCTCAGGTAAAGCGCGGTAGCACGTTCATTTGATACATCGGCTTCAAGTCGAACTGTCATTACACCAACTGAACTGCACCACAATTCGATTTCGCGCAGCACGGATGCTCCAACACCACCGCTACGTGATGAAGATTCGATAAAGAACTCATCAAGAAATGCCGATCGCCCGTTTAATTCAAGAGAAAAAGAAAACGCGACGATTGCATATCCAACCGCCACCCCTGCTTGCTCGATCAACCACACTCGGCCAAGGGATTCGTCGACAATGAACTTCGCAAGCACTTCGCGCTTGCGATTCTGATCGAAAGGATAATTGAAATGCTCATAAAACTGGCGGACAAACCTCATTGCGATATCAAGATTCGACCCATTGACAGGCACGAGCAATATTGAAGATGTCCCAGATGGATGATTCATGAGTGCGTCCAGTCGAGATGCGCGCTGATCATAGATGCTTCTTCCCTTTATATTGCATGGATGCAGAGCGCCAAGCGTCAACAGACTCGAACGATTTCCGTCCACAAGTTTGGTGGTGCTGCGCTTGCCAACGCTCAAGCGATCGAGAATGTTGTGAAGCTTCTTGCGCGCACAAGTGGAATGCGGGTCATCGTGACTTCTGCGCTTGCTGGAGTGACAGATGTTTTGCTTTCGGTGGCGCGCGCGGCTGCCGCTGGAGATCTGGCGCGCGCTCACGCCGATGCAAGCGTGCTGCACGAAAGACATCTACGGGTGATCGAGTTGACAGATGCCAACGATGTGCATCTGCGGCGATTTATCGACGAATCATTTGAGCAACTTGCCGCCCTGCTTGTGACCGCCGCTCATGAACAGACATTGTCGGCACGAATGAGTGACGCCATCATTTCACGCGGCGAACGGATTGCTGCGCAAATTGTTGCGTGCGCTCTGCGCGTGACGGGTGTCTCAGCAAAGGTTGTCGACGCCGCAGAATTTCTGCAAACGGACGGTCGATTCAGCGACGCTGCGCCCGATCTTGCACGGACTGAGATTTTCGCTTCGCCACTTTTTTCGCCCATCTTGGCGCGCGGAGAAATTGCTGTGGTTCCTGGATTCATCGGCGCTGGAATAGATAATTCGATTGTGACCCTTGGCCGCGGAGGATCCGATCTGACCGCAACTGTTCTTGCGCGCGTTCTTGCTGCAAGCGAAGTGACACTTTGGAAAGATGTTCGAGGATTTCTGACCGCAGACCCGCGCATTGTTCCAGAGGCGCGCATCGTTGCTCAACTTGATCCTCGCGAAGCTTCGGAACTTTCTTATTACGGCGCAAAGGTTCTTCATCCGCGCGCACTGATTCCGCTGACGCTTGGAACCACACTTCGTATTCGTCCATTCGCAGATCCCGATGCTGCTGGAACGGAAATTGCACATGGCCGGTCCGTTGCAGGTTCGCCGGTGCGCGCGATTTCTGCGATGACGGCGCAAGCGCTTGTAACTGTGGCAGGAAACGGCATGCTTGGAGTTCCTGGTATCGCCGCTCGAACATTTGGCGCGCTCGCCAATGGCAACATTTCCGTCTCACTTATTTCGCAGGCATCTTCTGAACACTCGATCTGCTTCACAGTTCCAGAACATGCCGCGGCGGCTGCAGAAACACAATTGCGTGCGGCGTTTGCAACTGAACTGGAGCGAGGCGAAATCGACTCCGTCGAAGTTTTGATGGGTGTCGCAACGGTCGCTGTCGTCGGTGTCGGAATGGCGCGTACTCCAGGAACTGCAGCGCGAGTCTTGGGGTCGATCGCGGATGCGCAAGTGAATGTGATCGCAATCGCGCAGGGTTCATCCGAGCGGAACATTTCATTTGTGGTGAATGGCGAGAGTGTTCCCTGCGCAGTGCGCGCAATCCATGCGACATTCAGGCTGGACAAAGTTGGTGGAGGCCGCACGGTTCGTCGCCATGGAGCAGATGTCATACTCATGGGCTGCGGACGCATTGGCCAAGAATTGCTCAATCAAATCGAAGCGTTGCCTCTTCAGGAAAAATCTGTCATGCGCATCGTCGCTGTGATCGACACGACTGGATTCATTTTTCAGTCGCGAGGCCTTTCTGCGAATCGTCTAAAAGCGATTGCCGCGGGAAAGAAGCGCGGAGGATCAATAAAAGAAATATCCGGCGCGCATATTGGATCGCCACTCGACGCAGTTCGACATCTTGCCGCTTATGCTTTGACACGACCTGTGCTTGTCGATGTCTCAAGCGGCGATACCCGCGAACCTCTGCTGAGCGCAATCACCAACGGAATCGACTTGGTCATTGCCAACAAGATTCCGCTTGCGATCGATAGTGCTTCTGCTCGCGCAATTCTTCGAGATGCACGAACGAATGGTCGGCAGATTCTTCACGAAGCGACTGTTGGAGCGGGACTGCCGATCATTGATACCGCGGAAAAATTGATTGCATCTGGCGATCGCATCTTGAGCATCTTGGCGTGTCCTTCAGGAACGATGGGATATCTCTTCAGCGAACTTGGACGAGGGCGCAAGTTCTCCGACGCACTCCGCGGGGCTATGAAACTTGGATACACCGAACCAGATCCGCGCGAGGATCTTTCTGGATCCGATGTCGCACGCAAAGCGATCATATTGGGTCGTATGCTTGGATATGAAGGAGAGTTGCAGAATGTTGCTGTCGAATCGCTTGTGCCCTCTACTCTGCGCGCGGTTTCGCTGAAGGATTTTATCGCGCAACTTCGCACGCTCGATGATGCTTGGACCCAGCGCGTCGAAGTGGCAAGCGCAAAGGGCGATGTACTTCGCTATTGCGCATCGGTCACACGAGCATCCGTGCGAGTTGGACTGCTCAGCGTGCCTCGATCAAGTTCGCTTGGTTCGCTTAGTGGAACTGACAATCAGTTTGTCTTCACAACTACGCGATACCGCGAGAATTCTCTGGTCATCTCTGGCCCCGGAGCTGGCCCAGCGGTCACTGCTGCGGGTGTGCTGAATGATCTTCTTCGGGTGGTGGCATCATGAGTGCTTCACGCATGCGTCTCATCGTCTCGGTTCCCGGCGGAATTGGAAACTTTGGTCCTGGACTTGATGTACTTGGATGTGCATTGACAGGAGCTCGTGACGAAGTGATTGCAGAATGGTCGAAGATCGCAGGCATCACGATCATCGATGCGGGTCATCCACAATTGCCTACGGATCCAGCGAAAAACACTGCTTCGATCGCGGCCGCGGCCGTGATGCGCGTAGCGGCTTCGCGCGGAGTGCGTATGCCAAATCCTGGGATCGCATTCACGATCAAGAAAGGACTGCCTCTTTCAGGCGGTCAAGGTGGAAGCGCAGCATCTGCAGTTGCAGGAGCAGTCGCAGCAAATGCGCTGATCTGGCCAGTTGATTCTGGACTTGATTCTGGGCTTACACAAAACGAATTGCTTGCATGCGCTCTCGAAGGTGAAGAAGCCGTTGCGGGCCGGCATCTGGACAATATTGCGCCTTCTCTTCTTGGCGGAATCGTTCTCGTTCGTTCGCTCGATCCGATTGAGGTTGTGAAAATCCCTGCGCCAGAAAATCTGCGAATTGTGCTTGTTACTCCAGCGCAACAACTCACAACAACCAAATCGCGCAGCGTTCTTCCCACCGAAGTGCCGAGGTCCATCGTGGTCCATCAGTTGGCGCAAGTTGCAGCAATCATTTCAGCGTGTCACTCAGGTGATCTCGCTCTGCTTGGGCGAGCGATGGATGATCGCATCGCAGAACCTGCTCGAAATCCCTTACTTCCAGGCTTCGCCGATGCGAAACAATCTGCGCTCATCGCTGGCGCGCTGGGAGTATCTATTTCAGGTGCTGGTCCAACTGCGTTCGCTCTTTGCGATAGCGAGATAACTTCGGCCAAGATCGGCCAAGCGATGCGAAGTGCTTATGCGCGCGCTGGACTTGATTGCACGGTTCGCATCTGCGAAGTGGATACACAGGGTGCTATCGTGAAGGACGCATGACAACAAACCACTCCATGATTATCGCTTGTGCATCATGTGGAGAAAAACTCGGCGACCGCACGCCCCATGCAACATGCCCCAAATGCGACGGATTGCTGAACATTACTCCCGCATCGCCTCCCGCACGCGGCGAAGCGCTGCAGAAATTGTTTGATACTCGCGCAAGCAATCATGCAATGTGTGGAACACCCATCCAACAATCTGGTGTTTGGCGCTTCCGCGAACTTGTCTTGCCAACCGATGATGCATCTATCGTTTCACATCCTGAAGGCAACACGCCCCTCTTGCAGCGCGGTGTTGTATCGCACTATGCCGGTATCGATTCCCTGCGAATGAAACATGAAGGTCACAATCCAACTGGATCATTCAAAGATCGCGGTATGACTGTTGCATTGACGCAGGCGCGTCGTTGTGGCGCAACTGCGATTGCCTGCGCCTCAACTGGCAACACCAGCAGTTCGCTCGCTTCGTATGCGGCGCATGCTGGAATCCCTGCGCTCGTGATGGTTCCAGTCGGGAGAATTTCTATGGGCAAACTTGCGCAAACGGTTGCGTATGGCGCGCGAACACTTCTGGTGCGCGGCGACTTTGATGATTGCCTGCGACTCGTGCGCGAATCTGCGCAGTCTCTCGGCGTGTACTTGGGCAACTCGCTCAATCCATTTCGCATCGAAGGCCAGAAGACGATCATCTTCGAACTCTTGCAACAGTGCGGGTGGAATCCGCCAGATTGGATCGCACTTCCTGCGGGCAATCTCGGCAATACATCAGCATTTGGCAAGGCTCTGCGTGAAGCGCACGAACTTGGTCTGATTTCGAAAATCCCACGACTGCTTTCTGTTCAGGCAAGCGGTGCCGCGCCATTTGCCCATTCATTCGCGGAAGATTTTGCAAATCGGCACAAAGTTCGTGCCGAAACAATTGCGACTGCGATTCGTATTGGCGACCCAGCATCATGGGATCGCGGTGTCGCTGCGATTCGATTCACCAATGGTGTTGTTGCGGCGGTCAGCGATGGTGCGATTATGGAAGCAAAGTCTGTGATTGATGCGAGCGGTGTCGGCTGCGAACCTGCAAGTGCCGCAAGCGTCGCGGGAGTCAAAGCTCTTATCGCACGAGGCGTGATCAAGTCCGGCGAAAGTGTGGTGACAATTCTGACAGGACATGTCCTGAAAGATCCCGAAAAAATGTTGGTAAGCGATACAAACTCGCCGCATCTGCATCCCAACCCACCAATTGAAATTGATGCAAACTTGTCCGCAGTCGAACGCGTGCTGAAAAGTGCCGCAAACTGATTTTTGCGCAGTGCACTCTGCTGGCGTTCAAGCGATCAACCCAATTGCGCGTGCAGCGATCATAATCAAGACCGCCATTGCGATGGAAACCTGAGTCATCATTCCGATGTGGACTGATGCGCGAAGTGGAATGGGGAGCGTTGGACCGAATGTACTTGCAGTATTGAACGACAAGAAAAGATAGTCAATAAAACTTGGTCGCCACCCAACCATTAATTCAGATGAAATCGAATTTTGCGGAAACATCACTGCTGGATGGATTTTTTCGCCCATAGAAATTCGTTTCTGCCATTTGTGATCAAATCTCCAATAAAACGCTACGAATACAGCGATGTTTTCTAGATAGACCAAACTTGCTGAAAGTAATAAATAACCAGGCTTGACCTTTGGGTCGAAGATCGACACGATCAGTCCTGCAAGATTATTGAGTAGTGCAATCAGTGCGAGAGCCAGAATAATATCAACGCAAATCAGTAAGTATTTCGAGCCCCAAAACCACAAGAACATTGCAAAAGCAACACACACTAGCGTAAGCGGACTAGTGTAGAGATCTAAAGCACGTAATAAATACAACACAGCAGTTGGCGAATTTTCGGTCATGCTCAGTGATTTTCCAGTAGCGATATCGAACAGTCCTGCAACAGCAAGAGCACCAATAGAAGCTATTGCGACCCAATCTCTGGATGGCTTTGAGCTTGTCAGATTTGTTTGAGGGAGCATTTCATAAATCATACGGCTCATTATTGTCGTTTGTGTAGTATCTGAATTGGTTTTGCCTATGGCTCTAACGACTTCTGGGGCGAAGAAAGAAGTGGTTCGAACATTACAAACGAATCAAACAAGACCATCAGCCTGCTCATCACGACATTTGCAAGTCTTTTTTCGCGTTTCACTGGTCTGCTGACTCAGGTGGTAACTGCTTGGTATCTCTCGCCTGATGATTTCGGTGTCTATGCCATCGCGCTCGGGGTCACGACCTTCACGCTTATTATGCGCGGAGGCGGGACTGGTCTCATCTATCAAACGCTACGACCGCAGGAATATGCCGCCGTGGGAGGAGGGCTTGTTCGTCTTGCCCTCATCTTTGCTGTTCTAGGTGCACTCTTCACGCTTGGTGCGGCTTTGCCAGCTGAGAGTTACTACGATCAGAAATCGCTTGCATGGGTCTTGGTATCGATGGCAGTGCTTGCAGTATTAAATCACTTATCTCAATATCCCAGAGCGAAGATGGCTTCGCAATTGCTTTTCAAGCAGATCGCGTGGATCGACGTTTTTTCATCCGCTGCCAAACTCATAGTTGCATTTTTGCTTGCGCGAGGTGGTTGGGGAGCGATCACATTTGTCATCGCTCAGATTTGTAGTACTGCATTGCAAGTAGCTCTGTGTTCCATTTGGGCAAAATTTCAACGAGAAGATTTCGTGGCTGAAAAGAATTGGCTCGCGCCTACGCTCGCAATGATCAAATACCCGTTTCTTTTGAGCGTGATGATCACACTGACCGATCAGATTGATTCATTCATCGCGAGTCTCTTTGTTCCGCTTGCAAGTCTCGGGGTTTATTACTTTTCAGTGTCACTTGCAGCTCAACCCATTCGGCTCGTTGCATCGACTATCTCTAGCGTGCTGGCTCCTTATGCTGCTCGAGCTAGAGACAACCCATTCCTTGAAAAACGGAGTATCGCATCGGCATTTACCTCCAGCATTATTTTTGTCCCTCTCTTCGTTCTTGGAATTGCGACAATTTATCCAAGCTTGGAAAGGCTCTTATGGGGCGAGAAGTGGCAACCAAGTATTTGGCCAGTCATGCTCACATCCCTCTTTCTGGTCTATCCCACCGTGCAATTAGTAATTGAGGGACCTCTCACCGGACTGCGCCGATGGAACCTCTATCTCAGTCTGCTTTCATGGCGCGCTGGATCCAAAATTCTTGGAGTTCTCCTGGCAATTCTTGTGATCAAGTTCTATGCGCTTCCCGATTCATCGATTGCCATTGCTCTCGTGATTGGCGTTGGTTCACTGGGATCCATTAGCGCTTACATCCAGATTCGACGTGTCCTCGCGATATTTAAAGTTGATCGAGAAATGTACGTCTTTGAACTATTCGCCACTCCTCTTTATGCCCTGCTTGCCTTCATCGGCACGAATGGTCTCATGTCAAGCATCCTGAATCATATTGAACATGATCGCCAGACACTTCAAGCTAGAGCATTCGCCGAGTTCGCATTATCTTTTTCAATATATTCTGTGATCAGCGTCATCCTGCTCCGATTCGCATATCTCAAGAGACTGAAAATTCTGATTGCGTTGCTGCCGAAGACTGTGCGAGCCCTATCTTGCAAGCTCCTTGTCATATCAGAAAGCGAACTTAATTTGACGCAATATGAATTAGAAAACGATTGATTTCTGCGAAAGTTTTGAATCACTCCGTCTTTGGCGAAGTTGACTTCGAAGGCTCGCGAGATGGATGGCAAAAGGGGCATGTTTCTCCAACGAGATAGTGTGGGTGTCGCTGCTCCTGTTCCGTGAGCGGCATCTGGCAACTGAAGCAAATTGCGGCCGAGGTTTCGCGCAACTGTGAATCGACGCAAACACGCCTATCAAAGACAAAGCAATCTCCTTTGTAATGCGCTCCGCCACACTCCTCGAAATATTTGAGAATGCCGCCGTCAAGCTGAAAGACATTCTGAAATCCTGCACGCTCCATAAATGGTCCCGCCTTCTCGCAGCGAATGCCGCCAGTGCAGAACATCACAATCGTTCGGTCTTTTAACTCGGGAGGAAGTTTCTCGACCGCATCTGGAAAATTCCGAAAGTGTTCGACTCCGGCTGCAAGAGCTCCCTCGAAAGTTCCCATCCGAATTTCGTAATCGTTGCGCGTGTCGAGCAGTGTCAGTGGCTTGCCTTCATCGATCCACTGCTTCAGAGTCTTCGCAGAAATTTTTGCCGAAGACTTTTTCCCAGGTTCGATTCCTTCAACGCCAAAGGCAATGATCTCTTTCTTCAATCTGACCAACATGCGACGAAATGGTTGATTCTCGCTGAAGCTTTCTTTCGGATTGAGGTCTTCAAATCCTGAAATCGAACGCAATTCCGCCAACAAGATTTGGATACTTCCCTGAGTTCCAGCAACAAACAAATTCATCCCCTCGGGGCTCAACAAAATTGTTCCTTTTAAGTCGCAATCACGGCAAATTTGTTGCAATTTTTCGCGCAGTGTTTCCAAGTCGGCGAGGGGCGCAAACTTATAAACGGCGATATTTGTGAACATTTTTTCACGCAGAATTTCGGCGGCGAGCATCCATCCGTTCCTTGGTAGGAAGACGAACCTTGGTCGCCAAGCCAACGAATTGCATCGATCGAATAATCAGCCAACTCGAGTCGAACTGCCACCACTTCAGACCATGTCGCGCGCTCGACGGGAATGCATGATGGTTGTTGTGCCAACCTTCTCCGAAGGAAAGGATTCCCATCACTGGATTGTTTCGACTCTCATCACCAGAGCGATAGTCGCGCCATCCCCACACGTGACAGATCGAATTGATGCTCCACGTTGCATGATGCAACAAGAACATACGAACAAGTCCCCCCCACAAGAATCCAAGCGCAGCCCCAGTCCACGACATCGTTACGAGTCCGCCAATAATCGCAGGAATCGCCAAACCAAGAGCAACCCAAACAGGGAAGAGATTATTCACGCGCATAATCGTCTTGTCCGCCAACAGATCTGGCACATATCGATAATTACTATCACGCGTGCTGCTAAAGAGCCAACCGATATGAGAGTGCATAAAGCCAACCACCCAGCCAACAACGCCGGGCTTTCGACTTGCATGCGGCGAATGCGGATCGTGGTCGTGATCGGAATAGTGATGGTGCTTGCGATGGGTTCCGACCCACCAAACAAGCGGTCCTTGAGCGGCCATGCCGCCTAAGATCATGAAGAAAATTCCGATTGGCTTCGGCGCCACAAACGCCTTATGAGTGAACATTCGGTGATATCCAATCGTGATTCCAAGCCCAGTTGCTATATAAAGGGCAACCATCATCGAGAGATTTAACATGCTGAACATCCCGCCCCAAAGAAAATACATAGCCGCCAAGAGGCCAAGCGGTGGCAACCCGACTGCCGCCAACATTGCCAAATGCATTTGGCCCTTCGATAGTGGAGGCTCTTCCTCGACGGTGTCTTTAGGCTCGCCGAGGTCATGAATGTCGTTCCCAACAACGAGATCCTCTTCGAGGACCATTACATTTTCTTCTGTCGTACTTTGCAACACCAAATCTCCGTGTTTTGCTCAGACCTCGAACGAATAAGTGATGCTCACTCTAGCACTCTTATGCCTTGAGCGTTGAAAGAAACTGAATGTTTCTACGGCAGCGATCTCGCCGTAAAAAACTGATCTAAATTGACTCATTTATGGACTTTATGAAGGATTCACCATCTCCTCTGGCTTCACAACCCGATCGAAGGTCGCTTCGTCAACATGACCCAAGTGCAGCGCTGCCGCCTTCAGCGTCATGCGGCCATGATGCGCATGCTTGGCAATTGCGCTGGACTTGTCGTATCCAATGTGCGGCGTAAGCGCCGTGACCATCATCAGGCTTTGCCCCAACAACTCAGAAATTCTTTCGTTGTTTGCAACGATGCCTTCTGCGCAGAACTCGCGAAACGAATGACAGGTTCCCGCGAGCAACTCGCATGACTGCAAAAGATTTTTCGCGATGACCGGTTTGAAAACATTCAATTCGAAATTGCCTTGGCTTGCCGCAAACTGTACGGTTGAATTGTTGCCGAAGACTTGCACGCACACCATCGTCATGCTTTCGCTTTGTGTTGGGTTGATCTTTCCTGGCATGATGCTTGAACCAGGTTCATTTTCAGGAATCGAAATCTCGCCGATTCCGCAGCGCGGTCCACTGGCAAGCCAACGCACATCATTGGCGATTTTCATCAGCGACCCTGCAAGCACAGAAAACGCGCCGTGGGCCTGTGTTGCCGCTTCATGTCCAGCAAGCGCAGCAAATTTATTGCGTGCGCTTGTGAACGCAATGCCCGTTGTTGCGGCAAGTTTCTTTGCGACAAGTTCGCCAAAGCCGACAGGTGCGTTCAGCCCAGTGCCAACGGCAGTTCCGCCGATGGCAAGATCGCGCAAGCCAGGAAGACTTTCGTGAATTGCGCGCATCGCCATATCCAGTTGTGCAACATAGCCAGAAAATTCCTGACCGAGCGTCAGGGGAACAGCGTCTTGTAAATGTGTGCGGCCAGTCTTGACGATCTTCGAAAATTCCTTTGACTTGGCATCAAGCGCGTCACGCAATTGTTTCACAGCGGGAAGAAGCGTCCTCTCGATTTCGATTGCCGCGGCGACATGCATCGCCGTTGGAAAAGTATCGTTGCTTGATTGCGAAAGATTGACATGATCATTTGGATGGACAGGCTTCTTCGAACCTTGCACTCCCCCAGCTAATTCGATTGCGCGATTGGAAATCACCTCGTTCACATTCATGTTTGACTGTGTTCCCGATCCCGTTTGCCATACTTTCAGCGGAAACTCTTCATCAAGCTTGCCGGATGAGACTTCCTTTGCAACGGACACAATCAAGTCGCGAAGTTCTTTCGAGAGTCCGCCCATTTCGCAGTTTGCCTCGGCGCATGCGGCCTTGAGCAATCCAAAGGCATGCACAATTGGCAGCGGCATTCGATCACCAAACGGGAAATGATGAATAGAACGCTCGGTTTGTGCTCCCCAATATCGATTGGCAGGAACTTCAATGGCTCCCATAGCGTCGGTTTCAGTGCGAGTGGCGTGCTTTGAAGGTGCGTGTGACATAGTTGGGCGCTCTTGTTGCGTGGCGAGAGTGTAACGCCCAACGAAATGAAGTCGCCAGCCAAAAGAAAACGCCGATCGCATGAAGCGATCAGCGTGTTGGTCTTGCGTATCCCGCAGTAAGCATGCGGTCAGACAGGATTGATTATGAAGTTCCGCGTGCGCTGCGTCGACGACGAGATCCGATCAAGCCTGCGCATCCCAAGAGGCAAAGAAATCCAGGTGCTGGAACCACACTGATAAAACCAGAACCTGCATCAGATGTTCCAGTTCCTGTGGTCCAATTTGCTGCATTGCCGATCGCCGCGAGCCACTCTGATTGTGTTCCCGATGAGAGCGTGTTGAGATTAAACATTGCGGAATTCGCAGTATTGGACAAAAGCACTGCGCTGTATCCCTGAGTCAAGCCTGTTGCGAGACTTCCTGTTGCGGAAGTTGTCGAAGCTTCGTATGCACTCGTGTTGTCAAAGTTGTAAAGCGCAGTGAAGCCACTGAAAATCGGATTTGATGAATTTGTGCTCTCGAGAATCGTGACTTGTTCTCCTGATGCACTTAGCGAAAGATGAGCGAACGTCGATGTTCCTGATCCAATCAATCCGCTGGTCGCAAACGCATAGTCAGCAGATGAAACTTTCGATCCGATGATCGTTCCGGCAGTGATTGTGTTGATAACCGTGAAGCGCATGAGGGTTTCGTTTCCATCGCCATCAGTTGCTGAAACGCCGCGAAATGCGCTGCCTGTCCAACCATTGTCGGTGAAGTACAGGACTGTGCCTGGTGCAAGATCGACGAATGTGACGAATGACACAGAATCCGTTGGCACACCAGAAGCTTGAAAGCCAACGATTGCAACATCGCCAGCCATCAATGCTCCGAATGATGAAGCAGAAAGAAGTGTGGCAGTGATTGCCGCAAAAGGTAGGGATGACTGAAATGACATAGAAGGAGCTCCAACTCCTTTTTACGCCTCCCTACATTCTGAACGAATCAATCCACAACGCGTGGATTAATTAAAAAAAACATAGCCCGAGATCGTGTTAATACAAGTGAATAATTGGTGAAGATTGCGTGAAGAAGTCGAACAACATGGTGAAAAAGTTCATTATCACTCGTCCGTTGCTGGACCCATCGGATCCCATACAAGTTTGTTCGTGTTCCAATCGCCGCCTACGAAATTTGGATCGCGACTTCCTTGGACATTTCGTGTGGCATCCGAATTCAACATCCAACCAACATGTCCATCAGCGAACAGCATGTGACCACCATCGAAATGCCGTGATGCGAATCGTTTCCAGTCCGCTCGATGGCGCTTCAGATCCCGTCCGAAGTGAACATCGTTTCGTGGCAATTCACGGGCATTTGAGCGCATTTCAAGCATCAAGATCGTTGCATCTGCTCGCGAAATTGACGCGAGCTTCATTGCAAGCTTTGGGGAATATTGACCTTGCCCAGAAGATGCCAACAGCGTGTTGTTCAATTGACTGTTTGGAACATAGTTGAAATAAAACTGACGCTGAATTCCCCCAGAACCTGGCTGACCGCTGCCCCATGGTGCGGGATCCTCAGTCGTTGCTCCGGGATCGATAAAAATAGAATCACCCGATCCTGCGAATGGGACATTTGTTTGTGCGTTGTATGCATCATCCGAAATCTTGGAATATGGAAGTTGACCAACCAATGGTGGGATCGCATTCGCCCAATATGCTTTTTGAGCGAGATTCAAAGGCATATCATTCGCATCCTTCAATCCTTCCCATGGCAAACGATCTTTATTGACTGTTGACCACATGATTGTGCCGACTCCCCACTGCTTCAGATTAGATTGACTCTTGGTTGCGGCAGCGCTCTTGCGAACCATACCGATCCCAGGCACCAACAAACCAACCAAAGTAACGATGATTCCAAGCACAACGAGAACTTCAATGAGCGTGAATGCTCGCACTCGATGAATTGAAAATTGACGGCGGATTTGTATCAAGGCAACCATCCCGAAAGAAGCGCAGTGAGATCAGCTCCGTTGATGACACCATCGCTGTTGATATCGCCAGCTGGCCCCGATGTTCCCCAGGCTGAGAGGAGCGATGTTAAGTCTGAACCATTCACAAATCCGTCACCATTGATGTCAGCCGGATTGGGGATCACCCACACACATCCAACTTGCGGAAGCGCAGTGAACGATTGAGTAACAATCGTCGAACCTGGGCACGACACCCATGAATTCGGTTTTCCAAATGTGCTGGAAGTGCTCGAATCATCGTAGAAACTTGCGGCATCGATGCGACCAGAGGGATTCGCACGCAGTCGGCAAACATCATCGGCACCGACACCACCACCAAAATAATTCGGCGAACCTTCACCTTGAAGCTCGACGATTGGCGCGAATGATTGATCGCGGACTTCAATCGCCCAGCGATCATTCGACACGGAAAATTCTCCCGAGATGTGCTGCGGCTTCGTGCTTGTCGTCTGCGAAACAAGCGTCGTGTCAAATGTGTTGACATTGACCGATCGATCGCCTGCGGTTGGGTTGTAAGACAAGTCCGTGTTCACACCACCCTGCACGGCAGTGCTTTCGGTGAAGGTCAAGATCATGCCACTTTGAAGGTTCGACCAGAAAATGTTATTCGATAAACGAATCGTTCCAGAATCTGTTTTATCTTGCCAGCGCAAGATCCAATTTCGCATATCCAAGTTCTCTGCAATGATTACAAACTCACACCAGTTTCCGCCGTTGCCAAGCGATCGACCAAACTGCAAATCATTGGCCTGACCACCAGCGGCATCGGCTGCTTGCGTTCCGCCGCCTAAAAATCCAGTCGCAGAGACTGCGTTGAATTCATTGAGCATAATTGGCTTGCATGTTTGGCAGAGCCCAGCAAGCACTGGCGCACGCAATGCGGAAAAATCCTGATATGTCTTGCACTGAGTGACCGTGTCGCTCCAGCTATTCGGTTGACCGAAAGAAGAACTGTCACCATCGTCGTACCGTGAATATGGCGTGACTGCCTGCGACGGATTCTCCTCAAGTCGCACAATTTCACGGCTATTTACGCCGGTTGCCCCCCATGATGGCTGACCTTCGCCAGCAAGATCAATGACGATCTGTCCTTGCGCATTGATGATGCGCGACGCCCAGTTGTCGTTTCCAACATCCATCGGATCGTTGTAAGTTGGGTTTTGCGGGTCAATCACATTCGCATCGCAAGTAACAAGCGCTGCATCAAAACAATTGACATTGATCCACCAATCTCCATTGCACGGATTGAAAGACGTGTCTGTGTCAAGACCACCAAGTGCTGTCGAGTTTTCGATAATTGTCAGAATTGTTCCCGCACGTAAGTCAGACCAAATCGTCGCGCCAGAAAATACAATCTGCCCTTGTGGGACTGCACCATTTTCGTACCAAATCTCGGTTCCATCCGCATCGGTCGCAGCAGTTTCGATCCATTGAAGTTTCCAACCACGAATATCGGTGTGATCTTTGACGATGATGATCTCGATCCAATCACCAGCGTTGCCGAGCGAACGACCAAAGTAAACATCTTCCTCAGTCGAACAGGTCGCTCCGCCGATTCCATCAGGTGTTGGGCACCCCGCCACTGCCGTAGCTGGATTGCCAAGCCACTTCGTGGTTCCAACCGAATTCCATTCGCTCACGATTACATCCGCTGCCACAGAATGAGCGGATGAAAGTGCGTAAAGGATCGAAGCAAAAGAGGCAACGGTAAATCGATTGAAGATCATGTTTGAAATGATGCGCTACAATTGTTCATATAATGTTCAATTTGTATTTTGATGGTCTAGCGGATGCGTTCTTTTCAAGAAATGAACGCAATCTGAACCTTCGTTATCTTTACTCCGCCCCATGACATTTTTTCCATCTGTTTTCTTCTGTGCGGCTGGGATTTGCTCCCCGCCCTTGGCGGGTACGGTGCCCTCGGACATCGCTCAGGTCAAGTTTCTTGGCGAGTATTCCACTGGAATTTTTAACGAATCAGCGTGCGAGATTTCGGCGTGGAGTCCAGAGTCAAAGCGGCTCTATGTCACAAGTTCTGCGCAAGGGCTTTCGATGCTCGACATTTCGGATCCCGCAAAACCCTCCCGAGTTTCGATGACTCGGCAGTTTGGAATCACAAGCGTTGCTACATCCGGAAATCTTGTTGCTATGTGCTGGATTCCAAAGTCCAAAGGAATCCAAGGCGAGGTCCGATTCTTCGATCTTGAGATGAAGCAGATTTCAACAATCAAAGTGGGCTTTGGACCCGACATGCTGACATTCACACCCGATGGCAAGACATTGCTCGTCGCCAACGAAGCGGAGCCGAGCGATGATGGCGCCGAAGATCCTGCTGGATCGATCTCGGTCATCGATCTCTCGCAGGGTGCTGAGAAAGCAACGATTCGAAATGCAAGTTTCGATGCGTTCGAGTCACGCGCCACAGAATTACGTGCTGCAGGAGCTCACGCACCGATGACTGGTCGATCGTTGGTCCAACAACTCGAACCTGAATACATCGCTGTCTCAACCGATGGCAAGAGTGCATACGTCACATTGCAAGAAGCGAACGCAATTGCGGTGCTCGACATTGCCGCGGCGAAATTCACCGCAATCTTGCCCTTTGGGCTGAAGGATTTCAGCAAGGTCGGCGTTGGACTTGATTGCAGCGACAAAGATGATCGAGCAACTCTTTCGCTTTGGCCAATTCGCGGTATGTATCAACCCGATACGGTCGCATATTTTCAATGCGATGGACAGGATTTTCTAGTGACAGCGAATGAGGGAGAATCTTTCGAATATCCGTTTTACAACGAAACTCAACGCGTCTCTAAACTGAAAAACTCGAAAGACAAATCGAAGCCTGCCCTTGACCCAACGCGATTTCCACTTTCGGCCGAAGGTGACGATGGCCATTCGCAAAGCGACCTTTTGAAATCAGAAGCAATCGGACGACTTGAAGTCAGCGAAGCTTGCGGTGATACGGATCAAGATGGAGATTATGACGATCTCGTTTGCTTCGGCGCACGATCGGCAAGTATTTGGCGAGTCGTGCCAGCTACAGGTGGCGCGCAAGCGCGACTTGAATTGACTTGGGATTCTGGAAGCGAAATGGAGCGCATCATTCGCGATCGAATGCCTCAAGCATTCAATGCGGATAACCGCAAGAATTCTTCACAAGATGACCGCAGTGATACTCGCGGCCCAGAACCTGAATGCGTTGTAGTTGCGATGATTTCCAATCATCGAATGATCTTCGTTGGATTGGAACGCGTTGGTGGTGTGATGATGTGGGATGCAACCGATCCAAAGAAGCCGCTCTTTGCTGGTTATTTCAATCGACGCGACACAAGCGTTGACCTGGATGTCGATGCGGATGGAGACAAAGTTCCAGACAAGCTTGCGGATGTTGGCGATCTTGGACCCGAAGGTCTTTGTGTAATTCCTGCAGATTCAAGCCCCACGAAGCGCCCGATTCTTGTTGTGTCCAACGAAGTCAGCGGAACGCTTTCACTTTTTGATATCACCGTGGCAGAAGTCGCGCCGAAAAACACTGAAAAGAGTTCGCGCTGAAAACTTTTTTACTTTGACAGCGCCGAATCGATCGCAGCTCGAAGGGCTTTTCCGCCATCTGGCGCCATGCCAACTTCCGCCAAAACAATCACGCCATCTTTGTCAATGACGAGAAGTGTTGGAATGCCAGTGACTCCATAGGATTTCGCAAGATCATCACCAACGAGAAGGCACGGATAGGTGAAGCCCTTCGAGTCCATATATTTCTTCGCCGCACCTTCACCGCGCTCCCATGTGTTCACTCCATACACCGCAACATCCTTCTCTTTATATTCATCGGCGATCTTCTGAATCGTCGGCATCACTTGCTTGCAGGGACCACACCAAGTTGCCCAGAAATCCAGCAAGACCACCTTGCCTTTGAGACTTTCAAGAGAAACTTGTGCGCCATCAAGTCCTGTGAGCGTGAAATCCAAAGCCTTCTCGCCAACTTTCGCTTTGAGTTGTGGTGGTTCGCGTTCGCCTTCAGGCGCCTCCTTCCGCTCCTCTCCTTTGACATAGCCCGCTGGAGGCGTAGTCGAAAACATTGATGCCTCAAGAGTCGGATCGAGTTTGACATTCGAATACTGATATGACATGGCAAGATTTGCCATCTGATCCTCGCCATTGATTGCCATTGTTTGCGTCATTCTGCGAGGAAAATTATCGCTACGCGCAACAGAAAGTGATGCAGTCGTCGTCATCGTGGAAGGCATTTCATCGCCACCATCATCGGATGTTCCAAGATCGATCGAACGCAATATGCGAACCATATCGCACAGTTGTCCGTCGATTGTTTCCTCGCCGATCATCGTCGCGGCAACAACTTTCGAAGGCGCTGCCTCTTCAGCATGCATCTCGAAAATCCATTGAGGCACGCCAGATCCTGCTGACTTCAGCAGTAAAGACCAGTTGGTTCCTTCTTCCGCATACGTCCTAGAGGGCACATTGACCAGAAGTGAATTCGTTCCATCAAATGTAATCACGCGCACAGGCTTCTCATTTTTGATGCTCTCAATTCTCATTCGTTTGCATGGCGATCCTTCGGATACTTCGAGATCCCAGATTGAACTTGTGGGCTCCATAAACTCGGGCGGCAACAGTCCAGAATCCCTTCCGGTCGCCGTCATCTTTGAGGTCAATTGAACTGCCTTCAA
>SXGT01426635.1_pt1 | contig 19204 bp, 20 predicted proteins | sample 3176221 | NCBI WGS metagenome assembly SXGT01 (sample SAMN11356862, study PRJNA531348) | freshwater metagenome | isolation source: freshwater sample F1-120 | place: China: Fuxian Lake, Yuxi | collected 2017-12-25
ATCAGGACCACGCCGCCGGCCACCAGACCACCGCCAAGGACGCGGTCGAACTCCTCGACGCCGGTGGGCTGGCGCGTTTCCTCTTGCGGGCGGATCGCAGCCAGCGCCTGCACGCCGCTACTGCCGCCGATCGCCGCAAAACTGCGCCTGGCGCCGTGGGTCGGCTCGACAATCGCTTCGACGAGGGTGTTCCATTGCCCACAGCCGGGGCACTGCCCCTGCCATTTCGGCGAACTCGCCCCGCACTCGGTACAGGAATACTGTGTCTTGGCCTTGGCGCCCACGTCAGTGCGGACGCGCTGCGCCCAAGCCGCAAGGCGGGGCGTTCAATCGATTTCCTCGACCGGCACGCGTGACGCCAGGGCGCAGAACAATTCGTAGGCCACGGTGCCGGCGGCTCGCGCCACTTCGTCCGCCGCCAGGTGCATCGGCCCGGCACCGCCCCACAAGGTCGCCGTGGCGCCAATGCCGACTTCCGCAGGCAGTTCCGTCAGGTCGACGCAGATCTTGTCCATCGAGACCCGGCCCAGCGTGCGCGTGCGGTGACCGGCAACGCCCACCGGCGTGCCGGTCGGCGCATGGCGCGGATAGCCGTCGGCATCGCCACAGGCGACGACTCCGACGCGCATCGGCCGGTCGGCGACGAAGCTGCTGCCGTAGCCCACGGTATCGCCGGAGGCCAGGTCGCGCACGGCGATGAGTTCGCTTTCGAGCGTCATTACCGGCAACAGCCCGATCTGAGCCGCGGACTCCATCGCCGGATACGGCGACGACCCGTAGAGCATAATCCCAGGCCGCACCCAATCGGCATGCGATTCGGGGAAGCGCAGGATCGCCGCCGAGTTGGCCAGCGAGGCGGGCAGCGCGCGCGGCCCCGCCGTGGCGGCAAAGCGCTGCATCTGCGCGGCGATGCCGCGCGGCTCGTCGGCATCGGCGAAATGCGTCATCAGGGTCACGGCTTCCAGGCAGTCGGCCGCCACCAGGCGGTCGAGCACCGCGGGAAAATCATCGCCATCGAAACCGAGGCGATTCATGCCGGTGTTGAGCTTGAGATACACCGGCTGACGGCGCGGCAGGTGGGTGTCGATCAGCGCATCGACTTGCCAGCGGCTATGCAGAACGGGAATCAGTTCGAGCTCGGCATAGAGCGCGAGGTCGTCGGCCTGGTAGGGCCCTTCCAGCATCAGTATGGGATGGCGGAATCCCGCCTCGCGCAGTTCCAGCGCACCCTCCAGTTCGACCAGGGCAAAGCCGTCGGTCACCTCTGCCAGCGCCCTCGCGGCCCCAGCCAGCCCATGCCCGTAGGCGTCGGCCTTGACCACGCTCCAGACGCGCGACTTGCCGGCATGCTGCCTGACCACGCCATGGTTGTGGCGCAGCGCGCTCCAGTCTATACGGGCGCGGATCGGACGAACCATGTTCAGGCTCCGCCGTCAGCGCAGCCACGGCATGAATTGCTCATGGCAAGCACATACCCTAGGCCGGCTTCTTGGCAATCAGGGCGCGCAGCCTGACGGAGGCGAACTCGACAAAGGTCGCCACCAGGCGGGAGCGGAACTTTTCCTTGGGGTACACCATGGACAGCGTGCGTATCAGCCGCGGCTTGAGCGGAATGGCGACGATATCCCCCAGACGCTGCTCCTTGCTGACCGACGCCCGCGAGGCGACGGCGAAGCCCAACCCGGTCTGCACCACGCCATTGAGCGCGATCGGACTGCCGAGTTCCATGACCACGTTCATCTGGTCCATGGCGACGCCGGCGCTGCGCAGGTAGTTCTCGGTGAATTCGCGCGTGCCGGAACCCGGCTCGCGGGAAATGAAGGGATGCTCCAGCAATTTCTGCGGCGTCAATTCCTTGTGTCGCGCCAGCGGAAAGCGCGGATGGCAGATCACCACCAGTTCGTCGTCACAGCAGACGTCACACTCGAGGTTCGGTTCATGCGACAGCGACTCGATGAAACCGATGTCGATGGTGTGTTCCAGCACGCGATTCTCGATCGACTCCGAGTTGCCGACGACCAGCCGCGAGCGTACGTTGGGATAGGTCGACTTGAATTCGCCGAGGATGCCCGGCAGCATGAATTCGGCGATGGTGGTCGAGGCGCCGACCATCAGCGAGCCGCCGATTTCGCCGGTAAGTTCCGACAGGCGCACGTCCATCTCGGAGGCCAGGCCGAGGATCTTTTCCGCATAGCCGAGCACTACGTCACCCGCCGGGGTCAGCGCGATCTTGCCGTGCCCGCGGTCGAACAGGCGGGTATTGAAATGCTCTTCCAGCTGCTTGATCTGGAAGGTGACTGCCGGCTGCGTCATGAACAGCACCTCGGCCGCCTTGGTAAACGACAATTGCTTGGCTACCGCATGAAACACCTGAAGCCGCCGATCGGCCATAAATCCCCCCCGTAAGCCAATTAATTACCTAAGCACATTATTCAATCACAAATGAGTGTCCATGAGCGCAATTTATTAGGCTTGCGGCAATGCAGCATCGAAGGAACGTCATTCCTTTCGTGATATAAACCGTGACCTTCAAGCACGGCCGTGGCTACGGCCCAGTCAATGAGCGCAGGTTTTTACATCATCATGGCGGCGCAGTTCTTCTCCGCGCTTGCCGACAATACGCTGTTGATTGCCGCTATCGCGATCCTGCGCGACATGCGTGCACCGGCGGAATACGAACCCCTGCTGAAGACCTTCTTTACGGTGTCTTATGTCGCGCTGGCGGCCTTCGTCGGCGCCTTTGCCGACTCGATGCCGAAGTGGCGAGTCATGTTCATCAGCAACGGCATCAAGATCTTCGGCTGCTCGCTGATGTTTTTCGACGTCCACCCCCTGCTCGCCTACGCGGTCGTCGGCCTCGGCGCCGCCGCCTACTCGCCGGCAAAGTACGGCATCCTCACCGAGTACCTGCCCCACCGCCTGCTGGTGGTGGCCAACGGCTGGATCGAGGGGCTCACGGTCAGCGCCATCATCCTTGGGGTGGTGCTGGGTGGCGCCTTGATCAAACCCGAAATCGCCTACGGCCTGCTGTCGATGGATTTCCCGGTGATCGAAACCGGCGTCGATACCGTGGCCGAGATGACCCTGATCATCATCGGCGCGCTCTACCTGATCGCCGCCCTATTCAATCTCTACGTGCCGGATACCGGCGTCGACCACAAACCGCTAAAGAAGAATCCCGTGTATCTGTTCCACGAGTTCAACCACTGCCTGAAGCTTCTTTGGCGCGACAAGCTCGGGCAGATTTCCCTTGCCGTCACGACACTTTTCTGGGGCGCGGGCGCCACGCTGCAATTCATCGTGCTGGAATGGGCCCGAGTGGCCATGAACCTGGACCTCTCCAAGGCCAGCATGTTGCAGGGCGTGGTCGCCGTCGGCGTAGCCATCGGCGCCGTACTTGCCGCGAGGATGATTACGCTGCGCAAATCGGTGCGCGTGATCCCGCTTGGCATTGCCATGGGTATTGGTGTCATCGCCATGATCTTCGTCCGCGACATGTGGCTGGCGGCGCCGCTGCTCGTGTTGGTGGGCATTTTTTCCGGATTCTTCGTGGTACCGATGAACGCCCTGCTGCAGCATCGCGGCCACATCCTGATGGGTGCCGGACATTCCATCGCGGTGCAGAACTTCAATGAGAATCTGTCGATTCTGATCATGACCACCACTTACTCCGTGTTGATCAGGGCCCAGTTGTCGATCTACTGGATCATTGCATTGTTTGGCCTGTTCGTCGCCGGCACCATGTGGCTGGTCAAGCGCCAGCACGAGATCAACCAGCGCGAGCGCGACGACGTTGCGCACCTGGAAGACGTCGCCCACCACTGACGCCATCTGGCAGGATTCAGGCGTCCTTGAGTCGCCGCATCGTGGTGCGCATGAAGCACAGGTCCTCCCAGGCCTTGGCCTTGTCGGGAAGGGTGCGCAGCAGATAGGCCGGGTGGTAGGTGACGACAACCGGGATGCCGCCATGATCATGCAGACGGCCGCGCGCCGCGCCAACCTTGATTTCTCCGCCAAGCAGCGTATGCGCCGCCGGACGCCCGAGGGCGACGATCAGCCGCGGCCGGATCAGCGCGATCTGGCGCTCAAGGTAAGGTCGGCAGGCATCCGCCTCCGCAGCTTCAGGGGTGCGATTTTCCGGCGGACGGCATTTCACCGCATTGGCGATATACACGTCCTCGCCACGGCGCAAGCCGATCGTCACCAGCATGTTGTCGAGCAGCTTTCCGGCCTGGCCGACGAAGGGTTCGCCGCGCTGGTCCTCCTCGGCGCCCGGTCCTTCGCCGACGAAGAGCCAGTCGGCATTGACGTCGCCGACACCGAGCACCGCCTGCTTGCGCGCGGTGCAAAGGCCGCACTTACGACAATCGCGTACCTCAGCTGCCAGGCCATCCCAGTCGCCGGCCGGAGCGGCCGGCGCCGATGCCGCCGGAATCGTTGCGGGCTGATGCGCAGTGCCGAGATCATCTGCTGGCGTAGTGCAAGCCGGCGCCGAGCGCAGCTTCCAAGTCGGCCCCAGGCCCATCTCGTGCAGAATCCTTGCGCGACCGGCGCTCACAGCTCGCGCGCCATGACAACGGCGTCCTCGCGGCCGTCCCTGGCCGGATAGTAGCCACGACGCCGCCCGATCTCGGCGAAGCCATGGCGCCGGTAGAGGGCCAGGCCGGAAGCATTGCCGGGGCGAACCTCGAGCAGCATGCGCGTCGCCCCCCAGGCTCCGGCTGCGGTGAAAAGCTGCCGCAGCAGCGCCGAACCTCGCCCGCAGCACTGCAGTTCGGGCACGATCGTGATGTTGAGCAAATGGGCTTCGTCGGGTGCCCGCATCATCACCGCATAGCCAGTCATGCGGCCCCCCTCGCGCGCCACCCAGGCACCGTAGCCTGCGGCAAGCGAGTCGGCAAAATTTCCCGCCGTCCACGGAAACTCGTGGCAGAGCCGCTCGGCATCCACCACGGCGGCGATATCCGAGGGCAGCATTGCAGCATAGTCCGGCGTCATCGGGCGCCGCCGCGCGCCAGGCGTTCGGCGGTGGTCAGCGCCACCTTGTCGCGCACGTAGATCGGTTGCGCGGCGGCGGCGGCCAGGCCCCGGCCCGCACCAAACCGCGGCGCGGCGAGGTACAACAGCGCAGCGGCAGTGGGAAAGACATCCTGCCGAAGCCCCGCCAGATCGGGCTTGCGTGCCAGCAATTGTGGGCCGTAGGTGGCGAATCCGTCGCCCACGCCCCACATGTCCTTGTCCTCCGGCACCAGCGCGGCGAACGGCGCGGCGCATGCGGGCGCCATCAGCTCAATGACGCCATCGGGCACCACCTGGTAGGCGGCAGAGTAGATTTCGTTCATTCGCGCATCGAGGCATGTCCAGACGCGGTCGCGTCCGCTGGCCAGGGCCAGGGCTTCCAGAGTGGATACCGGCACGACCGGGATGTCGAGACCCCAGGCCAATCCCTGCGCCACACCGCAGGCGAGGCGCAGGCCGGTGAAGCCGCCGGGCCCGGCGCCGAAGGCAACACCGTCGACCTGAGCCAGGGTAACACCTGCCTCGGCAAGCAGCTCGCATGTCCATGGCAATACGCGCTCCGAGCCGCCGTTGGCAATTTCGCCGCTGCGCTCGATCAGTTCGCCGTCCTGCCAGAGCGCAACGGAAAGCCGCCGCGTTGCAGTCTCGAAAGCCAGCAGGCGCATGGGATTGGTGGCGCCGCGGTACTTACTTGCGGCTGCCGAGGATGCCGCGCAGCGTGTCCTGGATGTCAGCCGGGATCAATACCGTCTTGGCATTGTCCGACTTGGCCAGGTTGCCAATGGCGTGGATGTACTTCTCGCCGAGCATGTAGCGCATCGGCGCATCCTCCGTGCCGATCGCGGCGGCGACGCGCTTGATCGCCTCGGCCGAGGCCTCGGCGAGCGTCACCTGCGCCTCGGCGGAAAGCCGCGCCGCCTGCAGTTGCGCCTCGGCGTTGAGGATGGTCGCCTGCTTGGTGCCCTCGGCCTTAGTCACCATTGCCTTGCGCTCGCGCTCGGCCGAGGCCTGCGCCTCCATGGCCTTCTGCATCGATTCGGAGGGATTGATGTCCTGGATCTCGACCGATTTCACCGTCAAGCCCCAGTCGATGGCCTCGTCGGCCACACCTTCGCGCAGCCGCGCCTTGATCTTGTCGCGGTTCGACAGCGCTTCGTCCAGCGTCATCTCGCCGATGATCGAGCGCAGCGTGGTCATGATCATGTTGCGGATGGCCTCGGAGAAATCCGTCACGCCATACACCGCCTTGATCGGATCGGTAACCTTGATAAAGGCGATGGCGTTGGTCAGGATCACGGCATTATCCTTGGTGATGACTTCCTGTTCCTGGACATCGAGGATGATGTCCTTGGTGGTCAGCTTGTAGCGCACCTGGTCGAAATAGGGGACGATGATGTTGAGTCCCGGATGCAGCGTGCCGTGGTACTTGCCGAGCCGTTCGACGATCCATTCCTCCCCCTGCGGCACAATGCGCACACCCTTGGCGATGGTGACGGCGACAAAAACGAATACCGCGACGACGACGATTGCAAACTCACCCATGACTTCTCCTTCAGTATTTGCCGACCTTGAGCAACTGACCGTCGACGGCCAGAACCTTGACGCGCTCACCGGCTGCGATCGCCTCGTCGGCAATGCACGGCCAGACGTCCGAACCCATGACCGGTTTCTGGAATCGCACTTCGCCTCGCCCCGAAGCCATTCCCAGCGGCTCCGCCGCACGCACCAGGACGCCAATCTCGCCCAACGCCTCGTCGGCCCGGCCGGAGCGGGTCTTGTCCGCGTCGTGGCGGAACACCCGGAACCAGAGCACGGTCATCAGTACCGAGGCGACCGTCCACCACAGCACCTGGGTAGCGAAACCCATGTCCGGGAAAACCAGCATCGCGGCGCCTACCAGCAAGGCTCCAAGTCCAAACCAGATTACGAAAAAACTGGTAACCGTGAGTTCGAGCAGGCCCAGCGCCAGCCCCAAGACCATCCAGTGCCACCACGCCAGATCCATCTTTCCTCACCCCGGGGCGCAGCCCCCGACAATTGACCACCGCCGCGCAGACAACGGCCGTCTAACGCAAGTGAACGCCGGCACACGTGGTGCCCGGCGAATATCTTAACGTCTTTTCCCGGCCACGCCGGCCAAAGGCGCCGCCTGTGCCCCTATCCTGTGGCCGAGGAACTGCGTTGCCGGCCAAACGATGCCTGCCGCCAACAGATACGCGGAAAACATGCAAAAAATTTGATCTGGACCAATATTCTTCGACTACACTGCGCTACCATTCGCACGGAATTCTTCGCACCACCTTCATCACACATCCTCAGGAGGTCATACATGAACAAATCCGAACTGATTGAAATCACCGCCAAGGAAGCCGACATCAGCAAGGCTGCCGCCGAGAAGGCGCTGTCGGCTGCAATGGGCGCGATCGTCAAGGCTGTCTCCAAGGGCGACACCGTGACCCTCGTGGGCTTCGGCACTTTCAAGTCCTCGAAGCGCGCCGCGCGCGTCGGCCGCAACCCGCAGACCGGCAAGGAACTGAAGATCGCCGCCACCACCGTGCCGCGCTTCACCGCGGGTGCCGGATTCAAGTCCGCTGTTGCCGGCAAGAAGGCTGCGAAGAAGAAGTAGTCGCTTCGCGCCGCTTAGCAAGAAGGCCCGCCGAGTGCGGGCCTTCTTGCTTCCAGGCGCTGGCGCCGGGCCTCAAACAGGCACACTGCGGTAGCGGCAGCGACATTGAGCGACTCACTTCCTGCTGCCAGCGGGATCGTCGCCCTGAGGCTCGCGGCGCTCAGCAGCCCTGACGAAAGTCCGGCACCTTCGTTGCCGAACAACCAGAACACCGGACCGGAAAGATCGACGTCGTAAATATCGACGCCGCCATCGGCCACAGTCGCGATCGACAGGCGATCATTCGCCGCGAGTGCCGCCGCCAGATCCGCCTGCTCACGGATGGCCAGCGAGAAATGTGCCCCCTGGGAGGCACGCAACACCCTCAGGCTCCATGCCCCGGCACATCCGGCACCTAGCAACACGTCGCGTATTCCCGCGGCGGCAGCGGTGCGCAGTATGGCCCCGACATTCCCCGCATCTTGAACCGCATCGAGCAGCACGGCGTCGCCGCGCAATGGACCGACTTCGGGCGCAGGAATCTCTATCACGGCGGCTATCCCCGTCGGCGCGCTGATACCTGTCACCTCGCGAAACAGCGCGTCACTGAGGCGCAGGCAGTCAACATCCCCGACGCGGGCGACAAGCATTCCCACTTCGACATTCCTCGCGCCGCTTTCGCTGATCAGCAACTGACTGATCGCGATGCCGCGCTCGAGGCAGGCCGCCACCAGATGGACACCATCGGCCAGGGCTGATCCGTGCCGTCGCGGGTCCTCGGCCAAAGCTCGCAAAGCCTTGAAGCGGGGATTCTGGCGCGACGCGATGAAGGGCATTGCTGTCATCCGGCGGTCTTGAGCACGGCCCGCACAGGGGCGAAGCTCCGGCGATGGCAAGGCGCCGGGCCATGGCGCTCGAGCGCCGCCCGGTGGGCCGCGGTATCGTAGCCCTTGTGCCGATCCAGGCCGTACTCGGGATAGGCCTCATGGATCAGGCACATCTCGGCGTCGCGCGCCGTCTTGGCGAGAATCGACGCCGCCGAAATGGCCGGTTCGGTGGCATCGCCGCCGACGATCGCCCGCGCCGGAATTGCCAGCGGCGGACAACGGTTGCCATCGATCAGCGCCTCCTGCGCGGCCGGTGCGAGCGATTCAACGGCGCGTCGCATCGCCAGCAACGTCGCCTGCAGGATGTTCAACTCGTCGATCTCCGCTACCGAGGCCGAGGCGATGCTCCAAGACAGGGCGCGTTCCCGGATCAGGATGGCGAGCGCCTCGCGCTTGCGCTCGGAGAGCTTCTTGGAATCTGCCAGGCCGAAGATTGGCCGCTGTGGATCAAGTATTACGGCGGCAGCGTACACCGGCCCGGCAAGCGGGCCACGACCGGCTTCATCGACCCCGCAGACCAGATGATGCATCACGCCTTCTGCAGATAGGGCAGGACGGCTTCGGCAGCACGGCGCGAGGTGTCCTGGCGCAACAGACGATGGACACCGTCGAAGACGCGCGCGATTGCCGCGCCAGCCTGACGATCGACGAGCAGGTTGCCCAGCGCCTGCGCCAGGTTGTCGGGGTTGGCGTCGTCCTGCAGGAATTCCGGGACTACGTAGCGGCCGGCTAGGATGTTCGGCAAACCGACCCAGGGAAGGTAGCGCATGCCGCGCATCAAGCGCCACGACCAGGGTGACATCTTGTAGGCGATGACCATCGGGCGGCCGACCAGGGCGGTCTCCAGCGTCGCCGTACCGCTGGCGACCAAGGCCACGTCGCTCGCCGCCACGGCATCGGCGGCATGCCCGAACATCAGCGTGAATGGCAACTCGTCGGCCTTGAGTTTCCACAGCGCGGTCTCGAACTGCAGCCTTGTCTCCCGCGATACCAGGGGCACCAGAAATTGCAGGCGCGGATGGCGCTCGAGCAGCAGCCTCGCCGTCTCGATGAAGGTCTCGGCCATGAAGTGCAGTTCCGACTGGCGGCTGCCGGGCAGGAGCGCGATCACCGGCCGGTCCTGCGCCACGCCCAAGCGCTCACGCACCGCGCTGCGGTCGATCTGCAGCGGAATCACGTCGGCCAGCGGATGTCCGACGTAACTGCATTTCACCGGGGTATCGCGATACAGCGCGGGTTCGAAGGGATACAGCGCCAGGATGTGGCTGACGGACTCGATGATCTTGCCCATCCTCTGCTTCCGCCAGGCCCAGATCGACGGACTGACGAAGTGGATGGTAGGAATGCCCGCCGCCTTGAGGCGCTTTTCCAGCCAGAGATTGAAGTCCGAGCCGTCGACGCCGATAAACACGTCCGGTCGATCGGTGAGCAGGCGGCGCAGGAGCTGCCGCCGCATGCGGGTAATCGCCCGATAGTGCTTCAGTACTTCGGCATAGCCGCGCACGGCGAGCATCTCCGCCGGCCAATGCGACTCGAAGCCCTCGCGCTGCATCTTCGGTCCGCCGATGCCGTGGAAAATGGCATCCGGCAGATGCTGCCGCAACGCCGCGATCAGGTGCGCCGCCAACTGGTCGCTGGAGGCCTCGCCTGCCACCATGGCAATGCGCACCATCAGCGGATGATTCCGCGTCCGGGGGCGTCCAGGAAGCTCGACAAAGGCGAAAGCTCGGGTATGGTGTGGGCATCGGCGGCGATCGCCGCACGCGCGTCCTCGAGTTTCATGCCGCTCTTGTACAGGGTCTTGAACGCTCGCTTGACGGCGCTGACGGCGGCCGCGGAATAGCCGCGACGCTTGAGGCCCTCGGCATTGATGCTGCGCGGCTCGGCCGGATTTCCCGAGGCCGTGACAAAGGGCGGCAGGTCCTGCAGGAGTATCGTGCCCATGGCAGTGAAGCTGTGGGCGCCGATGCGCACGAACTGGTGGACCACGGTAAAGCCGCCGAGAATCGCCCAGTCGCCAACCTGGACGTGACCGGCAAGCTGGGTGTTGTTGGCGAAGATGGTCTGGTTGCCGACCTGGCAGTCATGGGCCAGATGCACGTAGGCCATGATCCAGTTGTCGTTGCCCAGACGCGTGATGCCTGCGTCCTGCGCCGTGCCGCAGTTTAAGGTGCAGAACTCGCGGATGGTGTTGCGATCGCCGATTTCCAGCCGGGTCGGCTCTCCCGAGTATTTTTTGTCCTGGGGAATCTCGCCGACCGAGCAGAACTGGAAGATTCGGTTCTCGGCGCCGATGCGCGTATGTCCGTTGATTACGACGTGCGGACCAATGACCGTGTGATCGCCGATCTCGACATGTTCGCCGACGATCGAATACGGACCGATCGCTACGCCACGGCCGAGTTTCGCCGCAGGATGGACGATGGCTGTCGGGTGAACGCTCATTGCGGTGTCGGTCGCACGGCGCAGATCAGGTCGGCCTCGGCGGCGACCTGGCCATCGACTTTGGCGACACCGGAAAACTTCCAGATGCCGCGCTTGGTTGCCGTCAGGGTGACGTCGATCACCAACTGGTCACCGGGGCCGACCGGCTTCTTGAAGCGCGCGTTGTCTATGCCGACGAAGTAATACACGGATTTGTCGTCAGGCTTGCTGTCCATGGTCCTGAAGGAAAGGATCGCCGCCGTCTGCGCCATCGCCTCGACGATCAGCACCCCCGGCATCACCGGATGGTGCGGATAGTGGCCCGGAAAATAGGGTTCGTTGACGCTGACATTCTTCAAGGCGGTGATCCGCTCGCCAGGAAGCACCTCCAGCACCCGATCAACCAGCAGGATGGGATAGCGATGCGGGAGGTACTGCAGAATCTGGTGGATGTCCATGCGGGAAAGTACCCCGGGGTTGGCGCCGTCGCTACTCATGAGTCTTTCTCCAGTGCGGCAAGCCGCTGTTCGAGGGCCCGGATTTTATCGGCCATGGCGTCGAGATGGCGCAGGCGGGCGAAATTTCTCAGCCAGTCGCCGTGCTCAAGGAAAGGCACGGCTCCGCTGTAGCTGCCGGATTTCGGAATGGACTTGGTCACCAGGGTGCCGGCCGAGATGTCGACGTCGTCGGCGACCCGCAGGTGCCCGAGTATGATCGCCCCGCCGCCTACCGTGCAGCGGGCGCCGATCACGGCACTGCCGGCGATGCCGACGCAGCCGGCCATTGCCGTATGCGCTCCGATACGTACGTTGTGGCCGATCTGGATCTGGTTGTCCAGCTTGACTCCGTCGCCGATAACGGTATCAACCAGCGCGCCACGATCAATGGTGGTTCCGGCACCGATCTCGACATCATTGCCGATCAGCACCCGGCCGATCTGCGGAATCTTCACCCACCCGCGATCGGCATCGCGGGCAAAACCGAAACCGTCCGCTCCTATCACCGCGGCACTGTGGATCAGGCAGCGCTCCCCTATCTGGCAGTTGGCATACACGGCGACATTGGCCGCAAGGCGACTGCCGGCGCCAATGACGACGTCTTCGCCGATGCTGCAGCCGGGTCCGATCACCACGGCGTCGCCGATCTCGGCGCCGTGACCGATGTAAACGTTCGGCGCGATGCTGGCCCCGGCGGCAACCCTGCCTTCCACTACTGCGCTCGGGTGGATCCCCGGAACAGGACGTGGATCCGGGTTCAGCCACTGTGCGACCCGCGCAAAGTACAGATAGGGTTGCGGCGTCAGGATCGCCGCCTTGAGTTCAGGCACCGCGGGCGGTGCCATGATCACGGCTGCAGCACGTGTGGCAGCCAACTGCGATCGATACTTGGGATTGGCGAGGAACGCCAGATCACCCGGGCCGGCCAGTTCCAGTGTGGCAATACGGGATATCGCCGTGTCGCCAGCGCCGACTATTTCCCCGCCCAGACGGGCGACGATCTCGTCGAGCCGCAGTTCCACGGCCCGGCGTCTTACTTCGTGCCGTCGCCCAGCGCCTTGATCACCTTGTCGGTGATATCGATGCGCGGGTTGGCGTAGACCGCCTCCTGGAAAATGATGTCGTACTTCTCGGCCTCGGCGATCTGCTTGATGATCTTGTTGACACGTTCGAAGATCGACGCCATTTCCTCGTTCTGCCGCTGACTGAGATCCTCGCGAAACTCGCGCTGCTTGCGCTGGAAATCCCGGTTGAGATCGGCAAACTCGCGCTCCTTGTTGCGCCGCTCACCTTCAGCCATGGTCACGGCATTCTTGTCCAAGTTTTCCTGCATCGACTGCAACTGCTTGGCGAGCTTCTGCAGTTCCTGATCGCGCTTCTCGAAATCCTTCTCGATCTTCTTCTTGGCGCGCGCGGCCTGCGGCGCGTCATTGAGAATCTTCTGGCTATTGACGAAACCGATCTTCGTTTCTGCCAGCGCCACGGTGGAAATGGCAATCAGGACTACACCGGAACACAATATTTTCTTCAGCATGACTTTCTCACTAGGCGAACGGGATCAGAACACCGAACCCATCTGGAACTGCAGGCGTTGCGTCTTGTCGTCGGCCTTCTTGTTGAATGGGTTGGCGTAGGAAAACTTGAGCGGGCCCATCGGCGAATTCCAGGCTAGGGCAATTCCCCCGCTGTAGCGCATGCTGCCGAGGCTGAATTTCGAATCGTAGCCCCAGACATTGCCGCCATCGACGAATCCGGAAAGCCGCATCGACTTGTCGCGGCCCATCCCCGGCACCGGTAACAGCAGTTCGGCATTGGCTATCAATCGCTTGTTGCCACCCAAGCCCTCGGCCGTCGCCGGATCGCGCGGACCGAGCGAGCCGGACTCGAAACCACGCACCGAACCGATGCCACCCGCATAGAAATTCTTGAAGAAGGGAAGGTCCTTGTTGCCGTAGGCCTGGGCCAGTCCGACTTCACCGTTTAGGGCCAGGGTGACGTCACGGCTGAGCGGCGTGAAATGCTGGTGCTGGTAGGTCACCTTCGAATAGGTTGCCGTGCTTCCCGGCAGCGAAACTTCGACCATGGCACGTCGATAGACGCCCTTGGTGGTCATCAGCAGGCTGTCGCGGTCGTCCTTCTGCCAGCCGAGCGCGGCCAGCAGCGTGTTGCTCTTGGTACCGAAGCGATTCACGTAGTCCCGGTAGCGCGCCGGGCTGCTCGAATCCAGTTTGAGCGTGGTCCGATCAACGGAAAAACCGACCGTGACGTAATCGTCTTCGGCGATCGGCAGCCCCCAGCGCACACCGCCCCCCACCGAGTCCGAACCGAAGCTGCCGACCGCGAGGGAACTGGTATCGGTGTTACGTAAATAGACGTCGAAACCTTGACTCACGCCGTCGATGGTGAAATACGGATCGGTATGAGAAAGGGAATAGACCTTGTTCGACTTGCTGGTGCTGACCTGGACGCCTACGTGCTTGCCGCTGCCGAACAGGTTCTGCTGCTGCACGGAGCCGGACGCAGTTAATTTCTCAGCGCTGGAAAAGCCGGCGCCGAGCATGATGTTGCCGGTCGGCTTTTCCTTGACCTTGAGTTCCATGTCGACCTGGTCGGTAGTGCCGGCGACCGGGGGCGTCTCGACCGTGACTTCGTCGAAATAGCCCAGCTTGTCCACCCTGGCGCGCGACCGGTTGATCTTCTCGCCGTCGTACCACGCCGACTCCGTCTGGCGCAATTCGCGGCGAATCACCTCGTCGCGGGTGCGGGTGTTGCCGAGGACGTTGATGCGCCGGACATAGACCCGGCGGCCGGGATCGACAAACACGGTGAACGCCACCTGGCGCGCAGCCTTGTCGATTTCCGGGGCGGCATTCACGTTGGCAAAGGCGTAGCCCTCGTTGCCCAGGCGCTCGCTGATCGCCTTGGTGGTTTCGGTCATGCGTTCGCGCGAGAAAACCTCGCCCGGCTTGACCTGCACCAGCTTGGTCAGTTCGTCCTCCGGCAGGAGCAGCTGCCCGGCAAGCTTGACCGAGGAGATCGTGTACTTCTCGCCCTCGTTGATATTGACCGTGATGTAGATGTCCTGTTTGTCCGGCGAGATCGAGACCTGGGTGGATTCGATGGTGAATTCGAGGTAGCCGCGATCGAGGTAAAACGAGCGCAGGGTTTCGAGGTCGCCGGAGAGCTTCTGCTTGGAGTACTGGTCGTTCTTGGTGTACCAGGTCAGCAAGCCGGGAGTGCGCAGCACCATCAGGTCCAGCAGATCCGCCTCCGCAATGGCGCTGGCGCCGACGAGGTTGATCTGCTTGATCTTGGCGATATCGCCCTCGACCACCGCAAAGTTCACGCCCACCCTGTTGCGCTCCAGCGGGGTCACGGTCGTCGTCACCTGCACCGCATAGTGGCCCTGAGCCAGGTACTGGCGCTTCAGTTCCTGCTCTGCGCGTTCGACCAGGGCGCGATCGAAGATGCGCGACTCGGCGAGGCCGACTTCGCGCAGGGATTTCTTGAGGTCCTCGGGTTTGAACACCTTGAGTCCCGCAAACTCCAGCGAGGCGATCGCCGGACGTTCGTCGAGGATCACGACCAGCACCTGGCCGTCAATCTCCAGGCGCACGTCCTTGAAGAAACCGGTGGCAAACAAGGCCTTGATCGCGGCGGCGGCCTTTTCGTCGGTCATCGTGTCGCCGACCTTGACCGGGAGGTAGGAAAATACGGTACCCGCTTCGGTACGCTGAATGCCCTCGACCCGGATATCCTTGATCGGAAATGGCTCGAAGGCCATGGTGGCACGGGCCAGCAGCGCAAGGACCAGTCCGGCAAACAGTGTCTTCTTCATCTGGTAAGGCGGAACCTAGCCTGAAACAAGGCGGTTGATATCGTTGTAGAAGGCAAAAGCCATCAGCAGCGCCAGCAAGGCAAACCCGATCTGTTGGCCAATTTCCAGGGCCCTTTCCGATACCGGGCCCCCCTTGAAAAACTCGACGAGATAATACATCAAATGCCCTCCGTCCAGAACGGGAATCGGCAGCAGATTCAACACTCCGAGACTGATGCTGATGAGTGCAAGAAAACGCAGGTAATAGCTCGGTCCCAGGCGCGCCGACTGGCCGGCATAGTCCGCTATGGTCACCGGTCCCGAAAGGTTCTTCCACGAAAGCTCGCCGGTCAGCATGCGTCCCATCATGCGCAGGCTGAGTATTGAGGTATCCCAGGTCTGCGCCAGCGCACGCCAGGCCGACTCGAGCGGACCGTAGCTGACAACGGTGGTCATCTCGAAGGCCTCACCCTGCCCGTCCCTGACCAGCAGTCCGAGGCGGCCCAGCTTGCGACCGCCCTCCTCGACCAGACGAGGCGCCACGGCAATCGATACACGGCCGCCGTCGCGCTCGATCTCGAATTGAAGCTTGCGCCCAGGAGCGTCGCGCGCCATCGCAGCAAGCTCCGCCCACTCATCAATCGGCTTGCCGTCGATTGCCCGTACCCGGTCGCCGGCGCGGATACCCGCAAGGTCGGCAACCGAGCCCGGCTGCACGCTGCCCACCACGGCGGGCAGGCGCGGCCGGAAAAGCATGAGGCCAAGAGGGCGCAAGGGGTCTTTTTCAAGTTCTTCGAGTTCGAAGCGCTCGCTGGCGATGCGGACGAACTCGATCTCGCGCCGCGGATTGATCGTTTCCAGCTGCACGGTTTCCTTGTCCAGCGCCCGGCGCATCACTTCCCAGCGCAGTTCCTGCCAGGTTCGGATCGGCGTACCGTTGACGCTGCGCACGGTGGTGCCTTCAACGACACCGGCGATGGCCGCCGGGCTGCCTTCGGGAGGCGGCCCCAGTCGCGGTTTCAGCTCGGTTATCCCGTTCATGAACAACGCCCAGTAAAGGACAATCGCCAGCAGGAAGTTGGCTGCCGGGCCGGCGGCGACAATGAAGGCGCGACGCCCAACGGTCTGGCGGTTGAAGGCGCGCGGCAGTTCCGCCGCGGCCACCTTGCCCTCGCGCTCGTCCAGCATCTTGACGTAGCCGCCGAGGGGAAAGGCCGAAATCGCCCATTCGGTGCCATCCCGGCCGGCGCGGCGCATCCAGAGCACTTTGCCAAATCCGAAGGCAAAACGCAGAACCTTGACGTTGCAGGCCCGCGCGGCGAGGTAGTGGCCCATTTCATGAACCACCACCAGCACGGCCAGGGCGAGAATGAATGCCCCGCCGTACCAAGCCCAGAGTTGAGGGTTCATCGCCGGTTGCGGCGGGAGAGGATCTCCCCTGCCACTGCACGCGCCTGCCGGTCGGCGTCCAGCACGATCTCGAGATCCGGCACTTCCGTCCACGGCACCGCATCCAGCGTTGCCGCGATCACCTCGGCGATGCCGAGGAAGGGCAACCGCCCGTCGAGGAAGGCCTCGACGGCGATTTCGTTCGCCGCATTCAGCACGGCGGCGGCGTTGCCTTCCGCGCGCAGCGCGCGGTAGGCCAGTTCCAGGCAGGGAAAACGCAACGGATCGGGACGCTCGAAATTCAGTTGTCCGACGGCGAAAAGGTCGAGCGGAGCAACACCGGAATCGATTCGGTCCGGCCAGGCCAACGCATGCGCGATCGGCGTGCGCATGTCCGGATTGCCGAGTTGGGCGAGCACCGAACCGTCGGCATAATCGACCAGCGAATGGATCACGCTTTGGGGGTGGATGACCACCTCGATACGATCCGCGGGCGCGTTGAACAACCAATGCGCCTCGATCACCTCAAGACCCTTGTTCATCATGGTTGCCGAATCAACCGAGATCTTGCGCCCCATCGACCAGTTCGGATGGGCCACCGCCTGCTCAGGCGTGACCGCCGCCAGTGCTTCTGCCGGAGCGCTGCGGAAAGGACCGCCGGACGCCGTCAGCATGATGCGCCGCACCCCGCCGCGAGTCATGTTACCCGCATAATCATGGGGCATCGACTGGAACACGGCATTGTGCTCGCTGTCGATCGGCAGCAGCAGCGCCCCGGCGCGATGCACCTCGGCCATGAACACGGCGCCGGCCATCACCAGCGCCTCCTTGTTGGCGAGCAGCACGCGCTTCCCGGCCCGCGCGGCGGCCAGGGTCGGCGGCAGGCCGGCGGCACCGACGATCGCCGCCATCACCGCATCGACCTCGGACAGCGTCGCCACCGCGCAAAGCGCGTCCTGACCGTGCAGCACCTCGGTGACCGATTCCGCGCCGAGCAGTCCGACAAGGTGCTGCGCCTCCTTTGCCCCGGCGACGACCGCGTAGGCCGGACGGAACCGCCGGCATTGGTCGGCGAGCACCTCGATCCGACTGTGCCCGGTGAGGGCCAGGATTTCGAAGCGATCCGGGTGGCGGGCGACGACGTCGAGGGTACTGACGCCGATCGATCCGGTGGCACCGAGAACCGTGATCTTCATCAGCGAAAAAGATGCAGGATCAGGGCGGCCACGGGCAGGGTCGAGGTCAGGGCATCGATCCGGTCCAGCACCCCGCCGTGGCCCGGCAGCAATTGGCTGCTGTCCTTGATCCCGGCCTGGCGCTTGAGCAGCGACTCGAAAAGATCGCCCATGACGCTGACCGCCGTGAGCAGGACCAGCAAGCCCGCCATTACGGCCGTTGGCAGGGGCAGTTTGCCGGCCAGCGGACTGTAGCTCAACACGGCAGCACCGTAGATCAGGACGCCAGCCAGGGCGCCAGCCACGCCCTCCCAGGTCTTGCCAGGACTGATCGTTGGTGCCAACTTGTGCCGGCCAAAGGCCCGCCCGGCAAAATAGGCCGCGATATCGGCAACCCAGACCAGCGCCATGATCGCCAGCATCAGCCAGGTATCGACGGCATGCAGCGCCACCATTGCCGCCCAGGTGGGCAGGATCACAAGGGCGCCAAGAAGGTAACCGGCCATGTCGTTGCCGCCCAGCGTCCACTTGTAGCGGAACCAGAGTGGGACCACCAACAGCCAGAATCCGCTCGCCAGCCACAGCAACAGCGGCACCAGGGCCTGCGCCGGGCCGGCAAACTGCCAGCAGGCAAGCAGCATCGCCAATGCATACACATAGCGCGTGGCGGCATCCTGCTTCATCAGCCCGGCCCACTCCCAGGCGGCGAGCGCGGCAATGGCAGCGAAGGTGAGGGAGGCCGCGATCGGCGGCAAGGCGAACAGGATCAGCGCAAGCGCGAGGACCAGCAGCAGGGCGGTAATGGCCCGTGTCTTAAGCATCGTGGCCGGAGGCCGGCATTGGAAGAGTCGGCGCTGGCACCACGGCGTTTTCGAGCAGTTGCTCGCTGGTGCGGCCAAAGCGGCGCTCGCGCCGCCGATACGACGCGATAGCCGCATCCAGGGTCGCGTCGTTGAAATCCGGCCAGAGCGTTTCGGTGAAGTACAGTACGCTATAGGCCAGTTGACAAAGCAGGAAGTTGCTGATGCGCTGTTCGCCGCCGGTACGGATGAAGAGGTCAGGCTCCGGCGCATAGGCCATCGTCAGATGGGGCGCCAGATCGGCTTCGCCGTAACAGCCGGCCTTTTCCGGGTGCGCCAGCGCCAGTTGGTTCATCGCCTGCAGCAGATCCCAGCGGCCGCCGTAATTTGCGGCGACTGTCAGCGTCAAGCGGGTGTTGTTGGCGGTCCTGGCCTCGCCTTCGCGGATCAGGGCGACCAGGCGCGGTTCGAACGCCGCCAGGTCGCCGACCACTTTCAGTCGAACGCCGTTGGCATGGAGCTTGCCGATTTCCCCCTGCAAGGCGGTGACAAACAGGTTCATGAGGAAGGACACTTCCTCCGCGGGACGCC
>SXGT01082533.1_pt1 | contig 19196 bp, 16 predicted proteins | sample 3176221 | NCBI WGS metagenome assembly SXGT01 (sample SAMN11356862, study PRJNA531348) | freshwater metagenome | isolation source: freshwater sample F1-120 | place: China: Fuxian Lake, Yuxi | collected 2017-12-25
GACGCGCTGCGCAAGCAGCTCGGCGCCGCCGCGCCCGCCGCGCCGGCCACCAAGGCCGACGGCCGCCCCGCCGATCTGGTCGCCATCGAGGCGGTGCGGGCGCTGGTCGTGTCGGGCGACCTCGGGGGGGCCCGGGGCCGCGCCGAGTCCTTCGGCGCGCAGCACCCCGACTCGCCTTTTGTCCGCGAGGCCCGGTACGTGCTGGATCGTGCCGCGCGCGGCACCGCCATCGACCGGCGCAAGGTCGCGGTGGTGCTCCCGCTCACCGGGGAGTACGCGGTGCCGGGCGGGCAGCTCAAGGCGGCCATCCAGCTCGCGGCCGAGGCCACCTCGGGGGTGGAGCTGGTGGTGCACGACACGCTGGGCACCGCCGACGGGTGCGCGGCTGCGGTCGAGAAGGCGGTACTCGAAGCCGGCGCCGCCGTCATCCTCGGCCCGCTCACCAAGGACGAGACGCTCGGCTGTGCGCCCACGGCGCAGGCCCTGCACACGCCGATGTTGGCGTTCACCTCCGCCGAGGAGGTGCTGACCATCGGCGACCAGGTCTTCCGGCCGTACCCGTCGGTGTCCGACCAGGTCGGGGTGCTCCTCGACGACATGATGGGCGGCCGAGGGTGGGGCCGGTTCGCGGTCTTGCACCCGAAGACCGCCTTCGGCGAGACCGCCGCGCGCACCTTCCAGGCGCTCGTCGAAGCGCGCGGGGGGAGTGTGGCCGCCAAGGTCGACTACGACCCCGCCGCCACCGACTTCCGGTCCATCGGCAAGGTGCTCGGCAAGAAGGACTACAAGGCGCGAGCGAGCGAGTTCTACTCGGTGCAAGCCGAGGTCAAGCGTCGCGGCGGCGACCCCAAGAAGGCCACGTTGCCGCCGATCATCGACTACGACGCGGTCTTCGTCCCCGACGGCTACCAGCGCGCGGCGCTCCTGGCGTCGGCGTTGGCCTTCGAGGAGTTCCCCATCGGCGGGTTCCGGCCCCACCGGGACGACGTGCCGCTTGGCCTGGTGGGCCTCAACGCCTGGAACAACCCCGAGTGGCCGCGCCGCGGGGGCGACTACGTGGTCGACTCGCTCTTCGTCGACGCGTTCTGGGCGGGCGACGGGCGGCCCGAGGTGCAGGACTTCGTGGCGCGTTGGCGCACGCTCGGCCGCGGCGAGCCCTCGGTCGTCGAGGCGGTCGGGTACGACGCGCTGCGGGTGGCGGCCGCCGGGCTCGCGGCGAGCGGTCCCGACGTGGCGGCCAACCTCCTCACGGTCGATCTCGTCGACCCCGTGAGCGGCCTGCACGGCTTCACCGCCGAACGCACCGCGCGCCGCGAGTGGACGCTCCTCACCGTGCGCGGGGGCGGCGTCGCCGCGATGTACGCGCCATGAGGCGCTGATGGCCCGCACGTCCACGGAGGAAGACCCCGACGAGGCCTGGGTGGTGGCCCTGGCGGCGGCCGTCGGAGGCGCGCCCGAGGCCGGCGTGGGCGTGGGCGACGACGCCGCCGTGCTCGACGCGGCGGGCCACGTCGTGACCACCGACACGATGGTGGAGGGGGTCCACTGGGACGACCGCCTCTCGCCCGCCGACGTCGGGTTCAAGCTCGTGGCGGTGAACGTGTCCGACGTGGGGGCGATGGGCGGGCGGCCGCAGTGGGCCACGCTCGCGGCCAGCGTGCCGACGCCGATGGACCGGGCCTGGCTGAGCGCCTTCGCCGAGGGACTGCAGGCGGGGCTGCGCCGGTGGGGCACGCGGCTGGTGGGCGGCGACACCACGCGCTCCCCGGGCCCGCGGGTCTTCAGCCTCACGGTGGGCGGGCAGGCGCCTCGGCCCGTCCTGCGGAGCGGGGCCCGCCCCGGCGACCACGTGTGGGTCACCGGCGCGCTCGGGCGTAGCGCGGAGGCCTTCCTTGCGCCCGCCCCGGGCCCCGAAGCGATGGCGTGGCTCCGTCGCCCGCTGCCGCCGGTGGCGCTCGGGGCCGCGCTCGCCGACGCGGGCCTGGTGCACGCGATGCTCGACCTCTCCGATGGGCTGGCGCGCGACCTCGGGCGGCTGTGTCGTGCGTCGGGGGTCGGGGCGCGAGTCGACCCGGCGAGCTTGCCGGGCGGGCGACCGCTCGTCCAGGCGGTCGCGTTCGGCGAGGACTACGAGCTGTGCTTCGCGGCGCCGCCGGCCGCGTCCGACGCGATATGCTCCCTCGCTGCGATGTACGGCGTCTCCGTGTCCTGCGTGGGCACTTTCACCCCGAGCCCCGAGCTGGTCCTGATCGGACACCCCGCGTGGCCGGCGCCCGCCTTCGACCACTTCCCGCGGGGCCCCGCCTGAGTCCGCTCACCGCCAGCCTCGCCACCCTGGGCGCCATCCTCCTGGTGTCGGCGTTCTTCTCGATGAGCGAAGCGGCGATCTTCTCCCTCCAGCGCGTCGACCGCGAAGCGCTCAAAGACGACGACGGCATCGGCGAGACGATCCGCCACCTGCTCGCGTCGCCGCGCCGGGTGCTCGCGGCCATCCTGATGGGGAACGAGGTCGCCAACATCGCGCTGTCGGCGTCCGCCGCCGTGCTGGTGGCCGAGGCGTTCCCGCAGTGGCCGTGGCTCAGCATCGTGCTGGTGGCGCCCACGCTGGTGCTGTTCGGCGACGTCATCCCCAAGACGCTCGGGATCCGCTTCTCGCGGCGTGTCTCCTTGCTCGTCGCGCGGCCGTTGTCGTTCTGGAACGAGGTGGTGGCGCCCGTGCGCTTCGTCCTCACCCGCATCGCCGACGCGGTGCTGCGCGGGCTGGGCGTGCCGCCGAGCCCCCAGTCCGACCGGCTGGAGGAGGTGCAGCTCCGCACGCTCATCGACCAGGGGTTGCAGACCGGCGTGATCCAGCCGATGGAGCAGGAGATCATCCACCGGGTCTTCGAGTTCGGTGATTTGCCCGTGTCACGGGTGATGACGCCGCGGCCCGACATCTTCTCGGTGCCGCTCACGCTCCCGTGGCACGAGCTCCTCGGCCAGATCCAGGAGGCGCGGTACAGCCGCGTCCCGGTGTGGCAAGGCCAGCGGGAGAACGTCGTCGGCGTGCTGTTGGTGAAGGACCTGCTCCGTGTCCGCGGCGCCCCGGCCCCCAACGCCCGCCAACTGCAGAAGTTGCTCCACCCGGCGATGTTCGTGCCGCCCTCCAAGCGGGCGCAGGACTTGTTGCGGGAGTTCCGGCAGCGCAACCTGCACCTGGCCCTGGTCGTCGACGAGCACGGCTCGTGCGTCGGCCTGGTCACGCTCGACGACCTGCTCACCGAGCTCGTGGGCGAGGTCCTCGACGAGACCGACTCGGTGGAGCGCGAGGTCGCCGAGCTGCAACCCGGGGTCTTCTCGGTGCGCGCCGGGATGGACGTCGACGACTTCGCGCTGCGGTTCGAGCGTGAGCTCCCCGAGGGCGAGTACACGACCGTCGGGGGCTTCGTCTTCCACCTGCTCGGACGCGCGCCCGAAAAGGGCGACGAGGTGGACTGGGACGGCATCGCGTTCCACGTGTCGGGGCTCGACGGCCGCCGGATCACCGAGGTGACGGTGTCGTTCGACGTGGCGCCTCCCGCCGGGGAGGACGAGTGAGCCTCGACTCCGAGCTGCTGCTCCTGGCGTTGTGCCTGCTCGGCCAGGCGTTCTTCTCCGGCAGCGAGATCGCGCTGATGGGCGCGGACCGGCTGATCCTCCAGGCGCGCGCCGAGGAGGGCGACGCCGCGTCGGCGCGGGTCCTGGCGATGCTGAAGAGCCCCACCCGATTGGTCGGCACCTGCCTGGCCGGCGTCGCGGTCTCCAGCGTCTCGGGCACGACCATCGCCACGCGCCTGGCCAGCCGCTTCACCGACGAACCTTCGTGGGCGGTCGCCGCGGTCTTGCCGCTGGTGACGGTCATCTTCTGCGAGCTCATCCCCAAGTCGGCGTTCCACCACTTCTCGACCGCGTGGGCGCCGCGCCTGGTGGTGCCGCTCAACCTCATCTCGGTCGTGCTCACCCCCGCGTTGTGGGTGCTCGAGCGGGTGACCTCCGGCGTGTACCGGCTCTTCGGGGTGGACGCCGAGGGCGACGGCGTGCGCCGCGAGGACATCCAGCTCCTCCTCGACAGCTCGCCCTCCGGCGACATCCGCGCCGAAGAGCGCGAGATGATCCTCCGCGTCTTCAACTTCAGCGAGACGAGCGTCCGCGACGCGATGGTCCCGCTCATCGAGGTGGTCGGCGTCCCCGAGACCGCGACCGTCGGCGAGGCCGTCGCCATGGCGGTCGAGAGCGGGTTCTCGCGCCTGGTCGTGTACCGCAAACGGGTCGACCGCATCGTGGGCATCGTGATGCACTCCGACCTGATGTTCGCGTCCGACAACCACGCCCTGGTCGGCAGCGTGATGCACACCGATCTCGTGTACGCGCCCGAGACCAAGCGCGTCGACCAGCTCTTCCTCGACCTGCGCCGCCGTCGCCAGCGGCTCGCGGTGGTGGTCGACGAGTACGGCGGCGGCGTGGGCCTCATCTCGATCGAGGACATCCTCGAGGAGCTGGTCGGCGACATCGAGGACGAGTTCGACCGCCGCCGACCGCTGGTGCGGCGCAGCGGCGAGGCGGAGTGGACCGCGAGCGGCCGGGTCGAGGCCGAGGCGCTGGCGGCGCTCACGGGATTCGAGCTGCCCGAGGGCGACTACGAGACGATCGCGGGGTTCGTGCTCGCGCGGCTCGGCCACGTCCCGGCGGTGGGCGAGAAGGTCGTGCACGGAGGGTGGACGCTCGAGGTCGCCAAGGCCAACGAGCGGGCGATCCTCGAGATCAAGCTCACCGCGGCGCCGGTCCGCCCGGCGCGGGAGGGGGGATGAAGGCCGTCGTGATGCGTGCGAGCTGGGAGCCCCGGGCCGACGCCCGCCTCAGCGACGCCCAGCTCCGGGACCGAAAGGCGCCGGCGAGCCAGGTCTGGCGCCACCCCACGTTCACGTGGGAGACGCTCCCCGACCCCGAGCCGGGCCACGGCGAGGTGGTGGTGCGGGTGCGCCGCTGCGGGGTCTGCGGCAGCGACACCCACTGCTACGAGACCGATGCCGACGGCTACGTGCTCTTCTCCGGCCCCACGCGGCTTCCGTGCGTCGTCGGCCACGAGTACACCGGCGAGGTGGTGGCCCTCGGCCCCGGCGTGCTCGACCTGCGCGTGGGCGATCTGGTGTGCGCCGAGGGGATGATCGGGTGCGGCGTGTGCGAAGCGTGCCGGGTCGGCAAGCCCAACCAGTGCGGGCGCCTGGAGATGGTCGGGTTCTCCGCGCCCGGGGCGTACGCCGAGTACATCGTGGCGAAGGAGCGGTTCTTGTGGCGGCTGGACCGCCTGGCCGGGCACCTCGGCGACGCGGAGGCCGCCCTGGAGCTCGCCGCGCTGGTCGAACCGATCGGCTGCGCGTTCAACGGCATGGTCGTGGGGGCCGGCGGCGTGGTGCCGGGGAGCTGGGTGGGCGTCTTCGGGTGCGGTCCCATCGGACTCGGCGCGATCGCCCTCGCGCGCGCGTGTGGGGCGGCCGGGGTGGCCGCGTTCGACGTGGTGCCCGAGCGCCTGGCGCTGGCCCGACAGCTCGGTGCCGACGTGGCCCACGATCCGCGCAGCGTCGATGCGGCGGAGGTGCTGCGCGAGCTGAGCGGGGGGTGGGGGGCCGACATGGTGGTCGAGGCCGCCGGTGCGGCGCAACACACCATGCCCTCGATCGAACGATCCTTCGCGCCGGGGGGCCGCATGGTGTACCTCGGGCGCACCGGGCTGCGAGCGCCGGTGATGCTCGACGTGCTGGTCACGCAGGCCGCAGGCATCGTCGGGGCCCGTGGGCACGTCGGGAGCGGCATCTTTCCTCGGATCCTGCGCCTGCTCGAGCGGGGGCGGCTGCCCGTGGCGGGGATGGTCACCACGCGGCTGCCGTTCGCCTCCACGCTCGACGCGCTCGTCAAGAGCACGGATCGGACCGACGGAAAGGTCATGCTCGTGTACGATCGGGTTTGACCGCACCGCTTGGAGCGTGGTACATGCCGCGGAAGATCACGCTGGACGACTAGAGCATGGGCAAGGCGATCGGCATTGACCTCGGCACCACGAACTCGTGCGCCGCCGTGGTCGAGAATGGCAAGCCGCGGGTCATCACCTACAAGGGTGGTCAGTCGACCATCCCCTCGGTGTTCGCCATCGACGAGAAGGGCGACCGTCTCGTCGGGCACGACGCGAAGAAGCAGGCGCAGCTCAACCCGACGAACACCGTCGCGGCGGCCAAGCGCCTCATCGGGCGCAACTACCACTCCAAGACCATCGAGAAGGTGAAGCAGGTCTTCACCTACGAGCTGGTGGAGGGCGAGTCGTCCGAGGTGTTGATCAAGGTCCGCGACCAGATCTTCACGCTCGAGCAGATCAGCTCCGCCATCCTCCGCAAGATCCGCGAGGTCGCCGAGGAGTCGTTGGAGACCGAGGTCGATCAGGCGGTCATCACCGTCCCGGCCGACTTCAACGACCGGCAGCGCCAGGCCGTGCGCGCCGCGGGTAAGCTCGCGGGGCTCAAGGTGCTGCGCGTCCTCAACGAGCCCACGGCGGCCGCGCTGGCCTACGGCCTCGGCAAGAACCTCAACCAGCGCATCGCGGTGTACGACCTCGGTGGCGGCACGTTCGACATCTCGGTCATCGACATCAAGGAGCGCATCTTCGAGGTCATCGCCACCGGTGGCGACACGTTCCTCGGCGGTGTCGACTTCGACGATCGCGTGATGCAGTGGGTGCTCGAGTCGTTCCAGAAGCAGCACGGCATCGACCTCTCCTACGACCGGGTCGCCATCCAGCGCATCCGCGACGCCGCCGAGAGCGCGAAGATCGAGCTGTCGAGCGTCATGCGCACGCGGCTGTGCATCCCGTTCATCACCAAGAACGAAGGCGGCGGCGGCCTCGACATCGACATGGAGCTGACCCGCGAGAAGCTCGAAGAGCTCACGGGCGACCTCGTCGAGCGCACCATCCAGACGGTGGAGCGCATCTTCCGCGAGGCGGGCAGCACCCGCCAGCAGGTCGACGAGGTGCTGCTCGTCGGCGGGCAGAGCCGCATGCCGCTGGTGCAACGGCGCATCACCGAGTTCATGGGCAAGTCGCCCAGCAAGGGTGTCCACCCCGACGAGGCGGTGGGCATCGGCGCCAGCATCATGGCGCACTCGTTGGCCGCGGCCACCGCCAACGACGACGTCACCCTGCTCGACGTGTTGCCGATGCCCATCGGCATCAACAAGGTCGACGGGTCGATGTACGTCCTGTTCCAGAAGAACCAGGCGCTCCCCGACCACCAGACCCGCACGCTGACCACGTCCAAGGACAACCAGCGCAGCATCATGCTCCGCATCTACCAGGGCGAAGCTCGCCTCTGTGCGGACAACGAGCTGTTGGGCACGTTCGTGTTCAACAACATCCGGCCCGCCCCGAAGGGCAAGGTCCAGATCGAGGTCTCGTTCCACATCGACAGCGAGGGCATCCTCAACCTCACCGCCCGCGACAAGCAGACGGGCCAGACGGTCGAGAGTACGCTCAAGCTCGGCAAGGTCACCGACGACAAGGGCAAGAAGGACGGCGCCGAAGACGAAGCGCCGCCGCCGGCCGCGGCGCCGCCGCCGGTCGCGTTCACGATGCCTCAGTCGTCGTTGGCCGCCTCGTTGGGCAGCGACCTCGCCGCGCCGACCACGCCACCGGCCGCGCCCGCCACGCCGGGTCCCGACGTCACCGCGACCGAAACGCGCGCCGAGACCACCAAGACCGAGCGTGTGCCCGAGAAACCGTCGGAGCGCACCACCGCCAAGCCCACGCTGCCGCCGCCGGCGCCGGCCGAGGAGCCGGGGTTGTGGGCCAAGGTCGGCAACTGGTTCAAGGGGCTCTTCGGCGGTGGCTGAGCCGGAGGGCTCGGCGGCGTACGGAGCAGACGGCGAACGAGCGGGGCAGGTGCTCCGCGACGGCGTCGTCGTCGTGCTCGTGCGTCCGCTCCAGTCCGGAAACGTCGGCGGCGTCGCGCGCGCGATGAAGAACATGGGGCTGCGTCGGCTCGTGGTGGTGGCGCCGCCCGCCTTCGACGTGGACCGGGCGCGCTGGATGGCCCCGGGGGCCGAAGGACTGCTCGACGAGGCGCACTACGTCGCGACGGTGGCCGAGGCGGTGGCCGGCTGTCGCTTCGTGGTCGCGACGACGGCCCGGCGGCGCCACAGCCCGTGGCCCGCGTTCGAGGTCGATGCGTTCGCCGCCCGGGCGTTCGGTGGCGAGGGCCCGGTGGCGGTGTTGTTCGGGCCCGAAGACCACGGGCTCGCCAACGACGAGCTCGCGCACGCCCACGCCCTGGTGCACATCCCGACCGACGCCCACGCGAGCCTCAACGTCGCGCAGGCGGTGCTCCTGGTCGGCCAGGCGCTGCACGCCGAAGCACGCCGGCGCGGCTTCTCGCCCCGCGCCGACGCGAAGGGGCGCCGCGGCGGCCCCGGTCGCGGCGCGGCCCCGCAAGCCAGCGGCGCGCACGTCCCGGCGGCCCTCGGCAGCCTGGAGCCGCTGGTCGAGGAGTGGATGTCGACGCTCGAGCAGGCCACGTACCTGGTCGGCCACGAGCCGCTCCTGGTGCAGGCCACCCTCCGCCGCATCCTCCAGCGCGCGGCGCTCGCCGAAGGGGAGATCAGCATCCTCCGCGGGCAGCTTCGGCGTGTCCGGTGGAAGATGAAGCACCCGGGGTAGCGGGGCGGCGAGTCGGGCAAGACGCGGCGCCCCGGAGCGCGGGTCGGCGACCGGGGTGGGGGCCAAACACCTCCGTGGTTGGCGCGGGGAGAACGAGGTCACCCCCGGGTCCTGCCGGGCCGGGTGAAATTGGCGCTCGCTCCGACGCGGGTTCGCAAGCGAACCCGCGCTCCGCTCGGCCAGTTCCCCCCGACCCGTCACCCGCCGCGTCACCGAGCCGGCCAGTCACGGAGGCGTTTGGCACAACGTCGGTCGGTCGCCGAACCGCGAGGGGCTGGCTGCACCGACTCGCGGTCGGTGGCCATGGCGGCCTCCCCCTTCGAGCGGGGGGGCGCTACTCGTCCTTGTACTGGATCACCATGCCGGTGGCGCCGGAGGCCCACACGTTGCTCGCGGACACCCCGTGCACCGCGTACAGCGCGTTGCCGTTGACGATGCCGGTCGGGAGCGACTCCCATGCGCCGCCCTTCCGACGCAGCGCGGTCCCGCCGCTGCCGACGGCGTACACCACGCCCTCCTCGGGCACGAAGACCGCCCACAACGTCGCGGTGGTGGGCACGTCTTCTTCGGTGGTCCAGGTGGTGCCGTCGAAGTGCAGCACCGTGCCGCCTTCGCCCACCGCCCACACGTCGTTCACGCCCGACCCCGAGATGCCGTGCAGCGCCACTTCGACGCCCGTGGCGCTCTCCTTCCACGTGCCGTCGCTGCGCACGAGCGCGTAGCCCTCTTCGCCGATGGCGAACGCCTTGGCGCCCACCCCGTAGACGTCGTTGAGCTTGGCGTTGGCGTCGGGGATGTCCTCGTACGTCCAGGCGGCGCCGTCGTAGCTCCACGCGCGGCCCCACCCGACCGCGTACAGGTTGGTCGGGCTGTCGCCGCCGACCCCCTTGAGCTCGCTCGTGTCGCCCATGGTCCCCGTGGTCCACCCGCCGGTGCCGGTGTACTGCGCCACCGTGCCGAGGCTCGTCGACGCGGCAAGCACCGCGTCCTCGTCCTTGCCCTGGCCCCACAGGTCGGTGATGTCCGCGTCGTCGACGTCGATGTCCATATAGGTGAACTCGCCGCCGTTGCCGCTCCACGCGTACTTCTTGCCGACCACGTACACGCCCGAGCCGGAGGCGTAGATGCCCTGGAGCGCGGCGTTGGTCTGGATCGGGTACTGCTTCCAGACCGGCACGATCTCCTCGGCGGTGTCGCCCGAATCGCCGGTGTCGGGTGCGGGCCCGGTGTCGGTGGCGGTCGAGCAGGCGACCAACGTGCTGAGGAACAGGTGCATGGCGTCTCCGAAGCTGGCACAGGGTATCGCGGTCGGGGCCGGCGCCGCAGGCTTTCCCGGTCAGCCCGAGAGCACGTCGTCGAGCGAATAGCGGCCGGCCGGGCGCCCGGCCAACCACCGGGCCGCGCGCACCGCGCCCGCAGCGAACAAGCCGCGGTGCGTGGCGACATGCGCGAGCTGCAGCCGCTCCCCGGGGCCGCACAGGTACACGTGGTGCTCGCCCACGATGTCCCCGCCGCGGACCGCGTGGACGCCCACCTCGCCGGCGTGGCGCGGGCCCGCGCGGCCGTGCACCTGCGGGCCCAGCCCGTCGACCAGGCGCAGCGCGGTGCCGCTCGGGGCGTCGCGCTTCTGGTTGTGGTGCAGCTCGACCAGCTCCAGGTCCCACCCGGGGAGCGCCGCGCGCGCTTCGCGGACCAGGCGCGCGAGCACCGCGACGCCGAGGCTGAAGTTGGCGGCGTGCAGGAGCGCGACGGGCGGTGCGGCGGGCGGCTCCATGCCGGTGGTGCCGCTCACCACCGGGCACGGCGCCCGCTCCAGGAGCCCAGCGAACGCCGCGGGGGTGGAGAAGTCGATGATCACGTCGGCGTCGAGCGAGGCCGGCAGCTCGCGCCCGCAGGCCCACGCGAGCCGGACGTCGGGGACGTCGGCCAGTTCGGCGAGCACCATCCGGCCCATGCGCCCGGTGGCGCCGTGGACCCCGACCCTGAGCGCGCCGCCCACGCTACGCCAGGTCGTGGAGGAGCGCCTCGTCGGGGAGGCGACCCGGCACCAGGGGCAGGCGCAGCTCGGCCGTGCACAGGCCCATCTCCGCCATCATCATCTTGCACGGGACCGGGTTGGTCTCGGCGAAGAGGTACCGGACCACCGGCAACAGCGCGTAGTGTTCCCGCCGGGCGGCCTCGAGGTCGCCCTTGCGGTGCGCTTCCCACACCGCCACCGTGCGCCGAGGCGCCACGTTGGAGAGCACCGAGATGACGCCGGCCCCGCCGACGGTCAACAGCGGCATCCAGGTGGCGTCGTCGCCGCTGAGGACCGGCTTCTGCGAGCGGAGCATGAACTCCTGGCCGTAGGCGACATCGCCCGTGGCCTCCTTCACTGCGACCACGCCCTCGATCTCGCAGAGCACGGCGAGCTCGGTGGGGTTGAGGCGCTGCGCGGTGCGTCCGGGCACGTGGTACACGACGATCGGCAGGCCGGGCTCGCACGCCGCGCGCACGTGGGCGCGCAGGCCCTCCAGCGGCGGCTTGTTGTAGTACGGCAGCACCAGGAGCCCGGCGTGGGCCCCGGCCGCCTGGGCGCGCACCACGTTCTGCACCGTGCTGCGGGTGCTGTTGGTGCCGACGCCCATCGTGACCACCGCGCGGTCGCCGCACAGGCCCACCGCTTCGCGCAACAGCTCGTCGCGTTCGTGGTCTTCGAGGGTGGGCGCTTCGCCGGTGGTGCCCGCCACCACCAGCCCCTGCACCCCGGCGCGGAGCTGCCTGGCGAGCGTGGCCTCCCACGCCACCAGGTCGAGCCGCCCTTCCGCGAAGGGGGTGACCAGCGCCGTGTGCACGCCCTCCCAGCGCATCAGAACTCCACCACGCCCAGGATGCGGCCGCCCACGGCCGGGTTGTCGAACTCGCCGCCCAGGTCGGCGTCGGTGTACTCGGTGTAGAGCGGCCCCGGCAGGAACACGCCCGCGGTGCCCTTGAACCACACGTGCGGGTGCGGATCCCAGCGCACCGACACGTCGAACTCGTTGCCGTAGCCCTGGTCGGCTTCGGTCGCGCCGGTGCTGTCGGCCCGGGCGGCCACCAACCACGCGCCCTCGACCTCGACGGTCGGGATGATCTTGTACCGGACCGAAGGCCGGAAGTAGATCGCGTTGGAGATCGCGTCGCCCGAACGTGCCGCGTCGGTGGTGCGGCCGCCGTTGGACTCGTTGGAGCTGGCCGCTTGCAGCGTGGGCATCGGCTCTTCGAAGAGCATGAGGCCCACGTTGTGGTCGCGGTCGAAGCTGAAGGTGGTCAGCTCCTTGTCGGACGGGTCGTCGTCGCCGGTGGCCACGCCGAACTCGCCGCCGAAGCTCAGCTTGTCGGCGGTGTAGTCGGCCTTGGCCATCAGGCCGAAGGCCATGATGGTGACGTCGTCCTGGCCGCCGTCGAGATCGCCACCCCCGAACACCCCCACGCCCTCGAGCTCGGCGCGGACCGGGCCGAGCTCGGCGAACCCCCACAACGAGCCGGTGTAGGCCTGGTACGGGTCGGGCTCTTCGGGGCGGTACCGGTAGTTGTTGAGGAGGCCCACGCCGAGCGTCTCGGACCGGTAGCCGACCGCCAACGACACCGACTGCATGTCGTCGGTCGCGCCGACGTAGCCTTCGTACTGCACGTCGAACGCGCCCATGACGAAGACCGGCCCGATGCGCCCGCTGAGCTGCAGCCGGTCCGCGCTGTCGCCGTACTCGCCGTCGACCGCGTTGCCGCTGTTCCACAAGATGCCCGAGCCCCACTGCATCGGCATGCGACCGAGCGCGATGCGCCCCCAGTCGGTGTAGGCCTCGCCCCACCCGCGCACGCCGGTGCCGACCGCGACGTTGGACACGCCGTCGGCCTGGGCGACGGGCAACGTCTCCCCGGTGACCGGGTCGACGTACTGGTCGGGCACATCGCCCCACAGCGTGAGCTTCATCACGTCGACCTCGGCGTGGATCGCCGCGTGGTCGCTGATCATCCAGCTCGGGCGCAGCAGAAGCCGGTGGTCGACGAGGTTGGACGTGCCCTCGGCGCTCGGGTTGGTGTCCGACAACGACAACGAGTCGTAGAGCAGGGCGCGGCCGCGGTAGTAGCCCTGCCAGACGAGCTCGGTGGCGGACGCAGAAGAGACGGTCAGAAGCAGGGCGAGCAAGGCGGCTCCGTGCCGAAGCGCGCCTCGGTAGCATCCCCGACGGCCCCGGGCAATCCTCGCCGGGCCCTCGCGACCTTCGCTGACAGGTGGCGGCCACGATACAGCCCCGCGGTGCTCGAGACCTTCAAGCGCATGTGGCTGTGGTGGCAGGGTGTCGCGCAGGGCATCCTGTGGGCGCAGAACGCCGCGATCATGACCATCGCCTACTTCGTGGGGGTCGGGCCGGTGGCCATCGGGTTCAAGCTCACCGGCCACAAGCTGCTCGATCGTGCGCCGCCCGCCGCGGGTACGGCGACCTTCTGGGTGGCCCGGTCGGGGCAACCGCAGACGATGGACGAGGCCGCGCGCCAGTTCTGAGCACCTCGGGGCGGCGCGCCGCGACCGGCCGCACCGGATTCCGAGGCTGGCGCGCGCCGCGGCGCGCGCCGCCGCCGCAGAGCGCAGGGATAGCAGCACGCCCACATGACGACCCGCCTCCTCTTCTACTCCGACTTCGTGTGTCCCTACTGCTACGTGGCCGAGGCCGGCGTGCTCGGCCGGCTGGTCGAGGAGTACGACATCGAGCTGGAGTGGAGCGGGTTCCAGCTCCACCCCAGCACGCCGCGCGGGGGCATGGCGCTCACTCAGCTCTTCCCCAACGCCGACGTCTCGGCGATGCAGGCGCAGATGAAGGTGTTCGCGGCCGGGTTCGGCGTCACCATGGGCCACCCGACCCACATCGCGAACACCCGGCGGGCGCTCGCCGCGGCCGAGTACGCCCGCGACGCGGGGCGCCTGCACCCGTTCCGCCACGCGGTGATGCATGCGTACTGGAACGGCGGCCAGGACATCGAGCTCGACGCCACGCTCGCCGCTGCCGCCGGGGCCGCCGGCCTCGACCCCGCCGCCGTGGTGGCGGCCGCAGACGCGCCGGCGATGCAGGTCCGCGTCGACGCGCTGGGCGCCGAGGCCAATCGGTGGGGCGTCACCGGCATCCCGACGTACTTCCTCTTGCCGGCCGGGTGGGCGCCCGGGCACCCGGCGTCCGAGGGCGACGCGCCGCGGCCAGTGCGCGTGGTCGGCTGCCAGCCCTGGGAGTCGGTGGTCGTGGCCGCACGCCGCGCCGGCGCCCAGCGCCGCGCGTAGCGTCAGCTCCCGAACCAGCCGGACCGGGGTGGATCACCGGCTCCGCGGCGCCGGGACGCGCGGCGGCTCAGCCCGACCTCGGGACGGTCGCGGCGCGTCCCCCTGCGTCAGGCTGCGGGGGGCGTGGGGGCGCGTCCGTACGCGAAGAGGTAGGCGCCGGCGACGAGGCCCGAGCCCCCGAAGATGTTGCCGAGGGTCACCCACGCGAGGTTGTGCAGGGCGCCGGGGACGTCGATGGGACCGAGCATCCACGCCGAACCGAAGATGAACACGTTCGCGACGCTGTGTTCGAAGCCCGCGGCCACGAACGTCGCGACCGGCAACATCACGACCAGCAGCTTCTCGCCGGTGCTGCGGCACGAGAACACCCCCCACACCGCGAGGCACACGAGGACGTTGCACAGCACGCCACGCAGGCAGGCCGGACCGGCGCCGAGCGCGGCCTTGCCGGCCGCAACCGCCAGCGTGCGGGTGACCACGTCGGCGTGCGGGCCGCTCCAGGCCCACGCCACGGCGAGCACCACGCTGCCGACCACGTTGCCCGCGGCCACGATCGCCCAGGTGCGGGCGAGCTCGCCGAGGGACACCCGCCCGTCGACCCAGCCCATCACCATCAGGTTGTCGCCGGTGAACAGCTCCGCGCCGGCCACGACCACCAGCGCGAGACCGACCGAGAACGCGAGGCCCGCCGCCATGCGCAGGACGCCGCTGTCGGGCGGTGATCCGACCCCGGAGACCACCAACGACGCGATGGCGCCGAGCCCGATGAACACGCCGGCGAGCACGGCCAGGACGAAGATCCGGCCGGCGGGGGTGGCGGCCTTGGTGGCGGCGGCCACGGAGACCCGCTCGCGGATGGCGGCGGGGGCGTACGCGTCGAAGTTCATGGTCCCCGTTATCGGACGGCGCGAGGCCGTTGTAGAGCCCCTCCGGGATTCTCGGGGTCGACCGCGGTGTTGTCCCCGCGTTCTCACGCTCCTTTGGCAGCCCTGCTTTGGCGGCGGGGCCGCTGCTCGGCTAACCGGCGAACTCGGAGTCTCCTGCATGTCCAGCACCGTCGCTTCGTTCCTGCGCGCTCCCGTCGTCCTCGCGGCGCTCCTGGCCAGCGGTTCGGCCGCGGCGGCGGGCGCGGCCACCGCGTCGTCCACCCTGCAGGACGCCGATGGAAAACACCCGGCCGACCTTGCGTTCGACGGCTTGCTGGGCACGGGCTGGGCCGAGGCCGAGCTGGGGGCCGGCACCGGAACCTGGCTCGAGGTCGATCTCGGCGCCGCGACCAAGGTGGACACGGTGTCGGTGTGGGGAGGCAACCTCGCCAAGGGCGAGCGCACCTTCAAGGAGTACGGCCGGCCGAAGGTCATCCAGGTGGTGGTCGATGGGCAGAAGGTCGGGGAGCCCCTGCGCATCCAGAGCGAGATGAAGCGCATCGACATCCCGGTCGAGACCACCGGCCGCAAGGTGCGGCTCGAGTTCGCCGACGTGTACGAAGGCGGCGTCTACACCGACATGTTCGTGGCCGAGGTGGCGGTCAACTTCACCGAGGGCGAACGTGCGCGCGCGGTGGAGAAGGTCGAGACCTGGCGCGCTTCCAAGGAGGGCCAGGCCCTCCACAAGAAGTACGAAGACCAGGTGCTCGCCGCCTACGAGAAGCACAAGGCCGACGCCTACGACAAGGAGAGCCTCGAGTTCCTGATGGACGCCGCGGGCGAAGGCCCGGAGTACCTGCGCAAAAAGGTCACCTCGCTCGTGCCGCTCGGGTACCGCGCCGCGGCCCTGGTGCCCGACGAGATGGCGATGTCCGCGATCCGCAAGCTCAAGGACCCGACGGGCATCCCCGGCCTGGAGTACGCGGCGATGCGCGCGCTCGGCAAGCAGCAGCGCGAGATCGTCGACACCATCGAGTACTTCCGCGCGTGGCGTGACCTGCAGGGCGGCGGTCGTCGCAACATCAAGGCCTGGGGCGAGACGGGGTGGGAGGTCGGCGCGCTCCAGGGCTTCGGCGAGCCGCTCCCGATCGAGGTCGATCGGTACGGCAGCGGCTACGTCGTCGACACCGGCAACAACCGCGTGCAGCGCTTCACCACCCAGGGCGTCACCGACAAGCAGTGGGGCGCCCCCAAGGACGTGAGCGAGTACTGGTTCGGCTCCCGCCGCGCCTGGTACGCCGCGGGTGCGATGGCCAACGAAGACAGCGGCAGCTTCAAGAACCCCGTCGACATCGAGCTGCTCCCCGGCAAAGAAGGCGACGGATTCGTGGTGCTCGACGCCTCGGGGCGCCTTCAGGTGTTCGACGAGGAAGGGGTCGGCCAGATCGGGTGGACCGTCGCGGTCGACGACCAGGTGCAGGCCAAGGTCGGCGGCGAAGGCTACCTCGCGTTTCTGCCCAAGAAGGAGCAGTTCATCGTCATCATCGGCAACGACGCCGTCGTCTACGACATGAAGTCGGAGAAGGTCGGCGAGTTCGTCATCAAGGACGGCACGCCCAACGCGGTCGAGGTCGGGCCCGACCAGAAGCTCTACATGGCCTTCGGCGACGAGATCATCACCTACACCGCCGACGGCTTCCGGTACGGCACGGTGATCGACGCCAAGACCCTGGGCGCGGGCTTCGAGGACATGGACCTGACCCTCGACGAGAAGGGCGACCTGTGGGTGCTCGTCGACACCGGGTGGGTGTACAAGTTCAAGGGCACCAAGAAGTTCGAGTGGAAGCTCCGCGCGGTCGACCACGAGCTGATCCACCCGCGATTCGGGGTGTTCCAGGGCAACCTGCTCATCACCGATCGGGATCGCATCCTGCCGGTCGACGCGATGCAGGCGCACCTGGACGAGGTGCAGGCCCAGGAAGACGCCGCCGCCGAGGCCAAGGCCGCGGCCAAGGAGAAGGGAAAGCCGTGAACCGCCTGCGGGCGGTCACCGTCGGGGTGGCGGTGCTCGCGGTGGCGGTGGCCATCGCCCACCGGGTCACCCGCGACCCCCCGCCGGTGGCGGCGCCCGCGCCGTCCGCGCCGGTGACTCCGGCGCCCGTCGTCGAGGCCGCACCGCGGTGGACCGCGGACACCATCCGCGACCTCCAGCCCGCGGTGCCCTCCCACGACGACGCGGTGGGGAAGCCCATTCCGGCGATGAAGGAGTTCGACGAGGCGCTCCTGACCCTCGGCGCGGTGGTCGAACGGTGGGACGGCGACCCCGACAACGCCTGGGCCATCGCCCACGGGGTGCTGGCGCGCGGGCGCGAGTTCCGGCTCCGCAACGGGCTCTTCGGGGTCGACCATCTCTTCGCGGTGTACGCCGAGGTGCACCAGGTGGGGAGCCTGAACCTGCCGACCTTTCCGGCCGAGCGCGGGGGCGTGCCGGTCGAATCGCACACCGACCTCATCCTCAAGAACCTCACCGAGATCGGCGTCTCCCCCGACGCCGCGTTCCCCATCGGCGAAGGGAAGGCGACCGCCGCCGACCTGTACCGCGCCACCTTGTTGCGGACCTACCTCCGCCCCGAGGAGAACGCGTCGAGCTACCGCGACCCCAACGACATGGCGTGGGGGGTCCAGGCCCTCGCCGCGTGGGCGCCCGGGCCCGAGCTCCGCTGGGTCGCGACCGACGGCACGCTCATGGACCTCGACGAGCTGGCCCACTTCCTGTTGGTCGTGGCCACCAAGGAGTCGAAGTTCATGTTCGACGCGGCGCGCGCGGGTCAGAAGTTCGAGCGGAGCGGGCAGCCCCTCTTCGGCTACACCTGCGGGGGCGCGCACCTGGTGCAGGGGGCCACCTACGCCATCGCGCGCGGCTTCGGCGAGCCGGAGGACCGGAAGTACGCCACCGCCCAGGGTTCGTTGTTGTTGTACCGCCTGCCCATCGAGCTTGCGATCTACGACGACGCCATGAAGAAGAACCGGCAGCACCGCGAGAAGTTGCTGGTCCAACGCATGAAGTTCCTGGGCCATTGGCTCGAGACGATGAGCAAGCTCCAGATCCTCGGCCTCTTCACCCCCGACGAGGTGCAGATGCACAGCGTCGAGGGCGCCGCGCAGAACCTCGCGCTCACCGTGGCCGCGCTCGCCGACCTGGGCACGTTCGATCGGATCGAAGCGATGAAGTCGGAGGACCCCCAGCTCTACCTCGACGTGATCGGCGACGCGGCCCACGCCATCCGCGGCCTGGAGCTCGCCCTCGGCCGGCAGACGCTCCGGTGGTAGGCCCGCTCCACGTCGAGCACCGTCGCAACGGCCTCGTCGAGACGGTGCACCCGGTCTCGGCGCGGGTGTGGGACGCCGGCGACGTCCGGCTCGCCTGGGGCCCCGACGTCGCGAGCTTCTGGCGCAGCGCGTCCAAGCCGTTCCAGCTCTGGGCGTCGCTCTCCGAGCTCGAAGCCAGCGTGGTCGCCGCGCTGTCCGACCGCGAGTTGGCCGTCGGCGCGGCGTCGCACAACGGCGAGCCGGGGCACGTGGTGCTGGTCCAGTCGCTCCTGGCCCGCTTCGGGCTCGACGCCGGCGCGCTGCAGTGTGGGGCGCACCTCCCTTCGCACGAGCCGACCGCCCGCGCGACCCCGACCGCCCTCCCGGTCCACAACAACTGCTCGGGCAAGCACACGTTCATGCTCGCGGCGTCGACGGCGCGGGGGTGGGACCCCGACTACCGGGCCCTGGCCCACCCGCTCCAGGCCAGCGTGCACCGCCGCATCGACGATCTTGCCGGCGTCCGCCACGGCACGGGCGTCGACGGGTGTTCGATTCCCACGTTCCACGCCCCGCTCTCGGCCCAGGCCCGCGCCTGGGGGGCGCTCGCGGTCGCGATGGCCGACGGCGACGGGCTGCTCGGCCGGGTCGGTTGGGCGATGCACCGCGAGCCCTGGTTCATGAGCGGGACCGACCGCCTCGATCTCGCGGTCGTCCAGGGTGCGAGTGAGCCGCTGGCCGCGAAGATCGGCGCCGAAGGGTTGTTCTGCGTGGCGTTGCCGCGCCGGCGCGTGGGGGTGGCGGTCAAGGTGCACACCGGCAACCCCGACGCGCTCGCGGTGGCGGTCCGGGCGGTCCTGGCCGAGCTGGGGGTCCGCCTGGACGGGGAGTGGCCGTGGGCCTGCGTCCGCAACGTGCGCGGCGTGGCGGTGGGCGAGCGGGTCTTCGTCCGCGGGGGGTAGCGGTGGGGGCGGCGCGCCGGGACCGTCCGCTCCGAGCGGCCGGAACGGGC